>Ga0207851_100079_pt1 | contig 80298 bp, 66 predicted proteins | sample A23E3SouthBayCA_FD_187747 | JGI IMG/M metagenome (GOLD analysis project Ga0207851, IMG submission 187747) | Aerobic enrichment media microbial communities from Eden Landing Ponds, California, USA - A23 E3 (SPAdes) | ecosystem: Environmental > Aquatic > Marine > Unclassified | place: Emeryville... | reverse complement strand
GGGAGCCGATCTCCGGCGGGCCGCGGCGTTCGTCGACGCCAACGGGCTCGACCGGCTCGACGAGGCGATCGCGGCCGCCGAGCGCGCGGGCGACGAGGACGCCGCGGAGCGGGGGCGCGACGCACGCGCGGCGTTCCGTCGGTTTCGCGAGGCGGCAGACGGGGGCGCCCGTCCGCCCGGCGATGCCGGTGACGAGAGCGGCCGGTGACCCTCGGACCACTTCCGCTCCGCCCCCGGAACCCCTAAACCCGATACCGGCCAAGAGCCGGGCAGATGACACGGGTGATCCACACCGGCGACACCCACGTGGGGTACGCGCAGTACCACTCGCCGGTCCGACGCCAGGACTTCCTCGACGCGTTCGCGGCCGTGATCGACGACGCGATCGAGGGGGAGGTCGACGCGGTGGTCCACGCCGGCGACCTCTTCCACGACCGCCGGCCGGAGCTCCCCGACCTGATGGGAACGATCTCGGTCCTCCGCAGGCTCGACGACGCCGGGATCCCCTTCCTCGCCGTGGTCGGTAACCACGAGTCGACGCGGGGGGGCCAGTGGCTCGACCTGTTCGAGCGGTTGGGGCTCGCGACCCGGCTCGGCGACGAACCCACCGTCGTCGGCGACACCGCCTTCTACGGGCTCGATCACGTCCCCGTCTCGCGACGCGACGACCTCGACTACGCGTTCGCGGACCACGACGCCGACTACGCCGCCCTCGTCGCGCACGGCCTCTTCGAGCCGTTCGGCTACGCGGACTGGGACACGGGGGAAGTGCTGGCGGAGAGCGACGTGGCGTTCGACGCGATGCTCCTCGGCGACAACCACACGCCCGACGTCGCCGAGGTCGACGGCACGTGGGTCACGTATCCCGGCTCGACCGAGCGCGCGAGCGCGAGCGAGCGCGAGGGGCGCGGGTACAACCTCGTGACCTTCGACGCCGACGCCGCCGGCGGCGACGACCGCGTGGAGATCCGGCGGCGCGCGCTCGACACCCGCCCGTTCGTCTTCGTGGAGGCCGACCTCCGCGAGGGCGAGGGCGCGGCGCGGGTGCGCGAGAAAGTCCGCCAGCACGACCTCGACGACGCCGTCGTCCTCGTCGACGTGACCGGCGAGGGCGACCCGGTTACCCCCGCGGCGATCGAGGAGTTCGCGACCGACCAGGGGGCGCTGATCGCCCGCGTGACCGACCGCCGCGAGGTGGAGACGGACGCCGAGGTCGACGTGAGCTTCGCCGACCCCGAGGACGCCGTCCGGGAGCGGGTCGAGGAGATGGGGCTCTCCGAGGCCGCGCTCGACGTCGAGGAGGCGGTCCGCGCCGACACGGTCCCCGACGCGAACGTCAGGGAGACGGTGAAACGCCGGGTCGAGGAGCGGATCGACGACCTCGACGACCTCGGCGCGTTCGACCGATCTGAATCAGACAGCGGCGGGGCTGACGACAGCAGCGAGACCGGCGACGACGAACCGACCGGCGACGGCGAACCGGCCGACGAACCGACCGGCGACGGCGAACCGACCGGCGACGGCGAACCGACCGACGAACCGACCGGCGACGGCGAACCGACCGACGGACAGATCTCCATGGAGGATTACCTGTGAACTTCGACCGCGTCCGACTCGCGAACTTCAAGCCGTACGGCGACGCCGACCTCCGACTGACCGAGGGCGTCACGGTCATTCACGGGCTCAACGGCAGCGGAAAGTCCTCGCTGTTGGAGGCCTGCTTCTTCGCGCTCTACGGCTCGAAGGCGCTCGACGGCACCCTCGGCGACGTGATCACGAACGGCGAGGAGGAGACCGAAGTCGACCTGTGGTTCACCCACGACGGCGTCTCCTATCACGTCGAGCGACGGCTCAAGGAGTACGACGGCCGGATCGACCACCAGTGCACGCTCGAAGCGACGGACGGGAGCGACGTGAGCCGCGACGGCGCCCGCGCGGTGCGGGAGTTCGTCACCGAGCTGCTCCGGATGGACGCCGAGGCGTTCGTCAACTGCGCGTACGTCCGGCAGGGCGAGGTGAACAAGCTGATCAACGCCACGCCCCGCGAGCGCCAGGACACGATCGACGACCTGCTCCAGTTGGGAAAACTGGAGGAGTACCGCGAGCGCGCGGGCGACGCGCGGCTCGGCGTCGAGGACGTGCTGGAGAACCGCCGCGGACGACTCGACCAGCTCGACGACCAGATCGCGGAGAAGGAGGAGAAGGGACTCCACGATCGGCTCAACGCGCTCGAAAGCGACCTCTCAGAAGTCACCGACGAGATCGGCCGCTACGAGACGCAACGGGAGCAGGCGAAGGAGACCCGGGAGGCCGCCGCCGAGACGCTGTCGACCCACGCGGAGAAGCGCGAGAAGCTGGAGGCGGTCGAGTCGGAGATCGACGAGATCGAGGCCGCGATCCGCGAGGCCGAGCGCGAACGCGACGAGCACCGCGACGCGATCCAAGAGGCCCGCGAGCGGATCGGAGAGATCGAAAGCGAGATCGACGACCGGCTCGGCGACGCCGGGCTCGGCGCGGCGAGCGAGGAGGCGATAGCCGAGCGCCGCGACGAGCTCGACGACCGCGAGGAGGCGGTCCGTGAGGAACTGGGCGACGAGCGGGTGAGCGCCGAGGCGCTCCGCAATCAGGCGACGAGTCTCGACGAGAAGGCCGACGATCGCGCCGAGCGCGCCGCGGAGGTCAAGTCGGAGGCCGACGACCTCGCCGACGAGGCCGAAGCAGCCGCGGACGAGGCCGAGGAGCGGGAGTCCTCGATCGAGGAGCTCCGCGGGGAGGCCGAGACGCTTCGCGAGCGGTTCGCGGCCGCCGACGCCGAGGTCGACCGCGAGGGTGTCGACGACGAGCGCGAGCGGCTGCAGGAGCGTCGCGGCGAGGTCCGCGAGCGGAGCGCGGAGCTGTCGGCGGAGCTGAAGAACGCCCGCGAGCGCGTCGAGGAGGCCGAGGAGCTGCTCTCGGCGGGGAAGTGTCCCGAGTGCGGTCAGCCGGTAGAGGACTCCCCCCACGCGAGCGGGGTCGAAGAGGACCGCGAGCGGGTCGCCGAGCTGGAATCGGAGCTGGAGGACGCCCGCGAGCGCGAGAGCGACCTCGACGACCGGATCGCGGAGCTGAACGAGCTCGCGAGCGCGGCGGACCGGCTCGACGAGATCGACGAGACGACCTCGATGCTCGACGAGCGAGTCGAGGAGAAGCGGGCGGAGGCGGAGCGGAAGCGTGAGGCGGCGGACGAGAAGCGCGAGCGGGCGGCCGACCTCCGCGAGGAGGCCGAGGAGACCCGAGATGTCGCCGCCCGGAAGCGCGAGGAGGCCGAGGCGGCCGCGGCGCGCGTGGCGGAGCTCGAAGACGCGCTCGCGACGGTCGACGACGCGCGGGAGGCGGTGGCGGCGATCGAAGAGCGACTCTCGGCGATCGCGGACGCGGAAGACGAGATCGAGCGTCGCCGCGAGAAGCGCGAAAATCTGAAGGAAGTGAACGACGAGCGGCGCGACCGGCTCGCCGACAAGCGCGAACGGCGCGACGAGCTCGCGGACGCCGTCGACGAGGACGCGGTCGAGGAGGCGAGAGGGCAGAAGGAGCGGGCCGAGAAGTACCTCGAACAGGTCGCCGGCGAGCTCGACCAGCTCGGCGAACGGCGCGAAGAGCTCCAGAACGCGATCGGCGGGGTCAAGGGCGAGATACGGGAGCTGGAGAACCTCCGGGAAGAGCGCGAGTCGCTCGCGGAGCGGGTGGACGCGCTCGAAGCGCTCCACGAGGAGACGAGCGAGCTGGAGGCGATGTACGGCGACCTCCGGGCCGAGCTCCGGCAGCGCAACGTCGCCGAGCTGGAACGCACCCTGAACGAGACGTTCGAGCTCGTCTACGGCAACGACGCCTACTCGCATATCGAACTGGACGGCGAGTACGTCCTCACCGTCTACCAGAAGGACGGGGAGCCGCTCGACCCCGAGCAGCTCTCCGGCGGCGAGCGCGCCCTGTTCAACCTCTCGCTGCGCTGTGCGATCTACCGACTGCTCTCGGAGGGGATCGAGGGCGCGGCGCCGACGCCGCCGCTCATCCTCGACGAGCCGACCGTCTTCCTCGACTCCGGGCACGTCTCCCGGCTCGTCCGGCTCGTCGAGGAGATGCGCGGGTTCGGCGTGCGCCAGATCCTCATCGTCAGCCACGACGACGAGCTGGTCGGCGCGGCCGACGAGCTGGTGACGGTAGAGAAGGACCCGCGATCGAACCGGTCGACGGTGCGGCGGGAGGACGCCGCCGCGCTCGACGCTGACGAGCTCGATATCGGCGAACTCGCCGACGACTGAGCGGTAGATCGCTCCGTCGCTTTTGCCGATGAATGTCCGACTGCGAAGCGATCAGAGAGAAGCGACGACGACACCGACAGGTACAGCGAGAGCGACGGAAACCCGCATCTTCCACGTCGGCGCGCCCGCTCGCGCCTTATAAGGCGCGAGCGGTCCGCGAGGGAGTCGGTGGTCCGGAGCGACGCGGAGGACCACCGACGAGGCTGGGGAGGCGTGAGGCACACGCTCGGCCGAGCGAGGGTACGGACGCGAACCGGCGCGAACGCCACCGTATTACGGTTATAAGCGAATCACTCGACGCTCTCCGACCCGCCCCGCAACAGCCCCATCGCTTCAACTGCGACCGAAGTCGCCTCGTAGCCGCGCCGCCCCGCGACGTCGACCTCGTCGATCAGGCCGGCCGCGCGGAACTCCGAGATCGTCCCGTGGAGGTCGGACTCGCACATGTCGGCCGCGTCGAGGAGGTCGATCGCGGCGATCGGCCCCTCGTCGACGACCACCGCCAGAAGGCCGAGTGACCGATCGTCGCGGACCGCTTCGAGCGCCTGGCGGACCGGGGCCGGAACGCCCGAGGCCGCGGTCGCGAGCGGCGACTCGCCGTCGACGACGCGAAGCTCGTCGTTGTCGACGTACCGCTCCTCACCGGTGGCCGGATCCCGCACTCGACTCGAGTCGGCGGAGCGTTTCACGAGGAGGTACGTCGCGCCGGTCGCGTCACGAACCGTCTGCATGGATCGGAAACAGCGGTCGCGCGGGCATTACGCTTCCGGGGGCTCGGCGTCGGTACCGGAGTCGTCGGGGCCGGCGGGACCGGTGGGGGAGTCGGAGGTGGCGGAAGAATCGGGGGCGGACCCGTCGGCCGCGTCATCTGCGTCGTCCGCGTCATCCGCGTCATCCGCGTCGCCTCCGGAACCGGAGTCCGCCACGTCCCGCGATCGCTCCCACGACCGGTACGTCTGGTAGGTCCGGACGCCCGCGAGGAGTCCCGCGACGAACAGGGCCGGACCGATCCGCGACCACCCCTCGAAGAACCACAGCATCGGGCCGAGCGCGACGAGGAGCACGGCGGCGTTGGCGTAGATGACGGCGACGACGAACGCGCGGAGAGTCCCCGAGTCGACATCGCTCGCGCCCTCGAAGTCCCCGCCGTCGTCGAACGTCTTCACCGAAGGCGCCTTCGGGATGTCGGGCGTCATCTCCCGCTCGGCGTCGGAGCTCTCTCCGAAGGAGACCTCGCCCTCGTCGTCCTCGTCGAGGCTGAACACACCGAACGTACGCGGGGACGGGGCAAAGGGGTTCCGCCAGGGTTCGTCCGCGAGTCGCGGCTGCGAAGGGCTGGGATCGGAGCGAAAGGGTCGAAAGGGGCGAAAGGGGTGGCCGCCGTCAGAGCGCGTCGGCCAGCCGAACCGTTCGGCTCGCCTCGACCCACGCGAGGGGGTTCGCGGCGTCGAAAAGCACCACGTTCCCGTCGTCCTCGTACACCTCCACCTCGGCGTCGACCTCGTCGCGATCGGCCGGGCGAGCCGCCTCGGGTTCGGAACGCGGGTCCGAAGACATAGAGCGTGGTATGCCGTCACACAATATATGCCTTTCCGTGGCGGGAGTGCTCGCCGCACCCGAAAGCCGAGTTTTTTAGCCGGGTGCGCCGAAGCACGGGTATGACTCAGTCGGGGCTGTCGGACTTCTCGTCGTCCGGAGAGGCGGGCGACGAGTCGGGAGACAGCACGGAGGCCGAACGGGAGGAGCTGGCCGCACAGGAGGCGGCCGTCGTCGCCGGCGGCGGACGCGGACACGTCAGCGACGTGGTCGACGTCGACGAGGCGAAGTTCCCGGAGTCGACCGGGACCGTCGACCTGATGATCACCCAGATAGACTACGCCGTGGAGGGGTACGGCAGCGACGAGTACCCGGTCGTCCACGTGTTCGGCCGGCGACCGGCGGAACACGTCGACGGCGAGGACGACGCCGTCGAACACCTCCGCGTGCTCGGCGTCGAGCCGTACTTCTACGTTCCCACGTCCGACCTCGACCGCAACCCCGTCGAGGAGTACGACGTGGTGATCGGGACCAGAGAGGAGACCCCCGACGGCGAGCCCTTCGAGAGCATCCGCGGCGAGCCGCTCACCCGGATCGTCACCCGGACGCCCCGCGACGTGGGGAGCATCCGCGACGACTTCGCGACGACGTTCGAGGCGGACATCCTCTTCCCGAACCGCTTTCTGATCGACAACGGGATCAACGGCGGCATCCGCGTTGAAGAGCGCCGCCTCGACGACGGAGAGGGGACGATCCAGGTCCACGAGGGAATGCTCGAACCCGCGGACGTCGACGCCGAGATGCGGGTGAACACGTTCGACATCGAGGTGGACGACCGGCGCGGATTCCCCGAGGACGGCGAGGAGCCGATCATCTGTCTCACCAGCCACGACTCCTACGACGACGAGTACGTCGTCTGGCTGTACGACGCGCCGGAGGCCGAGATCCCGCCGCCCGAGGATCTCCCCGACTACGAGGGGATCGTCGACGAGGGCGAGGAGCTTGACTTCCGAGTCCGCACCTTCGACGAGGAGGCCGCGATGCTCGACGCGTTCATCGAGTACATCGACGAGACGGATCCGGACCTGCTGACGGGGTGGAACTTCGCGGACTTCGACGCGCCGTACGTCCTCGACCGGCTGGAGGTGCTCGACGACGGGAGCCAGTACGACCTCTCGATCGATCGGCTCTCCCGGATCGGCGAGGTGTGGCGCTCCGGCTGGGGCGGCCCCGACATCAAGGGCCGGGTCGTCTTCGACCTGCTGTACGCCTACAAGCGCACGATGTTCACGGAGCTGGAGTCGTACCGGCTCGACGCCGTCGGCGAGCGCGAACTCGGCGTCGGCAAGGAGCGCTACACGGGCGACATCGGCGACCTCTGGGAGCAGGACCCCGAACGCCTGCTGGAGTACAGCATCCGCGACGTGGAGCTGTGCGTCGAGATCGACCGGAAGCAGGACGTGATCGCCTTCTGGGACGAGGTGCGCACCTTCGTCGGCTGCAAGATCGAGGACGCGCCGACACCCGGCGACACCGTCGACATGTACGTCCTCCACAAGGCGTTCGGGAAGTTCGCGCTCCCGACGAAGGGCCAACAGGAATCGGAAGAGTTCGAGGGCGGCGCCGTCTTCGACCCGATCACCGGCGTCAAAGAGATGGTGACGGTCCAGGACCTGAAGAGCCTCTACCCGATGTGTATGGTGACGATCAACGCCGGCCCGGAGACGAAGGTCGACCCCGCGGAGTACGACGGCGAGACGTACGTCGCGCCCAACGGGACGCACTTCCGGAAGGAGCCGGACGGGATCATGCGCGAGATGGTCGACGAGCTCCTCACCGAGCGCGAGGAGAAGAAGGCGCTCCGGAACGATCACGATCCCGGCACCGAACCCTACGAGCAGTACGACCGACAGCAGGGAGCTGTCAAGGTTATTATGAACTGCTTCACGCCCGATACCGAGGTCGTAACCCCGGACGGCGTTCGGTCGATTACGGACTTGGAGGTCGGCGACGCCGTGTATTCGCTCGATCCCGATACGGAGGAGATGGAGGTGAAGACCGTCGAAGAGACCCACGCGTACCCGGACTACCGGGACGAACTCGTCGACATCGAAACGTCGAAGATCGACTTCCGGGTGACGCCGAACCACCGGATGCTCGTCCGGAAGAACGAGACGAACGGGATCACCGAAGACGGGTACAGTTTCGTGGAGGCGGGCGACCTGGACCGGGCGACGAACTACGAACTGCCCCACGATTGGGATGGACCGGACGGCGAACGGATCGACGAGGTCGATCTGACCGAACTCGTCGACGGGGAGTACGAGGTGTGGGTCCGACCGAGCGTCCACGACCACACGTTCACCGCCGAACTCGGCTGGACGCCGCGACGCGTTCCGAAGGCGGATGTCGGTCAGACCGGATACGTCTTCACGGCCTCGGAGTTCGAGGAGCACCGCGAGTACGTCGAATCGGTGTGTGAGACGAGCTTCGTTCACCGCGAGTCCGGTCGAAAGTGGATCCCGCGGACGTTCGACGGCGACGACTTCCTCGATCTGCTCGCGTGGTACGTCACCGAAGGAAGCGTGTACACCTCAGAGGAGAAGACGTTCGGTGAGAATCACCGGAGCTCCGCGACGACGGTAAAGATCGCACAGAACGCCATCGTCGACGGAGGCGGCCATCACGCGAGCATCGGCGAGCTGCTCAACGGGATGGGGTTCGACTGCTACGTCGACGACCGCGCGTATCAGTTCACGTCGGGGCTTCTCGGAGATCTGCTCCGAGAGATCTGCGGCGGCGACAGTTTCGAGAAACGGATTCCGGACATCGTGTTCGATGCGACCCGGACACAGAAGCGCCGCTTCTTGGAAACGCTGATCGACGGCGATGGGGATCGACAGTCGGGATCGTGGCGGTACACGACCTCCAGCGACCGGCTCCGTGACGACGTGCTCCGGCTGTGTGCCCACCTCGGGCTCACCGCGAGCTACAACCGCGACAACGGGAGCTGGCGGATATACGTCACGGAAGACGCGAAGAACACGCTCCGGATGCATCGGGGCGGAGCTCGGAGCGAGGCGGAAGACGGGGTCTACTGCGTGACCGTCGAAGATAACCACACGCTCCTCGCGGGGCGGAACGGAAAGTTCCAGTTCGTCGGACAGTCGCTATACGGCGTGACGGGATGGGATCGGTTCCGCCTCTACGACAAAGAGGGCGCTGCGGCCGTCACGGCGACCGGGCGGGAGGTCATCGACTTTACAGAGGAAGCCGCCGAAGAACTAAATTATCAAGTTGCGTATGGAGACACCGACAGCGTCATGTTATCTTTATCTGACATGTCGAAGGAGGAGGCGATCGATACCTCCTTCGAGATAGAGGACCACATCAACGAGCGCTACGACGACTTCGCGCGCGAGGAGTTAAACGCGGATTTCCACCGCTTCCAGATCGAGTTCGAGAAGCTCTACCGGCGGTTCTTCCAGGCGGGCAAGAAGAAGCGGTACGCCGGCCACATCATCTGGAAGGAGGGGAAAGACGTCGACGACATCGACATCACCGGGTTCGAGTACAAGCGCTCGGACATCGCACAGATCACGAAGGAGGTCCAGCAGAACGTCATCGAGACGATCGTCACGGGCGACGACATCGACGAGGACTTAGAGGAGGTGAAGGCGTACCTCGTCGACGTCATCGCCCGCGTGCTCGACGGCGAGATGGATCTCGACGAGATCGGGATCCCCGGCGGGATCGGGAAGAAGCTCGACGCCTACGAGACGCCGACCGCGCAGGTGCGCGGGGCGAAGTACGCCAACCTCATGCTCGGGACCAACTTCGGCAGCGGGTCGAAGCCGAAGCGGCTCTACATCGAGAAGGTCCACCCGGACTTCTGGACGCGGATGGAGGAGGAGAAGGGACTCGATCCGCAGCGCGATCACCTCTACGGGGAGTTCAAACGCGATCCGGACGTGATCTGCTTCGAGTACGCCGACCAGGTCCCCGAGGAGTTCGACGTCGACTGGGAGAAGATGCTGGACAAGACGCTCCAGGGACCGATCGAGCGCGTCATCGAGGCGCTCGGGATGTCGTGGGAGGAGGTCAAGACGGGACAGGAACAGACCGGACTCGGCTCCTTCATGTGATCCGGACCGGACGCTGAAAACGCCTTCTGAAAACCGCTTTTCGATCGGCGAGAACAATTCTTATCGATTTCGGGAAATTCTACGGGCAGATGCGTAACCATTAACCCGCCAAGACACCACTGTTCGGACACGAGGCACGAGAATACATATGGCAACTCTCGAAATCAACGATCTTCACGCGCGAGTGGCGGAAGAGGACGGCGAACGCATTCTTCGGGGGGTCGACCTGACCGTCGAGTCCGGGGACATCCACGCGCTGATGGGCCCGAACGGCTCCGGGAAGTCGACGCTCGCGAAGGTCATCGCCGGCCACCCCGCGTACGAGGTCACAGGCGGCGAGATCCTCCTGCATCTCGACGAGGAGGATCTCGACGACATCGACGCCGAGCTCGACGACGAGGACTACCACTGGGAGCTGCTGGAGCTCGAACCCAACGAGCGCGCCGCGCTCGGTATCTTCCTCGGATTCCAGTACCCGGCGGAGATCGAGGGTGTTACGATGACGAACTTCCTCCGACAGGCGCTCAACGCCAAGGCGGACGAGCGTGAGGAGCTGTTCGAAGACGAGGACGAGGAGTCGGCCGACGAAGACGACGAGGAGGAAGGGTACGACACCTCCCCGATGGAGGGCCCCTCGGACGACGGCGAGATCGGCGTCGCCGAGTTCCAGGAGATCCTCTCGGAGAAGATGGAGCTGCTCGACATGGACGAGAAGTTCATGCAGCGATACCTCAACGCCGGCTTCTCCGGCGGCGAGAAGAAGCAGAACGAAGTGCTGCAGGCCGCGATGCTGGAGCCCGCGGTCGCGGTGCTCGACGAGATCGACTCCGGGCTCGACATCGATCGCCTGCAGGACGTCTCGAAGGGGATCAACGCGCTCCGCGACGAGCAGGGCACGGGCGTCCTCCAGATCACTCACTACCAGCGGATTCTCGACTACGTCGAGCCCGACCACGTCCACGTAATGCTCGACGGCGAGGTCGTCAAAAGCGGCGGCGCGGAGCTCGCCGAGAAGCTCGAGGACAAGGGGTACGACTGGGTCCGCGAGGACGCGTTCGAAGCCGCGTAACCGAATCCAGTCACGCGATACACGTAAGTCCGGAACAACGTAACATCATACTATGAGCTCACAACAGGACGAACTGAAGGAGACAGACACCGAGGCCCGCTTCGAGTTCAAGAAGGAGGAGAAATCCGCCTTCCAGACCGAGAAGGGTCTCACCGAGGAGACGGTCCGCGTCATCTCGGAGGACAAGGACGAACCGGAGTGGATGCTGGAGCGGCGCCTGCGCGCGCTCGAGCAGTTCCAGGAGATGCCGATGCCGACCGACTGGCCCGGGCAGCCGGACCTCAGCGAGGTCGACATCGACGAGATCATCCCGTACATTCGGCCAGACGTGGACGTCCGCGCCGGCGTCGACGACTGGACCGAGCTCCCGGACGAGATCAAAGACACCTTCGACAAGCTGGGTATCCCGGAGGCCGAGAAGAACGCACTCTCCGGCGTCGGCGCCCAGTACGAGTCGGAGGTCGTCTACCAGAACATGCAGGAGCGGTGGGAGGAGAAGGGCGTCATCTTCTGTAACATGGACGAGGCCGTCCAGGAGCACGAGGAGATCGTCCGCGAGCACTTCATGACGAAGTGCGTCCCCCCGAGCGACAACAAGTTCGCCGCGCTTCACGGCGCGATCTGGTCCGGCGGCTCGTTCGTCTACGTGCCGGAGAACACCACCGTCGACATGCCGGTACAGGCGTACTTCCGGATGAACTCCGAGGGGATGGGCCAGTTCGAGCACACGCTCATCATCGCCGAGGAGAGCTCCGAGGTCCACTACATCGAGGGCTGTTCCGCCCCGAAGTACTCGGCGTTCAACCTCCACTCCGGCGGCGTGGAAGTGTTCGTCGGGGAGGACGCCCACGTCCAGTACTCCACGGTGCAGAACTGGTCGAAGAACACCTACAACCTGAACACGAAGCGCGCCATCGCCGAGAAGGGCGGGCGCATGGAGTGGATCTCCGGGTCGATGGGGTCGAAGGCGACGATGCTGTACCCGTCGACGATCCTGAAGGGCCGCGGCGCCTCCGACAACCACATCACCATCGCCTTCGCGGGCGAGGGGCAGGACATCGACACCGGCGCGAAAGTGTACCACAACGCGCCCGACACCAAGTCGACCATCGAGTCGAAGTCGATCTCGAAGGACGGCGGCCGCACGAACTACCGCGGGCTCGTCCACATCGCCGACGGCGCCGAGAACTCCTCGACCGCCGTGGAGTGCGACGCGCTGATGTTCGACAACGAGTCGACCTCCGACACCATGCCGTACATGGAGATCAACGAGTCGAAGGTCGACGTCGCCCACGAGGCGACCGTCGGGAAGATCGGCGACGAGGACATCTTCTACCTGCAGTCGCGCGGCCTCGACGACGACGACGCCAAGCAGATGATCGTTTCGGGCTTCATCGAGCCCATCACGGAGGAGCTGCCCATCGAGTACGCCGTCGAGCTCAACCGGCTCGTCGAACTCGAGATGGAGGGCTCGCTCGGATAACATGAGCACGCAAGCAATCGAGAGCCTCTCAGAGGACACGGTACGACGCATCGCCGACGAACGCGACGAGCCCGAGTGGCTCTTGGAGACCCGTCTGAACGCGCTGGACGCGTTAGAGACGGCCGATCTCCCCGACGTTATCCAGACCCCCGGGCGACGCTGGACCGACCTGGAGGCCCTCGACTTCGAGTCGCTGGTCGACCCGCTGAACCAGTCTGACACCACGGAGCGGACGGTCGGCGACGACGAGGTCGTCGTCCTCCCGTTCACCGAGGCGTTCGACGAGTACGGCGACGTCATCGAGGCGAACTTCGGATCGGTGCTCGACCCCGAACACAACTACCTCACCGCGCTGTCGGTCGCGCTCTTTACGACCGGGACGTTCGTCTACGTCCCCGAGGGCGTCGACGTCGAGGACGTGACGGTGCGCGCGGAGATGAACTCCCGCTCGCTGTTCAGCCAGACGCTCGTCGTCGCCGAGGAGTCGTCGTCGGTGACGATCCTCGAATCGATCGAATCCGGCGACGGCGAGGCCGCCGCCTCGGGAAGCGTCGACGACGACCGGTACTTCTCGAACCTCGTCGAGATCGCCGCGGGCGAGAACGCGAGCGTCCAGTTCGGATCGCTCCAGAACCTCGACGACGACACGTACACCTACTCGCTGAAGCGCGCCGACGTGGGCACGTACGGCACCGTCGACTGGATCGAGAGCAACTTCGGGTCGAAGCTGACGCGCTCGGACGTCGAGTCGGAGCTGAACGGCGACGGCTCCGAGAGCCAGATCGTCGGGACGTTCTTCGGCACCGACGACCAGCACTTCGACATCAACGCCCGCGTCTGGCACCAGGCCGAGCACACGACGGCCGACCTGGTCACGCGCGGCGTGCTCGACGACGTGGCCCGTTCCGTCTACGAGGGGGTTCAGGACGTGGGCAACGACGCGTGGAACACCTCCAGCTACCAGCGCGAGAACACGCTGATGCTGTCGGACGACGCCGAGGCCGACGCGTCGCCGAAGCTGATCATCCACAACCACGACACCGAGGCGTCTCACTCCGCGACCGTCGGACAGGTCGACGCCGAGGACCTGTTCTACTTGCAGAGCCGATCGATCGACTCGCACACGGCGCGGAACATGCTCGTCGAGGGCTTCTTCGTCCCCGTGTTAGAGGAGATCGCCGTCGACGAGTTCCGCGACGACGTCGAGGACCTCGTCTTCGAGCGCCTGCAGTAGGTCGCGGGCGATCACGGGACATCGCGGTTCCCGGTTGTCGTTATTTCCGTGCGCAACGACGGCGAGCCCCGGGTATCGCGGGCGAGCGCCGATCGAAGGGGAACTCCTTAAGTCGGACTACGTCTGAGTTGGCGTGTATGCGAACGGTCGTATCGAACGGTGACGGGTGGTCGCCGTGAGCGTAAGCCAGCGGATCGCCTCGGACGACCAGCTCGCCCGGCTGTTACAGATCGGGATCGTCCTGGAGGAGGTCGTGGAGGCGCGGGCGCACCACCACTACCAGAGCCTCGACGCCGAACTCGACGAGGAGATCGAGACGCTGCTCGCGGACGCCGCCGAGGAGTCGGCCGAACACCGTCAACGGTTGGAGTCGCTCATCGAGGGGCTCGGCGTCGACAGCGTCCCGTTCGACGAGATCGAATCGCTCGTCGACGCGCGGTACGGGCGGACCCAGCCGGAGGACTTCGACGGGATCCTCTACGACCAGCTGTGTAACGAGGAGACCGCCTACAAGTTCTACGACGACCTCATCGAGGCGATAGAGGAGTCGAACGCCGAGTTCACGATCGATCGCGCGGAGCTTCTGGACGAACTGCGGGCGATCCGCGAGGACGAGGCCGAGGGGGTCAGCGAGGTAACGGAGGTCATGGAGCGACGATGAACCAGGGGACCGAACCGACGACGAGTGCCGACGGAGGGAAGCCGTGAACACCGCAGACCAGTACCTCAAGACGATATACGTCGTACAGAAGCAGGAGGACGGCCCCGCCTCGACCGGGTCGATCGCCGATTCGCTCGGTGTCAGCCCGGCGAGCGCCAACGAGATGATCGGGAAACTCGAAGAGCGCGGGCTCGCCGAACACGAGAAGTACAAGGGGGTCCGCCTCACCGACGACGGAATCGTGCGAGCGCGCGACGCGCTCCAGACCTACTGCATCATCGAGCGCTTCCTCGCGAACGTGCTCGCGGTCGAGGAGTTCCGCGACGAGGCCCGCGAACTGGAGGCGGTCATCGACGACACCGTCGCCGAGCGGCTCGACACGATCATCGACCGGCAGCCGGAGTGTCCGGACTGTTTCGACCCCGAAACGGACGCCTGCAAGTGCTTGGATATCGCGGCGGCGCCGGTCGAGCCGGAGCAGTAGACGGGAGGAGCGGCGCAGGAGGAGAGGAGCTTTCGACGCGTCCGCTTAGACGCCGGTCGAATAGCGCAGGATACCCGCGATTCCCCCGAACGCGTCGAGCAGCTGTTCGCCCTTCTCGAAGTCGGTGGAGATGAACTTGGTGTCGGTCCCGCGCTGTTCGGCGATCGCCATCAGGTGTTCGATCACGTCCTCGCGCTCGTCGACGTCGGCCTCCTCGCCGCACTCCGAGCACTCGTGGGACGGGGTTGAGTGTCGCGCGTCGACCACCTCGTACTCCTCGTGACCGTTCGGGCACTCGTAGACGACCACGTCGGACCGGAGGTCCTCGGAGATGAGCAGGCGGTCGACCGAGCCCATGATCAGGTTCCGACGGGTCTGCTCGAAGCCGTACGTGGCCTCCTCGCCGGTGTTGAGGTTCTCGAAGAACTCCTCCATGTGGCGTTTGTCCTCGACGATCTCCTGATCGGAGAGCGCCTCGCTGGCGTTGTCGACGAGGTCCTTCAGCCCGGACTCGTCGGTGTACGCCACGTCGAACTTGCCGAGCACCTTGTCCTGCAGCTCGTGGTGGAGGTAATCGCCGTCGAGGAACTCGTCTTTCGTCGGTGAGGGACCGCCGACGAGGATGCCGTCGAGCTCGTGGCGCTTGTCGACGAACAGGTCGTTGGCCATCCCCGCGACCTCCTGGTAGAAGTTGTCGATCGCTTCCAGCCGGAGGCGGGCGAACCGCTGTGCGGACTGACCCCCTTTCCGCTGTTTGCCGGGGACGAGCGAGGAGGCCGACTTGACGGCCTCGACCCGCTTGCCCTTCAGCCAGCCGACGTTGGCCTCGCGCCGGTCGAGGACGATGAGCCCGAACAGGCCGGTGTCCTCCAGCATGTGTTCGAGCGGCTCGGTGAGGAACTCGGAGTCGCAGTGGTAGCGGAACGACTGGACGGGCTGGGGGGGCGACTCCAGCGTCTTGGTGACCATGTCGGTCTGGCCGCCGCCGGCGTCGATCGCTCCGGAGAAGATCACGATCCCGTTCTCGGGCGGGAAGGTGTCGTAGTAGCGGAGGCGGTCTTTGATCGAGGTGAGCGCGTCCTGTACGGCCGTCCGCGTCTGCTTGGACTTGATGTTGGACGCCTCGCTGTGTTCCTGCGTGACGTGGGCGACCACGTCGGAGATCTGCCGATCCTCGGGGATGTAGATGGTGACGAGCTGCGTGCCGGAACCCTCGAAGTCGCGGAGTTCCTCGATGACCTTGCGGAACTCGTACTTCCGCCGGTCCTCGCTCGCCTCTTGGGCGTCGCTACTCATTACCCTAAATACGGCGTCGTGCGTGTAAGTAAGCTTTGACCTCCCCGCCAGCGCGACGACACCGTGTCACACGGGTGGCCAAGCGCGTGATTGTTCATACATCAACTGCGGTGGCGTCGCCGGCGGCTTCGCCGCCGGCTGCCAGAGGGACCGGAGGTCCCTCGCTGGAGTCGGTGGTCCAAGCGAAGCGAAGGACCACCGACGAGGCTGGGGAGGCGTGAGGCCGAGCGGTACGGTCGGGCTGGCCCTTTGGAAGTGTTCGCAGCAGCGTCGACAGCAACATCCCGATCGAAGAAAACCGAACGACGACCCTAATCGCCTCGTTCCTACATCGACTCGGGCGCCTCGACCCCGAGCACGTCAAGCGCGTTCGCCATGGTGTGCTTCGCGGCCGCGACGAGCGCGACGCGGGCGGCCCGGAGCTCCTCGTCCTCGGCCGTGACGACCGGGCACTCCCGGTAGAACGCGTTGTACGCGTCGGCGAACTCGCGGGTGAATGTGGCGATCGTGTGCGGCTCTAAGTCGTTCGCCGCCTCCTCGATGGCGGCCGGGAAGCGGGCGACCTCGCGGAGGAGGTCGCGGGCCTCCTCGGTCTCGAAGACCGCGGCGTCGACGTCGAGGGCGCCGTAGTCGACGGCCCCGCCCGCGTCCGCCGTCACGCCCGGTACCTCGATCCCGGCGTCGGCCGCCTCGTCTAAGATTCCGCAACAGCGCGCGTGGACGTACTGGACGAACGGGGCGGACTGCCCCTCGAAGTCGAGCGCGTCCTCCCACTCGAAGGTGATCGCCTTCGCGGGCTGCTTCGAGATGATGTCGTATCGGACCGCCCCGATCCCGACCTCGTGGGCGATGCGCTCCACGTCCGCCTCGGTGAGGTCGTCGTCGCGGATCCGGTCGTCCATTCGGCTCTCGACCGCCTCGCGAGCGCGATCGATCGCCTCGTCGAGTAAGTCGTCGAGCATCACGCCGGTGCCCTTCCGGGTGGACATCTTCCCCTCCGGGAGGTTCACGTACGAGTAGATGACGTGACCGAGCCGATCGGTGTCGTTGCCGAGCAGTTCGAGAGCCGCGTCGAGCTGGTCGGCCTGCAGCTTGTGGTCCTCGCCGAGCACGGTGACGGCGCGGTCGTAGTTGTCGAACTTCCACTCGTGGTGAGCCAGATCGCGGGTGGTGTAGAGGCTGGTGTCGTCGGAGCGCAGGAAGACGAGGTTCTTGTCGATCCCCCAGTCGTTGAGCTCCAGCTGCCACGCGTCCTCCTCGTAGACGGCGTGGTCGGTCTCCTTGAGCCGCGCCGCGATCTCGTCGGTGGAGCCGTCGCGCATGAACCGCGTCTCCTTGACGAACTCGTCGAACTCGGCGGGCAGGCGGGCGAGACACTCCTTCATCCCGCCGAGGACGGCGTCGACGACCTCGCCGACGCGCTCGTACGTCTCCTCGTCGCCGGCTTCGAGCCCCTGCAGGATCGCGGAGATTTCGTTTTCCGCGGCCTCGACGGCCTCGGGGTCGGCCTCCTCCAGGTACGCGTTCCCCTTCCGGTAGTAGCGCACGAGGTCGTACTCGGCGCGGTCGCGTGCGGGCTCCTCGTCTAAGTCCGACTCGTCGAACCGCTCGTACGCCCACGTGAACACGGCCATCTGCCGACCCGCGTCGTTGACGTAGTAGTGGCGATCGACGTCGTAGCCCGCGTATTCCAGGAGGTTCGCGACCGCGTCGCCGACGATGGGGTTTCGCGCGCGGCCGACGTGGACCGGGCCGGTCGGGTTCGCGCTCGTGTGTTCGACGACGACAGAGGTATCCCGATCCGGGAGCGCGCCGTAGCCAGCGTCGGGGGCGGCCGCGTCGAGCGTGTCGGCGAGGTAGCGCTCGCCGGCGTGGAAGTTGACGTACGGACCCGCGGTGTCGACCGCTGCGAGGTAGTCGTACCCGTCGGCGTCAACCGCGTCCGCGACCGTCGCGGCCACGTTCGGGGGCGCGTCGCCGACCTCGCCCGCGAGGCGGAAGGCGACGCTGGAGGCGAGCGTCGCGTCCATGTCGTCGGGCGGGCGTTCGATGCCGAGATCGTCGGTCGGGAGGTCGAGCGAGGCGAGCGCGTCGCCGAGCGCGTCGGCCACCTCCGACCGGAACTGCCGGAACATACCGTCCGTTCGTGGGTCGCGCTAAAAGGCCCTTCCGAAGCGGCTCGGAGGGGAAGCCTCGGAACGGTGCCGCCTCTCGTCCGCACCCGGCCGTCTTCGACCCGCCACCATCGACACAACGCGCTTACAGCGCCCGGACGTGCGGCCGCGTAGCTCCTTCGAAACCGAAAAGCGACGAGCGTAACTTCCGCAAGGAGCGAGCGCTCACCCCCTTCACCGACGTGCGCGACACGACGGCCGCCGTCGACGCCGCCCGACAACGTCGGCACTGTCGGCGACCTGCCGACCGCGACCGGTACGCCGCCGAGGCCGAGCGGATGACCCGAGTACACGATCCGGACGACGCGATCTGACCTCCCCGATCGCGTTTAACCCGTTCCGGTGCGAACGACAGCACGATGCGCGCCACGTTCGAGACGCTCGCGATCGCCCTCCTCGTCGGAATCGCACAGCTCGCGCTGAGCGTCGTCAATCTCGCGGGGCTCTTCGCGCTGTCGACGCCGCTCGCCGTCGCGCCGTGGACCGTCGTCACCAGCGTGTACGCGCACGGGTCGATCGGCCACCTGCTGGCGAACGGGCTCGCGCTGCTCCTCGTCGGCCCGCTCGTCGAGCGCCGGACCACCCGCCTCCGATTCCACGCGTTCGTGGTCGGGACCGGCGCGCTCGCCGGAATCTCGCAGGTAACGCTCGGCGGACTGCTCGGTCCCTCGGCGGCCGTGTTGGGACTCAGCGGCGCCGTCTTCGCGCTCGGGGGGTACCTCCTCGCGGGCAACGTCGTGAGCGCGACGCTGTTCGACCGGCTGCGGCTCTCCGCCCGGGCGCAGTTCGCGCTGTTCGGACTGGCCGCCGTCGTCCTCACCGCGACGACCGCGGCCCCCGGCGTCGCGCTGATCGCTCACGCGACCGGCGCGTTCTGCGGGCTCGTTGCCGGGCGCACGGGGCTACTCGACGTGCGATAACCTCGTGACGAGCGTGGCGGCCCTCGATCGGGTCGAAGGCCGACCGACGGCGGCGACGCTAGCGAGCGTGAAAGAAAACGAAGAGAGCGTGAACGGACGCCCTAGCGCTTAGTCTTCGAGAACGATCTCGATGCTGACGTCGTTCGGCACTTGGACGCGCATGAGCTGGCGGAGCGCGCGTTCGTCGGCGTCGATGTCGATCAGACGCTTGTGGACGCGCATCTCCCAGTGCTCCCACGTCGCCGTCCCCTCACCGTCCGGGGACTTTCGCGACGGGATCTCGAGCGTCTTCGTCGGCAGCGGGATCGGGCCCGACAGGGCGACCCCCGTCGAGTCCGCGATCTCGCGGACGTCGTCGCAGATGTCGTCGAGGTCCTCGGGGCTCGTGCCGGCGAGGCGGACGCGTGCCTGCTGCATCGATTATCGCTCGTTGACTTCGAGCACCTTGCCGGCCGCGATGGTCTGACCCATGTCGCGGATGGCGAAACTGCCGAGTTCCGGGATCTCGCCGGACGGCTCGATGCTGAGCGGCTTTTGCGGGCGCACGGTGACGACCGCGGCGTCGCCGGACTTGATGAAGTCCGGGTTCTCCTCGGCGACCTCGCCCGAGGACGGGTCGATCTTCTGATCGATGGACTCGATCGTACAGGCGACCTGCGCCGTGTGGGCGTGGAAGACGGGCGTGTACCCGGCCGTAATGACGCTGGGGTGCTGCATGACGACGACCTGCGCCTTGAACGTCTCTGCGACGCTCGGCGGGTCGTCGGCGGGACCACAGACGTCGCCGCGACGGATGTCGTCCTTGCCGATGCCGCGGACGTTGAACCCGACGTTGTCACCGGGCTCGGCCTTGGGGACTTCCTCGTGGTGCATTTCGACCGTCTTCACTTCGCCGCCCACGTCGGACGGCTGGAAGGAGACGTTGTCGCCGGTGTTGAGGATCCCGGTCTCGACGCGTCCCACGGGGACGGTCCCGATGCCGGAGATGGTGTAGACGTCCTGGATGGGGAGTCGGAGCGGCGCGTCCGTCGGCGGCTCGGACTCCGGCAGGTCGTTGAGCGACTCCAGCAGGGTGTCGCCGTCGTACCACGGCGTGTTCTCGGACTCCTCGGAGATGTTGTCGCCCTCGAAGGCCGAGATCGGCACGAACGTCGTGTCGTCGGTCGCGAAGCGAACCTGGTTGAGCAGGTCCTCGACCTCGCCGATGACCTCCTTGTACGTGGACTCCTGGTAGTCGACCAGGTCCATCTTGTTGACGCCGATGATGAGCTCGTTGATGCCCAGCGTGCGGGCCAGGAACACGTGCTCTCGGGTCTGGGGCGCGACGCCGTCGTCGGCCGCGACGACGAGCACCGCGTTGTCGGCCTGCGAGGCGCCCGTGATCATGTTCTTCACGAAGTCACGGTGGCCCGGGCAGTCGACGATGGTGAAGTAGTAGTTGTCCGTGTCGAACTCCTGGTGGGCGATGTCGATCGTGACGCCGCGCTCGCGCTCCTCGGCGAGGTTGTCCATCACGTAGGCGAACTCGAAGCCGCCCTTGCCCTTCTCTTCGGCTTCCTCGCGGTGCTGCTCGATTACGTGCTCGGGGACGCTCCCCGTCTCGAAGAGGAGGCGACCCACGAGCGTACTCTTGCCGTGGTCGACGTGGCCGATAATGGCCAGGTTCTGATGCGGTTTGTCACTCATGGGGTAATCACGCGCTAAGGCGCTCTGTGAGTAAGTTTCGGTAGATTCCACTAAAACGGTTTCGATACGGACCACAGACTATCGCAACGCGGTCGGGCGATTCTCGACAACGCGGGGCACGGGGGATCGACACACGGCCGGATTCGCGTCTCGGTTTCCCGCCCGGTTCGCGACCGCGAGGTTCGGGAGCGCCGAGGGGCCGTTCCGACGCCCGCGACGCTACTCCAGGCGACCCACGTCACCGAGCACCGCGCTCGCCGTCTCCGGACCGCCCGCGCCCCGTCCGGAGATGTTGAGCCGACCGGCGTGGGTGGTCTCGATCTGGACGATGTTCTGCGTCCCGGAGACCGCGAGCGTCCCGTTCTCGGGGACGAGCCGCGGCGCGACCCGGACCGTCTCGCCCGTCGCCTCGCCGATGAGCCGGACCGTGCGACCGTCTTCGGCCGCGAGCCGGAGCGTGGAGCCGGGCACGTCGCGGATCCCCTCCACGTCGGCGTCGTCGAGCGTGAACTCCCGGGCGTCGACCGGGTCGTCGGCCGCGCCGAACGAGAGCACGTTCGCGAGGATGACGCACTTCAGCGCCGCGTCGGTGCCGTCCACGTCGAAGGAGGGGTCGGCCTCCGCGACGCCGAGGTCCTGCGCCTCCGCGAGCACGTGCTCGTAGTCGAGCCCCTCCGCGGCCATCCGCGTGAGGATGAAGTTCGCCGTCCCGTTGAGCACGCCGCGGACCGCGGTGACGTGACCCGGCTCGATGTCCTCGACGGTCGACACGGCGGGGATCGCGCCGCCGACGGTGGCCTCGAAGCGGATGTCGCCGTCGCTGTCGTTCACGAGCGACCGGAGGTCGCCGAACCGCTCCGCGACCGGGCCCTTGTTCGCGAGCACGGCGTGGCGGTCCCGCTCCAGCGCGGTCCGAACGTGCGAAAATCCGGGCTCGGCGTCGCCCAGCGTCGTCGGCGTCGCCTCCACCAACACGTCGTAGTCGGCCGCCAGCGCGTCCTCCGGATCCCCGTCGCCGACGATCCCCCGCTCGGCCTTGCGGGCCACCACCGCGTCGGAGTCGACACCGGTGCCCCGACCCCCGGTCCTGTCCGCGACGACCGCGCTCGACGAGTCCGCCACCGCGACGACCTCGTGACCGTACTCGCTCGCGAGGTCGACGACCGAGCGCCCGACCGCGCCGGCTCCGACGACGGCGAGTCTCACGCCTCCACCCCCGTGAGCGGCTCGACCAGACGCAGGTCCTTCTCGGCGGCCAGCTCCCGGACCGCCGCGAGCGCCGCCTCCGTCTCGCCGGCGCGGGCCTCCAGGCGGAGCCGGGCGCTCGACGCCTCCTCGGTCCCCTGCGGCGCCGCCAGCGACACGTCGGCGACGGACGCCGACTCGCAGGCCTCGATCTGCGAGAGCGTGTCCGACAGGTCAGTGTCGATGAGGTGGCCGAAGAGCAGGATGGTAACCTCCTCCGCGTACCGCTCCGTCCCCGCCTGCATCACGTTCACGCCCTCACTCCGGAGCGCCTCGACGATCCCCTCGAACCGCTCCTGCGTCGCCTCAAAGTCGACCTCGACGGGGATCCGACCGCGGGGCGTCTTGTTCCCGCGTTCGTGGTAGATCGAGAGGAGGTTCCCGCCGTTGTCGGCGATCGGGTGGAGCGCGGCGAGCAGCTGCCCCGGCTCGTCGACGAGTTCGAGCCGCACCGTATGCGTCGACGGCGTCGTCGAGGCGTGGCCGCCGTCGGGAGTCGCGTCCTCGTCGTCAACCGCCTCTTCGGGGACGCCGTCACGGGCGTCGCTCACGCCGCCACCTCCGCGCCTGAAGCGGTCATCGCGGCGAGCGACGTTCCGGAGGTCCCCGTCCGCGGTCCGATCCGGCACGGTCCTGTCGGCGGCGCGGAGCGGTCGCTTGCTGGCTCCGTCGCGATGCGCCGAGCGGGAGTCGTGCCCGTCTGCATATCCGAAACGAGTCGGGGGATCCGGTATAAGCCTTCGGCGATGGCAGGCGTTGCCTCGCCGCCACGGCTGTCAACGTACCGCACAGTCGGACGGACGCCACCATCCACACTTACGGGCGATGAGGATCGACGACACGGCGTGCGACACCGCCCACCCAGTCAGCGACCGATCGTGACACAGCCCTCCGTGCCGAGCCGTCGCGCGCCGAACGGGGGTGAGACGACCGAATGAGCGACGGCGGGCTCTCGATCGACGGCCCGAAGACGCTCCGCGGTGCGGTCATCGTGTTGGTGATCGGGCTCGCGGTGACCGGGTACGGCGCGTACGACTACACCCAACAGTCGAGCGCGGTCGACGACGCGGTCGCGGTCGACGCCACGATCACCGACCTCGATGTCGAGTCGACGTCGACGGGAGGCGAGGCCGGCGTCGACTACCGACCGGCCGTCCGGTTCACGTACGAGTACGAGGGAACCGAGTACGCGAGCACGAACGTCTTCCCGTCGGCGATCACGTCGAACTACGACACCGAGTCGGCGGCGCGCGAGGTCGTCGAGGGATACGCCGTCGACGAGTCGGCCACCGCCTACGTCGACCCGTCGGACCCGGACGGCGGGTTCCTGAAGGCACAGACCTCGAACGCGCCGGTCGTCGCGGCCGTGTTCGGCTCGTTCTTCGTCCTCGTCGGCGGCGCGTCAGCGGTCAAGCAGTTCCGCCGCTGACGGGTCGGGGCGTCGAGAGAACCGCGAAAGAGATCGCAGAAAACCGCGAACCGCGTCGTCGACTTAGAAGTAGTCGTTCTGGAATAATCTTACACAAGTTTTATTCAATACGCCACTCCACATTGAGGCAGATGGCAGACAAGAAACGCGTTAATCTGATGGTCAGTCCCGAAACGAAAACAGAGTGGGATAATGCCGTAGAGGATTCAACAGAGTACAGTAGCCTTTCAGATCTTGTTCGTAAGAGTGTCGCACATGAACTTTCCCAACCGCCGGGCGCGGCCTCACGCACAGCAGAGGGCCGCGAGACGACACAGTCGGAAGGGACAGAAGCACAGATGGAAGCAATAGAGCAGATAACGAAAACACTCGGTCGGATGGAAACAACCTTATCAGACCTAGACAGCCGTCTGACGAACGTTGAGCAGGAGGTTACAGCCTCCGCACGCGCAGATCTAAAGAACGAGGTTTTCGCTGCGCTACCTGAGTACGACTCAGAAGATAGTCCGGACGGAAAGTCAGCAGCTGAAATAGCGGAGGAAGTCGGCTCTGAAAGAGAGAGGGTTTCTGATGTTCTCACACGGCTAGAGGATCAAACAGGGGCCATTAGAGTGACTGCTAGCGAGGAGGGCCAACAATTCTATGCACGCGAGGGCGGGCAATGATGGAGTTTGGTGAGATTCTGGAACAGTTCGAAAAGCGGCGTAGCAGAAACTCTAGCGAGGCAACAGTTGGTATCTACTCACGCCAGATTCGCGATTGGCGGCGATGGCTAGCGGACTGCCGCAATAAGGACCTCTGGAAAGCAGAGACAATGGATCTTCGAGTCCGGATAGAAAGCATGTCGGACGCTGGCAAAGCCCCCTCAACAATCACCAAACAGGTTTCCGCTGTTTCAAAATTCTATCAAGATTGTAAAAAGATGGCAGAGAGATTCGATATGCCAGATGTACCAAACAACCCGTATGAAGGGCTTGACAGCGAGGATAAGCGGCTGCTCAGAGGGGATACAAAAAAGAAAGAAGCGATGGAGGACAGCGAAGGTGATGAGTACCCATACTTGGAGCCGGAAAAAATCTCCCGACTTGTTGAGAACGTTCCATCTCCCCGGTTGCGAAACGAGTTGATTATCAAGCTTCTGTACAACTGCGGGTTCCGACGCGGAGAACTAGCCAAGGCTAAAATCGAACATATAGATCGGGAGGATCGGTCGATCTACATTCCCCCTCGAAAGTCTCCAGACTGGCGTAACGTTGCCTATGACGAGGATTACCTCGGTTTTCAGCTTGACCAATGGTTGGATTACGGTGGCCGCGACAGCATGACCTATGCTGAGGAATCAGAATACCTCTTTCCGACAAACAGCGGTGAACACATCTCCGGCGTCGCAATGAACCGAATGGTCAGAAAGGCCGCTAAGAGTGCTGGCCTTCAAGAAGTAATTGATGAGTACGTTGATGGTCGCAAAATGCACAAAGTCACGGCTCACACGTTGCGCCACTCCTTTGCAATGCAATCAATCAACTCTGGGATCGATATCAAGACTCTTCAGACTCTCTTGGGTCATGAAGAGTTAGACACTACTCTCATCTACCTAGACCAAGCAAAGGACGAGGCTAAAGAGAACTCAAGAGCCTTTCAACCGACAGGATAGGAGTGTGCCATTGGAAAATGGTCAACCAGTTATTTAGTGTAGTAATGTAAGATATCAAGCAACCAGTATGGAATTCAATGAGGCAAAACAGTACGTCTTAGAGGAATTAAACGAGACAGATCCCGAACAGCTAGAATACCTATGTGAAGCGGTAATTCGGGAAGTAGAAGACCCAGAATATCTTGAGGTGACTCCATATCTTCATGACAAAGGGATCGATATTCGAGGTAAAACAGGAGGAACGGTATATAATGGCGACTTTGGAGTACAGGTTAAACAGACCAATTCAAGTGTTGGTGCGCCTGTAGTACAGCAATTTTCGGGTGCATTAGATGTTGATGGGGCCAATTTTGGAACGTTTATTACGACATCTGACTTCACAAAGCCAGCGCGAAGAGATATTCGAGAGACGGATGAAATTTCGATTCAGCTAATATCCGGTACTCGTCTGGCAGAGATTATGATTGAGAATGAGATGGGAGTAGTAAAACAATCAGATAAAGAACAAACATTTGCTAAGGAGTATGATTTCTGGAGTCAATTCACGATAGATGAGGACCTTATACCATCGAGTATGGTACCCCAAGCAGATGATTTGAATATTCTCCATCTGACAATCCTCGGGATTCACAATGGCAACCAATTTAAACCGGAACTTGCTGATTGGCTAACTGAACAGACAGATGAAAAATGGACACGACGGCAGGCCGATTATTACGCCATCGCGGCTCACGCACTAGGCTTATTAGATACTGAGTCAGGTGAGTACGAAGTAAGGGGAACTCCACGCACGGTTCGAAAATGGGTCCTTAGCGACGAGGGACATGAATATATTTCTAGGTTTAGCAATAGTCGTAATGAGGCCAACAAATACCTGTACAGCCTAATAGAGGAACTCGAAATAATGCAACTGGTGACTGAGCGAGTAAAGGAAGATATCGCTATATTACAATCAGAATTAGTCGATATTGTCAAAGAAAACACCGCTGTTTCAGGTTCCACCGCAAAAAGAAGAGCAAGAACGATTGGAGAGTGGATCTCACAGACCGATAGTGCAATAAAAAAGATGGAAAAAGGAGGGAGCAAAAAATACGCTAGCCAAGCAACTCTGGGAGAGTAATTTAGTTGAACTCGGCCATAGTCGAATCGCGTGCTTTGATATCCTCAACGTTGGTAATCAGTACCTCTTGGACTTCGCCACGATCTGTTCCGACAGAATTGATAGCTCGCCGGGCTCCGACCGGATACGTTTCGAAAGACTCTGAGCCACCTTCTTCTCTGTCGATATACCTGCTCTCGATAGAAGGAGCGTTTGAGATGACAACATAGACACCCATCTCATCCAGTTCTTTTGCACAGTCACGGAGGTCTAACTGCTCTGACTTCCCGAAGGCACCGAAACTATATTCGGAGAAAGAAGATGCATCAGAGTTCGGATCATACGGCGGATCAAAGTATACCAAATCACCCGGTTCAGCCTCTTCAATGATGTAACTGAAGTCTTCGTTCCTAATATCGACGTTCTCAAGCAGCGGGCTTGCCTCTCTTATTCGATGTTCCCGCATACTCTTGGTCTTATGTTGGCCGCACGGCACGTTGAATTCTCCTGACTGATTTTCTCTGTACAGCCCATTATAACAGGTGACGTTCAGATACAGTAAGAGGGCTGCTTCCTCAACTCTGTCCCATTCTCGCCCGTTTGGACGCTTATTAAATCGGGCTCGTTGCTGGTAATAGTAATTCTTGATTTCGCGACCGTGTTCATCCTCTTCAGCATAATCCCAATCCTCATTTGGCTCATCCTCAGGTTCACCGTGGCTATTCAGTCTGTCTAGCTCATCGATCAGGGGATCAGGCTCGTTTGCGACTATCTTGTAAAAATTAACAAGTCGAGCATTGATATCATTGATTGTGACAGCTTTTTGATGCATCTCTCGGAAAAAGACAGCACCACCGCCAAAGAACGGCTCATGATAGCCGTTTACTTCCTGAGTGGGAAACTTGCTCATGATCTGTTCGAGGATCTGCCGCTTCCCACCTGCCCACTTCAGGATTGGTTCGGCCATTACTACAATACGGGGATCCAAAGATCATAAATCCATCCACTCATCGGCAATTGATTTTTATGTAGTAAAATAAACAACCCAATATGGACAGGTCAAATACAGAGAAAGTCCCAAATCAAATTAAAAACCGAGTTCGGGACAATCCGCAGTCGTATATTGGGCGCGATTTAGAACTCAATGAGAAATATCGATACGGAGACGAAATCGATCACGAGCCTGTCAAAGCCATCCAGAAGGAAGTCGATGGGATGGCTCGCTTGCTATGTGCAATCATTACTGATGAAGGGGAGCCAACTGAGAGTACAGAACATTATATTGAGATATACCAGAACGAAGTTGAGAAACTCCGAGGACTTGAGCGAGATGTTATTTCCGAGCTTCCCGAAAGAGAACGCGATGGATAGGTCAAATTCCAACAAAACCGTTTAGTCTGCTGTGTTGAATAGATGCTGAGTCACGGTCACAGCGGCTCACACAGCGGTTCTATGTTGATGATGGCAAACATCAAGACAATCTCACGGAACTGTCGATACCAGCCCAGCGCTCGCACGGCATCGCCGAGCGAGCGCTTTGTTGTCGAGTAGGATGTTTCGGCCATCCACCGCTGAGAGTAGCCCTTCGCCCGGTTGAGTGCGTTATTCGCAGCTGCGTTCGCTGACGAGCCGCGATAATGAACGAGGTAGTCGATGTCGTGTGCGGCGATCTCGTACTCAGTGTGCCAGTCTTGGAAGCCGTTGTCGGCGGCGACGGACTGCAGGTCGTCCACGTTTCGGCGGACGACCTGCGGTCCGGTCTTCGTGTCGTGCTTCCACCGAGCTGCGATGTGAACGTCAAGAACAGCCAGCGATTCCACATCAGTCAATGTCGTCACTTTTAGCGTCTGTATCGTCCGTCCTGCCCGCTGACGAAAGTACGAGGACGCACGTCGCCGGTCGAAGAACGTGCTGTCGAGCGCAGCGTGGCCGGACTGCGGGTGCTGCTGCGCGGAAACGCGCAGCAGCGCCCGCCACACCCACATTTTCAGCCGATCGAACGACTTGTAGATCGTCGTGTGATCGGGGAGATTGTCCCGATCTAAGTCGAGAGCGTCACGAATCTCAGTCATGTACTGTAGTCGATTCGGCGTTTCGCGGTAGCTGTGGCCGTCTTCGACCCGAAAACAGTGTAGAACGACATGGACCCAGCGGGCGAACCCGCCGCTGGCGGGCTCGCCCGCGTGCTTCCCCAACGCTTGTTTAGCTAGGTCACGACACTGCTCGATGAAGTCGAGGATATCGATTTCCATACCAACTTCGATTTCCTCGGCTTCACCCTTCTAAACCGTCGATATCGGCAGATAAGATCGCTATTCAACACAGCAGTTTAGTCCGTGCTGCAATCGAAAGGGCGGCTGCACGGTGACTTACCGCACAGTAAAGGATCGATAGGATAGCCGTCAACTCTGGTGGACAATATTGGTCACTTCTCTTGTCACGACCCTAGAAAGGGGCCGGCAGACTGCACAGCAAATACAAGAAGGTTGCCGATTCCCAAGTCAGTCCATCCGACGATCTAGCTAGTTCCGCCGCTTGCGTGTCGTTTTCGGTGTTCTTTCGGTGTCAACACCTCAATGTTGTCAAGCGTGTTGTGCCACTCTACACCGCTCTTGTGGTGTACGTGCTTCCCGTCAAGTTCCGACAATTCATCAACTTTCAGCGTCGCCAGTAGCCGGTGGACAGCCACCTCATCGGATGTCCCGCTGGCCTGACATCGCCAGCGTTCGTATCCCTGTAAAGTCATATCAAACGTGGCTACAGTAGGTGGCTTCTCGATCTCAAGTTTGTCGCACCAATAGGAGATCGTCGGACGACTCACACCACAGTTGGTGGCAATCTTCGCCTGAGAATAACCGTTCTCAACGTACTGCTCGTGAAGCCACTCATCATTTTTATACTGTTCTCTGTTTGCGCTCTGTGTTGTACTCATTGACAAATTAGAAACATCCATCGAAGGGGGGACGGAAGCCGCTTTCAAGCGGCAGTCTCCCCCCTGAGATGGGTTTCATCCATCGGCTGCGCGAGCGTTCCGGCTACTTCCTAAAGGCTCTTAGACGCCTAACACGGGCGCTGTCAGTCAGGTTATGTTCCCCTTCTGACGGCGTGTCCGTCCCGTGGCGGCCTACCACCGAAAGCTGTACGCGAGAGCCATACCCTATGGATATTGGCCCTTGACCTCAATCGGATGTACTACTCAGTCGGAAACCGCCAACTGTCGTTACCGCACGTTCCTACTCGATAAGGTGCCGCCGTCGCCGAGCCGCACTACACGTCAACATCCGGCGCGCGTTCCATTAGGAGAGACAGAATCTCACCGTATGGGACCTCGGTGGTCCCCGTCATCTGGTAGGCGGCTTCATCGAGTCGTTGCTTCTCATTGTGACTAACGCGGATCGTTGTTCCTCGTGGCATGGTTGATTTCAAAGAAGGGCGACTACGCTTGTGTCCAGCCGTCCACTACAATGAAAGGTAGACGGTTTATATAAGGGGGGTGACCCCTCTATTTCGACTCGAAGAGGGCCTGTAGCGTCAAAGTAGAATTGCAATTACTGTCAGAAATTCTGTATTTTGAGAGTGACTTACTCCGTTTTTACCCTAAAAAGCCGAAACAGAGGGTTTCCAGTTCTGATACCCTGATTCTCGCGCGCGCCTCAGATCTTCTTTCTCGGACGCACACTTACCCAACTGTTTTCTCAGGATGGCCATATTCATCCTCTTCGCAGAACCGGTGAAAATCAGACTGAGATGTCCCTGTTGAGTACGCCGAGCTACCAATAATATAGCGCGTAGGAGCTTTCTGATGTAACAACCTTAGAGAGTTTTAGAACATCTATCCATCTATTCCCATCCTCGCTTCATGAACCCCGTTTCTATAAGCGTAGATTAGTGTCTAGAACCGGGCGAAACGTCGCACACAGAACAGATACACTCCGTCAGTTGAACAGGTTATTCAAAACCTATTCAATCTGGTTTCAGAAGTAGTCGATCGACTGCGGCAGTTCCAGCTTCATGCCCTTCCGCTCGCGGATCTCCATGATTTTCTCACGCTGGAGGTTGTCGACGAGCACGCGGAAGCCCGCGTTCTCGGTGTTCCACGAGGCGCGGCCCTCGGTGGCCGAGCGGATGTCGGAGGAGAAGCCGATCATCTCCTCGACGGGCGCGATGCCCTCGACGACCATGAGGTCGCCCTCCTGGTACATGTCGTCGACGCGGCCGCGGCGACCCTGGATCTCGCCGGACGCCGCGCCCATGTGCTCCGAGGGCACGTCGATCCGGACGTCCTGGATCGGCTCCAGCAGGCGGACCTCGCCGTCGATCAGCGAGCGGTGGACCGCGTCGCGGACCGCGGGGATGACCTGCGCGGGACCGCGGTGGATGGTGTCCTCGTGGAGCTTCGCGTCGTGGAGGCGGAACAGCGACCCCTGGACCGGCTCGGCGGCGAGCGGCCCATCGTCGAGCGCTTCCTGAAGCCCCTCAAGCACGAGCTCCATCGTCTCGTTGAGGTGCTGGATCCCCTTCGTGTCATCGATGAGGATGTTGGTCCGGTGGATGTGCTCGACGTTCTGGGAGGTGTCCTTGTCCATGCCGGCCTCCTGTAGCGCCTCGCGGCGCTCCAGTTCGGGCATGTCCATCGAGACCTCGCCGAGCTGGATGGCGTCGACGATCTCCTGGTCCATCGGCTCGACGGTGATGTAGAACTTGTTGTGGCGGTTCGGCGACTGCCCCTCGACCTCGCGGGACGCCTCCTGCGGCTGCTCGCGGAAGACCACGATCGGCTCGCCGGTGATGACCGGGATGCCCTGGTTGTCGCGGATCCGCTGGGTGATCACTTCGAGGTGGAGCTCGCCCTGCCCGCTGATGAGGTGCTCGCCGGTGTCCTCGTTGATCTCGATCTGGATCGTCGGGTCCTCCTTGGCGACCTGCTGGAGCGTCTCGATGAGCTTCGGCAGGTCGTCCATGTTCTGCGCCTCGACGGACTTGGTGATGACCGGCTCGGAGATGTGCTCGATCGACTCGAACGGCGTCATCTCCACGGAGGAGACCGTGGAGCCGGCGATGGCGTCACGCAGTCCGGTGACGGACGCGATGTTCCCCGCCGGGACGCGGTCCACCTCCTCGCGCTCGGACCCCATGAAGAGCCCGACGCTCTGGATCCGGTTTTTGCCGGCGGTCCCGGAGACGTACAGCTCCTGGCCCTTCTCCAGCGTGCCGGAGAAGACGCGGCCCGTTGCGATCTCGCCCGCGTGCGGGTCCATGGAGATGTCGGTGACCATGAAGACGACCTCGCCGTCCTCGTTGACCATCCGCATCGTGTCGGCCAGATCCGAGTCGGCGTCGCCGCGCCAGATGCGCGGGACACGACGGGGCTGGGCGTCGACCGGGTTCGGGAAGTGCTCGCAGACCATGTCGAGCACGACGTCCGAGAGCGGCGTCCGCTCGTGGAGCTCGTCGCGCTTGTCGTTCTGTTCGAGCTCCATGATGTCGCCGAAGTCCATGCCGGTCCGCTGCATCGACGGCATCGAGACGCCCCACTTGTACAGCGCGGAGCCGAAGCCGACCGTTCCGTCCTCGACGGAGACGGTCCAGTCTTCGGGGATGTCGTCCATGTTCTCGGCCATCCCGCGGATGAGCTCGTTGACGTCGGCGATGACCGACATCAGCCGCTCCTGCATTTCCTGGGGCCCCTCCTGGAGCTCGGAGATGAGGCGGTCGACCTTGTTGATGAACAGCGCCGGCTTCACGCCCTCGCGGAGCGCCTGCCGGAGCACCGTCTCGGTCTGGGGCATCGCGCCCTCGACGGCGTCGACGACCACCAGCGCGCCGTCGACCGCGCGCATCGCGCGGGTGACGTCGCCACCGAAGTCGACGTGGCCCGGCGTGTCGATGAGGTTGATGAGGTGGTTGGTGTCCCCGTACTCGTGGGTCATCGAGACGTTCGCCGCGTCGATGGTGATGCCGCGCTCCTGTTCGTCCTCCTTCGTGTCCATCGCGAGCTGCTCGCCCGCGGTGTCCTGGGAGATCATGCCGGCACCGGCCAGCAGGTTGTCGGAGAGCGTCGTCTTCCCGTGGTCGACGTGGGCGGCGATGGCGATGTTCCGGATGTTCTCCGGCGTGTCCATCAGCCGCTCGCACTCTTGAACGATCTTCTTGCGTCGGCCCATTATACCGCTTGTTACCGAAAGCAGGGTCAAAAGGGTAGTGTTTCGTCTCGGTCGTTTCGACCGGATCGACCCGCGATCGCGCCGGTTTCGTGTCGATCGGTCGCACGATCCGGGGCGTCCGGTCGGCACGATCCGGGGCGTCCGATCGAAACGTCTCGTGCGCATCCGCGTCTATTTAGGTGATCGCTCGGAAACGGGAGCGCATGAACGAGACGCTCTCACGGATCGTCGACAGCGGCGTCGTCGCGGTACTGCGCGGAGTCGAGGCCGACCAGCTCATCGAGATCACGGAGGCGCTCCGCGAGGGCGGCGTCACCGCCGTCGAGATCACCGCCGACACGCCCGACGTGGCCGAGAAGATCGGCGAGGTCGCCGGCTCCTTCGACGACGAGGTCGTCGTGGGCACCGGGACGGTCCTCGACAGCGAGACAGCCCGGACCACGCTGATGGCCGGCGCCGAGTTCGTCGTCTCGCCGAGCCTCCACGAGGACGTGATCGAGGCGTGCAACCGCTACGGCGCCGTCAGCGCGCCCGGCGTGATGACCCCGACCGAGGCGATCCGCGGCTACGAGGCCGGCGCCGACTTCGTGAAGGTGTTCCCCGCCAAGACGGTCGGCCCGGACCACCTCGGAGCCATGAGGGGGCCGCTCGGCCAGATCCCGATGATGCCGACCGGCGGCGTCGGCCCCGACAACGCCGCGGACTACATCGCCGCCGGCGCGTTCGCGGTCGGCGCGGGCGGCGCCCTCGTCGACTACGACGCCGCCGAGCGCGGCGACTACGAGGCGATCACCGAGACCGCCCGCGAGTTCGTGCAGGTGGTCGAGGAAGCGCGCGACGACGACTGAGGTGAAGCAATAACGCCGGTCTGTTTATAAACAGAAGAGGACGGCAGCAGCGGTGGCGTGCCTCCGAGCGGTCGCCACCGGCGACCGCGAGAAGCCCGCGAGGGAGTCGGTCGTCCGGAGCAGCGCGGAGGACGACCGACGAGGCTGGGGAGGCGTGAGGTGCGGTTGCTGTGCGGGCGGTGTGACTCAAAGGGGCAGCCGGGAGGACGGCGTACGCTCGCTGCGGTCCTCAGTCGGTCGCTACCGCTCCCTCCTTGCGGTCCTTGCATCGCCTGCGCCGTCCTCCCGGCTGGGGCTTTGGAGATCGTCAGCGTCACAGCGAGATCGATCACTTCTCACCGACCGACGGCACCCATCACCGCGTAGAGACCCGCAGAAAACGCCCAACGAACCGGATCCCTCACATGAAGTCCGCGATGCCGGACTGCTTGTTCGTGTCGTCCTCGAAGATCGACTCCAGCGACTGGTCTAACACCTTCAGTCGCTGTTTCGTGTACGGGCGGCAGCCGAACCGGTCGGCGACCTCGATCGCGGTGTCGACGTACTTGTTCACCGACCCCTCGTGGACGGTGAGGTTCACCCGCCCCCCGCACTCGCGGCAGTCGCCCGAGAGGGGCATCCGCCGGTACTTCTCGCCGCAGTCGAGACACCGCGTCTCCTGCCGCGAGAACGCCCGGAGGTTCCCGATGATGTCCGGCAGGAAGTGGTACTCGATCACGCGCTCGGCCACGTCGGTCTCGTCGACCGCGCGGAGCTTCCGGGCCAGCTCCAGCTGCGCGTCCATCTTCTCCATCATGTCGCCGAGCGTCTTGTACGCCGACAGATCCGGCCCCATCGCGATGTCGGTGGTGTCGTGAGTGTGGCCGAACCCGTGGTACTCCTCGTCGGTCCCGAGCGTGTCCTCGCCGATCTGGATCAGGTCCTCGACCGACTCCGGATCGGCCATCTCCAGCGTCGCGTCGTAGAACTCGCGCGGGTACTCCCGCGCGATGTCGACGTTGTGCGCCTCGTCGTCGATCTCCGAGGGATCGATCCGCGAGGACATCACGAGGGGCGCGTCCATGCGACCGCCGCGCTGGTCCGGCAAGAACGTTTTCGAGAAGTTGAGAAGACCGTCCATGAGAAGCATGACGCAGTCCTCGTCACCATCGCAGTTCCGCCGTTTCGCGGCGTGAAAGTACGGATGAGCGTATCCGACGGCGGCCGAGGTGAATCCCACCACTCTCCCGACAGTCGCGGCGCTCGTGTGGGGGGCCATCCCGAAGACGAGCTCGCCGACGAGGTCGTCGCGCTCGTTGACCTCGTAGAAGCGGGGGAGGTCGTAGTACTGCTCTAAGAGGTCGTCGACGAAGTCCGCGGTCTTGAGCATGTGCTCGGCGGCGCCGTCGGAGAGGACGATGTCCTGCACGCGGAGCTCCACGAGCTGGTCGTCGTGGCGCAACGGCTCGCCGTCGATGTCCGTCTCGTAGCCGATCTCCCGGAGGTGATCGGCGGTGACGTCGAGCTCCTCGGGCCGGACCGACGTGACGGGGAGGTCGGTCATGTCGTAGCGGACCGTCCCGTCCTTGAACGACGTGACGCCGTTCTTCGCGCGGAGGATCCCCTTCTCGATCGGCTCGGGGGTCTTGTTCCGCGAGGTGAGCCCCTGAACCCCTTTGAGGATCTCGAAGGCGGACTCCCGCTCGCCGACGTTGTCGAGCGCGGAGCGGTACGCGTCGTTGAGGTCGACCTCCCGGTCGGTCGCCGCCGTCACCTCCCACTCGCAGCGGGGACACTCGACGCGGCCGGCCTCGTCGGGCTCGCAGACGGTGCCGCAGCCGCCGCACTCGTAGTGGAGGTCGGTGTGGACCTCGCAGTCCGGGCACTGCGCCCGGTACGTGTGCTCGCCGCACTCGGGACACACCCGGTCGGAGACCTCCAGCTCCAGCCGGCCTCGATGGCCCGAGTCGTCCATGACGCTCGCGGCCTCCGTCACGTCGCGCTGGGGACCGCCGGCCTCGTTGATCGGGAACAGCGTGTGGACCGCGGGCGAGAGGTCGCGGCTCTCCGACTTCTCCGGGCGTCCCATCCGGTTCCCGATCCGGGTCGGCGCCCGCTCTCGCACCTCGAAGGGGGCGACCTCGTTGACGGCCTTCACCGCGTTCTCGCCGTCGTCCCACTCGCGGGCCGCGGTCGAGAGGTCGTTCGCGTCCCACGTCTTTCGGAGCCCGTCGTCGACCCCGAGCGAGCGCGCCAGCGGGCGCCACGTGGGGATCCGGAGCGCGTCCGGCGTCGCGACGTGTTCGACCAACAGCGACTCCAGCGCGGTCTGGGTCGCGTCCGTGCGCTCGATCGCGAGGACGCCCTCGACCACGTCGCCGGCGGCGACCGCGTCGGCGAGCGCCTCGAACGCGTCGACGGACACGTCGTGCCAGAGGTAGGTGTACTCCGGGTGGAGCGGGCAGTCGTACTCGCGCGCCCACGCGAGCGCTTCGTCGACATCGGGGTGTTCGAGGTCGACGTGCGGGTCGTCCTCCATGGCCTGCACGTCGGCGCCGGCGGCCTCGAACTCCTGGACCCACCACTCGTACACGTACGACGCGGGCGCGAGCGGGTGGTTGTTCTCGACGAACTCGCCGTAGTTGACGAGGTACTCGCCGAGATCGAGCACCTTCTCGACGCCGTTCCGGATCTCCTTCGCCTCCTCGGGGTCGTCGATCCGCCGGACCTCGCCGTTCGCGAGGCGCACCGTCGGGCCCTCGATGGAGTCGACGGGGACAACCCCGTGGGCCTTCCCCGGCCGCTCCGTCTTGATCTGGGTGCCCGCCGCGAGGAAGTCGTCGACGAGGTGCATCGTCGCCGGGTGGACCCCACCGGTCGCGAACCCGTGGTTGCGCGCGCGACCGTATCGGAGCCGGAACCCGCCCGCCTCGCTCGGATGGGTGAAGACGGGCCGGCCCGCGATCAGGTCGCGGAGGAACTTCTGGGAGGAGTTCGCGCGGAGGGGTCCGTCGGGCTCGGCCGCCTCCGAGTCGTCGCTCTCCGGGTCGTCGGCCGCGTCGTCAGCCTCGTCCGGATCCGTACCGGCGTCCTCGCCGTCGTCCGTTTCTGCGTCGGCGTCCTCGGCGGCCTCGTCGCTCGCGCCGCCGCCGTCCTTCCCGATCGTCCCGTCGATCAGGTCCTGGAGCCACGGCCAGTCGACCTCGTCGAGGTCGCGGGTGTACCGCTGGATCTTCGGGGCCTTCAGCGCGATCCCCTCGGCGGCGACGAGACACATCCCGCCGCGCGCGGAGTTGGTGTCGACGCGCTCCAGGTCGCGGAACCCCGAGACCTCCTCGTCGCCCGTCGCCTCCCCGTCGAGCATGACGGGCATGTGCTGGGCGATGAACTTCGACTCCTTGTCCTTCGGCGTGTACTGGAGCCCCGTCTCCTTGTCGTAGAGGGCGATCTCCTCGGCGTATCGCTCGACCTCCACGTCGCGGGGCTTGTACTCGTCGATGTCGAGCAGCGACCGGGCGTAGTCAGCGACGAGCACGGACAGCGCCTGTGCGGTCCCGCCCGCCGACCGGATCGGGCCGGCGTAGTAGACGTTGACGAACTCCGTGCCGTCGTCGTTCTCCAGCAGCTCCACCCGGTCGATCCCCTCGATCGGCGCGGCGACGACCCCCTCGGTGAGCAGCGCGACCGCGGTCCGGACCGCGCCCTCGACCTTGCCGGCGCGGGAGTCGTAGTCGCCGACGGTCCCCTCGACGAAGTCGGTGACGAGCTCCAGCGCCGCCTCCTCGCGGGACATCTCGCCCTCCAGCTCGCGGACGCGCTCCGCCACCCCGTCGATCCCGAGGATGTTCTCGACGCGGTCGGCCATGTCGCGAGCGATCGGGATCTCGATCTCCGGTTTCGGGTCGTGACCCTGCTCTTTGGCGGCTTCGGCCACGTCCCACGCCTCGTCGAGGCGGTCCTCGATCCGAGCGAAATAGCGCTCGTCGTCCGGCCTCATCGCCGCGCGCTCCGCCTCAGAGCCATAGGTCGAGGTCGGTGGCCTCGTCGTGGGAGCGCTCCAGCGGCTCCGCGAACGCCCGCAGGTGGCACTCCCCGGCCCAGACGGTCGCGGAGTCGAGGTGGCCCGCGAGCGCCTGCCCGCTCGGCCGCGACAGCACGACGTGCGTGTGCGCGAACACGTCGCCGTCGAGCAGCGAGACGTTGCCGACGCAGGCCGCGACCTCCAGCGGCTCGTCGAAGCTCACGGATTTGTACTCGGTGTCGTCCTGGTCGTAGAACCACACCTCCGCGTCCTGTACGGCTCCGAGCGCCGTGAACCAGCCCGCTTCGACATCCTCCGCCCGGGCGAGGTCCTCGATCTCCTCGCGCCAGTCGGCGCCCGTCTCGAACCGCGCGACGTACTCCGCCGTCGTCTCGACCTCCCGATGGTGCATAGAAATCGTCCACGACCGCCGGGGGCAAAAACCCTTCAGTCGCACCGCGAACCCGAATTGATATAGCGACATTTGATTTAATTCGTCCGGAAGAGGCACAGCTATGTCGACAAGGAATCGTCGAGAGACGCCTTGAACACCGAGAGAACGGCTATCGAACGCGAAAAACCGAAGAGAACGGAGCCGCGAGATCGGGAGAACCGCTCAGAACGGGGCCTGCGGGCCTTCGTCGTCGCCGCCGTCGTCGGTCGTCTCGCCGGGGAAAGAGGGGGACATGCCGCCGCTGCTGGTGCCGCCGAGGTCGCCGTCCGCGCCGGAGTCCATACCGGTGTCGGCGTGGACCGTCTCGATTTCCGGGATCTCCTTGACCATCCGGGACTTGATCGCCTGGATCGTCATGGGGGAGATACCGCAGCCGGAGCAGGCGCCGCCGAGCTGGATCGTGACCTCGCCGCTCTCGCGGTCGAGGTGGCTGATGGCGGCGCTCCCGCCGTGCATCTGGATCTGCGGGAAGTTGCGTCGCAGGAAGTTCGTGATCCGCTCGCGGAGGTCGTTGTCCGCGTCAGTCGTGTCCGTGCTCATGTACGCGAGTTGGCGTCCGGGCGGCTTATGCCTTTGGTTCGACGGAACGCAGGGTGCGAGAACCGTCGTCTCTGGGGGTGAAGCGGTCGGAACGCGGCTATCTCACTCCGGGCGGTCGACACCCAGCGTCCGGTACAGCTCCGTCTCGATCCGGTCGACGTACTCGTCGAGCGTCTCCTCGAACGTCTCGTCGTCAACGGGGACGGCACCCTGAATGCGGTCGCGGGGGTTCTCGGGGAGTTCGACGCGGAACTCGCCGTCCTCGTAGAACGGCTCGGACTCGTTGAGCACCGTCTGGTCGATCCCGTGGATCAGCTCCGAGTCGTACCGGTCGTTCATCTGGTTGAACGCGTTCTTGTACGCCCGCTGGAGCTCGTTGAAGTAGTTCGCGTACTTGTCCTCGAACTTCTCGGGGTCGAACTCGTCGGCCATACCCGATCCGACGGTACGGCGGGGAAAAAGCCGGTCGATCGTCTCTCAGTGGACCGGAACCGACGTGCGAGGCGGTCGTAGCTGTCGATCGGGGATTGGGGCTCGATCAGGTGTTTAAATTGTATATCGCTATACTAAATGTGGATTCGTGGGCTAGCTGTGTCTCATCGAGACCCCCCACAAGAGCCTTCACACGCTGGCGAACAGGGAGGGTATGCGCCGACGCGCCCTCCTCGCCGGCCTGTCGGTCGCCCTCGGGGCGTTTGCCGGCTGCAACACGCCGGAAGAAGGATCGAACGAATCGGCAGACGAACCGACGACGAGAAGCGAGTCGACCGACCCGGCAGACACACCGGGACCGACAACCGACTCGGAGTTCGCCGGGATGTCGGTGCCGGACCTTCCGGGCGAGAACGAAGTCACTTGGTACCACGAATCCGACGAAACGACTCAGGGATTCGTCCGTCCGAGCACCGAAAGGACGGAACTGCCTGCTCAGATCGACTTCACGTATCACAATCGGTCACAGGAATCGACCGGCTGCGGCCACTGGAACCTCTACAAGCTGCGGGACGAACGGTGGTTTCACATCGGTCCGGGCGCCCACGACGGCATCTGTTACAATCTCTCGGCAGGCGAGAGTGAAACGTGGACGATAGAGGCAGCGGCAGGTGAAATAGACACCAACGATGACGTGCAGTATCCATATCTCGGTGGAGGCCACTACGCGGCCGTGGTGGGATACGGGCACGCGACATCGGAGAGCGCCGCCATCGTCGAGTTCGACGCGCCGCCGGTCTCCGTCGTGCCGACCGACGACGCGACGAGCGAGTCGGACGGGACCACGGTAACCGTCACGACAGACGGGTGGCGGGCGGCGTCGGACGGCGACGACGGGGATCGGGCCACCCTCACGCTGGAGCGAGCGCAGACGGCCGACCGCACGATCATCGCCGAGCAGATGATGCGGTGGCGGAATCGCGGCTACCGAAATCTGCTCGCGTTCACAGTCGAAGATGTCGAGCAGATGGTCCTTCGGACAAACAGGCGAACAGCCGACCGGGTCGTCGACGACGACGAGACGGTCCGATTCTGGTACGCCGATCAGGCGTACCGCGTGACGAGGGGCGAGCCGTGATCGGAGCGGTCGGCCTCGCTCACCGCAGTCGGCCGAGCAGCCGGTAATCGCGGTCGGGGTCGTACCGGCGGAACAGCAGGCTGTTGGTGAGCACGCTCACGCTGGACAGCGCCATCGCCCCGGCGGCCAGCGCGGGCTGGAGCAGGCCGAGCGACGCGAGCGGGATCATCAGCGTGTTGTAGCCGAGCGCCCACACGAGGTTCTGTTTGATCTTCTGGAGCGTCGCGTCCGAGATCCGGATCGCCTTCGCCACGTCGAGCGGGTCGTCGCGCATCAGGGTCACGTCCGCGGCCTCGATGGCCACGTCCGTGCCGCTCCCGATGGCGGTCCCGACGTACGCGACCGCGAGCGCGGGGGCGTCGTTGACGCCGTCGCCGACCATCATCGCCTGCCGACCGTCGGCTTGGATCGCCTCGATCGCGTCGGACTTGTCCTCCGGGAGGACCTCCGCCCGGACGTTTTCGGGGTCGATCCCGACCTGCTCGGCGACCGCGCGGGCGGTGCGCTCGTTGTCGCCCGTGATCATCATCACGTCGATACCGCGGTCGCGGAGGGCCGAGACGGCGTCGGCCGCGCTCGGCTTCACGGTGTCCGCGTCGGCGACGACGCCGAGGAGCCGACCCTCGTTCGTGTCAGCGGACACGCGGGCGACGAGCATCGCCGTCTTCCCCTCGCTCTCCAAGCGCTCCATCGTCTCCGCGGCGGGCGAGGGGTCGATCCCGTTGTCACGCAGCAGCTTCCGGTTGCCGACCAGCACCTCGGTGGCCTCGCCGGACCCGTCCGAGGCGACCGTCGCGCGGACCCCCTGCCCGGGGACGTTCTCGAACTCGTCCGGGGATCCCACGTCGATCCCGTGCGACTCGGCGCCCTCGACGATGGCGCGGGCGAGCGGGTGTTCGCTGCCGCGCTCGGCGGTCGCGGCGAGTCGGAGTACCTCGTCTTCCGGGTTGCGATCGGTGTCGGGATCGGAGCCGGGGGACGGGAGGTCGTCGTCGCCCTCCCACCGCTGCGCCGCGCCGCCGTCCGGGAGGGGCTCGCCGTCGCGGTCGAACGCGACCACGTCGGTCAGCTCCATCTCGCCCTCGGTGAGCGTCCCCGTCTTGTCGAAGACGACGGTGTCGACGTCCTTGGCGCGTTCGAGCACGTCGCCGCCCTTGAACAGGACGCCGTGTCCGGCGCCGATCGTCGTGCCGACCATCGTCGCGGCGGGCGTCGCCAGCCCGAGCGCGCAGGGGCAGGCGATGAGCACCGCGGAGGCGAACACGACGATCGCGAACTCGGAGACTGTGACGGCACCGCCCGCGGCGCTCGGGCCGCCGGCGACGAGCCCCCACAGCGGCAGGGCGTCGACGAACCCGGCAAGCGCCTCCGGGAAGAGGAACCAGACGGTTCCCCACAGGAGGGCGTTGACGATGACCGCGGGGACGAAGTACGCCGAGATGCGGTCGGCGAGGTTCTGGATGTCGGGCTGGCGCGACTGCGCCTCCTTGACCGTGCGGACGATCTGCTGGAGCGCGGTGTCGGCGCCGACCTTCGTCGCCTCGACCACGAGCAGCCCGTTCTCGTTCACCGTCGACCCGACGACCTCGTCGCCTTCCCCCTTCTCGACCGGGACCGACTCGCCGGTCACCATCGACTCGTCGACCGCGCTCTGGCCGTCGACGACGACCCCGTCGGTCGGAATTTTCTCGCCTGGGCGCACCTTCATCCGGTCCCCGACCTCGACCTCGTCGACGGGGACCTCCCGCTCGGTTCCGTCATCGTCGACGAGGGTTGCCTGATCGGCCTCCATCTCCAGTAACTTCCGGAGCGCCTCGCCGGCGCGGCCCTTCGAGCGGGCCTCCAGGTAGTTGCCGAGCGTGATGAACACGAGGATGAGCGCGGCCGTATCGAAGTAGAGGCTCCCGGCGATCGCGCCCGAGAGCGCCGCGACCGAGTAGACGTACGCGGTCGTGGAGCCGAGCGCGATCAGCACGTCCATGTTGGCGCGCCCGTTCGTCACGAGCGCCTTGTAGGAGTTCCTGTAGAACGGGCGCCCCAAGACGATCTGCACGGGGGTCGCGAGCAGGAACTGGACCCAGCCGAGACGCACGCCGAAGACGCGGTCCGGGAATATCTCGCCGGCGAACAGCAGGTGATCGGCCATGAACGCCAGCAGGGGAGTCGCGAGGACCGCACCGAAGAGGGTCAGTCGGAGCTGCTTGCGGATCTCCTCCTCGCGGGCGGCGTCGCGGGCGTCCTGTTCGGCGTCGCCCGTGCCGGCGCCGTCGCCGCCGTCGTCGCCGTCTCCACCGCCCTCGCCGCCCTCCCGGACCGGCGAGTACCCCGCCGACTCGATCGCGTCGTAGAGGTCGCCGAGCGAGGCGTCGGCGGGGTTATACCGGACCTGCGCCTCGTCGGTCGCGTAGTTCACGTCGGCCACGATCACGCCCGGCGTCGATTCGAGGGCCTCCGTGTTGGCCTCCGCGCAGTTCGCGCAGGACATGTCCGTGATCGCGACCGAAACCGTCTCGGTGACTGCGCCGTACCCCGCCGACTCGATCGCGTCGAATATCTCGCCGAGCGACACCTCCTCGGGGTCGTACTCGACCGATCCCTCGTCGGTGGCGTAGTTGGCGTTCGCCGACGCCACCCCGTCGAGGTCGTCGAGGGCGTCCTCGATCGTCGCCGAGCAGTTGGCGCAGGACATGCCCGTGACGTTCAGGTGAGCTGTTCTCGTTGGCATGTGTACTACTACGTGTTCCACCCTTAGGCGGTTTTCTGCTTCGAGAGTTCGCCTCCGAGTGGGTCGAAACCTTCGATTCCAAAGTGGCCGTTGTGATCAGTCGATCGGAGAGACAAGGAAACGGGACGAGCGAGGGCGTCGATCTAAAGAAGGCGGTGGCGCGTGCCTGCGAGCGGCCGACAGGCCGCGAGTCAGCACGCGCGAGGGAGTCAATCGCCGAAGCAACGCGGAGGGCGACTGACGAGGCTGGGGAGGTGTGAGGTGCTGTGCGGTTGCAGTTCGGGCGGGACTCAAAGGGGCAGTCGCGAGGGCGAAGCACGCCGCAGTAAGCACCGCAACGAGGGAGCGAAGCGACCGAGAGAGGAGCGCAGCAAGGCGCGCGAGCCCTCGCGACTGGGGCTTTGGCGGAGTTCACAGACGATCCGGGGTCAACTGCGTATTCACCGTATCACGCCCCCTCCTCCAGTCGCTGGTACCGCTCCCTAAAACGCGACAGGCAGGACGGACAGCAGAAGTGGTACACCTCGCCATCGATCCGCGCCGTCTCGCCTTCACTATCAACAGTATTCGAGCATTCCGCACACGTCAACGCGAACTCCACGCCCTCGACCGAGGGCGTCCACTCGAACTCGTCGACCAGCGTGACCGCGTAGTCGTCGACGGCGACCCCCTCGAACAGCCCGGCCACCCACTCCCGGGCGTTCCGACCCTCGACGCGAGCGTACACCCGGAGGTCGCCCTCGGCCGTGACGAAGACGTGTTCGACCGGGTCGGCCGCTCGGACCCGATCCCGCGCCGCGTCGAGCGCCTCGGGGCGGTTCGGCGGCAGCTCTACGTCCACCAACACCGGAACGCCCGCCTGGAGCTTCGTGCGGTCGACGTCGACCGTGAACCCCTCGATGACGCCGGTCTCCTCCAGCCGCGTGACGCGGTCGGAGACCGCCGGCCCCGACAGCCCCACCCGCTCGCCGATCTCGCTGAAGGGACGCCGGGCGTTCTCTGCCAGCAGCGACAGGATCTCCAAGTCCGTCTCGTCGAGGTCGCGCATGTCTCCCGGTACGGCTCCGATATATAAGACGGTTGGGCGATCGGGTTCGGATTCCAAAGTCGAGACGGCGTTCGAACCCCGATCGCGAAGGAGAAAGCGACAAACCGCTTCCGACCCTACCGGAACCCGTCATGAGTCAGACGATCACCGTCGAGGGGATGTCGTGTGAGCACTGCGAGCAAAGCGTGACGGAGGCGCTCGAAGGCGTCGACGGCGTCGAAAGCGCGACCGCGGACCGCGAGCGCGAGTCCGCGACCGTCGAGGGCGACGCCGACCCGGACGCCTTGGTGAGCGCGGTGAGCGAGGCGGGCTACGACGCGTCGGCGTAAGAGAAGAGCCAGAGTCGGATCGGCTCTCGACTACCGATTCAGCGTGTGAATCGCCTGGCCGCGGGCGTTCTCCGCGGCCTCCATCACCGCCTCCGCGAGCGTCGGGTGGGTGTGGACCGTCGCCGCCACGTCCTCCAGCGTCGCGCCCATCTCGATCGCGAGCGCGACCTCGGCGATAAGCTCCGAGGCCTCCGGGCCGACGATCTGCGCGCCGAGCACGAAGCCGGTCTCGTCGTCGGCGACGATCCGGACGAACCCCTCGGTGTGGCCGGTCGTCATCGCGCGCCCGGAGGCGTTGAACGGCATCTCGCCGACGACGGGATCGAACCCCTCCGCCTCGGCCTCCGCCTCGGTCAGTCCGACCGTCCCGATCTCGGGGTCGGTGAAGACGGCCGCGGGGATCGCCTGCTGGTCCATCGCGGCCGGCTCGCCCGCGATCACCTCGGCGGCGACGATCCCCTCCTTCGAGGCCGCGTGCGCGAGCATCGGCTCGCCCGAAACGTCGCCGACGGCGTGTATGTGGTCGACCGCGGTGCGGGTGCGGTCGTCCGTCTCGATGAAGCCGCGGTCGTCGGTCTCGATCCCGGCCTCGCCGAGGTCGAGCCCGTCCGTGACCGGCCGACGTCCGACCGCGACGAGGACTTTGTCGACGCCGTACGTCGACTCCTCGCCTTCCTCCGTCTCGGTGTGGAGGAGGTAGCCGCCGTCGGCGGCCTCCGACCACTCGCTCGCGCCCTCGCCGAAGTGGAACTCGACGCCGAGCTCCTCGGCGCGCGTGCGGACGATCCGCTTCACGTCGTCCTCGTAGGGGTCGAGGATGTCGTCGAGCATCTCGACGACCGTCACGTCGGCGCCGAGCTTGGCGTACGTCGTCGCCAGCTCCATGCCGATGTACCCGCCGCCGACGATCCCGAGCCGGTCCGGGACCGTGTCGGCGTCGAGCGCCTCGGCGGAGCTCCAGACGTGGTCCTCGGCGAAGTCGAAGCCGGGGATCTGGATCGGACGCGAGCCGGTCGCGACGACCGCGTGCTCGAACTCGATCGACTCGGAGCCCTGTCCCTCGCCGCCGTGGGCGACGCGAGCGGTGTGCTCGTCGACGAACGAGGCGGTCCCCTCGATCAGGTTGACGCCGTTGGCCTTACAGAGCTTCTCGACGCCGCCGGTGAGCCGGTCGACGACCCCGTCCTTCCACTCGACCATCTTCCCCATGTCGACGGCGGGGTCCGCGTGGATCCCCATCGACTCGGCGTTGCCGGCCTCGTGGGCGAGCCCCGAGCCCGTGATCAGCGCCTTCGAGGGGATACAGCCGCGGTTGAGGCAGGCGCCGCCGTAGGCGTCCTTCTCGACCAAGGTCGTGTCGAGTCCCTCCTGCGCGGCGCGGATGGCGGCGACGTAGCCGCCCGGTCCCGCGCCGATCACCAGTACCTCCGTTCCGGTTGCGATGTCTCCGACAACCATTAGTGTGACAACAGTAGCAACGGGTGTTCAAGGTGTTCAATCACGGTGTTCGCGAACTCGGCCGCGACCGCGCCGTCGATCACGCGGTGGTCGATCGACAGCGACAGCGGCAGGGTCGGGGCCGCGACGACCTCGCCGTCGCGAGCGACCGGGCGTTCCTCGATGGCGCCCAGCCCTAAGATCGCGGTCTCGGGGTAGTTGATGATCGGCGTGGCGTACTCCCCGCCGATGGCGCCGAAGTTGGTGATCGAGAACGTGCCGCCCTTCATCTCTGCCGGCTTGAGCTTCCGTTCGCGGGCGCGCGAAGCGAGGTCCCTGACCTCCGCGGCCAGCTCGAAGAGCCCCTTCTCGTCGACGCTCTCGACGACCGGCACCATCAGCCCGGCGTCGGTCGCGACGGCGACCCCGAGGTTGTAGTCGCCCTTCAACACGATCTCCTCGTCGTCCTCGCGGAGCTCGCTGTTGAGGGACGGGTACTCCTTCAGCCCCGCGACGATCGCCTTCATCACGAACGGCATGTAGGTGAGCTTCACACCCTCCTCTTCCGCTCTCGGTTTCAGCTCCTCGCGCGCCTCCACGAGCGCGTCGACCTCGGCGGTGTCGTGGTGGGTGACGTGCGGGGCGGTGAACTTCGAGCGCTCCATCTGCTTCCCGATGGTGCGGCGCACGCCGCGGTAGGGGACGGTCTCGTCGGTCGAGCCGGCGCTCGATGAGGCGTCGACGGACCCCGGTTCGGGCACGGACGCGTCGGCGTCGACGACCGTCGCTTCTGGCGCTTCTGGCGCTTCTGGCGCTTCTGGCGCTTCTGGCGCTTCCGGCTCGGGCGATTCCCCCGACTCCAGCGCCTCCGCGTACGCCCGAACCGCCTCGCCGGTGACGAACGCCTCGCCGTCCCGGGCCTCGTCGGTCGGCACGTCGTCGACCTCGACACCCAGCTCGCGGGCGACCTTCCGGGTCGCCGGCGTCGCGAGAGTCGTCTCGCGGCCGGCCGGCTCGGGGGCGTCGGGCGCGGTCGCGGTCGTCGCCGCGGATCCGGTGGCCCCGTCGTCGCCGCGCTTTTTCACGGCCGACTTGCGGCCGCCGGATCCCACGTCGGTCGGGGTCGGGGTCGGTGCCTCGTCGGAGCCGGAATCGGCGGTATCGGAACCTCCGTCGCCGCCCTCAGCGTGCGCCCGCACGTCTGCCTCGCTGATCCGGTCGCCGGGGCCGCTCCCGTCGACCGCCGCGATGTCGACGCCCAGTTCGCGGGCGAGCCGGCGGGCCGACGGCGGCGCGAAGGTCCGGCCGGACGGGGTCTCAGGCTCCGGCTCGGTGCCCGGCTCCGACGCCGACTCGGTGTCGGCGTCAGCCGCCGATTCGGTCGCGTCGGCGTCGGCTTCCGCCGAGTCGGCGTCGGCTTCCGCGGTCGCCTCGCCGCCCTCCCCGTCCTCGCCCACGCGGAACGAGATGATCACGTCGCCGACGGGGACGATGTCCCCCTCCTCGACGAACAGCTCCTCGACGGTCCCGTCGTAGCTCGACGGGACCTCGACGAGCGCCTTGTCGGTCTCGACCTCCGCGACCGGCTGGTCCTCCTCGACGCGGTCGCCGGGCGCGACCAGCCACGAGACCAGTTCGCCCTCGGCGACGCCTTCGCCCACGTCGGGCAGTTTGAACTCTTTGACAGGCATACTCAGAACTCCACCGCCTCTTTGATACCCTCCTCGATGCGCGCCGCGGACGGGAGGTAGTAGTCCTCCAGCGCGTACAGCGGGTACGGCACGTCGAACCCGGTGACCCGCTTCACGGGCGCCTCCTGATACAGCAGCGCCTCCTCCTGGACGATCGCCGTGATCTCGGCCGCGAGCCCGCCGGTCTTCGGGGCCTCGTGGACGACGACGGCGCGCCCGGTGGCCTCGAACGCCTCGACGATCGCCTCGCGGTCGAGCGGGGAGACGGTCCGGAGGTCGACGACCTCGCACTCGATCCCCTCCTCGGCGAGGCTCTTGGCGGCCTCCAGCGTCGGGCGCGTCATGGCGCCGTAGGTGAACACCGCCACGTCGCCGCCCTCGCGGCGGGTGACCGCCTCGCCGATGGGGACGGTGTACGGCTCCTCGGGCACCTCGTCGCGGAACGCCCGGTAGATGAGCTTCGGTTCGAGGAAGATCACCGGGTCGGGGTCGCGGATCGACGCCGCCAACAGCCCCTTCGCGTCGTACGGTGTCGAGGGGATGACGACTTTCAGCCCGGCCTCGTGGGCGTAGAACGCCTCCTTCGACTCGGAGTGGTGCTCGGGGGCCCGAATTCCCCCGCCGTAGGGCGCGCGGAGGGTCATCGGGAGCGTGAACCGCCCCCGGCTTCGGGCCCGGAAGCGGGCCATGTGGGAGACGATCTGGTCGAAGCCGGGGTACATGAACCCCGAAAACTGGATCTCTGGGACGGGTCGGAGCCCCATCGCGGCCATGCCGACCGCGGCGCCGACGATGCCCGACTCCGCGAGCGGGGTGTCGACGACGCGGTCGCCGCCGAACTCGTCGAACAGGCCCTCGGTCGCGCGGAAGACGCCGCCGTTCTTCCCCACGTCCTGGCCCAACACGAGGACCTCGTCGTCCTCGCGCATCTCGGTGTACAATCCGTCTCGGACCGCCTGTACCACGGTGAGGTTCTGTGTCTCGCTCATTTACTCCTCCAGGAACGCCTCGTCGCCGTGCGCCTCGCGGAACGCCGCGAACTCCTCGTACTGCCGCTCCAGTTCCGGCGGGAGCTCCGCGTACGCGTGCTCGAACATCTCCTCCGGCTTCGGCCGCGCCTCCGACTCGGCCGCCTCGATGGCCTCGGCCACCCGCGTCTCGACGAGGGTCTCGATCTCCGCGACGCGCTCGTCGTCGAGCACGCCCTCGGACCGGAGGTAGCGCTCAAGCCGCGGGATCGGGTCCTTCGCCTTCCAGCGGTCGACTTCGTCCTCGTCGCGGTAGACGGTCGGGTCGTCGGCGGTGGTGTGCGCGCCGAACCGGTACTGGACCGCCTCGATCAGCGTCGGCCGCGGCCGGTCAGTCTCGGGGTCGCGCGCCTTCTCGACGGCCGCCTCCGTGACGCGGTACACCGCCAGCGGGTCCATCCCGTCGACCTGTACCCCGTCGATCCCGTACGCCTCCGCCTTCTGGGCCAGCGTCGCGCTCCGGGTCTGCCGCTCCCGGGGGACGGAGATAGCCCACTGGTTGTTGTTACAGAAGAAGACGGTCGGCGTGTCGAACACGCCGGCGAAGTTGACCCCCTCGTGGAAGTCGCCCTCGCTGGTCGCGCCGTCCCCGAAGTAACAGAGGAACACCTCGTCGGTGCCCCGGAGCTTCGAGGCCCACGACGCGCCGGTGGCGTGCGGGACCTGCGAGGCGATGGGAACCGCGACGGGGAACACGTTCACGCCCTCCGGCGTGGCGTTGCCCGCCTCGTGGCCCATCCAGTAGAGCAGGGTCTGTTTCAGGGGAAGCCCGCGGACCAGGGCGGCGCCGTGCTCGCGGTACGAGGGGACGATCCAGTCGTCCTCGGCGAGCGCGGTCGCGGAGCCGATCTGCGCGCCCTCCTGTCCCGACAGCGGCGGGTACGTCCCCATCCGCCCCTGTCGCTGAAGGCTCACGGCGCGCCCGTCGAAGTGCCGCGCCAGCCGCATGTGTCGGTAGATCCCGACGAGCTCCTCGTCGTCGAGGTCCGGCACGTCGCCGACGACCTCGCCGTCCTCGTCGAGCACGCGGACCGGATCGTCGTACGCCCTGTCGAACACGCTCACGGTTGGACCCACCTCTTCATACACGAAGGGTTCGCCGCCCGGGTATTATTGTTTTCGTACATAGTTTATTATAGTCAGAAATCGGTGAGAGGGATGAGAGAGTGTCCATCAGATTCGGAGAGAATCAAACGTCTTTGAACAAACGACAGTCCTCTCGGCAATATTTTCGCCAGTATCGTCGTTTCGCCGAATAGTACCGAACGATCGGGAAGGTATCTCCGCGGATCGGAGTCACGGCCGCGGGGGATCGAAACGTGGCCGAACGGGATCGACGGCTCGGAAAATCGGAAACGGCCCGCCGTCGCGTCGGCTACCCGAGTCGGAAGGAGGGCTCGTCGGGCTCGCCGTCGAGGTCTTCGAGCTGGATCACTTCTTCGTCGCCGTCCTCCAACTGCTCGCGGAGGTAGTTGACGTAGCGTTTGTGCTCCTCCAGCTGCTCGCGGAGGTGATCCGCCTCGAGTTCGAGCCGCTCGTGCTCCCGCACGAAGCTCTTCGGGACCTCGATCTTCGGGGGGAACGACTCCCCGCTCTCGCCCATGCTGTCGAGCTCCGCCTCCGGGACGACGCGGACCTGTCCGTCGTGGGCAACGAGCGTATCCACGTAGTCCCGGAAGACGGCCGACAGCGAGATGTCTCGCTCCTCAGCGATGTCGCGGAGGGTCTCGAATGCGTCCTCGTTGACGCGGAACGAGATCGTCTTGTTCTTGTTGCCCATTATCGGACCGATCGTCGCGCAATATACTTAAGCGTTTGTCAGACGATCGCAAGATTGAAAATTGGTTCCGGAGTCGAGCCGCGGATCGAGGCGCGCCGAGAGCGTCAGGGTTCCGGCGTACCGGCCGAATCCGTCCCGTCGGAGACGGTCTCGTCGCTCGCGGCGTCGCCGGACACGGACTCGTCGGAGGCGACGTCGTCGCCCGCGAGCTCGTCGCCCTCGTCGAGGTCCTCGAGGGCCGACAGCGCGGCGGCCCTGTACGTCTCGGGGTCGAGGTCGTACTCCTCGCGGGCCATCCGGGCGTACTCGTTGCCCTCGTCGTCGAACGCGGCGACGCGTTCGATCGTTCGCGTGGCCGTCTCGGCGACCCAGCGGTCGCGGGTGTCGGCGTCGACCTCGGTGATCGACTCGGGGCGGACCGAGACTCGGACGGTGCCGTCGTCGGTCTCGTACGTCCGGGGCTTCCCCACGACTGCGACGTACGCCGGGGGCTCCAAGTCCCGGAGTTTGGAAGCGGCTTCCGGCTGGTACTGGCCGGCGTACACGAAGAACGTGCCCGTCGGGTCGACGATGCGGCCGCGCCAGTACTCGGCGTCCTCGCCGACGTCCTCCTTCTCCGTGAGGGTGCCGACGAAGAACACGCGGTTCGAGGACTCGCCCGTCGGCAGCAGCGCGTAGACGGGAGCGCGCTCGTCGTCGGACTCGGTGAACGTGTAGCCGGCGTCGTTGAACTCGCTCGCGAACACGCGCCGGGCGACCTCTCGGGTGGGTGCGGATTGACTCATTTCAAATCGACCTCGCTTCGATCAGCGCGCTTTCGACGTCGACGGCGCCGGGATCCTCCATCTCGTCGACCAGGACGTACCGACCGAAGGTGGGGCCGGTGACGCGGTAGTACCGCCCGAGCACGTCGTCGCCCATCTCCTCGGCGACGACGGTGGTGTCGAGCGCGTCCATCGCCATGTCTTTGGCCGCTTCGAGGCCCATGCCGGTGAGCTCCTCGGTGGCCTCGCGGTCGAAGATGACCTCGGTGACGGTCTCGCCGTCGTCGAGGACGCCCTTGATCCGGAGGTCGAACTCGCCCTCGACCTGCCCGTGCTCGGAGCACCGCCCGTTCTGGAGGACGCGCGTGCAGTCGTCCTCGGGGCAGCGCTTGATCAGCCCGGAGCCGGACTGGATGTCGACGAGGGCGCCCTCAACCGTGTCGGCGTTGTCGCCGACCTCGATCTCCTCGTCGATCTCGGTGATACCAGTCGTCCGATTGAGCTTCACCGAGTAGCTCCCCTCGTACTCGTCGGTGACGACGTTGGAGAGCTCGTACGCCTGCCCCTCCGTCAGCTCGGGGAGGTCCGAGGTCTCGAAGGCGACGAACTTGATCGTGCCCGACTCGTCGCCGAGGAGACCGACCTGTGAGATCGAGTCGCTGCGGGGCTCCCAGAGGTCGACGAGCTCCACGCGTAAGTCGACCCACTGCTCGTCCTCGTCGATCTCGTTGACGAGCACGGACTCGCTGCCGCCGCGGCCGAGCTCGTCGCGCTCCATCCCGGCGTCTTCGAGGTAGCTGTTGGTGACGCTTCGGCGCGCCTCGTCGAGGGGGACGCGGTACTCGTTGACGAGGTTCTCCAGTCGCTCCTCGATCTCGTCGGCGTCCACGTCGAGGTGGTCCGAGAACTGTTCCGCTATCGCTTCCGCTTCCTGTCGCAGTTCGCTCATGGGGTGTCTCCGCCTCCGGTCGTGTTTCAATGGGAGGCGTACGGCGGTTGGTTCCTCACGGTATTAAAACGTGCGTGACCGCGGTGAAAGTGAACGCATCGAGGGTTCTCACGGCCCGTACCGCGGTTTATCCGGATCGACTCGGCCGTCGGTCGAAGATGAAATCGCGTAGGCGTCTGACGCGCGTCAGCCACGCGCGGGCGCCGTTTCAAGTGGAACGCTACCATGTTCCGGGCTGTCGCGGCAGTGGATCGAGGCCCGGAAGCCGCGCCCGGCAACGGACCTATATCCGACGCGCCGGTACGGCCTCCATGGACGACCGGCTCGAACGCGTCATCCGCCAGCAGCTCCGCAGGGCGGGCAAGCAGTTCGAGGAGGCCAAGCGGGCGTACTCCGAGGCGAAGGACGACTCCGCGGACGACGGCGCGGGGGCGAAGCGATACGACCTCCCGACCGACGACGACGGGCGCGCCCGGATCGTCTGTCGCCGCCACGCCGAGCGCCGGACCGTCGCCGTCGACGGCGAGGGGCGGCCGGCGTGTTTCGAGGGCGGCCACCCCGACTGCGAGGGGTGCGCGGAGGACGTGCGGGAGGGGTTCGTCGAGACCTGGTGAGCGGGGGAAGCGCAGGGGCCGGGTGAACCGCCTGGGATCGCGGGATCCCACCCAAAGGCGTTTCTTCCCCGGCGGCTTCACACGAGCCATGAAACGGGCGACGGTCGTCGTCGCGCTCCTCGTGGCGGTCGGCGTCGGCCTCGCGGCCTCCGGGTTCTTCGCCGGCGCGGGCGACGAGGCGCCCCCGCCGACCGTCGAGGAGCCCGAGCCCTCAGGGGTCGATGAGGCGTCGCTCATCGCGGTCGCGGGCGACTACCGGCTCTGGCCGTACACGAGCCGGAGCACCTCGGTCGAGGGGCGGACGCTCGCGATCAACGTCCTCTTTCACGCCGACGCGGAGGCGACGCGACGGGCGATCGAGGGCCGGTCGGGCACCGACTGGGAGGAGACCGAGCCGGCGGAGGCGGCGGCGACCGCCGACGCCGAGCAGGTACAGGCGATCGTCGAGCGCGACTGGGCGGACGCGCACAGCTCCGACCGCTACAGCTACGTGGAGGGACCGGACGGCGGCGTCTGGCTGGAGGAGACGTTCGAGCTCCACGACGGCGCGTACCTCGGCGTGCGCGACCACCTCCGGGCGTACGAGTCGCCCGACGGCGCCTACACCGCGGTACAGGCCCACGAGGAGTACTACGACTGGTTCCGGCTCCGCCACACGGTGCCGGGCATCGACGACCCGGCGGTCCGGCTCGAAGACGAGTTCATCTACGGAGCGGTCGACGCCGAGGTCAGCCGCGAGTACCGCGGCATCGACGGCGGGTGGAGCGACGGCTGGGTCTCGGTGATCGAACTGGCGTCGCTGGCGACGCTCTCGGGGGCGCTGCTCCGGCGCCGGACCCGAGCCGCGGCCCTCGAACTCGCGCATCGAGCCCGGCGGGAGGCGGATCGCCACGCGGACGCGGCGGTGCTCGGCGCCGCGCTCGCGGCCGTCATCGTCGGCGTCCGGGTCGCTGGGGTGGCGCTGGAGACCGCGTACCCCGGAGTCGGGCCGAAGCTCATCGCGGCCCCGCTGTACCTCGTCATCGCCGTCGGGATCCCGGCGCTCGTCGTCGCTCACTCGCCCGAATCAGAGCCGAGCGCGGCGCTCCTCGGCGTCGTCGTCGGCCTCGGCGCGGGGTTCGTGATCGACTTCGCCGCGCTCGGCGTGGCGGTGCCGCCCGACCTCCTCGTCCACCGCGTCGCCCTGCTCGCGGCGCTCGGCGTCGTCGCGGTGGGGCGCGCCGCCGCCGACCGCCCGGTGCTCGCCGCGGGGCTAGCGGCGTGGGTCGTCGGGCTGGCCCTCCCGCTCGCGGACGTGATCTGAGGGTCTCACCCGTCGAGAGAGTCGGTATGGCGGACGTACCGGGGTTCGATCCGACGGCGACACCACAGAAGAGATATACGCGAGGCGCGAAACAGCGACGAACACATGGCGCGGCACGTGAGCCGGCGAGAGACGCTCGCGGGGGTCGGGATCGCGGCCCTGAGCGCCGGCTGTCTCGACCGCACGCGGAACATCGCGGGACGCGACCGGTCCTCGCAGCTGACCTTGGAGATCAACGCCCCGCCCGCCGACCGGGACCCCAACGCGATCCGGATCGCGAGACACCTCGCGGAGAATCTGAACGCGGTGGGCATCGATGCCCGGATCAACACCCTCGGGCTCACCGACCTCCGCCGGAAGGTGCTCATCAACCACAACTTCGACGTGTACGTCGGGCAGTTCCGGGAGGCGGAGCCGTTCGACCCGGACGCGATGTACGCGTTCACTCACTCGCAGTTCGTCGCCGAGTCAGGGTGGCAGAACCCGTTCGGATTCACCGACATCAACGGCACCGACGAGCTGCTCGCGAGCCAGCGCCGGACGGGGGGCGACGAGCGACGCGAGGCCGTGGAGGACCTCCAGCGGACCCTCTGTGAGCTACAGCCGTTCACCGTCGTCGCGTTCCCCGACCCGCTCACGGCGGTCCGTGAGGACCGCTTCGAGAACTGGACGAACCGTCAGCCGCTGTCGGTCGGTGGGCTGCTCGGCGTAGAGCGCGTCGACGCGGGAGACGGGGACGCCGACGGAACCGGGACCGAATCCGGGGACGGGACTGCCGCCGGCGAGACCACCGCCGGTGACAACGAAACCACCGCCGGCGACGACGAAACCACCGCCGGTGACAACGAGACCACCACCAGCGACAACGAGACCACCGCTAACGGGCTGATCGGCGACAATCCGTTCACGGACAGCGGCGACGAGGAGGGCGACTCCGCGACACTCCGTCTCGTGACGACCGACGAGCGCATCACGCAGAACTGGAACCCGATCGCCGCCGAGTACCGGCGCTACGGCACGTTCACGTCCCTGCTGTACGACCGGCTCGCGCTGGTCGAGGACGGAGAGATTATCCCGTGGCTCGCCGCCGGCTGGGAGCGGGTCGGGGATTCGGGCATCGAGGTATCGCTTCGGGATGTCGACTGGCACGACGGGGAGCCGGTGACGGCCGAAGACGTCGCGTTCACCTACGAATTCCTCCAGGACACCTCGATGGGAACCACCGAGTCGCCGGTGCCGACGCCGACGTTCCGCGGTCGGGTGTCGGCCGTGGACGAGGCGACCGCCGTCGACGAGATGACGGTCCGACTGACGCTCGACGGCGTCAACGACGCGGTCGGCGTGCGCGCCCTCCAGGTTCCGATCCTCCCGAAGCACATCTGGGAGGAGCGGACCGACGTGGCGACGATCGCCGGCTTCGAGGTCGACGCGGAGACGACCGAGGCCGTGGTGACGAACAACGAGGACCCGATCGGGAGCGGCCCGGTGCGCTTCGTCGAGGCGTCCCCGGAGGAGTCGGTCGCCTTCGAGCGCAACCCGGACCACTTCCTCGTGCGCGCGGACGACGGGGACGACTCGACCGGCGGCGGAGACGGCTCGACCGGCGACGAGGGGGACCCGCTCGCCGGGATCCCCGAGCGGTTCCGCGGGAAGCCGGCGTTCGACCGGCTGGAGATCGAGGTGATGGGGTCGGACATCGCCGCGGTGCAGGCGGTCGGCGACGGATTCGCGGACGCGACCGTCTCGAACCTCGGGCCGGACGCCGTCCCGCGGATCGGGCGCGAGGCCGACGCGCGGCTCGTCACGGGGCGGTCCGGCGGGTTCTATCACGTCGGGTACAACACCCGGCGGGCACCGCTGTCGAACCCCCGGTTCCGCGGGGTGCTCGCGTCGCTGATCGACAAGCGGAGCCTCGTCGACATCGCGTTCGACGGGTACGCCGAGGCCGCCGCCTCGCCGCTCGCCGCCGCTCCGGAGTGGGTGCCCTCGGACCTCCAGTGGGGGGACGGCGAGACGGATCCCGTCCACCCGTTCGTCGGCGAGCCCGGATCGCTCGACGCCGAGACGGCTCGCGATCGGCTCCGCGAGGCCGGGTATCGGTTCGACGAGGAAGGCCGGCTGATCGCGCCGGGCGCATGAGTCTGCTCCTGTCGGTGGTGAGTTCGCTCGCGTTGTGGGTGGGGTCCTCCCTGCTCGTCGCGAGCGTCGCGATCATCCGCCCGCGGCGGCTGTACGGGCTCTGGAACGACCTCCGCGATCGGCTGTGGGAGATCCGGAAGCCCCTCGCCGCGCTGGTGGTGGTACTGATAGCGAGCGCGATCGGTCGGAGCTCCCTCCAGACGGTCTCCGAGCTGTTCGGGCTCCAGCTGACGTGGGCCATCTACGCGTTGGAGGGGAACTTCGTCGCGTGGCTCCAGTCGACGTTCGGCTCGCCCCAGTTGACGATGTACTTCTCGTCGGTGTACGTGTACGGGTACGTGTTCCTGCTCGCGTTCCCGTTCCTCGCGTACCTGGCGCTGCCGCGGACGACGACGGTGAAGCGGCTCCTCGTCGCGTACGCGCTCAACTACGCGATCGGGCTCGTGCTGTACACGGTCGTGTTCGCGTACGGCCCGCGCAACGTCATGCCCGATATGGTGACCTCGCTGCTGTTCACCCACAACCCGGAGTTCATGGCGCTGACGGGAGAGGTGAACGAGCCCACGAACGTCTTCCCGTCGCTGCACACGTCGCTGTCGGTGACCGTGGGGACGTTCGCGGTCCTGACGCGGCGGGAGTACCCGCTGTGGACGCCGCTCGCCGCGTGGCTCGCGGCGAGCGTGGTGATCGCGACGATGTACCTCGGGATCCACTGGCTCACCGACGTGATCGGCGGGACCGCGCTCGCGCTCGGCGCCGTGTCCCTGTCGTATCGGCTCGTCGACGAGGAGTAGCTACCCCTCGACGAGGCGTTCGAGCTGCTCCGGCGGCACCGCGCCGCGCGCGGCGTGTCCCTCGTACGCGAACGTCGGGACGCCGGTGACGCCGCGCTCCCGCGCCGCGGCGAACAGGTCGGTGACGCGGTCGCGGAGGTCGTCGTCTTCGAGCGCCTCGTCGACGACGGTGGGATCGATCCCGTCCACGCGCTCCGCGATGTCGACGAGCACCTCGCGGTCGCCGATGTCGCGGCCGTCCTGCCACAGCGCCGCGAACACCTCACCGTCGAACGCGAGCCACAGCTCCGGCGTGGTCTCCCTGACGTGTACCGAGACGATCTGCGCCGGGAGCGAGTCGACGTCAGTCCTGAGCTCCTGGGCCATCTCCGCGTCGTACTTCTCCTGAAGGCGTCGGACGTTCTCGCGGGCCTGCTCGTAGTACTCCTCGTCTTTCCCGTTGTCCGCGTCGTGGTCGATCTCGCCATCCGGGCCGCGCTGGCCCGCCCGGAGGTCGAAGGGGTGCCAGTCGATCTCGAGTGGCTCATCGCGCGTCGCCTGATACCGCGCGAGCGACTGCCGGCCGAGGTAGCAGAACGGGCAGACGTAGTCGGAGTAAACCGTGATCGACTCGGTCGCGGCGGGAGCCGGCTCGTCCGCTGAGTCCGCGGGGTCGGTGTTCGACATACCGCCGATTCGGCCGCGAGGGGCAAAGGCCGTTCGGCGGCGGCGATCGTCACGATTTTAGACAACCGAGTAGTACCACTAGTGTATGACACCCGCACGCGACCCCGTTTCTCCGCCCGTCGCGCTCGCGATCGCCGGCAGCGACGCCGGCGGCGGAGCGGGGGTACAGGCCGACCTGAAGGCGATGACCGCACACGGCGCCTTCGGCACGTCGGTCGTGACGGCGACGACCGCCCAGAACACCCGCGGCGTCCGCGACGTGCACGCGGTGCCGCCGGCGCACGTCGCGAGCCAGTGCGACGCCGTCTTCGACGACTTCGACGTGGGCGCGGTCAAGACCGGGATGCTCGCAACGGCCGAGACGGTCGAGACGGTGACCGGGCTGGTCGCGACCGTCGAGGCCCCCGTCGTCGTCGATCCGGTGATGGTTGCCGCGAGCGGCGACCGGCTGCTGTCGCAAGAGGCGGAGGCCGCCTACGACGGGCTGATCGGGGCGGCGACGCTCGTCACGCCGAACGCCGACGAGGCGGAGGTGCTGGTCGGCGAGCCGGTCGAGACGCCGGCCGACGCCGAGCGCGCGGGGCGGGACCTGGTCGGAGCGGGCGCCGACGCCGCGCTCGTGAAGGGCGGCCACGTCGGCGACGGGGAGCGCGTGACCGACACGCTCGTGGTCGGGAGCAAGGAGGGAGACGACGCCGACTCGATCGCGCTCCGCTTCGAGAACCCCCGCGTCGAGACCGAGGCGACCCACGGCTCCGGCTGCGCGCTGTCGAGCGCGATCGCCGCCCGGCTGGCGCGCGGCGAGCAACTCCGCGAGGCGGTCGCCGCCGCGGTCGACGGGATGGGGGCCGCGATCCGGCGGGGCTACGACGTGGGCGAGGGCCCCGGCGCGGTGAACCCGACCGCGTTCGACGGCGGGGCGTAGTGGTGTTGCCCGGGGTCAGATGAAGTTGAGCGGCGCCATCAGCAGGGCGCCGAGCGCGATGCCGCCGGCGAGCACGGGCTTGCCGCCGCTCGGCAGATCCCTCCCGGTTTCGAGCGCCTCGGGGATGAACTCGGAGAGCACGAGGTAGATCATCGCGCCCGCCGCGAAGCCGAAGCCGTACGGGAGAAACTCGCGGGCGTAGCGGACGAACGCGAACGCTGCGACCGCGCCGATCGGCTGCGGCAGGCTGGAGAACACCGCCCACCACACCATCTTCCACTTGGAGACGCCCATCGCCCGCAGCGGGATGGAGATGGCGGTCCCCTCGGGAACGTTGTGGATCGAGATCGCGAGGGTCATGAACACCGCCAGAAGCGGGACGGTGAACCCGAACAGCTGGGTCCCGCCCTCCAGCCCGAGGTCGGCGAACGAGACGCCGACCGCGACTCCCTCCGGAAAGCTGTGGACAGTTAACACGCCGAGGATCAGGACGAGCTTCTTGAAGTCGGCCTCCTCGTACTGCCTCGGGTCGATCTCGGCGTCCATCAGCACCTCGTGGGCAAGGACCACGAGGGTCACGCCGGCGAGCATGCCGATTCCGATCTCCACGGGCGTCCCCTCGGCGAGCCCCTCGCCGACGAGCCCGAACAGCGACGCCGCCAGCATGATCCCGGAGGCGAACCCCCACAGCGCCACGTTGCCGCGATCGCTGATCGTATCGAAGAAGAAGAAGGGGAGCGCGCCGACGCCGGTCGCCAGCGCTGTGACGAGTCCCGCGACGAAGACGAACGCGAACGCGTCGAACGCGACCATATCGTGCGGTGGTTCGATCGGCCGTCACTTAACGATCGTGAACGGACTACGCAAGTCCGCGAACGAGCCCGAAGAGGAGAACGAGCAGGAACAGCACCGCCAACAGCAGCAACACCGCAAGCTTCGTTCCGAGCGGGAAGCAGCGAGCCCGCGAGCGCGAGGCCCCCCTCTCCGCCGGCCCCCGCGGTCGGAGCGGCGAGTTCACGCTCACGCCTCACCCGTCGCGCGCCACGAGGGGCCGGCCCTGAGCGCCGGGGTGCTCCCGGCGGTCGTGTTTCCCGTCGACGCCGACTCGTTCGTTTCGGGAGCGACCGCGTCCGACGGTTCCGACGATTCGTTCCCGCTCGACGCCGACGGTTCCGACGACGCGTTCCCGCTCGACGCCGACGGTTCCGTCTCGTTCTGCGGCGGCGACGAACCATTCGTGACCGGCTCGCTCGGCGGCGGGGTCGCTGACGGCTCGGTACCGTTCCCGGACGGTGCGGTACCGTTCCCGGACGGTGCGGTACCGTTCCCGGACGGTGCGGTACCGTTCCCGGACGGTGCGGTACCGTTCGTCCCGTTTCCGTCGGAGCCGGTCGCGGCGGTGAGATCGTCGCCGCTCGGCTGGTCGATCGAGGCGAGTTCGTCGACCGTCTCGAACGTCGTCGTCACGTTAGCGCTCGACGTGAGGACGGCGACGGTGAGCCCCCCGCCGAAGGCGACGCCCCACACCAACACGGCGAGGGCGAGGACGCCGACGAGCCCGCGGTTCACGGGCATCAGTCTCCCTCCCCGGCGCCGTCCGGCCGCGTCGGCGGCGGCGCGGTCGGCGGAGCCGGTGCCGGCGCGTCGACCGCCGCGGCCGGGGCGGGAGCGTCGCCCGTCTCGGACGCTCCGTCGGCGATGGCCGGCTGGTCGTCGGTGCCCTCCCGAGCACCCTCGGGCCCCTCGACCACGTCGGGCGACTCCCAGTCGGCCCCGGACGCGGGTTCCTCGGTGGCGGTCGCGCCCCGGTCCGGACTGGGGGCGTCCCCGTCCCCGGGCCGGTCGGCGGCCGATCCCCCGCGGTCGAGGACGCCGCTGGCCGGGACCCACACCGCGAGCGCGCCGAGCAGGAGCGTCGACGCGCCCACCGCGATCGCGATCGCGACGGCGGTGCGAACCTCGAACGCGACGTAGACGGCGTAGGGGGCGAACGCCGCGAGCACCGCGGCCGCCCCGCCGACCGCGTCGACGGAGACGCCCCCGGATCCGGTCGCGGTGGACGCGTCGGACGCATCGGACGCGTCGGACGCGCTGACCGCGGCGGCCGCGCCGGGCGTCGCGTCCGGTTCGCCCGCGGCCGCCGCCTCCGCGGTCGGCGAGGCCGGCGACTCCGAGTCGTCGCGGCCCCGGACGATCGACCAGACCTCCGTGACCGCGAGCAGGCCGAAGGGGAGCAACACCAGCGCGACGAACCCGACCTGCGTGCCCGCGAACTGGATCACGTACCCGATGTACGGGATCGTGAGCGTCACCACGCCGACGAGGTTCCCCGCGGGGACGAGCCCGGGGTCCGGCCCCTCGTTGGCGTCGCCCATCGTCTCGAACGCGAGGGTCCCGCCCTCGTCGACGACGTCGATCACGCGGTGCGTCACCGGTACGTCGCCCGTGCCGCGAGCGAACGTGATCACGTCTCCCTCGGCGACTGCCGCCGGATCGCGCTCGGCGACGACAACCACGTCCCCCGGCGCGATGGCCGGCGTCATGCTCGGCGTGAGCACGACGAAGCTCTCGTCCGCGCCGACGATCTCCGGGGCCGCGTACACCGCGAACGGGGCGACGACGGCGATCAGCAGGACGATCCCGAGTACGTTCGCCGCCTTCCTGGTCCGTGGTGATGTGAGTGGGTTGTTCATCAGAGTTCCTCCGAGCCGCAGATCGGGTCGCCGTCCGTAGTCGCCATCGAGACGATCTCGAAGTCGCCGTAGATGTCGCCGGGCGCGAGCGACACCGAACAGCTCGTGTGGATGTTGACGCCCGGGGGACTGTTTCCGCCGTTTCCGTTCCCGTTATTTCCGTTTCCGTTGCCTCCGGCTCCCCCGGATCCGTCGTCGACGTAGATGTTCGGACCGATCCACTCCGGATCGCCGGTTGGCGACGCGGCTCCGTCGACCACGAAGGTCCCGTCGGGGGCCACCTCGTCGTCGAAGACGACGGTACCGCCGGTGCCCTTTCCGCCGGCACCGCCGCCGGTGGCGACGACGACCACGGTCGCCGGGTCGTCGCCGAGGTACCGGAGCGTGAGCGATCCGACCCTGACGTCGTTCTCGTCCTCGCAGGGGACGCACGTCTGCTCGCAGGCGACCTCCGCGAAGGGGTTCGCCCCCGGCGCGTCCGCCTCCGCCTCCGAGACGTGCCGACACTGCTCGGCGTATAGCCGGAACGTCAGGTCGGTCGTCTCCCCGCCCACGTCGGGCGAATCGGCCGGGAGGTACGGGGCGACCTCGACGACGATCGGGTCGCCGTCGGGGCCGGCCTCGAGACAGTCGGCGTCGATCCGCCGCCCGGTCGCGAGGCGGCGCTCGGCCTGAGCGAGGGGGAGGTAGCCGTCCGTCAGCGACTCGCCGTCGACGACGACCTCGACTTCGAGGGCGTTCCCCAGCCGGTCGCCGTCCGGGCACTCCGTCGCGAGCCACACCCGGACGGGGTTCGCCGACGCGCCCACCTCGAACGTCTCGGGGCCGGGGCGATCGTCGAACGTCGTCCGATCGACCGCGAACGGACCGACGGTGACGGTCCCGGTCGTGAGGTCGCCATCAACCGTCAGCCCGACCTCGCCGGCGCCGAAGACGTTGTCCGGGAACGTCTCGCGGTCCGAGAGGTACGCCCCCGTGCCGAGCCCGCTCGCCATTCCGACGGCGCCGACGCCGCCGATCCCGGCGAGCAGTTGGCGCCGGTTCAGGCCGCTCGGACGCCCCGCTCCGTCCCCTCCGCGGGTCATTCGGACACCTCGGTGTCGGTCGAGTCGCTCCGCGGGAAGGGGTTCCCATCGTCGTCGCAGTCGACCACGGCGAACTCCACGAGGAAATCGACCGCACCGCCCTGCCCGGCGTTGCCGCCCTCGCCGTCGAACTCCCACGCGAAGGTCAGGCAGCGCTGCTCGCCGGGACCGAGGCAGCCGTCACCGAGGATCCCCGGACGCAGTTCGACCCCGTCTGCGAGCGCGGACCCGTCGATGTCCGCAAGCGTCGTCTCGTCGGCGATCATCCCCCCGGCGGCCGCGAACTCGCCCTCGGCGCCGCCGCAGCTGCCGATCCCGAATATCCCGGAGTCGTGTCGGACCGTGAGCCTGAGACGCTCCGCGAGCGCGGCGCCCGCGGCGTCGACACCGTCGAGGTGCGGGTCGATCCGCAGCCACACGCGGGCGGTGTCCTCGGGGTCCTCGAGCCGGAGGCCGACGCTGGCCGTGCCGTGATCGTGCGGCAGCGCGTTGTCGACGTCGAAGAGCCGGATCCCGGCCGTTTCGACGTCGTCGACCGCGCCGACCGGGCTCGAATCGACGAGCGTCCCGTTCTCCGTGCGCCGCCACCCGACGAGCAGATTCGGGGACGTGTCCGACTGGGCGTACGTGTACGCCGAGTACTCGTCCCAGCGGTCCGTTCCCGTCGACCGTCCGGAGGCGGCCCCGAGGGTCGCGAAGCCGATGGCTCCGGCGCCCGCGAGCGCCTCCCGCCGCGTGAGTCCTGATTCTTTCTGTGTCATTGTGTGTCGTTGCGGCTCCGAACGGCCGGTCGTCGGTATCTCTCTTCGCTGCCCGTGCACGTATGTATGGGTCACCTACCCGAGCGATCGGTCGGTCGAACCCCGCGACAGGAATCCCCTACCGGTGAGGTAGCGGCCCGCCGGGGACGCCGCGCCGAGCGTCGCGCGGTCACCCGCAGCGGGCGCGGGACTACGCGGGCGTCTGGGGATCGGCGTCGCCGTCGAGCTCGAACGGGTTGTCCGATCCGTCGTTGTGGCGGCACTGCTCGGCGTAGAACTCCAGGTCGAAGACGATCGAGTCCCCCTGGATCTCGTTGCCGACCTCGTAGGGGAGGTGCCACTCCAGCGCGATACAGCGCGTGTCCGAGTTGGGGTAGCACTGCCGCCCCTCGCGGTTGCGGTCCGCGTCGAGCGGGTAGCCGCCGGCGATCCCGTCTTGGGGGCCGAGCAGGTCGTACAGCGACCCCTCGAATATCACCTGCTCGCCGTCCGCGGTGAAACCGATCTCCTCGGCGACGCTCGTGACGGGATCGGTACTCGGATCCGCGGGGCCGTTGATCGCCTGATCGATATCGGCGTCGGTCACGTGCATGAACTTGTGATCGCCCGGGAGGGTGGCGATCTGAGCGAGCGTGTCGGCGTCATCCTCCTCGGGACCGAAGCCGACGATGAGGAACCGATCGATTTCGCCGCCGTTCTGTCGAAGGTTATCGCTGGCCGCCGCGAGGAAATCACTCGTCTCAACGTTGATCCCGTTCGTGATCAGGACCATTATCCGGCTGTCCGCTTCGGGGCACTCGGCGAGCGCGTCCGCGCCGGCTTCGATCGCCACCGGGATGTCGGTCCCAGCGTCGAGCGACTGGTAATCGATCGTCTGCAGTCCCGTCGAATCCGCGTAGTTCCCGCCGTCGACGCCGACGATGTCCGACACGTCGCTCGTCGGCAGAAGGACGGTGTCCGCGACCGTCGTCCAGTTCGTCAGTCCGACGCTGAAGGGAGCAGTGTCGCCGTCGGCGGACTCCGCGCCGTCAGCGGTGTCTAACCGACCGATGTACGTTTCGATCGCGTCGATCAGAAGGTCGTCCTTCAGATCGCCGGAGAACGGCGCCGTGCTCCCCATCGAGTCGGTGTTGTCCACGACGAACTGGATGCAGGTGTCGCTTCCCTCGTCGAGGAAGTTGTCGCAGTCGTCGTCGTACCACAGCGTCGCCTCGATCTCCTTCGCGAGCTGCTCTTCCGCCTCCGCCGCGGCGACGAGGTCCGCGTCGGGGAGATCCCCGTGGATCTCTTTGAGCGCCTCGCGTTTGGGATCGTTGAGCGCGCCGATCTGAGCCTCGACGCCGCCGGCGTTGAGCCAGAGGTAGCCCGGGTTGTCGAAGACGTGTTTGCTGATCGTGATCTCGCCGCGGTCACCCGGCTTGACGTCGTCGAGGTCGATGACGGGGCCGACGAACTCGTGGTTCCCGCTGCCGTCGGTGCCCTCGAAGCTCGCGAACTGCCCGCGGTAGGCCGCCTCGATCGCCTCGGGGTCGGCGTTCGCCGGGAGCCCGAGGAGCGTCGGATCCTCGGTCAGCTGATAGCGCGCGTAGATCGGGTCCTGTCGGTCGTCGCCGTCCAGGTCCGGGTACGCGTTCACCGGCGCCCACGTCGTGTGGTCGTCGGGGTCCTGTCCGGGGAGGCCGGTGTAGTAGCTCTGCTGCCAGTCCATCCGGAGCTCGAAGGCGCCGGCGCTCAGCGTGTTGCCCTCGAACCCCTCCCGGTCGTTGAAGAACGCGGTGGTGCCGAGGCCCGCGCCGGCGCTCGCGACGCCGACGGCTCCGAGGCCCGAGAGCAGCTTGCGTCGGGTGAGTGCGGTGAGTTTGTCGTCTGTCATTGGTGTGTGTATGAGTGTACGGGGACGAACCCCGAATTCGTTAGTCGGTCGTTCCCCGAAGGGAGGCCCACCGGCGGAGTCGAACCGCCGTCAGCCGCTGTGGGAACCCGCGACCTCGCGGCCCGAAGGCCGGCGGAGCCGCGGTCGGTCCCGGTGACCGTGTCTGCTCGGTGTCGCGCCGATTTCGCGTCCTACTGGAGCGTCGTCGACTGGCCGTTCTGGCTGGACGTGAAGTTGTTAACGGGGGAGTAGGGCCCGCCGGTCGGGACGCTCACGGACGGCTGTTCGCCGCCGGCGCCGGCGTTGAAGCCGAAGACGTAGTTGTCGTCGTTGGCCTCGAGCGTCGAGCGCGGGACGCTGATGAGCGCCTGCGAGCCGGACTTGACCGCGGTGATGCCCGCCGGGAGCGCCGACCATCCGGTCGACGTGTCCTTCTCCCAGTTCGGACCGGTCTCGACCCCGGAGTACAGGAACTCGTCGTTGCCCTGCGCGTTCCAGGCGACCTGGAAGTCGTAGGTCCCGTCGTTGTCAGCGTCGAACGGCAGCGAGAAGTTCGTGCTCGCGAAGGACGGGTCGGCGAGGCTGTACTGGCTGCCGGCGGGCTCGTCGAACGTGACCGCGTAGACGACGTCGTCATCGCCGTAGGAGACGCCCACGCGGGCGACGCCGTCGGGGATGGGCTGGTCGATCCCGTCGGGGTTGACGTAGTCGGCCGCGTACTCCTCGTCGACGCAGGGGTTGGTCGTCCCGTCGTTGTGGCGGGCCTGTTCCGCGTAGAACTCGAAGTCGAAGGCGACGGAGTCGGTCTGAACCTCGTTTTCGACGCTCGTCGGGAGCCACCACTCGAAGCAGACGCACTGCTCGGCGATGACCGGTTCGTCGTCATCGAAGGGCGCGTCGACGCCCTCGAAGGGAACGCGGTTCTCGATCGGCGCGTCGGGCATTCCGTCGCCGTACAGGGGCACGCCCGCGCGGAGCGCGACCATCACGTCCGCGAGCGAACCGGAGACGATCTCCTCGCCGACGATGTTTCCTCCCTCACCGTCGTCGGTACAGTACGAGACCGACACCTGCATCGCGTCGGCGAGCTCGCCCATGCCCTCGCCGGGATCGCCGCCGGTCGTGTCGACGGCCGCCTCGGGCTCGTTCTGCCCGTTCTCGTTGTTCTCCGTCAGCGCGCCGCACATCCACAGATACGCCGGGTTGTTGACGATCGAGAAACAGAACTCGCCCTCGCCCGAGTCGCCGGGCTTGAGGTCGGAGACCTCGATACTGAGGGGTTCGCCCTCCTCTTGGTCGCCGCCCACGACGTTACCGTCGATGAAGGTGCCGTCGGGAGTCGACCACTGCGCGTAGCTGCCCTGGTCCTCCGAGTAGTCGACGTGGACAAACAGGTCCAGCTCGCCGGCCGTCAGGGTGTTGTCGTCGAACGACTCGGTGTCGTTGAAGTACGCCGTGGTTCCGAGTCCCGCGCCCGCGGAGGCCACGCCGACGGCCCCGAGTCCGACCAGCATCTTGCGCCGCGATAGTCCGATTGTGTCGTCGTTCATTGTGTGTCATCCCCGAAGGGAACTCCCGGCGGCGGTCGCGAACCGCCGCGTCGGCCGCCCGCGATGGGCGCCGAACCGGGAACCGGGCGAGACTCGCCCGGGGGAAGCGCGTGGCTTCCGAGACCGTCAGACGTCGATTACTGCCCAGGCTCGCTGGGCGCCGTGCCGTTGGGAGCCGTGCCGTTGGGCGCCGTGCCGTTAGGTGCGGTCCCGTTCGGCGCGCCGACCTGCTCGTTGTGCCGGAACTGCTCGGCGTAGAAGCCGAGGTCGAAGGCGACGGAGTCCGTCTGGACCTCGTTACCGACCTCTGCCGGCAGGCACCACTCGAAGCCGATACACTGGGTCAGGCCGCCCTCGAAGGGATCCGTCATCTCCGTGGCGCGGTTGCCGTCGAGCAGGAGGCCGCCCTCAAGCTCAGCCATCGCGCCCGCGAGGGATCCCTCGAAGATGATGGTCTCGCCGAGGAGCGTCTCGCCGATCAGGCCGAACGCCTGTTCGAGCGCGCCGTCGTCGCTGGCGAAGAAGACGTAGTCCTCGTCGGGGTTGCTGGAGATGGCGTTGAGCGTCGAGACCTGCGCACCACCCACACCGAGCGCGTAGATGGTGGTCCCCTCGCCCTTGGCCGTGGTGGCGGCCGTGGTGGGGTCCGTCCCCGCGTTGTTCCCACCGTCGGTCAACACGACCATCGTGGGCGATTCCCCTTCCTCGCAGTCTTCGAGGTCACCCTGGGCGGCCAAGATGCCCTCACCGATGGCGGTCGAATCGCCGTCGGCGGGGAGCGTGTCGATCGCACCGACGACGAGGGAGAGGTCGTTGGTCAGCGTCTGGATGACCTGCGCGCTCTCGTCGTAGCCGTCGGCGCTGAAGAACGTCACACCGACTCTGCTGCCGGCGGGACCGTCGTTCAGGATGCTCTCCGCGAGCGTCTTCGCGCCGTCGATGGCCTGTTGGTTGCGTCCGCCATTCGTCATCGACCCCGAGGCGTCGAGCACGATCTGGACGCAGAGCGGGCCGCCGCTCTCGCTTCCGGGCTCGTAGACGTTGTCGCAGTCCTCGTCGTACCACATCGTCACGTCGATGGCATCGGCGAGCTCGCCCTCGCCGGAGATGGGGCCGTCGGCGTCGTCGCCGAGCGCGTTGCCCTCGCCGTCCGCGCCCGCCTCGGGCTCGGAGACGGTGTTCTCGTCGTCCGCGGTCACCTCGCCGTTCATCCACACCCACGAGGGGTTGTCACAGATGTGGAGGCTGATCGTCACCTCGCCGCAGTCGCCGGGCTTCACGTCATCGAGCGCGAAGACCGGGATCTGGTCGCCGTTGATCAGGCCCACGTCGGGCGCACAGAAGTCGCGTTCCTGCACGACGTCGGGCCACTCGCCCTCGTCGATGTTCGGGACCTCGCCGATGAGGTAGACGCCGTCCTCCTCCTCGACGACATTGAAGGGCTCTCCGGGACCCTCGTCGCTGTACCAGCCGTTGATCTCGTCGACGCGGCCGAGGCCGCCCGCGTACGTTGCGCGGTAGTCGAGCTTGAGGTCGAGTTCGCCCGCGGTGAGCGTGTTGCCCTCGAACGCCTCCGTGTCGTTGAAGTACGCCGTGGTTCCTAGTCCCGCACCCGCGGAGGCCACGCCGACGGCGCCGAGGCCGGCGAGCAGCTTGCGCCGCGAGAGTCCGATTGTGTCGTTTGTGTCTTTGCTCATGGTTGCTCCCCCGACTCGCCCCCGTCCGCGCCGGTTAGCCGAATCGGTTACTCTCCCCTCCGAGGGATACCCACGTAGTTACGCGCTGCCACGTCACCGTCGAACGGACGCTTCGATCCGGTGGAACGGACGGTTCGCGCCGTCGAACCCCGCGTTCGATCGGCGGTCCGGAGGGCCTACCCGGGCCCGAAATACCGGCACGAACCCCATACTTCGAAGGCGGCGGGCGGTACGGACTCCGTGCCACGCCGGCAGCGGCCTCGGCGCCGGTAAGCAGGGGACGGCGCCGCCTACCGGGGTGCAGGCTAGCGGTTTCGCGGGAGCGGATCCAGACTCGCGGTACCATGAAACACGGACCGAGCGGAGGTAGCGAGCGCATACATATGCCCCCGAGAGAAGATGTAGGGTCAACGAACGATTCTCCGCGTCGCGCGGAGCGTCGGACTCCCATCCATGAAGCTCCGAACAGACGTCCTTCCGGCCGAACAGGTGTACACGATCCTCGCGAACGAGCGCCGTCGGCACGCCCTCGAACATCTCGGGAGCGTCGGCGGCGTCGTGACGGTCCACGAGCTGTCGGCGCTGGTCGCGGGCCGCGAGACCGGCGAGAGCCCGCCGCCGAAGCGCTGTCGCGAGAGCGTGTACACCTCGCTCGTCCAGACGCACCTCCCGAAGCTGGAGGAGCTCGGCGTGATCGAATACGACCGGGAGAGCCAGACGATCGAGATGTCCCGCCACGCGCGAGACGTGGCGCTGTACACCGAGGTCGTCGCGAGCGTCGGCGTCACCTGGTCGGAGCTGTACCGCGCGCTCGGCGTCGCCTCGCTGACGGTCCTGCTCGCGGCGCTGCTCGGCGTCCCCCTCGTCTCCGCGGTCGATCCCGTCCTCCTTACGAGCCTCGGGCTCGCGCTGTTCGCCGCCGCGAGCGCCTACCAGCTGTGGATCAACCGTTTCTCCGTGCTCCGGCAGCTCCGAGGCGGTCGAAGCGGGATCGCCGGTCTGCGACGGCGGTGAGGCAAACTACGGTTTTTCGCGACCGCCGCCGCTGACAGAGAAACCCGGGTCTGGTGCTGACAGGGAAACCGGAGTTCGACACTGACAGAGAGATCGGAGAGATCGTGGTTACGGTGGCGCGCGCCTGCGAGCGCCCGCCGGGCGCGAGCAGCGTGCGCGAGGGAGTCGAACCGGCGCGACCGCGCCGGTTCGACGAGGCTGGGGAGGCGTGAGGCGCGGTCGCTGTGCGGTCGCTGTGCGTTTGTGGCGGGACTCAAAGAGGCAGTCGAGAGGTGGGCGCAGACGACGAAAGCACTCCGGGGGCCGAGCAACGCGAGCGACCGAAGCGCGCAACGAGTGTGCGCCCACCTCCCGGCTGGGGCCTTGGAGGGCGTCGCCGGAGCCACCAGAGTCACCAGAGCCACCAGAGTCACCAGAGTCACCAGAGCCACCAGAGTCACCAGAGTCACCAGAGCCACCAGAGTCACCAGAGTCACCAGAGCCACCAGAGCCACCAGAACCACCAGAGTCACCAGAACCACCAGACGATCAGAAACAGACGGCGACGCCGCAGGCATCTGGTGAACACTCGCCAGCGGCAGCGACCGATCGGCGACCGAAAAACTCCGCCCTCCCAGGGATTTACGACCGCGCTTCCGCAAGCGACGCCGGGAGGTCGATCTCGAACAGCCGCGCGTTACAGGCGGTACAGCGGCCGGCGACGACCTCGTAGCTCGAACAGCAGGACTCGACGACCCGCTCTTCCAGCTGCACCGGCCCCTCGCAGGTCGGGCAGCGCTCGACGAACAGCCGGAGCGCGCCGAGTGCGCCGCTTCGCGAGGCGAGGGGGAGCGACTCCCAGTCGTCGAGCCGCGCCGTCAGCGCGCGGTCGGCGGCGACGTCGGCGAGGAAGGCCGAGCGCGACTCCCAGTGACCGATGCGCTCGTCGCCGGCGTGCGCGAACGCCGCGTCGCCGCGCCACCGGAGGGAGAGCCCGTCCTCGTCGACGCCGGTGAGGCCCGCGAGGGCGGCGACGTCGGCCGGCGCGGCGGGGCGCGTGCCGTCGGGGGCGAGCTCGGCGGTTTCGACGGTCTCGGCGGTCGCGATCGACGCGCCAACCGTCTCGTCCGTCGACGACGGCTCGCCGAACTCGGTGTCGGCGGCGTCGCGCAGCGCGGCGAGGTGCGTCCGCCACGCCGACTCGAACCACGGCGCGAACCCGAGGTCGCTCCCGTCCGGCGTCTCGACCAACGCGCCGGCCGACAGGAGGTACGACTCCGCGTCGAACTCCGCCGGCGGTCCGGGGTCGCGACCCTTTCCGAACCACCCCAGCACGCGCTCGGGGAGGTACCGCTTCGTGAGCGCGGGCGTGCCGGGCACGAGGTAGCCGCGCAGCCAGATCGCCGCGAGCGCGGCGACCAGGACCGCCGCGCCGAGTTCGACGGCGACCAGCGCGCCGACGGCGACCGCGCCGACCGCGGCGATCGCGACGTTAACGACCGTACACGGTAAACAGCGGTTCTCGCCGGTGTGCTCCGGGCGCCGAAGCCGATCGAGACGGGTGTCATGTGATGCCGTCATGCCCGTCGTTGGGGGGGAGAGGGCGTATGTATGCGCGGCCTACCGCCGAGGACCGGGCTCGAGGGAGGGCGGAAAACCAGACGACGGGCCGGATCGGACGGAAACGGCGGACGGCGGATCGGCGCGGGCCCAAGACGGAATCGCGGAGGGTGAAAATTCAACCCTGTGATGGTTCTTAGCGGCTCGCGAGGCGATCAGTTCACATCCGCACGCCATACGACCTGATACGACATTTTTCAACCGATATAGTTTCCATGATCTCGCCGTGAAATGATAACAGTTAGTGATATGTAGGGCGGTAACGGTAGGTACAGTAATTGATGGCATGATTTTTCCATGACACCGCAACTCATAGGGGAGGGAAAATCGACGACCGGCGACGACGAGCCCTCGCGAGACGAGGTGTTCACGGCGCTCAGCAACCGGCGGCGGCGGAACGTGATCACCTATCTGAAACAGCACGGCGACGGCGCGCGCGTCAGGGACATCGCCGAACAGCTGGCGGCGTGGGAGAACGACCTCGATATCCCCGAGGTGACGTACAAACAGCGCAAGCGGGTGTACACCGCGCTCCACCAGTCGCACCTGCCGAAGTTGGCCGACGGGGGATTCATCGACTACGAGCCGGACCGCGGGATCGTCTCGCTGACCGAACAGAGCCGGCAACTCGAGATATACCTCGAAGTCGTCTCCGAAAACGAGATCCTCTGGGGGGAGTACTACGTCGGCCTCGCCGTCGTCTGTGGACTGCTCGGTAGCGCAGCGTGGGTGGGAACGGTCCCGTTCGCGTCGGTGTCCGGATACGCCTACGCGGTCCTGTTCGCGGCGCTTTTCGGCGTCTCCGGGATCGTACATCGGATGTCGACGCGGCGGAACCGGTTGGGGTGACGCGGGCGCCGCGGGCGACCGGGACGTAGCCGGCCGCCGCACACCCGTAGGGTTTTACCCGCCGACGGCGGGAGTACGGGTATATGCCAACGGGGATCGTCGGGGAGTTCCTCGATCTCAAGGCGGAGACCGACGCTGACGTTCTCGCCATGCAGTGCGGCGACTTCTACGAGTTCTTCGCGGACGACGCCGAGCTCGTCGCCGACGAACTGGATCTCACCGTCTCGCAGAAGTCCTCGCACGGCTCGTCGTACCCGATGGCGGGCGTGCCGCTCTCCGAGCTGACCCCCTACGTGAAGGCGCTCGTCGAGCGGGGCTACCGCGTCGCCGTCGCCGACCAGTACGAGACGGACGACGGCCACGCCCGCGAGATCACCCGCGTCGTCACGCCCGGTACCCTCCTCGAGACCGCGGACGACGACGCGCGGTACCTCGCGGCGGTCGTCCGCGAGGACGACGGCGGGAGGGCGTCGGGCTCCGCGGAGACGAGCGACGACGCGGAGGGGCCCTACGGGCTCGCGCTCGCCGACGTGACCACCGGGCGGTTCCTCGTCACCGAGGTCGAGAGCGCGGGGGACCTCCGCGCGGAGCTGTACCGGTTCGACCCCGCTGAGGTGCTCCCCGGGCCGCGCGTCCGCAACGACGACGAGCTGCTCGGGGCGGTCCGGGAGGACCTGTCGGGGTCCGTCTCGGTCTTCGACGCGGAGGCGTTCGCGCCGGGTCGCGCGAACCACGCGGTCCGCGATCAGTTCGGCCGGGAGACCGCCGACAGCGTCGGGATCGACTCCGATCTGGCGCTGCGCGCGGCGGGCGCGGTCCTCGGCTACGTCGAGGAGACCGGCGCGGGCGTGCTGGCGTCGATCACCCGGCTCACCGCCTACGGCGACGACGACCACGTCGCCGTCGACGCCACGACCCAGCGCAACCTCGAACTCACCGAGACGATGCGGGGAGACGGCGAGGGCTCGCTGTTCGAGACGATCGACCACACCGTCACCGCCGCCGGGGGTCGCCTCCTCCGAGAGTGGATCACCCGACCGCGGCGGGACCGCGCGGAGCTGGACCGCCGGCTCGACGCGGTCGAGGCGCTCGCGTCGGCGGCGCTCGCGCGCGACCGCCTGCGCGAGACGCTCGGCGACGCGTACGACCTCGAACGGCTCGCAGCGCGGGCGACGAGCGGGAGCGCGGGCGCGAGAGAGCTCCTCTCGGTGCGCGACTCGCTGGCGCTGGTGCCCGCGCTCGCCGACGCCGTGTCCGGGACCGCGCTCGCCGACTCCCCGCTCGCCGGGGTGCTGGAGCGGATCGACCGCGAGCGGGCCGCGAGCCTCCACGACGAGCTCGCGGACGCGCTCGCGGAGGACCCGCCGAAGACGAAGACGCAGGGCGGGCTGCTCCGGGAGGGGTACGACGACGAGCTCGACGAGCTGATCGCGCGCCACGAGGAGGTCAACGAGTGGCTCGACACGCTCGCGGAGCGCGAGAAGCGCCAGTACGGGCTGAGCCACGTCACCGTCGACCGCAACAAGACCGACGGCTACTACATCCAGGTCGGGAAGTCCGCGGCCGACGGGGTCCCCGAGCACTACCGCGAGATCAAGACGCTGAAGAACTCGAAGCGGTTCGTCACCGACGAGCTAGAGGAGCGGGAGCGCGAGGTGCTCCGCTTGGAGGAGGCTCGCGGCGACCTGGAGTACGAGCTGTTCGAGGAGCTCCGCGAGCGGGTCGCCGCCGACGCCGAACTGCTGCAGGACGCGGGGCGCGCGGTCGCCGAGATCGACGCGCTCGCGTCGCTTTCGACCCACGCCGCCGGCAACGACTGGACGCGGCCCGAGCTCTCCGACGAGCGCCGGCTCGACGTGGAGGCCGGACGGCACCCGGTCGTCGAGCGGACGACCGACTTCGTGCCGAACGACCTCCGGCTCGACGGGGAGCGCGGGTTCCTCATCGTCACCGGCCCGAACATGAGCGGGAAGTCGACGTACATGCGGCAGGCAGCCCTCATTCAGCTGCTCGCGCAGGCGGGGTCGTTCGTCCCCGCGCGGGCGGCCACCGTCGGGCTCGTCGACGGGATCTACACCCGCGTGGGCGCGCTCGACGAGTTAGCGCAGGGGCGCTCGACGTTCATGGTGGAGATGCAGGAGCTGTCGAACATCCTCCACTCGGCGACCGCGGACTCGCTCGTCATCCTCGACGAGGTGGGCCGGGGCACCGCCACCTACGACGGGATCTCGATCGCGTGGGCCGCGACCGAGTACCTCCACAACGAGGTGCGCGCGCGCACCCTCTTCGCCACGCACTACCACGAACTGACGACGCTGGCGGATCACCTCCCGCGCGTCGAGAACGTCCACGTCGCGGTCGACGAGCGCGACGGGGAGGTGACGTTCCTCCGGACCGTCCGCGACGGGCCGACGAACCGGTCGTACGGGGTCCACGTCGCCGACCTCGCCGGCGTGCCGGAGCCGGTCGTCTCCCGCGCCGACACGGTTCTCGACCGCCTCCGCGAGGAGAAGGCGATCGAGGCGAAGGGCGGGGGTCGAGGCGGAGGCACCGGAGGAGAAGACCTCGACGGCGACACGAAACAGGTCGTCTTCGACCTCTCGTCCGGGTCGTTCTCGGAAAGCGGCGACGCCGGAGCGACAGCGTCCGGCGCCCCCAACTCCGGCGCGGGTCGGAACGGGACCGCTCCGAGGTCGGCATCGGACGGTGCCAGCGGGAGCGCGGAGACCGCGGAGACCCCGGAGACTGCGGAGACCCCGGAGACCGACCGACTCGATCCCGAGACTCGCGCCGTGATCGAGGAGCTGAGCGACATCGACATCGCCGAGACCGCGCCGGTTGAGCTGCTGTCGCGGGTTCAGGAGTGGCAGGAGCGACTCGACGAGAGCTGACGGGCGACGCGACGAGAGCGTCTGACGTAAGAACTAATGTCCGACCTCGACGTGTGGTGTGTATGGGTATTATGAGCAAGATCCTCGGCGGCGGCGGAAACCGCTCCGTCGACGACTACGTCGAGCTCGACCTCGACGACTTCGCCGAGGCGCACGCGGACACGGGCATGCAGGTACACATCGCGGAGATCGGCGACCAGGGCGACGTGATCCCGATCAAAGACGCCGTCTACGACGGCGACTTCGTCATCGCGGACATCACTCGCCACTCCACGTCGGACCGGACGATCGAACACATCATCGACGAACTGCGTCAGGTCGCGCAGGAGGTCGACGGCGACATCGTCCAGAAGGGCGACGATCAGATCGTCGTCACTCCGACCGGCGTGAGCATCTCGCGCGAGAAGCTGTAGGACCCGGACGACCACCGATCCGCACGTCGCGGCCGAACCGTATCATATATGCCCGTCTCGCGCCCACGTACGACCGAATGGACGAGCCGGTCCTGCTGACGGGCGCCGGCGGACGGGTGGGGCAGGCCATCCTCCGCGGCATCGGCGACGACTACGAGTGGCGACTCCTCGACAGGGAGCCGCTGCCGGCGACGAAGGTGCCCGACAGAGTAACCGACGCCGACCGGTACGTCGCCGACATCACCGACGATCGGGCGGTTCGTGGGGCGATGGACGGCGTCAACGCGGTGGTCCACCTCGCGGGCGACCCGCGGAAGACGGCGCCGTGGGACTCCGTGCTCCGGAACAACATCGACGGAACGCAGACCGTGATGCGCGCCGCCGCCGACGCCGGCGTCGAGAAGTTCGTGTTCGCCTCCTCGAACCACGCCGTCGGCGGCTACGAGACCGAGGAGCGCACGCCGGACCTGTATCGCCCCGACGACGAATATCGACTCGACGGCACCGAACTCCCGCGGCCGGGGAACCTCTACGGCGTCTCGAAGGCGGCCGGGGAGTCGCTCGGACGGTTCTTCCACGACGAACACGGAATGAGCGTCGTCTGCGTCCGCATCGGGAACCTCACGAAGGACCACCCGCCGCGGGAGTACGAGCGCGGGCAGGCGATGTGGCTCTCGCACCGCGACTGCGCGCACCTGTTCGACCGGTGTCTGCAGGCCGACTACGGCTACGAGATCGTCTACGGCATCTCGAACAACGACCGACGCTATTACTCGATCGAGCGCGCCCGCGAGGCGCTCGGCTACGACCCCGCCGACAACTCCGGCGACTACACGTTCGAGGGGGAGCCGAAAGAGGAGCAGAACGGAGGCGACGGCGACGACGGTCCCCCGGCCGATCCCAACTTCCCGACGGACCCGGACACGCCCACCGACGGCGCCTGACCGAGAGGGGTTAAAACAGGTCGTCGACGTCCCGTCGCTTCCGCTCCGCCAGTTCCACGTGGTCCGCGAGCCGCGCGGCCACCTGCGGGCGGGCGTCGGGCGTGCGGAGGAACGCGAACAGCAGTTCCGCGAAGGTCGTCCGGCCGGTGCCGCGCTCCTCGCGCGCGAGCGCCGCCGCGGTCTCGAAGGTCTCCTCGTCGCCGGGAGCGACCGCGCCGGCCAGCCCGGGCGCCGCGAGCAGCGCCGCCTGCAGGTCGAGGTCGCCGAAGCGGGGCGCCGCACCCTCGATCCGGAGCGTCGGCGAGGGCGCGCGCTCGATCGTCTCCGGATCGGCCGCGAGCCGGCGACACCAGTCGCGGACGGGGTTGACGTCGACCCCCCGCGGCGCCGACCCGGTCCCGTCGAGGTACTCGACCGCGTTGCTCGCGCAGCCGACCGCTCCGGACCAGTTGCGGGCGTCGGCGTGATGGGTCGCCGCCGCGGTCGCGATCAGCCCGTGGAGCAGGCGCTCGTCCGGTCCCTCCGCGAGGGGGAGCCACGCCGCCTCCCACGGGTCGTGCGCCGCGAGGACGTGCCCCTCGTTGAAGAGGGCGGCGCCGGCGCGGAGCGCGGACGAAACGGGTGGAGCGGCGTCGGAGGTGCCTTCGGCGGCGCTGCCGGGGGCAGAGCCGCGATCGCAGTCCGTCATACCGGACCGTCGGGGGCCCCGAGGGATAAGCGGTGAGGACGCCCGCGGTGACCGCCGGGAGCGAAAGGGGAGGGGCAAGCGTCAGCGGGGAGCGAAAGGGGAGGGGCAAGCGTCAGCGGGGAGCGAAAGGGGAGGGGCAAGCGTCAGCGAGGGGTCGATGACCCGACGCGATCAGCCGTCGGCGGCGCCGGCCTGGTCGTCGCCGGGCGCCGGACGAGCGCGGTCGACGATCCGATCGAGCGCGTCCGGGAACCGGCGCTGGAGGGCCGCACCGGCGACCGCACCGGCGAGGGCGGCCGCGACGAACGCGGCCGCGGTCGGGAACGCCGCGATCGCCAGCACCAGGACCGGCAGCGCGGCGAGCGCCGCCGTCGCGCGCCACGAGGGCACGCGGTCGGCGGGCACCAGGCCGGTGTGGAGGTCGGGGTGTCTCGTGCGTCTGGAGGGGGAATCTCGTTTCATCGTGGTGTCGTGTCGTGGAGTGGGTGGCGCGAGGCCTCGCGCCGCGGTCGGAGTCGGTGCGTCGGTCGGGGACCGCGTGGACCGGGAGCGCCCGGCGGTGTCCGTCACCGGGGACGCGCCTCGTGGACCCCGACGATGTCGGTGAGGTCGTCGACCTCGGTGTCCGGCGCGAGCCGGAGCGAGGCGTCGACCTCGACCGTGAGGTCGTTGAGACGCGGCCGGAGGGCGACGACGTCGAGGTCGGCGACTTCGACGCCGTCGCGCCCGGCGAGCCTGTCGCGAACCCCGGCGTGGAGGTCGCCCGCGGCGTCGCGGGGGACCGCCAGTCGGAGCGCGACGTCGGTCGCGCGGTGGCAGGGTTGGACTGCCATACGGACCCGGGAGGGAGTCGATTCCTCACCCCGAGGCTCTGCCGCTTGAGCTACCGGGTCTAAGTGTCGGAAAGACGGGAAGGGGCAGAAGGTGGCGCTCGCTCCGACGGGCGAAGCCGACCGCCCCGCGTGGGGGTTACGCGGCGACGGTGTCGAAGCGAGTGACGACCGTTCCGCAACCCGGCTTCCCGACGCTCCGGAGGGGGGCGAACATCGGGATGGAGTTGCGAACGGTCATGGTGAGGTCGCCCAGCGGGGGAGTCCGTCCGGGCGTATTCTCGTTGACAGGAGGAACCGAGTTAATAGTTGCTCGTGTGTGCGAATCAATAGCGTGATTTGTCCCCGCGTCGGTATTCCTTTCAGTTATTCCGCGCAGGGCGTCGCGGGGGGCGACTCCGACCCCGGCTACCAGTACACTAAGAAGGGCGGCGGTTGTACGACCCGTAGACGTGTCCAGCCTGTTGCCGGTCATCGCGGCGATCCTCGTGTCGGGACTCGTCGTCCAACTGGTCGCGCACCGCCTGAAGGTGCCGAGCGTCATCTTCTACCTCCTGATCGGCGTCGTGTTGGGACCGGAGGTGCTGGGCCTCGTGACCCTCGAGACGTTCGGAGACGGGCTCGAGATCATCGTCGGACTCAGCGTCGCGATCATCGTCTTCGAGGGGGCGTTCGCCCTGCGGATCGAACGGATCCGGAGCGCGTCGACCGTCTCCCTTCGGCTGGTGACGGTCAGCGCCCTCGTGATGTTCCTCGGGACGGCGGTCGCGGTCCGGTTCTTCGAGGGAGCCGACTGGGAGATCGCGCTGCTCATCGGGGCGCTGCTCGTGGCGACGGGGCCGACCGTGATCACGCCGATACTCAACGTCGTCCGCGTCAGGGACCACGTCGCGACCGCGCTGGAGACCGAGGGGATCGTCAACGACGTGACGGCCGCGATCGTCGCCGTGGTGATCTTCGAGACGCTGCTGCTCGACGACCTCGGAGTCCCCGCGACCCTCCTGTCGTTCCTCCGGCGGCTCGGCGTCGGCGTCGCCGCCGGCGTGCTCGCGACGGTGATCATCTACTACCTCTTGGACAGCGAGTTCGTCCCCGAGCGCGACGTGCAGGCGTCCCAGTTCCTCGTGTTGGCGGCGGCGGTCGGAGCGTTCGCGGCCGCGGAGGCCGTCGCCGCCGAGGCGGGTATCGCGGCGGCGGCGACGAGCGGGATCCTCCTCGGTAACCTCGATATCGACCACAGAGAGGAGATCGAGCGGTTCGCGGAGAACACGACGCTCGTCGTCCTCTCGTTCGTGTTCATCTCGCTGGCCGCGCTGATCGACGTCCAGGCGATCGCGGCGCTCGGCGTCGGCGCCGTCGGGCTCGTGTTGGTGATCATGCTCGTGCTCCGGCCGCTGGGGGCGATCATCGCCACCGCCGGCGTCGAGCGGTTCACGTGGCCGGAGCGGCTGTTCATCGCTGGCGTCGGCCCCCGCGGGATCATCCCGGCGAGCGTGGCCACCTTGTTCGCGATCGAACTGGAGCTGGCGGGGAGCGTGGAGGCGGGCGAACTGCTGGTCGGGACGGTGTTCGCCGTCATCTTCGCGACGGTCGCGATCGAGGCCGGATTAGCCCGGCAGATCGGCGACGTTCTCGGAGTGTCACCAATGCGCACGATAATCATCGGCGGCGGCCGAGTCGGCCGGGCGCTCGCCACACGACTGGAGCGACGGGGTGAGTACGTCGTCATCGTCGAGATCGACGACGAAGAGATCGAACGAGCGCGCTCGAAGGGGTTCACCGTCTACGAGGGCGACGGCAGCGACACGGAAGCGCTGCGCGGCGCGGGCATCGGGGACGCGAAGCGCGTGATCACGGTGACCGGCGACGACGACATCAACCTCCTCGCGTGCCAGCTCGCGCTCACGAAGTTCGACGTCGAATCGGTGTACTCCCGGGTGAACCAGTCGGACAACATCGACGCCTTCGAGAGCATCGGCGTGGAGGCGATCGACTCGCCGACGGCCACCGCGGTCGCCATCGACGACGAGATCGAGCGCCCGGCGATCACCCACTGGATGAACGAACTGGGCGACAGCCACGACGTTCAGGAGGTGGAGGTGACCGCGGAGAACCTCGCCGGGAAGACGATTCGCGACCTCAACGCGCAGATCCCCGACGGCGCCTTCGTCGCCGTCGTCAGCCGCGACGGCGAGAATCACGTGCCGTCGGCGGACAGCGTGCTGGAGTACGGCGACCACGTCACCTTCATCGGCGACACGGGCGCCGTCAAGCGCGCGATGGAGCGGTTCCATCCGCACGACTAATCAGCGGCACGGGACCCCGTTCGACTCGATCGCGTGCGCAGCCTCTCGGTTCACTGACACCGGTTCTGCCGGAACGTCACGTCGAAGACCGACTGCAGAGTGACGTAGAGCACCTCGTCGTAGGTGGCGCCCGTCGGACAGTCCGGGACAAACGTGTACTCACCGATGAGGCCGAGTCCCAAGACGTGCACGCGAATCAGCGCCCGTTCGGACTCGAAAGCGCCTCCGATCTCCGACAGGGCCTCCTCCGGACCGGACGGGCCGACGGTGATGGTCTGCTGGAACACCACGTTCTCCGAGAGTCCCGACTCCACCGTGGCCGGGAGCACTTCGAGTTCGATCGGTTGTTCGGTGTCGAAGTCGCCGCCGACCTCAATGGTCACCGTCTGTGGGTCTCCGAACCTCTCTCTGAGAGAACAGCCGCCGAGTGCCCCGATCGCACCCGTTCCGAGCGTCCCGAGAATCGCTCGCCGCGTGCGCTCCATGTCGCGTTGCACCTCGTCCGGTTTCTTCAAAGTTGGTCGTGACGACCGAGCGACGGGTTTCGAACGCATGCACGGCTCGCGGTTCTCGCCGTTTGGTGGGTCCAAAAACGTCCTGACGGAGTCCCACGCGGGTGAAACGAGCGTGGGGCACGTCAGGACCGAACGCAGCGGCTGCCGAACGAAGTGAGGCAGCCGCAAAGTGAGCGTCCTGACGGAGATTTGAACTCGGAAAGACGGTCGGCCTCGCTTCGCTCGGCCGCTGCGACTTTCCTGCTCAAATCTCCGCGGAGTTTTTCGGACTCACGCACGGCTCGCGATGCTTGCCGTTTGGTGGGTCCAAAAACGTCCTGACGGAGTCTCGCGCGAACGAAGTGAGCGCGAGGCACGTCAGGACCGAACGCAGCGGCTGCCGAACGAAGTGAGGCAGCCGCAAAGT
>Ga0207851_100078_pt1 | contig 81051 bp, 70 predicted proteins | sample A23E3SouthBayCA_FD_187747 | JGI IMG/M metagenome (GOLD analysis project Ga0207851, IMG submission 187747) | Aerobic enrichment media microbial communities from Eden Landing Ponds, California, USA - A23 E3 (SPAdes) | ecosystem: Environmental > Aquatic > Marine > Unclassified | place: Emeryville... | reverse complement strand
GGGAGCCAGTCCAGTCGGAAGTACCGGTAGGAGTGGTCCTCGACGCGTTCGTCCTCGTAGTCCTCGGTGTTCGAGGCCTTGATGACCTGGATCCCGTTGAGGTTGTTCTCCAGCCGACTGTTGAGGTCGCCGACGGACTCCCGGATGTCGGCGTATCGCTCCTCCGCGAGCCGCATGTACCACAGGGAGAACACGGCCGAGAGCGGGATGACGAGGAGCGTCACCATCGCGAGTTGCGGATTGAGGTAGAGGAGGATGGCGGCCGTCCCGCCCATCAACACGATGAGCTGGATCATCTCGCCCATCATCGAGTCGAGGAACTGTTCGAGGCGGTTGGTGTCGTTCGAGAGGATCGAGATGAGTTCGCCGGTCTGGACCTCGTTGAAAAAGTCCATGTCGAGCCGTTGCATCTGCTGGTAGGTCGCGGTGCGGGCCTCGTGTTTCACACGGTGAGAGAAGAGATTGAGCGACGACGCCCGGACGAAGATGAGTATCGCCTGTCCGACCATGGCGATCCCCATCCCCGCGACGGCGAACCAGAACTGGTCCATCTCGGAGGTGGGCAGCCACGCCTGGGGGACGAACGGGAGCGTGAACGGCTGGTCGCCGAAGATCGCGTCGATGGCGACGCCGAGGAACACGGGCGGGATCAACGAGAAAAACCGCGACCCGATACTGGCGAGGACGCCGACGACGAACCACCGGCGGTTCCCCTCCCCGAAGCGCATGAACAGCTGCCAGAGCGGGTGGTCGATGTCCTCGCGCGCCTCTTTGATCGCTTTACTGTCGAGTCTGGGTTCCGTACTCACTGGTCTCGCCCCCTCTTGTCGATGCGTCCCCTTAAGCGAGCGGTCCGCCGAACGATTCGCCGGTTGTCGGTCCCGGACGGGTCGCCCGGCGAAACTCGCATTAGTGGCCGCTTCGACTGTGGGAGCATGTCGGAGGCCGAGCTATTCGCTATCGCTATCGTCGGTCTGCTGTTCGGCCCGCCGATGGCCGTCTGGCCGTACAAGATGGCTCGCTGGAGCGAGATCCTCGACGCTATCGGTCGGAAACCCACAGGGAGAGTCGAACCGGCGGACTGGAAGGTGCTGGTGACCCAGGCGTTCGGCGTCTTGCTCGCGCTCGCCGGCGCTGTCGCCGCTGTTCTGTTCGTTCTGTGACGACCTCGGGAGACGAACCGACTCCGTCAGTCCCGAACCGACTCCGTCAGTCCCAGAAACTTCTGGTTCGCGCGTACTCACGTTCCCGTCGGAGGATGTCGCGGTAGAACTCGTCCTCGTCCTCGCGCAGTTTGTTGATTATCCGCGCGGCGTTGTGCGGGCCGACCCCGCGCGCGGCGAGCGCGACGACGGCCTTGCGACCGTGGCTCTGGACGAGGCTCGCGGACTGGTAGGCCCGCTCGGTCTCTTTCTCCTGCTCCTCGTCCTTGTCGCCCGCCTTCACGGCCGAGACCACCTCGTCGGCCCACGGGTTGAGCGCGGCGATCCGCGTCGAGCCGCACTCGGGGCATTCCGGCTGGTCGCGGACGCGCTTGACCTGTTTGCGCCGCTCGTACTCCTGGCAGTGCAGGCAGAAGAGGATCACTCTATCTTCCTGGATGCGCTCGCGGACCGTCTGGATGACGCTCGCGTCGGCGTGTTCGGGCGAGAGCAGTTCCTGCCCGGCGCTCCGTCCGGCGAGTCCCAGCGGCGTCCGCTCGCCCACGACCTCGACGGCCAGATCGCCCGACTGAATGTCCCTGAGTACGTCCGCGGCACCCGCCACGTCCAGATCCTCGTGGAGCATCTCGCGGACGGCCTCGTCGTAGACGGGGGTGTCCCGCAGCGCCTCGACCAGTCGACTGCGGCCGAAGCGGTCGCTGCCACCCCCGCCGCGCCAGCGCTTCAGGGCGCCGAACTTCGCCGCGACCTGCGCGAGCTTGAACTTCAGCGCGTCGGCGTTCTTCAGGCTCAGTTCGATGAGGTCCGGGACGTGGTCGGGGTCGGTCTCGCGCATGATCTCGACCACGTCGCCGCCGGTGACGCCGCGCGGGACTTCGAGTTCGATCCGGTACGGGTCGCGTTCCATCGCGACCGACGAGCCGGTCCGCTGGCCGACCAGCGCCGAGAGCAGGCGCCCGAGCGTCTCGTTTATCTTGTGGCCCAGGGCCGCGTTGACGACGATCTCCCGGCCGGTGAACTCGACCACGATCCGCTCGTCGGTCGGGAGCGCCTGCGTGTGGTTCGCGAGGTCCTCCATGCCGGTCTCGACGGTCTCGGCGTCGCCGTCGTAGCGAGCGGTGAACTCGCGGGCGACGGAACCGACCGGTGCCCCCGCCTGGAGCTGGCGCCCCGCGATCTTCCGCATCTCGCCGACCTCGCCCGCGACCGCGCGGGGAACGGGGATCTCCTGACCGGTCCAGGAGGGAACCTCGCCGCCGGGGTCTTCGACGGGCGAGACGGTGACGGTCTCTTCGTCTTCGTCGATCTCCGTGATGCGCCACATCTCGCCGCGCTGGATGAACACCTCGCCGGGGGCGGCGAAGTTGACGACGAACCGCTCGTCGAGCGTCCCGATATCGCGGCCGCTGGCCACGTCCTCGACGCTGTAGGTCGTCTCGTCGGGGATCATCGAGAGGTTGTGATAGAAGTACTGCCAGGTGCCGCGGCGCTTCTCGATCTGGTCGGTGTCCTCCTCGAGCCAGACCACGCGGTTGCCCGCGAGTTCGCGGACGACCGACTTGAACTCGCGCTCCGAGAGGTCGCGGAACGGGTACGCCTGCGTGACGATCTGGTAAGCCTCCATCGCCCGGATCTCGCCGAAGTCCATGACGAGCCCGGCGATCTGGTTGGCCACAGTGTCGAGGCTGCCGTCGTGGAGGGCGGCCGGTTCGACTTCGCCCTCTCGGGCGCGCCGGGCGATGGCGAGCGCCTCGAGCGTGTCGTCGGGGTGGGTCGTCACCACGGTGCCCTCGGAGACCAGGTCCCGGCGGTGACCCGCCCGCCCGACGCGCTGGAGCAGTCGCGTCACCTGTCGCGGGCTGTTGTACTGGATCACGTGGTCGACGTGGCCCACGTCGATCCCGAGTTCCATCGAGGAGGTGCAGAGGAGAGCGTCCAGATCGCCCGCTTTGAAGCGGTCCTCGACGTCGATGCGCGACTCTTTGGCGAGCGAGCCGTGGTGGACGCCGATGTTCGAGCCGAGTTCCTTGAACCGCGAGCCGAGTGCCTCCGCGAGTTGCCTGGTGTTGACGAAGATCAGCGTCGACTCGTACTCGTCGACGAGTTCGTCGATCCGTCGGACGTGGCTGGCGAACTCCGGTTCGGTCATCAACTCGCCCGCGAGCCGTTCGTCCTCGTCGCGGATCTCGGGGCTCTCGACGCGCACGTTCAGCCGGCTTCCCACGTCGATTTCGACGACCGAGCAGCCGCGGTCTCCCGTCAGAAAGCGCCCGACCTCGTCCGGGTCACCGACCGTCGCGGAGAGGCCGACACGCTGGAACTCGTCGGCCAGTTCGCGCAGGCGTTCGAGACCGATCGAGAGTTGCGCCCCGCGCTTGGCGGCGGCGAGTTCGTGGACCTCGTCGACGACGACGTGGTCGACGTCCGCGAGCGCGGTGCGGAGCTTCGACCCGGTGAGCATCGCCTGGATGGTCTCGGGCGTCGTGACGAGCACGTCCGGCGGGTCGTCGGCCTGTTTCTGGCGCTGGTAGTCGGTGGTGTCGCCGTGGCGGACCTGCACGTCGAGGTCGAGCCGATCACCCCACCAGTCCAGCCGCTCGCGCATGTCGCGGTTCAGGGCCCGCAGCGGCGTGACGTAGAGCGCGCCGATGCCGAACCGCTCGCCGCCGTCGTTCGGGCCGTCGGCGAGCGCGTCGAAGACCGGGAGCATCGCTGTCTCGGTCTTGCCGGTGCCGGTCGGCGCCACCACGAGGACGTGTTCGCCGTCGACTAGCGGCGGGATGGCCCGGCGCTGTGGCTCCGTGGGCGTCTCGAAGCCCCGCTCCGAGAGCGCCGCCCGGACCTCGCCGCCCAGGCGCGCGAACGCGGCGACGTCCGGGTCACCGCGAGCGTCGGCGTCGCCGCGCCCCTCGATCTCGGGCTCGTTCGCGGCGCTCGCGTCTGTCATCGGCGCTCCTTGGGGATCGAACCGATTAAGCGCCTCGGTCGTCGGCCGCGTTCGGTCGGCGCGGCGGTGGCCCTACCGCTCACCGCACGACCATCACGGGGACCGGCGCGCGCCGGACCACCGTCTCGGAGACGCCGCCCATGAGGATCCGGGCCGGGAGCGACCGCCCGTGACTGCCCATCACGACCAGGTCGATGTCGTGGTCGTGGACGTACGACAGGATACTGCTGGCGTCCTCGCCCACGACGGTGTCGGTCTCGATTTCGACGCCCTCTTCGGCCGCGGTCGCTTCGGCGTCCGCGAGCAGGTCGGCGGCGTGTTCGCGGGCGTCCGCCAACCACTCGTCGAACTCGTCCGGGCTGTCTCCCCAGCCGCCGGGGCCGAGGTCGCTGGTCCGGAAGTCGATGACGTGCAGGACGGTGATCTGGGCGTCCGGATGCAGCGAGACGACGGTCCGGAGCGCCTTCTCCGCCAGTTCCGAATAGTCCATGGGAACGAGGACGCGTGTCGCCATACCACGAGTGTCGACCCCCTGACCGATAGGGGAACGTGCCGGTTCGTCGCGGTTCGCGTGCCGCCCGCTTGCGGGTCGGTTGCGGTCGCGCCCGTCACCACGCGATTACTGGGGCCGGTCACCGCGCGTGCGTTCGCGGCGCCACTCGCGCGTCAGGAACGCCACGCCCAGGAGCACGACCAGCAGGGGGACGAAGTAGGCCGTCGCGTCCCACTCGACCACGGCGTCCATCACCGAGAGCGCGCCGAACAACACGAGCAGCGACGGGACGAAGAGCCTGTCGAGCCGTCCCGCACGGTAGCGCGCGGCGAACAGATAGAGTCCGACGCTCGCCAGCACCAGCCCGAACAGCGCGTCGCTCAGCGACACGTCGAACACGCCGGTCTGGTCTATCAGCAACACCGCCCCCACGATGACGAACACGAGTCCGACGAGGAGGTCGCGGTTCCCGCGGTCGCGTGCCATACCGACCGGTCTCGCGGCGCGCGTTTGAATGTATCGACCGTCTGTCATCCTGGGTGCGCGCCGGACCGAGAGGAGCGGGCGGTCGCGGAGAGAAATCCTTTTGCCGGATTCGGCCGCAGGTCCGGGTATGGACTGGCCGCACGACCCCGACGGCGACGAGGGCAGCGAGGGGCGCCGCAAGTACGGGCAGGCGGTGCTCGCGAAGAAAATCGACGAGGAGGAGGACTTCCCGCTCGAGCGCGACGCGTTCGTCGACGAGTTCGGCGAGGACCCGATCCGCATCGACTACGAGACCGTCGTCAGCGTCTCGGAGATCTTCGAGGGCGTCGACCAGGCCGAGTTCGAGGACTTCCCCGATTTCCACAAGGCCGTCGGGCGCGCGCTCCGCGAAGCCGACTACTGGCCGTATCGTCTCGAACACGCCTGATTCTGACCCGAACGCGGTCGATTCTCGCCGCGCGCATCCCGGCCGATCACTCTCTCGACTGGAGTTTCGTTCCCTCGGGCTCCGAGATCCGATAGTCCGACACGGCGTCGTCACCCGTGTAGAACACCTCGAACTCCCAGTTCGAGGAGGGGTCGATCCGCTTCGTCGTCGGCAGCCGCGTGTCGACCACGCTCCCCTGCCGGTCGACGAAGCCGACTGTGACTCGGACGTCGCGGAACGGCCGCGGCGACCGGGACGAACAGTTCGTGGGTGACGATTCCGAGCGTCACCCGGTTCAGCGGGGCGGTGACGGCGCCGGTCGCGGGGCTTCCCGGGCTCGCGACGTAGAACAGCAACAGGCCGTAGATGGTCGCCACGCCGCCCCCGACGAACAGGGATAGCCCGCCGAAATACAGCCCGAAGGTCCGGATCCCGTCACCGATCGCGGGCAGTCCGTCACGTAGCATGGTTGAGACGCCGGTAGTACACGACCGTCGCGACGAACCCGACGCCCATCGAGAGGTAGCCGAAGGCCATCACCAGTGCCCCCACCGCGGCCAGGCGGGAGAACGGCGACAACGCCACGGCCAGGAGCACCAGCGCCACCGCCGGATATCCGATGAAGCGGACGCCGAACTCCGGCGTGAGCAGCTCTTCGCTCTCGATGCCGAACTCCATCGCCGATGGTATCGACTCCGGGTCGACATAAAACCGGCTCCGAAATTACAGCGTCTGATAATAGATTCGGCGAATCGCGGTGCGAGCGCTCACCGTCCGCGGTACTCGATGGCGCCGAGGTCGGGCGCGCTGCCGCGGTAGGGGAGTCCCACGTCGACACCGGCGTCGACGGCGGGGCTGTCGGGCGCGAGATGGAGAAAGTCGGCGTCGCTCCGGTCGGTGCTCGCGAACCCCGGGCGCTCGAAATCGCAGTCCCAGGCGTTGAAGGCGCTGTCCGCGGGCCGGGCGATGGACACTTCGCCGTCGTCGTGGAGGTTGTTCCGGAGCCGGTGGGCGGGACAGCTGTCGGCCCCGTCGGGGATGGTACAGCCCAGCCGGAACGCCACGGGGTTGCGCCAGCTGGTGCAGTTGTAGACGGTGACAGGCCGGGTCGCGCCGTTGTCGTCGAACCCGCGCGCGAGGTTGTCGAACGCGACGCAGCGCTCGATCCGGTTGTCGCCGCTGTCCGAGCCGCCGCCGAGTTTGAAGCCGTCACCGTCGCCCGCGGACTCCCCGTCCGGGTCGTACCCGTTGTCGTAGGCCCAGCAGTCCCGGACCGTCACCCCGGTCGTCTGCCACAGGTCGATGCCGTCGTCGGAGTTTCCGCGCGCGACACACCCCTCCAGCAGCGTGCCCGGCGAGCGCTCCACGTCGATGCCGTCGGCGTTTCCGCCGTCGCTCGTCGGGTCGAAGTTGTTCTGCGAGTCGACCCGCCGGAGCGTCACGTCGGTCGAGCCGAGAACGAACACGCCGCTCCCGCCCGCGTTCGAGTCGCCGCCCGTCCCCCGCACGGTCACGTCCTCGACGAGGACGTCGCTCGACCCGCCCTCGACGAAGAGGCCGCGACTCGGCGCGTCCCGGACCCCGAACCCGCGGAGCACGAGGTGGCGACAGTCCGAGAAGCGCAGTCCGCCGACGCTCGCGGCGCCGAAATCGAACACCGGATTCGCGCCCGGGACGGCGTCGACGACGACCGGTTCCGCCGGCGTTCCGGCGAGCCCGCGCGCCCCGACTGTCCGGGTGGGCCTGAACGTCCCGTTTCGCAGCAGGACCGTCGTGCCCGGGCCGGCCCGATCCAGCGCCGTCGAGAGGCTCGCGAGCGGGTCCGCGCGGGTCCCGCTCGCCCTGGCACCTCCGTCGGGCGCGACGTACAACTCCGCCGGCGTCCCCGGCGTCGCCGTCCCTGTCTCGGTCCGCGTCTCGCCCGGCCCGGGCGTGGACGGCGTCGACGGCGTCGGTTCCGGAATCGGGGTCGCGCCCGGGCTCCCATCGGTCGTCCGCGTCGGCGTCTCTGAGTCCGGCAGCGTGTCGCTACCGGGTTCACCTGACGCTGGTGCTTCGGGACACCCCGCGACAGCGCCGACGAGTGCGAGCACACTGCCGCGGAGCAGCGCCCGCCGCGAGAGGGCGTTCGGTGTCAGGCGCGGACGATCCCCTCCTCGCTGGCGTTCACCAGTCACTCACGGCCCTCGCGTGTTCGTCCGTCCCGACGCGCCGCTCCCGGTGTCGCTCGTGACACCCTCGCTCGAACCCACTCCGGGGCCGTCGTGTCGCGCTCACTCCAGTAGTCCGCGTGTCTCAATTGTCGTCCGATCGGAGGGTCGGGAGACGCATAAATGCCACCGCTCGGTGGATTTCTCGCCGGTTCACGAGCGTTCGATTTCCACGCTGTCTATTCCAGACACGCCGGAACTCGCGTGTTCAAATCCCGCGGTCATTTGCTGCTCACGAATGGCGCGGAGATGCGACTCCGCGCCGTGGGGTTCGCAGCAAAATGCTCGGTCGGGGATTTGAACCCCGGTCATCGGCTCGAAAGGCCGAAATGATTGGCCGGACTACACCAACCGAGCGAACGCACTCGGACCGTGGCACTCACTGTATTTAAAATCGTCTAACTCCGGCCCCGTGTGCTGGTCGGTAGCGTACATTCACCCTCGCGACCGTTTATATACCCGCGACGAACACGTTCGCGGCGGTTCCGGGCGGTCTGGAACGCGCTGGGTGGTATAAGCCCGATCCGTCGCGAGTCCGAAGTGACGATGACCAGTGATCCATCGAGACGACGCGTGCTGCGCCTGACGGGCGCGACCCTCGCCGGCGGTGTCATCGCCGGCTGTTCCGCCGCGCCCGGGTCCGGGACTGACTCGAGCGCGGGCGGCGACGGCGGAAACGGAGACACGCCGACCGACTCGGGCGACTCCGGCGACGGCGGCTCGTCCGGCGACGGCGGGAGCGACGGGCAGTGGACCCAGACGAGCACGGTCGAGATGAACGACCAGCTGGCGTTCGCGCCCAAGCGCATCCAGGTCTCGGCGGGCACGACGGTGACCTGGGAGAACGTCGGCAACGTCGGCCACACTGTCACGGCATACGAGGACGAAATCCCCGACGGCGCGACCTACTTCGCGTCGGGCGGGTTCGAGTCGGAGTCGGCGGCGAGTGACGGCTACAGCGACGGCGAGGGCAACGTCCCCGGCGGCGAGTCATACGAGCACACGTTCGAGACGACCGGGACGTACAAGTACTACTGCATCCCCCACGAGATGAACGCGATGGTCGGTTTCGTCAAGGTGGTCTAATCCATGAGCGACGCATCCGATCCCGACACCCTGGTCGAAGAACACGAGGCACAGCTCGACGAACTGATCGCCGACGTCGAGGGCGGCGAGAACCCGGCCGCGGACGACGACGGCTTCTCGCTCGAACTCGCCGGCCTCGAACTCGACCGGCGGGACTTCATGAAAGCCGGCGCGGCGACGGGCCTCGTCGGCGCGGCCGGTGCTGTCGCCGGCTGTCAGACCTCCGTCCCCGGCGACGGGACCGACGGCAGCGGTGGCGGCGACGGCGGCAATCAGGCCCAGGCCAGCGGCCACGGCCACGTCGTCCCGCCGGGCGAGAAAGACGAGTACTACGGCTTCTGGTCGGGCGGCCACTCCGGGGAGATCCGGGTGATCGGCCTGCCGTCGATGCGCGAACTCCAGCGCATCCCCGTGTTCAACACCGAGTGCGCGCGCGGGTACGGCTACGACGACCAGACCAGCGAGATGCTCGAGAACGAGGGCGGCGGCTACACCTGGGGCGACAACCACCACCCCAACCTCTCGGAGACCGACGGCGACTACGACGGCGAGTTCCTCTTCGTCAACGACAAGGCCAACGGCCGGATCGCCCGCGTCAACCTCACGTACTTCGAGACGGACGCCATCGTCGACGTGCCGAACATGCAGGCGATCCACGGCTGCTGTATCCTCTCGCCGGACACGAAGTACGTCCTCGGCAACGGCGAGTTCCGCGCGCCGCTGCCCAACGACGGCCGCGACGTGAATAATCCCGACGAGTACACGTCGCTGATGGCCGCGGTCGACCCCGAGACCATGGAGACGGCCTTCCAGGTCGAGGTCGACGGGAACCTCGACATCATCGACACGGGCAAAGAGGGGCGCTGGGCCATCGCCTCCTGTTACAACAGCGAGGAAGCGACGGAAATCCAGGGGATGACCCACGACGACCGCGACTACGCGAAGGTCTTCGACATCCCCGCCATCGAACAGGCCGTCGAGAACGGGAACTATCGCGAGGTGAACGGCGTCCCGGTCGTCGACGGCACCCGCGAGAGCGACCTCAACGGCGGCGACGACCCGATCGTTCGGTACGTCTCCACGCCCAAGTCGCCCCACTGCGTGGAAGTCGGCCCCAACGGCGACTACGCGTTCATCGCGGGCAAGCTCTCACCGACGGTGACGATGCTCGATCTGAACCGGATCGGCGAGGTCGACGATCCGACCGACGCCGTCGCGGGCCGCCCCGAAGTCGGCCTCGGGCCGCTGCACACTACCTTCGACGGCAACGGCCACGCCTACACCAGCCTGTTCATCGACTCGCAGGTCGCCAAGTGGGATATCGAGGAGGCGGCGAACGCGGAACTCGGTTCCACCGATCCGGTCATCGAGAAACAGGACGTCCACTACAACCCCGGCCACATCCAGGCGCTGGAGGCGATGACGACCGACCCCGCCGGGGAGTGGCTCGTCTCGCTCAACAAGCTCTCGAAAGACCGGTTCCTGCCCGTCGGCCCGATCCACCCCGACAACGACCAGCTCATCCACATCGGCCAGGGCGAGACGGAGATGGAGATCGTCGCCGACCACCCGGCCTACCCCGAACCGCACGACTGCGTGTTCGCGCACAAGGACAAGATAAATCCGGCGACGACGTGGGACAAGGAGGACTACGAGGGCGAGAAGCCCTACGTCGCCGAGGCGGACTCCGGCGTCGAGCGCCTCGACGACTCGTCGGTCCACGTCAAGATGTCGGCCAAGCGCTCCGAGTTCGGCCTCTACGACTTCACGGTTCAGGAGGGCGACGAGGTCCGCATGACTGTCACGAACATCGAGTCGGTCCGCGACATCATCCACGGCGTCGCCATCCCCGAACACGACGTCAACCTCGCTATCGCCCCGCAGGACACCCGCGAGGTGACGTTCACGGCCGACGACCCCGGCGTCTACTGGATCTACTGTACGTACTTCTGCAGCGCGCTCCACCTGGAGATGCGCTCGCGGATGATCGTCGAACCGAGCGAGTGAGCGGTCGCAACTGGCACCCCTCCGCTGTACTGCGCGACGACCGCCCCCGTCCGGGGGTCACCGGACACACCGACCCCGGCGCTCTGTCTGCGAGGATTCTCCCCTCGCGGGCGACGGCGCCACCCTCAAAAACACCCACAGCACCGAGGTGACACCCAGTGAAATACGACCCACCCGCGCTCTCGGAGTTCGCCCAGTTGCGGCGCCTGCTGCCGCTCGTCGCGGCGGCGATGCTCGTGATCGCGCCGATCCTGCCGATGTGGCACATCAGAGTCGAGGCCGTGCAGTACCCCGACACCGTGTTGCAACTGCACCTGCACGCCTACCCCTACATCGGCGGCGACTACACCGAGATGGCGTCGCTCAACAAGTACATCGGCTTCTACTACCCGGACCCGGTGTTCTGGCAGCCCAACTACGAGCCGCATCCGAAGGCCATCGACGTGCCCGAGTGGTCGCTCGGCCCGCTCGCGTTCGCCCTCATCGCGGCCGCCGGCGTCTTCGTGGCGCTCGCGCCGGACACCGGCCGGCTGCGAAAGGGGCTCACCGGACAGCTCGTCGGCTCGATCACGCTCCTGACGCTGATGCTCGCGGACATCCAGTACCGGCTCTACCAGGCCGGCCACACCCTCGACGACTCCGCGCCGGTGATGGGCGTCGACGGCTTCACCCCGCCGCTGTGGGGCAAGTACGAGGTCGCGAACATCACCAGCTACTCCCGGCTCGGCGCCGGCGCCTACCTCACCGGCGCCGCGATCGGGCTGCTCGTCGTCGCCTTCTACTTCCGCGACTCGCCGGCGACGCCGGGGGACCTCCCCGACCGGATCGCGGGGCGGATCGAGTCCGGTCGCGAGTGGCTCGACGAACACACCGTCGGCGACGACGAGTGGGCAGACGAGGACGTCGACAACCCCGGCGACTCGGGTCACTCCCGCGGAGGTGACTGACCCGTGTCGGGCGGGCTGTCCGCTGATCTCGGGCCGATCGGCGCCGCGGCCGCAGCCGCAGTCGCGACCGCTCGCGGACTGCGCCTCGACGCGCTGTTGGCCGTCGCGGCGGCGGCCCTGCTCGCGCTCTCGGCGCTGACCGTCGTCGCCGTCCCGACCGCGGCGGACGCGACCGACACCGAGATCAGCTACGACGCCGGCGTCCCCGACGAGTTCGACTTCGGGAGCGGGGCCGCGGCCGACGGCATCGCCCGCGTCGACGGCGAGCGATTCGACGCGCTCGCGCCCGCTCTCGACGCCGCCGAAGCCGGCGACACGGTCACTGTCAGCGGCCGGTTCGACCCCGAATCGGCCGTCGCGGTCGAAACGCCGAACGTCACCGTCCGCGGTGTCGGCGACAGACTCCCCGTCGTCGACGGGTCGAGCGAGGGCGACGTGCTCGTCGTCAACGCCTCCGGCGTGACGGTCGAGCGGCTGTGGGTGCGCAACTCGGGGTACGCGACCGCTGACAACGACGCTGCCGTCTGGGTCGACGGTGCGCGCTCGACCGTCCGGGACCTGCGCGTCACGAACACCACCTTCGGCGTCTGGGTCGACGGCGTCGCGAACGTCACCGTCGCGAACACCACCGTCGTCGGCCGCGACGAGATCGCGTCCCGGTCGGACCGGGGCAACGGCATCCAGCTGTGGGAGGCCACGGGCGCCCGCGTCGTGAACAACCGCATCACCGACGCCCGCGACGGGATCTACTACTCGTGGGCCTCCGACGTGGTCGCGCGCAACAACACGCTGTGGGACCTGCGCTACGGCGTCCACTACATGTACTCCGACCGGTGCGTGCTGGCGGACAACACCGCCGTCGACAACGACGCCGGCTACGCGCTGATGATCTCCCAGGACCTGCGCATCGTCGACAACCTCGCCGTCAACAACACCGGCCAGAGCGGCCACGGGATCATGCTCAAGAGCATCGACCACACGACGGTCCGGGGCAACCACTTCGTCGGCAACGGCAACGGCGTGTTCTTCTACAACTCGCTGGACAACGAGGTGAGCCACAACCTCTTCGCGGGGAACGACGTGGGCGTCCATCTCTCGGCCGGGAGCGTCCGCGAGCGGATCCACCACAACACGTTCGTCCGCAACGACCTCGCGGTGCGCGCGGACGTGGGCGGGCAGGTCACCTGGAACGAGTCGGTCGGCAACTACTGGGGCGGCGCCGGCGTCCGCGACGTGGACGACGACGGCGTCGCGGAGTCGGCCTACCGGCCGACCGACCTGGTCCAGCGACTCAGACAGGACGACGAGCGGGTTGGGCTGTTCGCGGCGAGCCCTGCGGTGTCGGTGGTCAGGCTGGCCGAGCGGACGCTGCCGGTGGTCGAGTCGTCGGGCGTCGTCGACAGGCGCCCGCTGGTCGACCCGGAGCACGACTGGAGGCGATACTATGATCGCGATTGAGGACGCACGCAAACGCTACGGCGACGTCGTCGCGCTCGACGGCGTCTCCCTGACCGTCGCGGAGGGCGCATCGCTCGGGCTGGTCGGCACCAACGGCGCCGGCAAGACGACGCTGTTCCGGCTGCTGGTCGGCCACGAGACGCCCGATTCCGGCCGGGTCCGCGTCGCCGGCGTCGACCCCGCAGCGGGCGTGGCGGTCCGCGAACGCGTCGGCTATCTCCCCGAGGACGTGGGGTTCCAGCCCGCGCTCACGGGTCGGGAAGTGCTCGACTTCCACGCGGATATGCGCGGCGGCGCCGAGGCCGGCGTCGACACGCTGCTCGGCGTGGTCGGTCTCACCGACGCCGCGGACCGGCCCGTTGGCGAGTACTCCAACGGGATGAACCGCCGGCTCGGCCTCGCGACGGCGCTGCTGGGCGACCCCGACGTGCTCCTGCTCGACGAACCGGCCGCGGGGCTCGACCCCGGCGGCGTCGCGTCGTTCAACCGCGTCGTCCGGCGCGTCCGCGACGAGCGCGACGTGACCGTCGTCCTCAGTACGCACGTCCTGAGCGAGGTGGAGGCGCTCTGCGACCGGGTCGCGGTCCTCGACGAGGGCGAACTCCGGACGGTCGGCACCGTCGACGAGGTGGCCCGCGCGGCCGCCGAGACGGTCACCGTCACCGCCCGCTACGACGACCCCGGGCGCGCACTCGCGGACCTGCGGGACGTGCTGGACGGGGCCGACTCGACGGTGACGGAAACCGCGGACGGCGTCGAGATCGCCTGCGACAGCGACGCCGTGACCGACGTGGTCGGGGCGGTCGTCGAGACGGATCCGGACTCGGTCGCCGTGGACGAACCCGGCCTCGACGCGGCGTTTCGCGACGCCGTCGGCCTCGGGGGTGAACCGGCGTGAGCGACCGTTCAGACGACTCGGCGGACGGATCCGGGGCCGAGACCCGCCCCGACGGCGGCGCGATGGCAGAAGACGCGCTGCAGGCACAGGCACGCGAGACGGTCGGCGCGACCGACGCTGCGGCCGCGACCGAAACCGCGTCGGCCTACTCGCTCGCACACCTCGACCAGGTCGTCGCCGTCGCCCGTCGGGAGTACGCGGTGCTGGCTCGCGCCCGGTGGCACTACGGGCTCGCGCTCGTCTTCGCCGCGTTCTCGCTGGCGGTGGTCGGGCTCACGGGCTCGGCAGCCGGCCCCACGAGTGCCGGCGCGCTCCTGCTCACGCTCGCGGAGCTATCGGTGTATCTCGTCCCGCTCGCGGCGCTCGCGCTGGGATACGGGGCCGTCGTCGGCGCGGCCGAGCGCGGCACGCTCGAACTGCTGTTCTCGCTCCCGCTCCCCCGCGAGGGCGTCCTCGTCGGGAAGTTCCTCGGCCGCGCGGCGGCGTTCGCGACAGGTGTCACGCTCGGCCTCGGCGCCGGCGGCGTCGCGGTCCTCGCTCGCTACGGGATCGGGATGCTCCCGGCGTACCTCCACTACCTGCTGACCGCCGTGACCGTCGGCGTCGCCTTCCTCGCTGTCGGCGTCTGCCTCTCGGCGGCCGCGAGCGACAAGGCCCGCGCGCTCGGCGCGGCGCTGCTCGCGTGGGTCTGGTTCGTCCTCGTCTACGACCTCGCCGCGCTGTGGGCCGTCGTCGCGCTCGACCCGCCCCGGTGGGCGCTCGCCCTGGTCGTGCTCGGGAACCCGGCCGACGTGCTCCGCGTGGTCGTCCTCTCGCTCGTCCCCTCGGGGACCGGTGGCATCGGCGCGACCATCGCCGCGACGACGGTGCCGGCCGTCGCGCTCGTCGCCGGCCTCCTCGCGTGGGTCGCCGTGCCGGTCTACGTCGGCGGACGACTGCTCGCCCGGCGGTCCTGACTCGGTGCTGACGCAACCACCGCGTTCGTCCCCGAACCCAGGGCCAGCCGTTCGACGGCGAGTCGAGCCCGAAGACGTCCGGCTCTCAACTCGTCGCTCTCGTGCGATCCGTTCTCTTCCCGGCTCCGCCAGCGCCGACAGCGAATCGTTCGGACCCAGGAGTGAGCCGAGTGGGCCGAACGCGCTGTGTCATTCGGTATCGAGGGACTCGGCTTCGACACCGTGGGGTCCGTACGAGAAATCGTCACCCTCGGTCATCCCGAGTCTCCCCGCCGCGGTCCGGTTCGTTCCGTCAGTGGGAGAGAGCGTGCCGGCCTTCCCCAGTCCGGTCGGGGGTGCGTTGTAGTAGACGGCCTCGTACGAACCGTCGTCGACGAGATAGAGCTCGTGCCATATCCCGACGGCGTCGGACCGCTCCATCCGCTCCATCGTCGACCGCATCGACGGCGCGTGACTGAACTCCGGGTCGAGGGCGTAGTTTCTGAGGGCCTCGAAAGAGCGCCAGTACTGGACGATCTCGATGTCTCGGAGCCCGAACCGCCGCTCGAACGCGAGCAATCCGGTCTCCGAGTCGGCGGCGACTTCCGCGGTCATCTCCCGACCGGCCCGAAGTATCGGGACCCACTCGTGGACTTTCCAGAGCGTGTTGATGCGCATCCCCAGTCGGAAGACGGCGAACCCGCCGTCCAGTTCGGCGGTCACCTGTTCGTTGATGATTTCGGTCATTGTCCGTTCGTCCCCGTCCGCTCGCGGGCCAGATGCCAGATCACAGGCTCGCGGGCCCCGGTGCCCGATCACGGGCTGTCGAGCGTCGGCGCCCGACGACGGCCAGCGGGCGAACGCGATCTGAACTGTCCGGTGCGACCGGTATCGTCTTACTCCCTGCGTAAATGCCCACGTCGTGGGTCCGGCGTCTCCGCGCCCGCGTCGGGGCTCGCGGCCGGGGCCGTGCCGTTACTCGGCCGAAGGGGCGGGTCCGGCGAAATACCCTTTTTCGAGCCGGGTGGCCTCAGCTCGGTAGGTATCGATGAGGTCGTTCGCCCACGAGCGGACGGTTTCGTTCTCGCTGCGGATGGGAACGCCGTAGGACTCGGCGAACGGTTCGGGCCCGCTCTGTTTGATCAGCACGTGCTCGTCGATGATCCAGAGGTTGCAGGGGATATTCCCGTCGTACCGATAGAGTTCGCCGTTTCCGGCTTCGAGGATGGCTTCCCAGCGCCGTCGTCGTTCGGGGGCTTCTCGAAGGAACTCGATGTTGTCGGCGGTGAGCACTCCGTCCGCGGTCAATCGCCCGGACGCGACTCCCTCGCGTATCGCATCCGAGAGCGGCGCAGGCGGAACGAGATGGGTGAGCGCGCGGTGCTCGGTCGCTCCCTCGACCATTTCGACCATCAGGTCGATAGTTTCGACGGGGTCGTCCCCGGCCGGCCGCACGACCTCGGCGTCCGCGAAGTGTTCGAGACCGATGGTGAGTTCCGCCGCGGGGAGCCACTCGACCGCTTCCTCGAGCCGTCGGATGGCCGCGACGGAGTCCAGAAACGGTTTGAACTGTCGCTGGAGGCGTTCTCCACGCGGAGTGGCGGTATACGTCCCGTCGACCGTCCGTTCGGCCCAGTCCCGGTCCTCGAGTTCGTTCACGGTTCGGTCGAGCGTGGTCCGAGCCGTGTCCGTGATGTCGGCGAGTTCGTGCCTGGTGACCGTTCTGTCGGCGAGCACCGCGAGGATCTTCACCCGGTTCGGCGACCGCGAGAGGTAGGCGACGTCTTCCAGCGCCGCCGCCGGAACGTCCGGTTCGCTTTCGCCCATGCCCACAGTACAGTGTCAACAGTTACCAACCTTTGGCCGAGCCAACTCGCTTCCTCGCCGGCGCCGGCGCGATCCGCCGACCTTGCCGCGCTGAACCGTCCGTCCGTACCGGGAACGTTTCCAGCGTCGAACGGACTCCGAGTGGTAACAACACCGCGACTACGACGAAAACACCTTCATACCGGCTGCCCCGGTAAGCGGATCTTACGTTGCGTATCAACGACCTATGGTTCTAGGCAGGGACGGGCGGGCGGACGAGGACACCCTCGAACAAGTCGCCGGGATCACTGGAGTCGGATGGACGGCGTCGCTCATCGGGTATCTGACGGCTGCCATCGGGTACGGCAACACTCTCGTCACGGATCCCCGGTCGCTCCTGTATCTCGGTGGGGTCCTCTTCGTCGCGACGTTCGGGCTGGATCGACTCAGGGAGATGCGTTCGAGCGGGCGAACGTAACGGGCGTCCGCCCCGGTTCCGGCCCCGGACGTGGGCAAGGTGATCGAGTCAGTGCGTCGCGGCGGGCGTGCGGCGGTCGATGGGTTCGGCCTCGTCGACGAACTCCTTGACGATCTTCTCCTCGGCGCGGTGGAGCGTCTCGCTGCAGGTCGATTTCGCGATGCCGGCCGCGTCGGCGAGTTCGGTCAGCGTGGACTCGCGAGGGGTGTCGTAGTAGCCGTTTTCGACGGCCGTCCGGACGAGTTCGAGCTGTTTCGGCGTGAGCAGCTGTTCGGTCTCCATTTCCTGCCGGACGGCGATCACGTCGAAGTCGATGCCGAACTGGCGGAGCTGGTCGCCCAGCGACGAGAGGCGGTCCCGCGGGGCGGTCACCTCCCACTCGGCCCGACCGTCGCGGACGGTGAAGGGCAAATCGAGCGGCGTCCCCGCGTTGCGGACCGGCAACAGCAACATCGGGTCCGAGGTCTCGAACTGGACGAGCGCGGTGTCCTCGCTGCGCTGGAGCACGTCCGCACTCGTCACCTCCTCGTAGTCGACCATCTCGGTGACCACCGCTTCGACCTCCGCGGCGGTGACCTCCCCCAGCGCGACGGCGCCGTCGGCCTGCGAGAACACGGTCAGTATCTCGAAGGAGGCGTCTGGGTGCGCCCGCGACAGTTCGCCCATCCACACGGCGTCCGGGATCGTGATCTCCAGGTCGGCCCTCGGCATATACGTCTCTTTTCGACCCCGAGGGCTATCAGTGTTCCCGAACATGTTCGACCCAGCCGCACAGGTTCGGGATTGTACGGGACAGGCGGCGGTGAACAGAGGAAAACCGGAAGCCTTCCCGTGCTCCGCCAGCGGTGAGCGAGGGGGCCGCGCAGTCGGGGTATGCGACTCGGCGGACCACCGATGGACGATTACGACGGGCCCCCACTGCGTCATTGTCGCAGCGAGGGCCCGCGTCGCTGCGATCACTGCGTCATCGGCGTCGCTGCGATCACTGCGTCATCGTCGCCCACTGCCCGCGCGGGATAGTGTGTTCGAGTTCCTCGCCGGCGGCGAACCGCTCGATGTCCTCGATGATCGACTCGGTCAGCGGCGGGCGGATCTGCGATCCGCCGACGTGCGGGGTCAGGAGGACGTTGTCCATCTCGCGCAGTTCGTGGTCCGCCGGCAGTGGCTCCTCGAGATACACGTCGAAGACGCCGGATATCCGACCCGAGCGCAACTCGGCGAGCAGGGCGTCTTCGACCACGATCTCGGCGCGGGCGGTGTTGACGAAGACGGCGCCGTCCGGGATCTGTGCGAGTTCGTCGGCGCCGAGCATCCCGATCGTCTCCGGCGTCCGGGCAGCGTGAACCGAGACGATTTCCGAGCCCAGGGCTTCGTCGAGGTCGGCGGTCTCGGCGAACGGGTACTCGGCGAGCGCGTCCTCCTCGACGTACGGGTCGTAGACCGCCACGTCGACGTCGAACGGACGGAAGTGGTCGAGCAGCTTCCGGCCGATGGTCCCCAGGCCGACGAGCCCGACCGATTTGCCGTGGAGCGTCCGGACCTCCGTCTCCTCTTTGGCCCACTCTCCGCGGTGCATCGTGGCGTCGAAGGTCGGGATCGCGCGCAGGTGGCTCAGGACCGCGGTCAGCGCGTGCTCGGCGGTGTGGTCGGCCATCACGTCGTTCGCGCTCACGACCGCGACGCCGGCGTCGTAGACTGCTTCGGACGCGATGTTCGCGACGCTGCCGCCGGTGTGGGCGACCACGTCGAGATCCCCGGCCGCGTCCATCACCTCGGCGGTGACCTGCGGCGTGCGCCATCCGGTCACGAGGACGTCGACGCCGTCGATCCGTTCGGCGAGTTCCGCTTCGGTGAAGTTCCGGTCCATGTCGTTGTACTCGACGGACCCGAGGTCGCCGAGGCGATCGCGGAGTCGCGGCGGGAAGAAGTCGGCCCGCACCTCGGTGTCGGGCATCGTGACGAGGATTCGCATATATTCCGATGCGGACCGGCCGGCATAAATCGGTGTGGTCGCGGAAGTGACGGGCGCGGACAGGGTCGTCCCCAGTGGGTCGGTATGTGCATTCGCGGGTTGACCCACCGCTCGATTTATTCGCTCGCCGGTCGTCCGCTCGAGTATGTCCGACATCACGGTCACCACGACGGACGGTCTGGAAGGGCGCGAAGTCGTCGAGTACTGCGGCGTCGTCTCCGGCGAGGCGGTCATCGGCGCGAACGTCGTCAGCGACCTCGCCGCGGGCATCCGCGACGTGGTCGGCGGCCGGAGCGCCTCCTACGAGAAGAAAATCGAGACCGGTCGGAAGGAGGCGCTGAACGACGTGCGAGCGGAGGCGGCCGACCTCGGGGCCGACGCCGTCGTCGGCGCTTCCTTCGACTACGAGGAGATGGCCGAGGGGATGCTCTGGGTCAACGTCTCCGGGACGGCCGTGCGGACGCGGTAAGCGCTCCGCCGCATCGGTCCGTCACTTGAGCGTCGCTGCGAACCCGTCGAGCGGTCCCGGCGCCTCGTCGTCACACAGCAGGACCGTCGCGCCGTCGGCCGCGCGAACGACCGGCGCACCGTCCGCGACCGTTATCTCGGGCGGAGCGTTCCAGCGGGCGTCCCCCTCGGGCGACGCGGCGGTGACGCCGGCGGCGAGCCAGTGCGTGCCGGGGTCGTGCTCGCCCACCAGCGTCGGCACGACCGTCCGCGGCGAGACGAGGTTGGTGTTCGGGTCCTGGTCGACGGCCGCGCCGTCGCGGACGGTGTCACCAGAATCGAACAGGTCCACGACGCCACCGGATCCTTCCGGATAGCGGACGACGGCTTCGGCCTCGCGTTCGATGCGTTCGACGCGCGCGGCTGCGTCCGCGCCGCCGTCACCGGCGCGGCTGATCGGGAACCCGCCCTCGCCGCTGTGGAGCGGGCGCCCGGTCTCGATCCGGTGGATCCGGACGTGCCACGGCGAGGCCGGTGTGATCCAGGTGTCGACGGTCACGTCCGTCCACGGCGTCCACCGCGAGTAAAGGAGGGGACGGTCGCCGCTCTCGTCGACGACCGCCTCGTCGATCTCCATGCGGATCCGGTAGTGCTCGCCCTCCTCGCTCAGGGCGAGCGCGCCGTCGTGACCCGCGCCCGCGAGCCCGAGCGCCCGACTGCGGACGCTGAACCCGAACTCCGTCGAGTACACCGACTTGGTGTACTTCTCGCCGTACTGGCTGTTCTGCCCGGTCGTCAGCGCGTAGTGGTGGTCGGCGGTCTCGTCGCGACAGACCACCATCTTCGGCTGTTCCTGTGCGACCGTTCCCGCCGTCGCCGGCGTCTCGGCGAGCGGCGCCTCCTCGGCCTGCCAGAAGGGATGGTCTTCCGGGAGCGCGAGCGGCAGGAACGCCTTCATCGCCCAGTAGGGCGAACTCGCGGAGTTGTACGGCTCGCTCATCTTCAGCGAGGGGTAGGCGTAGCCCACCGAGAGAACGCCGTCGCCGGTGAATATCGGCTGTTCGGCCCACTGCCGGAGGTTTCGCGCCCAGAGCCCGCGTATCTGTCTCCAGGGCAGGGCTTCCACGCCGGCGAACGCGAGGCCGCCCCAGAACGACGCCTGCGCGAACCGGTACGTCAGGCTCCGGCCGTAGGGCAGGCCCGCGCCGTCCGCGCGGAACCAGTGGGCGAACTCGCTCGCGAACTCGGCGGCGCGCTCGCGGAAGCGAGCGGCGCGCTCGGCGTCGTCGTCGCCGACGACTTCGGCGTAGATCAGCCCGTAGAGGTGCATCGCCCACGGGATGTAGTAGTCGCAGGGCTTCTCGTCGGCGGGGCCGTCGCTGTACCAGCCGTCGGAGAGAGCGAACGATTCGAGGCGGTCGAGCGTCTCCTGCGTCCGCTCCCAGTCGTGTTCGGCGCCGACCTCGCGGAGGCCGATGTTCACGAGCACGCGAAAGAACTTCCAGTTGCAGTCGTAGAGGCCGGCGTCGTGGATCTGCGAGAGGTAGGCGACGACCTGCTCCCGTTCCTCGTCGGAGAGCGGGTCCCACAGTTCCTCGGGCGCGAGCGCGAGGCCGAAACCGACGGCGGCCAGTTCGACGTGGATCTGCGAGAAGTCGTCGGCGGGGCCCCAGTACTCCTCGTGGTCGGGGTCGGTGCCGTTGACGAGCCCCTCGCGGTAGCGGTCCCAGCCGTCGAACGCGCCGCCGCCGGCGGCCAGCGGGACCAGCCCCCACAGCGGGCGGGCGAACCCCTCGCAGTCGGCGGCGGCCTCGGGGAAGTGCGCCTGCGTCTCGCCGGGCGTCAGGCGGGCGCCGCCCGGGCTCCGATACTGTTCGAGCGGTTCGACCAGGTCCCGCGCGGCGGTCCGGAAGTCCTCCCGACTTCGCAGCGGGTTGTCGGCGAGCGGATTCATGCCCCGCACCTCCGCCGCCGCGGTGATAAATCCCGGAGATACCCGGTGATCCCGCCGGGAGTTCGGCCGGCTCGCCGTCTCCCGCCGGTCAGGACCCGGAGTCGGGGTCGAGCAACTCGATAGGGTGTGCCGGACTTCGAGAGAGGAGCGCGTCGATCTGCTCCAGACAGGAGGTGCCGCTCGCGAGGGGCACGCGGTCGGCGTTACCAGCGGCGTCGAGCTGTTCGCGGAGCTGTGCGCCCACGTCCATGCTCACCTCGTAGTAGTCGGCCTTGTAGCCGAAACTGCCCGCCATGCCGCAACACTCCACGTCGGTCGTCGTCACGTCGTAGCCCAGGCGCTCGAGGACGGCGACGGTGTACCCTTCCAGCCCGAGCGTCCGCTGCTGGCAGTGGCTGTGGTAGACGACGCCGGCCTCGGCAGCGGCGTCGCGGCGTTCGATCGCGTCGTCCGCCGCGGCCCCGACGAGCCCTGACGGGTCCCGTCCGTCCTGTTCGAGCAGGCCGTAGACGTACTCCATCGCCTCGTAGGAGCCGTCGGCCACCGCGTCGAGCGCGTCGCGGTGTTCGTCGCCGAGGATCTTCTCGTACTCCCGGTCGATCATGGCGAGGTCGCTCGGCTCTATCACGACCACGTCGTAGCCGCTCGCGACGTAGGGCTCGAGACCCGCGACCACGTCTCCGGCGTGGTCGGTCGCGGTGGCGAGCATCCCCTGCGAGAACGGTGCCCGACCGCTCGCGCGCACGTCCGGGACGACCACCTCACACCCGAGCGCCTCCAGTACTCGAACCGTCGCTTTCCCGCGGTCGACCTGGACGTGGTTCGTGTACAGGTCGGGATAGACGACGACTCTGCGGCCGTCGCTGTTCTCGGCCGTCGCGTTGCTCGTCGCGGTCCCGCTCGCGCTCCCGCGGTCCGCGGCCCACTCGCGGAACGTCTCGCGGCGGAACTCCGGGAGGTCGCGCCGGCGGTCGATCCCGAGAGCTCGCTCCATGAGCCAGCGGCTCGGTCCGAGGTCGGCGAGCCAGTTCGAGACGGGCGCGGTGGCGCTCCCCAGTCCGGCGATCCGTTCGAAGTTGCCGAAAAAGCGCTTGTCCAGCGGCGGGCGCCCGTCGCTCTCCGCGTCGGCGGTCGCGCCGCCGAGCGGGTCGTCGTCGGTCGAGGCGCCCTCCGCGTCGGGCGTGAGGCCGTCGACGAGCGGATCGAATTTTCCCGGATCGGCGCCGCGGTTGATCCGGTCGCGGACGACGGTGTTGATCCACGGGATGTCGATTTTCACCGGGCAAGCGGGCGCACAGCGCGTACAGCCGGTACAGAAGTCGTTGAACTCCGCCGCGGTGTCGAGCCCCTCGACGCCGGCCTCCCAGCCGGTGGCGATGCCGCCGGAGTAGGTCTCCCCGCCGAAGCCGTGGCCGCCGACGCTCTGGAAGTTCGCACACGAGTTCGAGCAGGCGCCGCACCGGATGCAGTAGAGCGTTTCGCGCAACTGGTCGTCGTCGCGCATCGCCAGCCGACCGTTGTCGATCAGGACGAGGTGGAAGTCGCGCTCCTCGCCGAGTTCCGAGAGGGACGTCTCGTCGTCCGCGAAGTCCACGACCGGGGAGTCGACCGGCGGTGTAAGGAGAGAGACGTACGAGGTGATGTCCTGGCCGGTCCCGGAGCGGCCGATGAGTTCGACGAACGCCGCCAGATCCTCGACGCTCGGGACGACTTTCTCGACGCCGGCGACGGCGATGTGGGTGTCCGTCGCCGCGACGGTTTTGCGGGCGTTGCCCTCGCTCGTCACCAGCGCCATCGTCCCCGACTCCGCCGCGACGAAGTTCGCGCCCGTCATCCCCACCTCGGCGGACTCGATCGACTCGCCCAGCTGTTCGCGAGCGAACTGTGTGAGTTCCTCGGCGGTCTCGAGCGGCGGGTCGGGGTCGAACCGCTCGTTCAGCAGGTCGGCGATCTCGTCGCGCGATTTGTGGATCGCGGGGCCGACGATGTGAGACGGCGACTCGTCGGCGAGCTGGATCACCCACTCGCCCAGATCCGTCTCGACCACGTCGACGCCGTCGCGTTCGAGCGCCTCGTTGACCTCGATCTCCTCGGTGGTCATCGACTTGCTCTTGACGACCCGTTCGGCTTCGCGCTCGGCGACGACTTCGCGGATATATTCGTTCGCGTCCGCGGCGTCGGTGGCGACGTAGAGAGTTCCACCGTTCGCCTCGACGGCTTCGCGGAGCTCCTCGATCAGTTCCGGCAGGCGCTCGATAGCGTCTTCTTTGATCGCGCGGGCCTCGTCTTTGAGCGCCTCGTAGTCCTCGAGCTTCGCGACCGACTCGTAGCGCCCCTCGTTGAACCCCTGCGTGTTCTCGCGGATCGTCGCCCCCTCGGTCCGCATGAGCCGCTCGTACTCGTCGGATTTCGCCATCGTCACTCCTCCAGGACGACCGCGGTCACGCGCTCCGGCCCGTGCGCGCCGATGACCAGTTCGCCCATGTCCGCCGTCGCGCTCGGCCCCGTCGCGAGGATCCGACTGGTTCGGGACTCGCCGTCGCGCATCGCCTCGCGGAGGTCGCCGTCGAACCGCTCGAAGGCCGTCTCCATGTCCGCGACCACGTCCGAGTCGCGCAGGACAGCGACGTGGTGGTCGACGAAGAGGCTCACGAGTTCCGACCCGCGGTCGTCGTCCGGCAGCACGAGTGTCCCGTAGTCCGCCACGCACAGCGAGGCTCGCGTGACGCCCGTCGCGGCGGCTTTCAGCGCCGCCGGCGTCGGATCGACGTCGACAGCGGTGTCCGCGAGCGAGACGGCCAGTTCTTCGAGTTCGACTCCGACGGCGGGGTCGTCGACGACCGACTCGATCGTCTCGGCGAACTCTCCGGGTTCGATGCGACGCGTCTCGACCCCCACGTCCTCGAGTTTCGCCACCGCCGCGTCCGCGTCCGTGCTCATTGATGGCACTCGGGACGCACAGTTCTTGGGTGTTGCGACCCCACTTTTTACTGCGGGGGGTTTCGCACCCACGTTTTTGCAAGCGGGGGTTTCCTCGCGCGCCTTCGACGCGCTGTGGGAACCCCCGCTTGCAAAAACGTGGGGAAAACTGCTGCGCTCGCTCCTTCCAGTCGCTCCGCGCAGTGAACCGCGCGCCTGCGGCGCGCGGATGCTCCCGTGATCCGCACCGCACCGATTGCTGGGAGGGTATCGAACGGCCGCCGTTCAGGACGTTCCTTCCGGGACGGTCAGGTTGAAGACGCGACCGGGAGTGGACGCGGTATGACCGAACCCGCGACGCCGACCTGCCAGTCTCGGACAGACTCGCGTGCTCCCGTCGAGGTGACCGCCTGATGGTCCGCTTCGATCTGAACGCCGACATCCTCGCGGGGGACGGCACCATCCCCGAAGGGATCGAGCGCGCGGCGGACCTGGGCGCCGATGCCGTCGAGTTCTTCGACTGGGAGGGCGCGGATCTGGACGCCGTCGAACGGGTCTGCGACGAACGCGACATCGCCGTCGCCGGCATCCTCGCCGCCGGCGCGGGATCGAACATCGACGATCGGTCGGCGCCGGCGATGACAAACCCCTACGACCGCGAGCAGGCCGTCGCGGACGTGGAGCGCTCGCTCGAGGCCGCGGGCGAGATCGGCGCCGACTGCCTGATCCTCACCATCGGCCCGGACCAGGGCGGGTTCGACCGCGCGACCCAGCGCCGGGCGCTCGAGACGGTCCTCGAAGAAGTCGCTCCCACGGCCGAAGCCGAGGGCGTCACCGCCGTCATCGAACCGCTCAACACGGTTGTCGATCACCCGGGCTACTTCCTCACCGCTTCACGGGAGGCGTTCGACATCACGCGCTCGGTCGGCAGCGACCGCGTCCAAGTCCTCTTCGATATCTACCACCAGCAGATAACCGAGGGCGACGTGATCCGGAACCTGACCGAGAATATCGACCAGGTCGGGCACGTCCACGTCGCGGACAACCCCGGCCGACTGGAACCGGGAACGGGCGAAATCGCCTACGCCAACGTCTTCGACGCGCTCGACGACGCTGGCTACGACGGCTACGTCGGCCTCGAGTTCTTCGAGACGAGCGCCGGGGTTTCGATGGCCGATGCCGTCGAGGAAACCTTCGCGCTCGACTGACTGCTCGGTTGCGGATCGCCCGGACTTCGGACCGTTCTACGACGAACGAACTATATCGGAGCCGTGACACGGGACGCGCATGACTGACACGGTCACCGTTCACGACGACCGCATCGCGGAGATTGCGCCCGGCATCTACGGCCACTTCGCCGAACACCTCGGGCGCTGTATCTACGGCGGCCTCTGGGTCGGCGAGGACGCCGCCGTCGAAACCAGAGACGGCGTCCGCACCGACACGCTCGACCTCCTCGCCGACCTCGAGACGCCGGTGCTGCGCTGGCCCGGCGGCTGTTTCGCCGACGACTACCACTGGGAGGACGGCGTCGGCCCCCGCGAGGAGCGCCCCGACCGCCGGAACCTCTGGTGGACGCAGGGCCGCGAGAACGTCCCCGAGGAGCCCAACGACTTCGGCACCGACGAGTTCCTCGCGCTCTGTGAGCACATCGACGCCGAGCCCTACCTCGCCGCGAACGTCGGGAGCGGCGACCCCGGCGAGGCGACCGACTGGGTGGAGTACTGCAACTACGACGGCGACACCGACCTCGCAGAGCGCCGGCGCGCGAACGGTCGCGCGGAACCCTACGACGTCACCTACTGGGGCGTCGGCAACGAGAACTGGGGCTGCGGCGGGACGTACGCCCCCGACGAGTACGCCCGGGATTACCGCCGCTTCGCCACCTATCTCCGGGGATACGACCGGCTCATGGGCGACGGCGACCTCGAACTCGTCGCCTGCGGCCACACCACCGAGGAGTGGAACCGCGAGTTCCTGCGCGAACTCGGCGGCGACGCCCACATGGTCAACCACCTCTCGGTGCATCGCTACTACGGCGCCGGCGACGCGACCGACTTCTCCGACGAGCAGTACTACCGCCTCTTCGCAGACTCGCTGCGGGTCGCCGACGATATCGAGCGCGCGGCCGCCACGGTCGAGGCCCACGCCCCCGGCGCCGACGTGGGGATCATCGTCGACGAGTGGGGCGTCTGGCACCCCGAGGCCGAGAACGACAACGGTCTCGAACAGCCCAACACGGTCCGGGACGCCCTCTCCGCCGCGGGCGTCCTCGACGTGCTCAATCGCCACGCCGATACGGTGACGATGGCGAACATCGCCCAGACGGTCAACGTCCTCCAGTGTCTCGTCCAGACCGACGAGGAATCGGCGTGGGCCACCCCGACCTACCGCGTGTTCGACTGCTACGAGCCCCACATCGGCGCGACGGCGCTGCGCTCGACCGTCGACACCGACGAGCGGACGCCGTCCGAGGACCTGCCGTCCGTTCCGCTCGTGAGCGCGTCGGTCTCGGAGACCGACGACGGGATCTTCGTCACGCTCTCGAACCGCGACCTCGACTCACGGGACGTGTGCGTCGACCTTCCGGCCGACGCGGGGGCCACGGGCGGTGGGGCGTCGACGGTCGAGAGCGCCGAGGTGCTGTTCGACGGGCTCGACCCCGCGGCGGCCTCGACGGCCGCGAACGCCGCCGACTTCGCGGCCGAGTCCGCGAGTGTCGACCTGGAAGCCGACGGGAGGCTCGCGGCCGAGGTTCCGGGTAGCGCCGTCCTCGGTGCGCGGGTACGCTGACGCCGCGGGTCAGTCGCCGTCTCGGGAGGCTGTCACGCCATCTCGGGACTCCCGCTCGCCGTCGCGCGGCTCACTCTCGCCGGCGCCGGGCTCGAACACGCCTGCGAACTCGACTCGCAGTCCGCCCGCGGCGCTTTCGGTCAGCGAGAGCGTCCAGCCGTGGGCGTCGGCGATCCGTTCGACGAACGCGAGGCCGAGGCCGCTCCCGTCTCCGGTCGTCGAGTAGCCGGACGCGAGAGCGGGTTCGCGCTCGTCGGGCGGAATGCCCGGACCGTCGTCGGCGACGAAGAAGCCGTCGTCGGTGGTGCCGACGGTGACCGTGACGCCGTGGCCGGCGTGTTCGACGGCGTCCTGACGAGCCCGCGAGTCAGGGCTCGTGGAGCTGTGCTCCACGGAGTTACGAAAGCAGTTCTCGAAGAGATGCCGGAGACGGTCGGGGTCACCCTCGATCGCTGCCGTCGTTTCGACCGCCAGTGTGGCGTTGTCGGTCGCGACGTTCTCCCACGATTCGCGGGCGGTCGTCGCCAGGTCGACCGCGGACGGGTCCGAGATGACCCGGCCGCTCCGGGCGAGTGCGAGGGTACCGTCCACGATGGCTTCGATCCGTTCGAGCGAGGCGCCGACCGCGTCGAGGTGTTCGTCGTCGCCGCCTTCACGGGCGAGGGTGAGCCGTCCGGTCGCCACCGTCAGCGGGTTCCGCAGGTCGTGGGCGACGAGGTCGGCGAACTCCTCCAGACGCTCGTTGCGCCGTTCGGCCTCTTCCCGTCTGACGCGATGGCCCTCGGCCGCCACCGCTCGCTCGATCGCCCTGGCCTCGAAGACGCCGATCCCGAACCCCGCCGCGGCGCCGACGCTCGCCGCGAACAGCGCCCACGCCACGTCGTCGAACGTCGCCCCTGTCGGCCAGACCAGGATCATCACGAGGTTCAGTCCGAGGAACCCGGCGAGGCCGCCGGCACACCACGCCACGAGTCGCGGGAACCGGTCCGTCGACAGGTCGCTCCGGGCGAGCCAGCGGCCGCCGTAGACGAGCGTCGCCACGAAGGGGCTGACCGTTCCGATCCCGACGAGGAAATCGACGGTCGTGAACCCGTCCAGCGACGCCCCGCGAAACCACACGAACGCGGCGACGTAGCTCAGAAGCAGCCCCGCCCCCGCACCCTGTATCACGGCCGGGAACCGCCGTTGCGTCAACCGACCGCGTCCCACTGAACCCACTGTGCGACGACTACACCGTCCCGGAATAAATAACCGTGCGTGTAGTTAGCACGATTGAAACAGCCTCGCGGCTCCGACCGGGACGGCCCCGCGTTTCGGGCGATCCGGTCCCGGAACCACCGGCCGCGGGCGGCAGGTACTTCACGCGCGCCCCCCGCTCGGCAGGTATGCACGACCTCGGCGCGGCGAGTTCGCGGACCGTCTCCGACGTGAAAATCGGCTACGTCGGCGGCGCCAGCAGTGGCTGGGCGCTCACCCTGATCAACGATCTCGCGGCCTGCGAGGACGTCTCCGGCGAGGTCGCGCTCTACGATATCGACTACGAGGGCGCCGTCGAGAACGCCGAACTGGGCGACGACGTGATGGCCCGCGACGTGCCCGGCGACTGGACCTTTTCGGCCCACCGCGACATCGAGGACGCGCTCGCGGGCGCGGACTTCGTGGTCTGTTCCACCCAGGACGCGCCCGGAGAAACGTTCGTCCACGACATCGACGTCCCGAAGGAGTACGGCATCTACCAGCCCGTCGCCGACACGGTGGGGCCGGGCGGCACCTTGCGGGCGATGCGCGCCGTCCCGCAGTACCGCGAGATCGCCGCGACCGTCCGCGAGCACTGCCCCGACGCGTGGGTCGTCAACTACACGAACCCGATGACGGTCTGTACGCGAGCGCTCTACGCCGAGTACCCGGACATCAACGCCATCGGGCTCTGTCACGAGGTCTTCCACGTCCAGGCGATGCTCGCCGAGGTGGCCGAGCGATACGTCGACGGGGCCGAGGACCTCGACCGCGACGACATCGCGGTGAACGTCTCGGGGATCAACCACTTCACGTGGATCGACGAGGCGCGCTGGAACGGGCACGATATCTTCGGGTATCTCGACCGGGAACTCGAACGCCGACAGCCGATCCCGGGCTACGAACCGGGGGAGTTCGCCGACGCCGGCTACTGGATAAACAACTTCCAGATCGCCTTCGACCTGTACGACCGTTTCGGCGTCTTCCCCGCCGCCGGCGACCGCCACCTCGCCGAGTTCGTCCCGTGGTACCTCGCCGTCGACGACCCCGACGAGTTCCACAGGTGGGGCGTCCGGATGACCCCGAGCGAGGCCCGGGTCAGCGACGACGAGTCCCCGGCCAAGATGGACGAGTTTCGGGACGACGACGGCGAGTTCGAACTGAACGACTCCAGCGAGGAAGTCGTCGACATCGTCCGCGCGCTGCTCGGCCTCGAACCCGTGAAGACGAACCTCAACTACCCGAACGAGGGCCAGTGTCCGGACCTGCCCGACGGCGCGGTCGTCGAGACCAACGCGATAGTCACCGGCGACGACGTCTCACCCGTCACCGCGGGTACCCTCCCCCGGCAGGTCCGCTCGATGGTCGAGACGCACGTCGACAACCAGGAGACGCTCGTCGAGGCCGGAATGACGGGGGATCTCGACCTGGCGTTTCGGGCGTTCCTGAACGACCCGCTCGTGACCATCGAACGCGAGCGAGCGCAGGAGCTGTTCGCCGAACTGGTCGACCTGGAGCGGGAGTACCTCGACGCGTACGACCTCGCGGGCGCGAGCGTCCTCACCGAGTGAGTGTCCAACCGCGGGGACGCTCCGTCTCCTAGACCGTCGAGAACGAGGTCGGAACCGCTTCGACGGCGGCGTCGCACTTGCGACAGCGGTCTTTCTCGATGGCGACGTAGACGACGTCGCAGGCCTGACACTGAAACAGGCTCGTTGAGGGCGTCTCCTCCGGCGCGCCGGCGTCGACGCGGTCGACCGATCCGTTCCCGCTCCCGTTCCCCCTCCACCAGTCCCGCTCGACAACCGTGTCGCGCACGGTTCGGAACAACTCGAATACGGGCATCAACAGTAACCCGCCGCGTTGCGGTCAGCGTTTTCGGCGCCGGCGACGATGTCGAGGACGGGCACTATCTCCGCGAACGCCGGTCCACGAGCCACCGCGTCACGCTCCCTGTCCCAGACGACGAGTCCGTCGTCGGCCAGTTTCGGCAGGTGACTGTGATACATCGACAGACGCACGTCGGCGTCGTCCGCGTCGGGCCCGGCCCACTCGCTCGCCCGGTCGCAGACGTGGTCGATCCGCTCAGTTTCTCGTAACGCCCGGAGCAACCGTCGCCGCCTCGCGTCCGCCAGCGATTCCAGCAGCGCCGACCAGTCGGACGAAGCCTTCCGGGTGATCATCGATGATAGGACACGGTCGCCACTGGTATCAACCCCCTCCAATTTCACGTCTATCCGGTTACTGAGGAACTGAGTGACATCGAACCGCGTGTCTGTTACGCGACGTTCTCTCCACTACCGCTGGCGGACGTCTGCACGGCACGCCGGAAGCGATCCCCTCGCTCGGTCTCTCGCGCCCGGTACTGGGTGGACGAGCGCCACGCCCCGTTCCGGGGGTTATTTGCTCGGCGGCGGCCACCCGTCGGTATGCACCGCGACGACATCGAGTTCCACAACGTCGGCGACCTGCGCGACGACGCCGGCACCGACCCCGACGGGACACTGATCCAGCGCGTCCCCGAGTCGGTCAGGACGGAACTCAACGATGGCGCCCAGCGCCGCGTCCGCCACCCGGCGGGCGTCGAACTCCGCTTCGTCCCCGAGGATACCGTCGAAGTCACGCTCTCGATCGAGCCCCGCAACGGCGTCGACAGCTCGACGGTGCGGGTGTTCTGGGGACCGTTCCAGGAGCGGGTCGAACACGATGTCGGCCCCGAACCGACCACCTTCGAGGTATCGATGCCCGAGAAGCTCGACCGGCTTGACGCCGACGTGCGCGCGGATCTCCCGTTCGACCCGCGGGTCTGCCGCCTCCGTCTCCCCGGCGAGCACCGCGGCGGCTGGGTCTCCTACCACAGCGCGGAGGGCGAGCGTCGCCCGCCCGAAGCCGGCGAACTGCCCGACCCGACCTACCTCGCATACGGCACCTCCATCACCGAGGGCGAGGCTGCGCTGGGCGAACACCTGACCTACGTCTCCCAGACCGCGACTCGGCTCGGCGCGGATCTCGTGAATCTCGGGACCTGCGGGAGCAACTACTGCGACGCGGCGATGGCCGACCACATCGCCGCCCGCGACGACTGGGACGTGGCCACGCTCGCGCTCTCGGTCAACATGGTCGGCACGTTCTCCCCCGAGGAGTTCCGCGAGCGCGCCGCGTACATGGTCGAGACGGTCGCTGACGCCCACCCCGGGAAACCCGTCGTGCCGATCACGATCTATCCGAACTCGAAGGATATCGTCGTCGACCACGAGCAGGGAGCGGTCTGCGAGCGCTTCCGGGAGGAACTGCGCGCGGTCGTCGACGAGACCGAGTACGAAAACGTCACGCTCCTCGAAGGCGCGGACGTGCTCACCGACGTGGGCGGGCTGACCACCGACCTCGTTCACCCCGGCGACGACGCGATGGTTCGGATGGGCGAGCGTCTCGGAACGGAGCTGGAGTCGCTGCTGTAGCGGTCCGGCAGCGACGGCGGCGCGCGTCGTCCAGCCGAGCGAGGCGGGCGCGACCCCCGCCGTCGAGCCGAGCGAAGCGAACGCGACCCGCGGTCAGTGAGGGCCGATTCGGTCCGGACCGCAGGGGCGCGGGCCTCTCAGAGCGGTTTTGCGAACTGTTCTCCGAGAATACTGGTGGGACTGTAGAATTCTGTCCCGCCCGCTCGGATTCGTACATTTCTGTCTCGGAAAGCGGGCACAAGTGTTAATTTTCCGCTCCGGCAATGACGATACTGATGGGTGTATCCGTGCTCACCGCAGCATCGGCTATCAGTACCACACTGTACACCGTCCCGGTCGTCGGCATCGAACTGGGGCAGACGGGCGTCACCGCGGTCGGTATCTTCCTGATCTTGCTCCTCCTCATGGGATCGGGGTTTTTCTCCTCGTCCGAGATCGCGCTGTTCTCGCTGCCGACCCACCAGGTCGACGCGATGATCGAGGAGGGAAAACGCGGCGCGCGGACGGTCAAGTCCCTCAAGGAGGACCCGCACCGCCTGCTCGTGACGATCCTCGTGGGGAACAACATGGTCAACATCACGATGTCCTCTATCTCGACGACCATCGTCGGCTTCTACTTCGACGCGAGCACGGCGGTGCTCGTCTCGTCGTTCGGCATCACGTCCATGGTCTTGCTGTTCGGCGAGAGCGCCCCCAAGTCCTACGCCGTCGAGAACACCGACTCGTGGGCGCGGACCGTCGCTCCCCCGCTGAAAATCGTCGGAAAGGTACTGTGGCCGCTCATCACCCTCTTTTACTACCTGACGAGCGCCGTCAACAAGGTCACCGGCGGCAGCTCGTCCATCGAATCCTCGTACGTCAGTCGCGACGAGATCCGGAACATGATCAAGACGGGCGAGCGCGAGGGCATCCTCGACGAGGAGGAGCGTCAGATGCTCCATCGCACCCTGCGATTCACCGACGCCACCGCGAAGGAAGTGATGACGCCCCGACTCGACGTGGTCGCCGTCTCAGAGGACGCGACCGTCGAGGAAGCTATCAGGACATCCATCCAGTCGGGGCACGCCCGACTGCCGGTCTACGAGGACTCGCTGGACAACGTGACCGGCGTCTTCGACATCCGCGACCTGCGCGAATCCGACTACGGCGACTTCGACGACCTCGCCGTTGCGGACGTGGTCTCCCCGACGCTCCACGTTCCGGAGTCCAAGAACGTCGACGAACTCCTCTCCGAGATGCGCGAAAACCGGATGCACATGGTCGTCGTCATCGACGAGTTCGGCGCCACCGAGGGGCTCATCACGATGGAGGACATGACCGAGGAGATCGTCGGCGAGATACTGGTCGGCGACGAGGACCACCCCATCGAGTTCGTCGACGACGACACCGTCCTGGTGGACGGGTCGGTCACCATCGACGAGGTCAACGGGGCCCTCGACATCGTCCTGCCCGAAGGCGAGGAGTTCGAGACCATCGCGGGCTTCATCTTCAACCGCGCGGGGCGCCTCGTCGACCAGGGCGAGGAGTTCGACTTCGAGAACGTGACGCTGCGGGCAGAACAGGTGGACGACACCCGGATTCAGAAGGCGCGAGTGATCGTCGACCGCGACGCCGTCGATCCCGCCGAAGCGGAGACCTCGGCCGACGACGACGGGAGCGACTGACCGACAGCGGGACCGACTGACCGACAGCGGGAGTGACTGACCGACAGCGGCCGGGTGTCGGCGCCGACTATCGGTCCGCCGCCGTCCAAGCGATACGCTTACCTTTCGCGTGGGCCACGTTCGGGGCGATGGAGACGATCCGGAACGTCCTGCTGGTCAGCGTCGACTGCCTGCGCGCCGACCGGTTCCGCGAGGGCATCGAGGAGGGGTTGCTCCCCAACTGCGCCGCCCTCGATTCGGGCGCGACGACCTTCGACTCGGCCTACACCGTCGCGAACACGACCGACCCGAGCCTCACCTCCTTCATGACCGCGCAGTACCCCTTCGGCCACGGCGTGGTCGAGAACGGCTGGGGGCTCGACGAGTCCGAACCGGTCGCGGCCGAGCGCTTCCGCGCGGCCGGCATGGACACCTTCGGCGTCGTCAGCGTCGACCACCTCGCCCACGAGCACTCCCGACTGGGGCGGGGCTTCGACCAGTACCACGACGGCGGGAGTTCCTACGACGCCCTCTACCCGGTCCTCAGTCGCATCTACGACACCAAGACGTTCAACACGGTCTTCGGCGCGGTCAAGAACCTCGGCGTCGGTCGCTACACCGTCAAAAATCTCCTCCGCGACCTCGGCCTCATCAGCCTCCACTGCCGACCCGCCTCGAGCGTCACCGCCGACGCCAAGGCGAGTCTCGACGACGTCGAGGCTCCTTTCTTCGGCTGGGTTCACTACTTCGACGTCCACGAACCCCGGAACGCGCCCCGGGATCTCCTCGGCGAGCACGACGAGTACACCGCGGCGATGATGCGCGTCGACGACCACGTCGGCGAACTCGTCGACGAACTCGAATCGCGGGGCGTCCGCGACGAGACGCTGATCGTCCTCACCGGCGACCACGGCGAGGCGCTCGAGGACCACGGTTACACCGGCCACGGACGGACTCTCTACGAGGAGGAACTGCACGTCCCGCTCGTGTTCGCCCACGACTCGCTGTCCGACCGGACCGTCTCGACGCAAGTCAGAACGATCGACATCCTCCCGACGCTGCTCTCGGCGGTCGGCGCGGACCCGCTCGACGCCGCCGGCGACCCGGTCTTCGACGGGTCGGGAGACGAGCGCGGCCTCGGCGCATCGGTCGACGACGACCGCCCGCTCTACGCGATGGCCTACCCCACCTTCGGCGAGGGCGTCGCGCTCCGGCGCGACGACTGGAAGCTCATCCGCGACCAGGAGGAAGACGCGGAAGAGCTGTACGACCTCGCGGCAGACCCCGACGAGCGAACGGACCTCGTGGACGACCCGGGCGCGAGCGACCGCCGCGAGTCGATGGCCGCGGACCTCGACGCGTGGCTCGACGGCTTCGGCGAGACCGAGCGCCAGGAGGTCGACGCCGAGACCGAGGAGATGCTCGCCGACCTCGGCTACGCGGAGTAACCGCTCGAACGCACCCGGATCCGCCTCGGAACGAGTGTTTTTATAGTCCAGCGACGGGATTTCATCGATATGCAACGCCAGCGCGGCGAGGGGTCGGCGGACGACGCCGAGACGGGTGCGGCCGCCGACGCGGGCGAGGCCGTCGCGGACGCGACGGACTCGGACACCGACGCGGATCCCCCGGCAGCGGAGCCCGCGGTCAGGACGTCGTTCGTCCTCCCGGCGTACAACGAGGTTGGGAACCTCCGGTCGCTGGTCGAGGAGATCGTCGGCGTCGCCGGCCAGGAGGCGATGGCCGCGTATCGGCCGGTCGAGGTGATCCTCGTCGACGACGGGAGCACCGACGGCACCGCGGACCTGATCCGCGAACTGGCCGCGGAGTACGAACCGGTCCGCGGCGTCTTCCTGCGGCGGAACTTCGGACAGAGCGCGGCCCTCTGTGCGGGGCTGGACGAGGCCGTCGGCGAGTTCGTGGTGACGATGGACGCCGACGGGCAGAACAACCCCGCCGACGCGCCGATGCTGCTCGACCGCCTCACCGACGGCTACGACTGCGTCTCCGGCTGGCGCGCCGACCGCGACGACCCCGTCTCGAAGACCGTCCCCTCGAAGATCCAGACCTACCTCGCGACCTACACCGGCCCGGACATCCACGACTTCGGCTGCACGCTCAAGGCCTACCGCCGCGAGGCCGTCGACGAACTCCAGCTCAAAGGCGAGGGCCACCGCTACATCCCCGCCAAGCTCTACAATCGCGGGTTCAAGATCACCGAAGAGCGCGTCGACCACCGCCCCCGTACGCACGGCAAGACCAAGTACGGCGCCGGCCGCCTCGTCCGCGGGTTCGTCGACCTGGGGTTCAACATCTTCTGGAACAAGTACTCGATGCGCCCCCTGCATCTGCTGGGCGGGCTCGGCGTCCTCCTGCTCACGCTCGGTGGCGTTCTCGGGACGCACGCGCTCGTCGAGAAGTACGTCCTCGGCGCGTCGCTCGCGCCGCATCTCCCCCGGCTCATCTTCATCGTCGCCCTGATCCTCTTCGGCTTCCAGCTCGTGATGTTCGGCGTCCTCGCGGAGATGCTCACGCGCGTCATCTACCGCCGGGAGACGCCCTACCGGATCGAGTCGCGGTTCGACGGCTCTGTCGAAGAGTGACGCGAGACACCGACGCCGCCGCGGTGGGTTCGCGGCGCGACCGCAAACCACGACCACTAAGAGGGTTCTGGGAATAGCGAGGTGCAACTGTGGCCCGCCAGCCCGCCAGCACTCGGTCCCCGACCGCCCTCGACCGGCTGACCGCCCGGTTCACCGCCGACCACGCGTTCCTCGCCGTCGTCGTCGCGCTGTGGGCCTGGCTCTACGTCCGCGGTCTCGGCGACCTCCCCATCCGCGTCTGGGACGAGACCCGCTACGCGATGCCGGCCCACCTCATGGCCGACGGCGGGAGCTGGCTCACGCCGCACGTCCGCGTGCCGACCCACTCCACTGATCTCGGCCTCCAGCGCCGCATCGTCAAGCCGCCCCTCGTGTACTGGCTGCAGGCCACCGCGATGACCGTCTTCGGCGTCACTGAGTTCGCGGCCAGACTCCCGACCGCCCTCTCGACGCTGGGCTGTGCGGTCCTCGTCTACCACGTCGGCTCGCGGGTCTACGACCGCCGCGCCGGGCTGGCCGGCGCGCTCCTGCTGATCGCCTTCCCGGGCCTGTTGCTCGGGAGTCACGGCGGCCGCGCGGCCGTCTCGGACACGACGCTCATGCTCTTTGGCAGCCTGTTCGTCTGGCTCACCTGGCGCGGCCGCGAGGACCCGAGACTGCTCGTCCCCGCCGGCGTCTTCGCCGGCCTCTCGGTGATGACCAAGGGCGTCGCCGCCGGCGTGTTCGTGATCGTCCTGCTGCCGGTCGTGCTCGCCTCCATCAGGGACTACCTCACCGGCTGGACCGTCGCCGCCGTCGCGAGCACGTTCGCCGTCGCGCTCCCGTGGCACCTCTACGCCTACCTCACTCACGGGAACGAGTTCATCGACGCCTACTTCCTGACCAGCGTCGCCTCCCGCGTCCAGGGCGAGGCGACCGAACCGCCCGCCGAACCGATCTTCGGGTTCATGAACTACCCCTACTTCCGGTACGCGTTCGAACTCTTCCTCCCTCCCTACCCCTACGCGCTCCCGGTGTTCGGGACGGGTATCGTCCTGGCGCTGGCCTTCGTCTGGTGGCGCGTCCGCGCCGACGGCCGCGACGAGTACTGGGACGAGATCCTGCTGGTCTGGTGGGCGTTCGCCGTCCCGCTGACGTTCGCGCTCGGCGGCGGGAACCACCCCTGGTACCTCATCCCGATGTACCTCCCAGGCGCCGTGCTGATGGGAATGGTCCCCGCCGCTATCGCCGACGGGACCCTCCAGCGCACTGCCCGCACCGCGCTGGGCCGCGACTCTGCCGACTCAGCTGACACGGCTGACGCCGACGGTCTCGGCGCTCGCCTCCCCGCGTCCGAGCGGATCCGCGCCCGACTGGGAGAGCGCGGCCGGACCGCGGTCTACCCCGTCGTCTCCCTCCTGCTGGCTTTCCTGCTCGTCTCGTCGTACGGCGCCGCGCTCGCCGAACCCTACAACCGGGAACAGCGCGAGGCGGGACAGACCATCGCGACGGAGGTCCCCGAGGGCGAGACGGTTTACGTCTGGCTCGACGGGAACCTCACCACCGAGTCGCTGATGACCGTCTCCTTCTACGCCGACCGCCCGCTGGAGAACGTCAGCGCCGAACGCCTGCGCACCGACGAGTCCATACGTTACGCCGTCGTGCCCTACGGCCGCGAGTCGACGCTCGACCGCGACTATCGCGTCCTCGCGCAGGGGCCCGCGAACAACCTGACCGTCGTCGCGTTCGAGGGCTGACTCCGTAGCGGACCGCGGATCGCGGACCGTGACCCGACGGCGTTCGTGGGAAGAGCTTTGGACCGGGCCCGCAACGTCCCGGTAATGCCAGCGGTCGACCGACTCACGGTATACCCGGTGAAAGGGCTCGACGGGCTCGACGTCGAGACCGCCGCGGTCCGCGAGGGCGGCACGCTCGCACACGACAGGGAGTTCGCGCTCCTCGGCCCCGACGGCGAGCGGTGGAACGGGAAGCAGTCCGCGGGGTTTCACCGACTCGCGACGACGTACGATCCCGGGTCGGCCGAACTCCTGGTCGAACCGCCGTCCGCGGCCGCCCGAACCTTCGACCTGGACGCGCCGGACGGTCGTGACCGCGCGGCGACCTGGTTTTCCGAATACTTCGACGCCGACCTCGAACTCGCCCGCGACCGCTCGGTGGGCTACGTCGACCGGCAGACGATGGGACCGTCGGTCGTCAGCACCGCCACGCTCGAGGCGGTCGCCTCGTGGTTCGACGACCTCACCGTCGACGGTGCGCGCCGGCGCCTCCGCGCGAACGTCGAGATCGGCGGCGTGGAACCGTTCTGGGAGGACCGCCTCGTCGGCGACGGCGCGCCCTCGTTCCGCGCGGGCGGCGTTCGCTTCGACGGCGTGACGCCCTGTGGCCGCTGCGTCGTGCCGACGCGAGACCCCGATACGGGCGACCCGCTCCCGGGATTCCGCGAGCGATTCGTCGCGAAGCGCCGCGAGACGTTCCCCGAGTGGGCCGACCGCGACGCGTTCGACCACTGCTACTCGCTGATGGTCATCGCGAGCGTGCCCGAACGCGACCGAGGCGAGACCGTCGCCGTCGGCGATACCGTGTCGCTCGTCGACGAGTGAGTCCGGGGCTGCGGCGATCTTCGGGTGCCCCGGCGATCCCCGGGCACCGCGGCGGCCTTGCACAGGCAGGTCAAACGCTTACGCCCGACGCTCCGTACGTTCCAGATGCGATGACCAGAGACAACGTGACCGAACGGGGGACCAGCACGCACGCCAAGGACGCGCGCGGTCGAATCGACGCCCTCGAAAACCACGTGCCGCCGGGGAGTCCGAGAGTCACCGAACGGATGTCCACGATCCGCGACAGGGTGGCCGAGGTCGAACAGCAGGACTCGAAACAGGCGCGACGAGACCTGTTTCAGGAGATCGAGGTGAAACTCGACCAGACGCGCGACGCCATCGAGGCGGAACTCGAGGACGGGAAAGACGAGGCGCAGGACCTCGTCGACGAGATCGAAGACGCCGTCTCGAACCTCCGGGACGATTCCTGATCCGGAGTGGGTCCCGACGCGGTCGGAACGCCCGGGGCCGCTCGCGAAGTGAGTTCCCGCCGGCCCGGGCCCCCGCCCACCGTCTCGAGGCAACGGTCTAGTTATTATATGTAAAAGTACAGTATCTATGAATAGTAATATATCGGACTTTTAATTGGTCGAATACTGCGACTGTATCGGAAGGGACTGTCTTTCGAGACTCGGAAAGGCGTATCGAGCCGCATGAGTGCGGTCCGTCCCCGGTTTGGCGCTGGCGGAGGCGCGGGTCCGAGCGACGCGGTCGCGAACCGGTCCTGACGGCCGTAAACGGTCTCTATGCTGGATATTATCGACAGATTCGGTTTGTGGATCCGATACTCCCGAAACTATTGGGGATTGGAAATACACAGGATAGTATTATACGTGTGTAATTGATATAATCGCGCTCGTGTGGCCCCTTCGGACGGCCGGATTGGGATCGGTGTCACGGGCTTCGGGGACACGCAGCCCGGCATCCGGAGCGACGAGTGGAGTCTTCGACCGCAGGGCGCCGTGCGTCCGGGAAGAGAGGCTGACAGTCAGCCGAGCGCCAGCCAGGCGCGGAAGCCCCCGTACGCGAGGATCGTGACGACGATGAGCGAGATGCCCCAGATACCGACGATGCCGGTGACCTCACCGGTAAACACGAACATGGCGAGGTAGATGAGCAGGCCGCCGATGCCCAGGAACACCCAGAAGGCGCGGCTGGTCGGGATCGGGAGCCGGGACAGCGTGCTTTCGGGCGCCGTCCGAGTCGATCCGCCGTCGTCGCCGTCCGCTGTCGTCGAACTCATGGCTGGTCCTCCGCGGTGACCGCGTCGTACAGCGGTTCGCTCTCCCAGTAGTCGTGGGTCTCGTCGGTGCGGAAACACCGGCTGTAGTGAGCGGTCTCGGCCTCGTACATCTCCGGGTCCACGTCCGCACACACCTCTCGAGCCTCGGGACAGCGGGTGTGGAACCGACAGGCCTCGGGCGGGTTCGTCGGGTCCGGGATGTCGACCTCCCGCACCGGGACCTCCTCCTGAGGGTCCGCGTAGAGGTCCGGCGTCGCCCACTTGAGCACCTGCGTGTAGGGGTGTTGCGGGTTCTCGATGATCTGGTCGACCGGTCCGACCTCGACGATCTGTCCGAGGTACATCACGGCGATGCGGCCGTCCGCCTTCTCGGCGATGTAGCGGGCGTTCGAGAGGTCGTGCGAGATGAACAGGTAGGAGGTGTCGAACACGTCCTGAAGCTCGAGCATCATGTCCATCATCTCGACGCGCAGGGAGACGTCCAGCGCGGAGATGGCCTCGTCGGCGAGGACGAGGTCGGGGTTCATCAGCAGCGACCGCACAAGGACGACGCGCTGTTGTTCCCCGCCCGAGAGCTGGTGGGGGAACCGGTTGACGAAGTCCTCGGCCGGGGACATCCCGACGTGTTCGAGCAGCGTGTGGATCCGCGACTCGCGCTCCTCGTAGCTCAGATCGGACTCCCACTTCTTCAGCGGGAGCATCAGCGACGTGAGAACCCGCTGGTTCGGGTTCAGCGCGCTCCCGGGGTCCTGATGGATGATCTGGAGCGACCGACGGATCTCGTTGAACGGGATCGAGACATCACCCTTGCCGTCGCGGGCGTCCCAGATGTCCTGCCCGCGATAGGAGATCGACCCCTTCGTCGGTCGCTGGGCGCCGATGGCCGTCTTCCCGAGCGTCGACTTCCCGCAGCCGGACTCGCCGATGAGCGCGACCACGTCGTTTTCCTCGATGTCGAGCGAGACGCCGTCGACCGCCCGGACGGTCTCGGCGCTGCCGGTGAAGTAGTCGAACAGGCTGCTCGACGTGTCGAACTCGACGGTCACGTCGTCGACCGAGACGACGGGGTCGCTACTCATCGACGCCACCCCGGTCGGTCGGCTGGTTGCGGATAACGATTTTCTCCTGGGCCGCCTCGGGGTAGAAACACGAGGCCCGGTGATGCTCGCCGACGTCGAACAGGTCCGGTTCGGTCGCCGAGCACTGCTCGTCGGCGAGCGGACACCGCGGGTGGTACGAACACCCGCTGATGTGCTGGACCGGGTCGGGCTTGCTGCCCTCGATCTTCCGGATGTCTTCGACGTCCGTCTCCAGGTCCGGCGTCGTCCCGAGCAGCGCCCGCGTGTAGGGGTGACTCGCGTTGTAGAGGATATCCTGCGTCCCCGCGACCTCGACGAAGTCGAACGCGTACATGACGGCCATGCGGTCGGCGAGCTTCGTCAACAGCGGGAGGTCGTGCGTGATGAACAGCATCGTGAGGTCGAACTCCTCCTGGATGTTCCGCAGCAGGGAGACGATCGACCGCTGCATCAGGAGATCCAGCGCCGCGGTCGGCTCGTCCAGCACGAGCACCTCGGGTTCGAGGACGAGCGAGAGCGCGATGAGCGCGCGCTGTTTCATCCCGCCCGACAGCTCGTGCGAGTAGGCGTCCATGACCCGGTCGGGGTCGAGATAGAGCTCTTCCAGGATGTTCTCGGCGCGCTCCATGCCCGCTTTCACGTCGTAGTCGTGGTCCTGCAGCGTCTCCTTGAAGTGCGTCCGGATCGAGGTGACGGGGTTGAACGAACTCATCGCCCCCTGGAAGACCATCGCGACCTCTTCCCAGCGGAACTTGCGGAGTTCGTCGGGACCGAGATCGAGCACCGAGATGGGCTCGCCGTCTCTCGGATAGTAGGTCACCTCGCCGGACACTCGTCCGGGCTCGACGACGGCGTCGAGCATCGACATGGCGAGCATCGACTTGCCGCTGCCGCTCTCGCCGACGACGCCGAGCGTCTCGTGGCGATAGAGGTCCATGTCTACGTTCCGGACGACCTTCGACTGGCCGCGCGAGAGGTCGAACGACACTTCGAGGTCGCGGATCTCGACGATGGGGTCCCCGCGGTCGATCGGTTCGTCCCCGCGACCCCGGGGGGCGTCTTCGGTCTCGATACTCATCACTCGCTCACCTCCCGGTCCTCCTCGGAGACCGTGGAGGCGTGTCGTGCGCGCAGGCGGACGTTGAAGATGGCGTCCATGGCCTGCGAGAGCAGGACGAACGCGAACGAGAGCAGGATGATGGTGACCATCGGGAAGACCAGCCAGGGGAGCAACTGCTCGCGGGTGAGCGCGTTGGCCTGGTAGGCCAGGTTCATCAGGACGCCCCAGTTGTACGTCGTGAACGGGAGCACGCCCAGGAAGTACAGCGCGACGGACTCGAAGACGACCCGCCGGGAGGTCAGCGCCGCGTTGACCATGATGTACGGCATCAGCTGCCCGGCCACGTCCCGTCTGAGTATCGTCGGCACCGAGAGCCCCATGATCTGGGAGGCCTCGACGTAACTCTCCTCGCGGATGCTGAGCACCTGTGACCGCACCGTCCGGGCGAGCCCGGGCCACATGTCGATACCCAGGAACACGCCGACGATGTAGGGGTTCGTCGGCTGGAACACCGCCGTGATGACGATGATCAGCGGGAGCCCCGGGATCGTGATGATGATGTCCGCGATCATCATCAGCACGGTGTCGATCCAGTTGTCGCGCATGAACCCCGCGAGCAGGCCGACGATCGCCGCCAGCGAGACGGCGAAGACGGCCCCGGCGAAGATCATCTTGAACATGTCCGGGGTCGCGTGGACGATCTGTCCCCAGATCGACCGCCCGTAGAGGTCGGTCCCGAGCGGGTAGTTCATGCTCTCGAACGGCGCCTTCATGATGGGGTAGTCCCCGGCGGAGGGTTCCTCCTCCAGCCGGACAGCGACCGTCCCCATGAGGGCGTATCCGAACAGGATGATCCCCGCGACGACCGCCCGCCAGTCGTGGATGGCGATCCTGAGCGGCGCGAGGAACGCGACGTCGAGGCTGCGTTTCAGTCGCGTCCACCGCGAGGCCGGCTCGCGGTCGACGTCTTTCTCGAACAGTTCTGCGAAGTCGACTTCGTCGGTCTCACTCATTCGTATCACCTGCGGCGACGCGTGGGTCGATGTAGCCGTACGTCAGGTCGGCGACGTAGATCGCGAGGAGGGTGATCGTCGTCAACACGATCAGCGTGCCCATCAACAGGGGGTAGTCCCGGAGCTTCACCGCCTGCAAGAGGAGCGTTCCCATGCCGTTGTAGCCGAAGATCTGCTCGACGACGACGGTGCTGGAGATGACGCCGGCGATGCCGATCATGAACTGCGTGTACAGCGGCAACACGGAGTTGCGCCCGACGTACTGCATCGCGACCCGGCCGCTGCGCAGGCCGCGCAGTTCGGCGACGCGGACGTAGTCCTCGCCGAGGACGCGTATCGCGTTGCCACGCATCGTCAGCGCCCCGCCGGTGGCAAGCAGTCCCATCGAGACGGCCGGGAGCGTCGCGTGATGGATGACGCTGATCATGTAGTCGACCGTGAATCCGGGGTCGATGGTGGTCCCGTAGCGGCCCTCGATGGGGAAGTACCCGTTCTGGATGGCCAGGAAGTACACGAGAACGATGGCGAAGATGTAGTACGGCACCGAGTTGAGGAAGATGATGACCAGCGACGAGGCGGAGTCGAAGCGCGACCGCTCCTTGTAGGCCATCATCGTCCCGAGGAACAGGCTCACCGCGTACCCCATCGCCAGGGCGTAGACGCCGATGAACATCGACCACGGCGCGCGCTCCATGATCAGGTCCCAGACCGGTTCGCCCCGGAAGATAGAGGTCCCCATGTCCTGGTGGACGATGAGCCGCTCCATGTAGTTGATGTACTGGACGTGCAGCGGGCGGCTGGGGTTGACGTTCGAGTAGAACTGGACCATCTGGTTCAGCTGGTCCAGGTCCGGCACGCCACCGGTCTGTCCCGACTGCGCCAGGATCATCGCCCGCATCGCCTCCGCCGGCCCGCCGGGCATCATCTGGTAGAGCACGAACGTCAGCGTCACCGTCGCGACGAACGTGAGAACGACCTGCCCAGTTCGCTTGAGCAGATAGCGTGGATGCATGTGGAGAAGTCCGACGATGTACTATGTAAAAGTTGTGCTTCCTGTCCTACGCCTGATTGATCAGGCCGTAGATGAGCGCTTCCTGGCCGGGCCGGGCGACGTTGAGCAGGCCGTCCTGGCTGCCGACCTCGGGGAAGCTGTAGTCGTCGACGTCGCCCCAGGAGCCCGAGTTCTCCTCGATCCAGACCAGACACGGCAGGTCGTAGTTGAACCACTGGACGAGCGTCCGGGTCATGTTGGTGACCTCCTCCTCGGAGGCGGCGACCGCGAGGTCCTGCATGAGGTTGGCGGGCTGGATCGTCTGGCCGCTGCCGGAGATCTCGCTGGCGCCGACTTCCGAGGGGATCTCCAGTTCGAAGGGGATCCCCGTGGGGCCGGTCTCGGCGTCGCTGCTGGGGTCGCCGACTTCCACGCCGTAGAAGTCGTTCGAGAAGTACGAGATGGGGTGCCAGAGCGCCTGCGCGACGTGCCAGACCCACCACATGTCGTGCTCGTAGTTCTGGAGCGTCTGGTAGAAGTCAGACGATCCGACCGTCGTGACGTCCATGTCGAACCCGAAGCTCTCGAGCTGGTCGCTCACCACGACGCCGATCGCGGACTGGTGCTGGCCGTCGGAGGTGAGGAAGGAGAGACTGACTTTCTTGCCGTTCTCGTCTTTCCAGTTCCCGCCGGACTTCGAGTAGCCGGCGCTCTCCATCAGTTCGGCCGCGCCGGACTCGTCGGCGCCCGTCGGGTACTCGATGAGCTGGTCGACCCAGCCCTCGCCGAGGTACTTCTCGTGGATCGACGAGCGCAGGCCCGTCTGCATCTGGGGGACCGAGCCGACCAGTCCCGCCTGGACCGCCGCCTGTACCATCGGGCTGAGCGCGAGCACGTGCGCGATCGCGCGGCGGACCGGCCGCTTCGCGAGGTGCTCGTTCTCCCAGTTGAACGTGAGCTTCTGGGTGCGGAACCAGCTGATCTCCGCCCAGTTCTGGAGGTTGTCGGGGTAGTCACCGCGGTTGGGTTGACCGATCAGCCCCGAGGTGTGCAGGTCGAACTCGTTGTTGATGATGCGAGCCCGCTTGTTCTGCATCCCGACCTCCTTGACCAGACGCACCCGTTCGACGTCTGTCTCGCCGGCGTAGGGGTGGTCCTCGTAGAGCTCGAAGATCGTGTCGTTGTCGCTCCAGTCGACGATCTCGTAGGCGCCGTTGCCCAGGCCCTCGTCCGCGACCTGCTCGATCGGGATCGTCATCTCGGTGAGCTGCTGGGTGACGTCGTCGCGCTCGGACTGGGTCGTCGCGTCCTGCAGGCTCTCGTGGTACTCCCCGTAGATCGACGCGGGGGTACACATCTTGCAGTACCGCTGGCCGGTGAGCGTCCCCTTCATCAGGCTCGGCGTGACCTCGTTCTTGTAGACCCGTTCGACGGTGTAGTCGTCGACGAGGTTGTGCTCGGCGTACTGGGACTCTTCGGGGTTCTGGAGGCGGTCGATCTCCAGGAACGTCCAGTAGTCCTCCGCTGTGACCGGGTCGCCGTTCCACCAGGTGAAGTCCTCGTTGAAACTGAGCGTCAACGACTTCCCGTCCGCGGCGAACTCGTCGACGAGTCCCGAGGTGATGCCACCGTCCGCCGTCCCGTACGCGACGTAGTGCTGGATCTGGTCCCGGAACGTGTGCCCGTAGTTCGACTGGGAGAAGATGTTGAACTGTACCTCGGTGGGCGAGCGACCGACGAAGTGGGCGAGCGTCTGCTGGTTGCCACCGTCACCGCCGTCACCGCCGTCGCCGCCGTCGCCGCCGTCGCCACCGTCGCCACCGTCACCGTCGGTCCCGTTGCCGCCGCCACCCGAACAGCCGGCCAGCCCGACGCCACCGACGATCGAGGCACCAGTCCCGACGAATTTCCGACGCGACCACCGATTCCGTTTCGCGGATGTATCGTTACGAGTCATGGTCTCTTGCGAACACAGGTATATCACCATCCTTTATGTATATATAGTTTTGGGTAGTGTACGCTCGGAACCCGTCGATCGATTGGAGAACCTATCGCTCGGTCGAAAACTGGCACACGCGACACTGTAGCGCCCGATCACCTGTGAGGGTCTGTTGCGGATCACCCACGGCGGGCCAGTGCGGTATTGTCGGGTTCGCCGCCGCACCAAGCTATTTACCCGGTCAGCAGGAAGGTGGCCACGATGGAGATAACCGAGATCGACACGATAGAGTTCACCTACGAGTCCGCGAAGGTCAGCGACGAGAAGGGCCACGCACACCCGGGTCAGGGGGGCGAACAGCGACAGACTATCACGCGCGTCGCGACCGACGACGGCCCCACGGGGTACTGCGTCGGCGGTCGTGCGGACGCCTGTCGGCTCGCCGAGGAGTACGTCCTCGGCGAGGACCCGTTCAAGCGCGAGGCGGTCTGGCAGCAGCTCTACCGGACCCAGCGGCTCCACAAGGGGACGCTGACCGACTCGGCCATCGCCGCCGTCGACGGCGCGCTGTACGACCTGGCGGGCAAGGCGGTCGACCTCCCCGTCTACGAACTGCTCGGCGCGACGCGGGACAGCGTCCCCGCGTACGCGAGCACGATGGTCGGCGACGACGACCCCGACGGACTGGGGACGCCCGAAGCCTACGCGGACTTCGCCGAGGACCTCGTCGACCAGGGGTTCCAGGCGATCAAGCTCCACGGCTGGATGCCGCCCTACAGCGCGGACCCCGACCGCGACCTGGCGGCCTGCCGGGCGGTCCGCGAGCGCGTCGGCCCGGATATCGACCTGATGCTCGACGCACACCACTACTACAGCCGGACCGAGGCCAAGCGGCTCGCAGACGGCCTGGCAGACCTGGACTACCGCTGGTTCGAGGAGCCGATGGACGAGCACTCGATGTCGGCCTACGAGTGGCTGACGAACGTGACCGACATCCCGATCATCGGCCCCGAGACGGCGGAGGGGAAGATGCAGACCCGCGCCGAGTGGATCAAACGCGGAATCGCAGACATCATCCGGACCGGCGTCCGCGACGTGGGCGGGATCACCGCCGCGATGAAGACGGTCCACCTCTGTGAGTCGTTCGGCATCGAGTGCGAACTCCACGGCGCGGGCATCCCGAACCTGCACGTCCTGGGCGCGATGGGGATCCCCGGTGACTACTTCGAGTACGGACTGCTCCACCCCCACTACGACTTCGAGGCGTCGCGCCCGTGGCTGGAGACGTTCCCGACGCCGGACGACGACGGCGTTATCGACATCCCGGACGGCCCCGGTCTCGGCTACGAGTTCGACTGGGAGTTCATCGAGGACAACCGCGTCGACGCGGCCTGAGACCGCCTCCGCGCGTCTCAAGCCCGCGTCTCGAGTAGGTGTTCGCTACTCCTGTCGCTGACCTCCATCGGTTCGAAGCGAGTCACGCCGGCGGCTCTGTCGCGTCTCGCCCGGCGCTCTCGACGAGTTTCCGCGCGACGAGCCCCGTCGCCGCGAACGAGAGGACGCTGATGACGACGAAGGCGGTCGCGTAGTCGAGCCAGGTCGCGATCGCGCCGACGACGAGCGGCCCGAGGACGCCGCCCAGTCCGCGGGCGGTCGAGCGAAACCCCATCAGTTCGGACTCCCGGTCGGTCGGGGCCACGTCGCCGATGAACGCGACGGTGCCGACGGTGAGCGCCGAGAAAGTGACCGCGTGGACGAGCAGCGCGCTCCCGCTGACGAAGGCTCGCCCGACCATCGTCGCCGGGAGCACCGCGGCGGCGACGGCGATCGCCTGGAGCCCCGCGCCGGAGAGCCCGACGACGATCAGCCACTTGCGGCCGACGGCGTCGGCGACTCGCCCCAGCGCGTACATCGCGCCGACGCGAACGGTGGGACTGACCGCGAGGACGACGCCCATGACGACCTCCGAGAGACCGACGTCGGTCACGAGGTACACCGCGAGGACCGAGGAGACGCCCTTCTGTGTCATGTTGCGCAGGACGAGTCCGGTGTAGAGGTACCCGAGACCGGTCGATCCGAACACCGCGGTTCGTTCCGCGGTCGGGACGAGGCGGCCGCGCACCTCGCGGCCCACCCGTTCGACCGAGAGGTCGCCGCGCGGCGTCGGCGTCGGGTCGACGACGAACAGCGAACACAGGGTCGTGACGAGGCCGACGGCGACGACGACCCCGTAGACCTCGCCGGGGAGCAACACGCCGAGGAGGTAGCCGACGAGGAGTCGCCCGACGATGTCGCCGCCGGACTGGGCGCTCGAGTAGAACCCGATCGACCGACCGCGGGTGGCGTCGTCGCCGGTCTCGCTGACGATCGTGAGCACGACCGACCCGAACCCGGCGATGAAGACCGCGTACAGCGTCCGACAGGCGAGTTCGAGCGGAACGGTCGGGCGAACCGCGAGCGGAGCGATCGCGAGCGCGGATCCCAGCGCGGTCCCGACGAGGACGGCCTTCCGCCGCCCCGTGACGTCGGCGACCGCTCCCCAGACGGGTGCGGATAGCATCAGTCCCAGCGAGAACAGCGCGAACGAGAGCGTCACCACCAGCGGGGACGCGTCGCGACCGAGGTACACCGTCACGGCCGTTCCGAATATCGCCCCGGCGGTGATGCGACTGACCGCCAGCAGCGCCAGCACGACGTGCTGGCGGCGCCCCGGCGAGAGCGAGGGTCCGATCACGTCAGAGCCAGGGGCGAGCGAGCGTATCAACGTTCGTATCCCGGCGCTCCCTTCCGGTGGGACCACTTCTGATTCGGCGCCCCCTTCCGACGGGACGCTCTTCTGATTCGGTGCTCCCTTCCGGTACAGTGCGGTCTTCCGGGTCGGTCCCGCTGTCCGACCGTTCTCGAACCCCACGCCGGACCTCTCTCGACTCGTACCTATCAGGTAAGGGTGCCAACATACTTATATAGTGGTAGGACGCACCTCCCTGTGTCGAACGGACAGGAGCACGCAGTTCATGAGATCAATAGTTCAAACGGGACCAGAATCCGTCGAAGTACAGGAGCGCGACCGTCCCACACCCGCTCCGGACCAGGTCCGCGTCCGCGTCCACTCTGCCGGTCTCTGTGGCAGCGACGCCCACGCGTACCGATACGAAGGTGGCTACGAGTGGATCCCCATCCCGCGCGTGATGGGGCACGAGTACTCGGGCACGGTCGACGCGGTCGGTGACGACGTCACGGACTTCGCCGTCGGCGACCGGGTCATCGAGGAGCCGATCCATCACTGTGGCAACTGTTTCCAGTGCCGGAATGGACAGGAGAACGTCTGCCAGAACTTCTCTATCACCGGGATGCATCGCGACGGCGCGTACGCGGACTACACGCTCGTGGACCCCAGACACCTCCACCCCGTCCCCGACGACGTCCCGCTCCGAGACGCTGCCATCACCGAACCAACCAGTATCGCGACTCGCGCCGTCCTCGAACAGTCGGTCACCGCGCCCGGCGACAACGTCCTCGTCGAGGGTCCGGGCCCCATCGGGGTCCTCGTCGCGGCCGTCGCCGACTCCATCGGCGCCGACGTCGTCGTCTCCGGCCTCGGTCAGGACGCCGGGACGCGCCTCCCAGTCGTCGAGGACCTCGGTATCGACACCGTCAACGTCGAGGAGACGCCGCTCGACTCGGTCGTCGCGGACCGCACCGACGACATCGGGTTCGACGTCGTCTTCGACACCACGGGCCACCGCTCCGGCGTCGAGACCGCCGCCGACGTCGTGCGCAAGGGCGGCCAGATCGTCGTCGTCGGGCTCCCGGGCGAGTCCTCGGAGATCTTCATGACGCCCCTCGTCCGGGGCGAGGTGGACCTCAACACGTCGTACGGCTCGAACTGGACCGACTTCGAACGCGCGCTCCGCCTCATGGAACAGGACGCCATCGACCCCGCGACGATCATGGACACTTCATACTCGACCAGCGACCCTACCGCTGCCTTCGAGGACTTCCTCGACTCCGTCGTCGTCAAACCCGTCTTCACGTTCGACGACGGGTGAGCGGCCGCCGTTTGTGACTCGCGTGTCGTCTCATCCACAGCGGCGCCGCTGACGGTGTCCGACCGCTCCCGTCAGGATTCGACCCGTTTTCCGGGAATATAATACGGTATTACCGGATAATTTGCCGCCAGCTGGACACCGACTTCCGTTCAGTGGTTCGGGTATCTCACGTTCTGGTGGAGCGACGGCCGAAATACGGTGAATATCGGGTCTCCTACTGTGTCCGGCATTGGCGGACATGATTGTGACACCTGATACCATGGTACAGTGTAATAGGGCCCACTAGCACTGCAGGTGAGGGGGGTGGTGGGTCCGAAGTCACCGACATCTGGTCAGCAAATTACACCATTATGATCGTAATCCATGCCGCTGACCGGGGCCCGGCGGGTACGTGCCGGTCGCCACCGAACGCCGTCCGGTATTACCGCACAACGTGGCTGGAGACAGGGCGCGATCGAGTGAGAAACCGGAGCAGGAATCGGGAGTCACGGTCGTTTCAGGGCGGGACCGTCCGGGAACTGTCCGCCAGTTCCGCGGTCCGTTCACTCGGTGTCGTCGCCGAGCGCGTCGGCGGGTGATGTCGGATACGTCTCGTGAATGTACCGTCCCATCTCGAGGCGTCTGAACGCGACTTCCCGGAGCGAACCGTTCTCGAGGTACTCGTCCGCGCCGAACTCGCGGAGGTGCTCGATTGCGGCGTCCCGGAGCTGCGCCGCGATGTCGGGTCGGTCGCCGAGACGGTCCTCCGTCTCGCGGGGGTTCGCGGCCACGTCGAACAGCTGTTCCCGCCCGCCGTTCATCGCGTAGACGTACTTCCAGTCGCCCGACCGGACCATCATCGTGAAGTTCGGGCCGATCGCGAACGCGTCGGTCTTCCGCGGGGTCTCGTGGACTCCGACGAGGCGCTCGCGGGGTTCGGCGTCACCGGTCAGCGCTCCGAGGACGTCGACGCCGTCGCGGAGTTCCCGGTCCCCTGCGGCGGTGGTCGCGATCCCGAACAGGTCGGTCAGCGAGACGAGGTCGTCAGAGCGCTCGTCGGCGGGCAGCCGCGCGGGCCAGCTCACCAGGAAGGGGACGCGTGTCGACGCCTCGAAGAAGGAGGACTTCCCCCAGCCGTGGTGGTCGCCCAGCAGTTCGCCGTGGTCCGAGAAGAAACAGATCAGCGTGTTCTCGGCGTCGTCTCGCGCCTCGACGGCGTCGAGGACCCGACCGACCTCGCGGTCGAGTTGCGTCACCAGCCCGTAGTAGTGGGCTTTCGCGGCCCGGACCGTGCTGGCGCCGACATCGTCGGGACGGTCTTTCCAGAAGTGGTAGTTCTGGGCGGGCATCTTCTCGTCGCGGTGGTCCAGCTCTCTGTCCTCGCGTATCGGGTCCGTGAGTGTGTCCGGGTCGTAGAGCTCGTCGAACGGCGGCGAGGGGTTCCAGCCCGGGTGCGGCTTCGAGAACGAGACCAGCCCGAAGAAGGGGGTGTCGTCGGCGTCCGCCCCGCTACCGGTGTCGCCGCTGTCGTCTCGCGGCTCGATCTGCTCGACGGCGCGGTCGGCGATCCACGACATCCTGCGTTCGTCGGGCGGGAGCGGACAGGACTGGGGCAGCATGTTCATCGCGGCCGTCCGTCCCCTGTCGACCTCGGGGTCGACGCCGCACTCGTCAGCGTAATCGTCGACGGTCAGCCGCAGGTCGTACCCGAGGTCGATACCCTCGGGGCGGGCGTGGAACTTCCCGATACCGAAGGTCCGGTAGCCCCGCTCGGCCATCGCTCGCGCGAGGAAGGGACCGCATCGCTCTTCCAGGTGCTCGGCCGAGCGCGACTCGTTGCCGAGGAAACCGGTCCGGAGCGGGTGACAGCCCGTCCGGACGTTGTGCCGGGCCGGCACGCAGATCGGCGCCGACGAGTAGGCGTTCGTACAGGAGACGCCGCGCTCGACGAGGCGGTCGAGGTTCGGCGTGTGGAGGGAGTCGTATCCCAGCGCCGAGATCGTGTCGAACCGCTGCTGGTCGGTCATCACGAAGAGCACGTTCGGCTGATCGGCCCGCCCATCCGTGGACTGGTCTGTCGGCTGGTCGGTTGGCATACTCGTCGGTCGGCCACTGACCGCTTGAACCTTTCCCCGAGTCACCAGTACATTTAAATATCGAATGTGGGTGTATCCACTATGGGTTCTCCAGAGCCAGCGACGACGTTCGACGTCACAGACTACGGAGCTGACGCATCGACGGCGACAGCGTTCGAGGCACCGACCGCGGCGGACGGTGACGTGCCGGTCGTGACCGAGGGGTTCAACGCGGCGGTGACCGCCTGCGCGGACGCCGGCGGCGGTACCGTCCTCGTCCCGCCCGGCGAGTACGTCAGCGGGACGCTCCTCCTCGAAAGCGACGTGACGATCCACCTCGAATCGGGCGCGACGGTCTACGCGAGCGCCGAACGGGAGGAGTACTCCGACGAGCGGCTCGGACCCGACGGCGAGCGCGTGTTCCTGTGGGCCGATGAGGTCGAGAACGTCGCCATCACCGGCCGCGGGCGATTCCACGGCCGCGGTACCGAGATCATGCTGATGGACACGCCGATCCGGGGCCACTCCGGCGAGTCATCTTCGCATCCCCTGATCACGAGCGGGCCACACGAGGCCCGGCAGGGCGAGGACTACCTCGACCGGGACGACGGGACCGACGACTGGCCCGTCGCGAAGCCCGACTTCCGACCGGGGCCGATGTTCCGGTTCGACCACTGCGAGAACGTGCTCGTCCGGGACGTCGAGTTGCGCGACATGCCGTCGTGGACGATCGGCCTCCACGGCACGACCGAAGCGGACGTCCTCGGCGTCGATGTCCGCGGGAACAAGTTGATCCCCAACAACGACGGCATCGCTGTCACGGACTCGCGGAACGTCCACATCTCGGACTGCACCTTCGTCACCTGCGACGACAGCATCTGTATGAACGGCACGTCCGAGGTCGACCAGCCCTGCGAGAACGTCACCGTCACGAACTGCACCATCGAGTCCAACGCCTGCGCGATCAAGTTCGGCTCCGGCACCGACGGCCCGATGCGGGACTTCACCTTCCAGAACATCGTCATTCGCGACTCGAACCGCGGGCTGGGAATCCAGCACCGCGACTCGGGGACGCTGGAGAACGTCCTTTTCTCGGACATCTTCGTCCAGACGCGCCTGCTCTCCGGCCCGTGGTGGGGCAAGGCCGAACCCATCTACGTGACCTCGCTTCCCCGCGAGGAGGACACGGATCTCGGAACGGTCCGGAACGTGCGATTTTCCAACGTCGTCGCCCAGTGCGAGAACGGCGCGGTGGTCTACGGCTCCGATGAGGCGACCATCGAGAACGTCTCCTTCGAGAACGTCAGCCTCGAGATCGGCGGCAGCGAGAACAGCCCGCTCACCGGCGGCAACTTCGACATGCAACCGACCACCGCGAAGACGGCCATCTTCGAGCGGGACGTCGCGGGCGTCCACTGCGAGAACGCGAGCGGCGTGGACCTCGAAGACGTGACCGTCGAGTGGGTCGAGTCGGGCGGGACGACCGCCAACGCGGTCGACGGCCTCCCCGACTACTACTCCCACGGCCTGCAGTGTACGAACGTTTCTGACCTCGCCATCGACGGGTTCGACGGGCGACAGGCCCACGCCGATTCCGACGCGGGGGCTATCACTCTGCGTGACGTCGAGACGGTCTCGGTCCGAGATTCCAGAGCCCGGCCCGGCACCCGGAGATTCCTCGAACGCGACGGGGTGGCGGACCCGCGGCTGTTCGCGGGAAACGACCTCACCGACGCGGAGACCTCGGGACTGGCAGACGAGTCCGGGGACGGATCCGGCGGCGGGTTCACGATGTCGGGGAACCGACTCCCGCTGTAGGTCGCCCGCGCCGCACCGCGGTCGGCGGAACGCCGCAAGGGCTTTCACCGCGCTCGGAGCATTCCGAGGTATGAACGTCCTGCTCACGGGCGCGTTCGGTCGCGTCGGGACCGCCGTTATCGACCACCTCGCCGACCGCGAGGCCTACGAGTTCAGCTACCTCGACAGAGAGCCCCATCCCGACTACGACGCCCACGTCGCCGATGTCAGCGACTTCGAGGCCATCCGACCGGCGTTCGACGACCAGGACGCCGTGGTCCACCTCGCCGGGAACCCGTCGCCGTCCGCCTCCTGGGAGTCGGTCCTGGAGAACAACGTCGTCGGGACGCGCAACGCGCTGGAGGCCGCGAAGGAGGCCGGCGTCGAGTCGTTCGTCTTCGCCTCGACCAATCACGTCACCGGGATGTACGAGATCGAGAACCGGCCCGGGATATACGAACCGCCGACGGAGTCGCCCCCGGAGTCGCAGGTCTGCGTCGACCACACGGTCCCGGTCCGGCCGGACTCGCACTACGGCGTCTCGAAGTCCTTCGGCGAGGACCTTGGCCGGTATTACGTCGAGTGCGAGGACGGCCCCGAGCGGTTCTACGCACTGCGGATCTGCGGCGTGCGCCACGCGGCGGACGACCACCCGTACGGCGACGCCGAACGCGGCGTCGAGAACGGCGAGTTCGAGCGGGGCAGCGAGGCCTACGAGCGGGCCGTCGCTGTTCAGAAAGCTCGCTGGGGGTCCCGACGGGACCTCGCCGCGCTCGTCGACGCGGCGCTGCAGGACGAGACGGTGGCCTTCGATATCTTCTACGGGGCGAGCGACAACCGCGCGCGGTGGGTCGACATCGAGCACGCCCGCGCAGTGCTGGGGCACCGACCCCGGGACGACGCCAGCGAGTGGGACGGCCCACCGGAGTGACGCCTCGCGACGCGGGCTTCACGCTCGCCGGCAACGTCACCCCGCAGTCGGACGCCGGACGGTAGCGACCTTTGTGGACCGATGGTAGCGACCGTCGCGGGTCGGTGGCACCGACCGGCGCGGATCCGATTGCTCGGGCGTCGTATCCGGAGGGACCCGCCGGCGGCGCCACAGCTAAGTACGGGGTCTGTGAACGAATAGCGAGGACTATCGATGGACGCCTTCGAGACAGTGGTCGCGGACTTCGACCGACTGGACGGTCGCGACTTCGAACGACTGGCGAAACGAGCGAGCGAACTCGGGATGACGCACGTGCAGGTCACGCGCGGCCTCCCGCTGGCCAAGTGGCAGGACGACTACCCGACCGACCCGCCGGGGGCGCCCCTGTCGGGTGAAGACGAACAGACGGACAGCGGTGACGGCGAATCCGGCGAACCAGACTCCGACTCGCCGGACCCCTACGACGACGTCCCCGAGCGGTTCAGATACGACCCCTATCCCTCGTGGGTCGTCCTCAAGATCGGACTGCTGAAGGTGGCGCCGCCGGACCCGATCCGGCCGCACGTCTCCGAGGGGTGGGCCGCCGATGTGATGGGCATCCTCGAAGAGCGCTGCGAGATCCTCCGCGAGCACGGGCTGAGGGCGGCCTACAACGCCACCGAGCCGCAGGTGCTCCCGGAGTCGGTGTTCGAGGCCCACCCCGAGTGGCGCGGGCCGCGCGTCGACCAGTCCAACCGCGCCCGGAAGCCCCACTTCGCCCCCTGCGTCGACGTGCCCGCGGTCCGCGACCTCTACCGCGAGGCCGTCGCGGAGCTACTGGAGCGCTGTCCCGAGATCGACCTGTTTCGGTTCAAGACGACCGATGCCGGGTCGGGGTTCTGCTGGACGCCGGGCCTGTACCCCGGCGAGAACGGTAACAACGCCTGCCGGGACCGCCCGATGGCCGACCGCGTCGCGGGATTCCTCGACGCGCTCCGTGACGGGGCGGCCGAGGCCGGCGCCGAGGTCGAGTTCAACCTCGCGGAGATCGAACCCCAGGAGTGGATGCTCCCCACCTTCGACCACCCGGAACTGCTGGCGCGGAGCCTCGATGCCGGCCAGGCGATCAACAACCTCGAAGGCCCGGACGCGACGCCCTTTGGGGTCGACGCGGGAACCGGGGACTGGGCCGGGACGGCCCTCTATCCCGTCACGGGGATCCCCCAGCCGGTCTCGTGGATCCAGTCGCTGCGGGAGGCAATCGACGACGGGTCGGACCCCGACGGGCCGCCGCGGCTGACCTATCACGTCCCGCCGGGCAGTGAGGAGGTGGCGCTCGACCTCTACGAGCGCGTGGCCGCGGACCCGCCGGACGACCGGGTCGAAGCGATGGCGACGCTTCGGGACCTGGCGGCCGACCGCGTCGGCGAGGACCACGCCGACACGCTGGTGGCGCTGTGGTCGGCCGTCGACGACGCCGTGACTGCGGGCGAGACGGTTCCGAACCACCCGCCACAGCGGATCGGCGGGGTCCACCAGCGCTGGCTCACCCGACCGTTCGTCCCGTTCCCCCTGGAACTGGACGACGACGACCGGGCGTACTACCGGCCGTACCTGTTCCAGGCCCGTTCCGAGCGCCACGCCGAGGACCTCGTCGACTGTCAGGCGATGCGCCCCTACAAAGGCTGGGGCGCGCGGCTGATCATGACGTTCACCCTCGAACGGGTCGAATCGAACCTCCAGGAAGCGGCGGACCTGGCCGACCGACTGGCGAGCGAGCTGGACGGGGAAGCGGCCGAGGAGTACGCCGACCTCCGGCGTCGACTCGACGTCGCGCTGCGGGTCGCGCGCAACAGCCGCAACGCGATCGACTATCAGGCGATCCGCGACCACGTCCGCGAGGTCGGCGACGCGCCAGACCCGAGCCCGAAACTCGGCGCGAAGTCGACCTGGGAGCGGGAGTTCATGCTCGACCGGGCGCGCAGGGAGATCGACAACACCGTCGCGCTGGTCGAGTTGCTGGAGGGAAGCGACGACGACATCGTTCACTGCGCCGACGCCGCGGACCAGACGGACATCCGACTCCTCGAACCGAAGGCGGACCTGCTCGCCCACCTCGAACGGAAGGTCGCGATCATGAACGAGCACTGGACCGACTACGACCGGCTGTTCACCCAGCCGAACCCGTAGCCGGTCGATAGCCGCCGCTCGACAGGTTCCGGAAGCCGGTCAGCGAACTTCCGCACCCGCGATTCCGCGCTCGCCGGCGACCGCGTAGAACAGGTACGTCCGGCCGTCTTCCTCGAATATCGCAGGGTCTCTGAGTGCGCGGACCGGTTCGTCGACCGCCCCCGTCGCCGAGGTGTCGAGCGGGCGGTCGCCGCCCTCGTAGTCGCGCTCGGGCCAGAGGACTGTCTCCGGCGGGTACGGGTCCGGCCGCCACTCCGAGGCTGGCCTCGAAGTATCGAGAACGGCGACCATGAGCCGCTCGGGGCGGTCGCCGCGGCGACTCAGGAACACCTGCAGGCGGTCGTCGTCCAGCGGTCGGACGGCGAAGTGGCGGTTCCGCGGAAAGAGTCGACGCTCGCGCTCGAACGGCGCGAGCGGGTCCGTCCCGCGGTAGACGTGGCCGTCGCTGGCGAGCGCGTAGTACTCCGTTTCGCCACCGTCGTCCCCCTCGCGCTCCCAGACACGGAAGTAGGCGCCGCCGAGCGTCTCGCCGTGGACGCGGAAGTCGAGCCCGTCGGTCGAGGTGGCCACGTCCGTCGCCTGGTCGAACTCGCCGCAGCCGTGGTCGAACGGGCCACAGCAGCCGTGGAAGTAGAGGCGAACGCGCTCGGCATCGCGGTCGATGTGGACGTCCGGCGAGGCGACGTGGTCGTCGAATCTCGTCTCCCGAATGTCCAGCACCCCGGGGGTGTGGATCGTCCACGGGCCGCGGAGGTCGTCGGCGTACGCCAGCCGGACGTACTGGCCGCCGTGATGGCCGAAATAGAGGTAGTACTCCCCGAGCGGGTCGTCGACCCACGGCGGCGCGCGGACGATCGACGGCCCGTTGACGTTGGCCCCGATCCGGTCGTCGTCGTCGGGCGTGACCAGCGGGTTGGTCTCGAAGCGGTCGACGGTCACGTCGACGAGGGATTCGAGTCGCATGGGTTGCGGATCGGCGGGCGTCCGCAAAAGCGATCCGGAGCCGACAGTCTCGCACGCGGCTGACCCGAACGCTTAGGTTCCGAGCCGACGACCGGCAAACATGGAAGAGACAGCCTCGGCGTTCGACGTCACGGAGTACAGCGACGGCGACACACAGACGGACGCAGCGCCGGGAACCGCCGCGTTTCAGCGCGCCGTCGACGCCTGCGCCGACGCGGGGGGCGGGACCGTCCTGGTCCCGCCCGGACGGTACGATATCGGAACGCTCCGCCTCCGGAGCGACGTGACGCTCCACCTCGAATCGGGCGCGACGGTCGCCGCGACGACCGACCGGAGCGAGTACGACGAGAGTTCCGAACGTGAATTCGAGGTCCCCTTCATCGTCGCCAGCGGTGCCGAAAACGTCACTATCGCCGGTCGCGGGACCTTCGACGGCCGCGCCAGGGAGTTCCTCGACCTGACCGAACCGATCCGGTACCACGGGAGCGAACCGCACCCCGAGTACCCGCTCGTCTCGAACGGCCCCCACGAGGCCCGCCAGGGCGAGGACTACATCGACGCGAGCCGGGGGACCGACGACTGGCCGGTCGCCAAGACCGACTTCCGGCCGACCAGGCTCTTCCGGTTCGTCGACTGCGAGAACGTCCAGATCAGCGGCGTCACCATGGCCGACATGCCGTCGCACACGGTCTCGCTGCTGCGCTGTGCGGAGGTCGACGTCCGCGGCGTCGACATCGTCGGCCACCGCCTCGTTCCGAACAACGACGGCATCGCCGTCGCCGACTCGCGCAACGTCCACATCTCCGACTGCACCGTCGTCACCTGCGACGACAGCATCGTCTTCGACGGGACGCCGGATCTCGACTATCCCTGCGAGAACGTCACCGTCACCAACTGCACGCTCGAGTCGAGCGCCTGCGCGATCAAGTTCGGGTCCCGGACGGACGGGATCATGCGCAACTTCACGTTCCAGAACATCGTCGTCACGGACACCAACCGCGCCCTCGGGATCCAGCACCGCGACTCGGGAGTCCTCGAGAACGTCCTCTTTTCCGACATTCTGATCCAGACGCGCCTCCCGTCCGGCCCGTGGTGGGGCAAGGCCGAACCCATCTACGTGACCTGCGTCCCGCGCGACGACGACACCGAGGCCGGCACGGTGCGGAACGTGCGCTTCTCGAACGTTGTCGCCCAGTGCGAGAACGGCGCGCTGATATACGGTTCCGAGGACGCCACCATCGAGAACGTCTCGTTCGAGGACGTCCGCCTCGAGATCGGCGGCAGCGAGAACAGCGACCGGGTGGGCGGCAACTTCGACCTCCAGCCGACCTCCGCTGTGCCGCCCATCTTCGGGCGGGACGTCGCGGGCGTCCACTGCGAGAACGCGAGCGGCGTGGACCTCGAAGACGTGACCGTCGAGTGGGTCGAGTCTGGCGGGACGACCGCCAACGCGGTCGACGGCCTCCCCGACTACTACTCCCACGGCGTGCAATGCGTGAACGTCGCGGACCTCTCGATCCGGGGATTCGACGGGCGACAGGCACACACCGGTTCGGACGCGGGCGCTGTCGCCCTCCGGGACGTGGAGACGGTGTCAGTCCGGAACTCGAGGGCCCGGCCCGGAACCGGGCGGTTCCTCGAATGCGACGGTGTGGCGGACCCGCGGCTGTTCGTGGGCAACGATCTCGCCGACGCCGAGACCTCGGGACTCGACGAGGGGGGAGCAGGATTTACGTCCTCGGGGAACGTCCCGCCGACCTGATGACCACCACACGACGGCGCCTGGCCCCGGGGGGTTCGCGGCCGTGACGACCGTGGACGTCGACATCGAGTACGACGCGGCGGCGATCGACCGCCAGTACCTCGACCGGCCTCACGACGTGCGGGTCGAGGGCGGCCGCGCGTACGTCGTCGGGAAGGGCGGGTCGTTCGCCGTCGTCGACACGGGGGACATGTCCGTGCTGGGCGGACTGACCTGCTTCGACGACGCGCAGGTGGTCTGTCCGGTCGCCCCGGACTGTTGCTACGTCGGCGACGCGCGGGGGGTGTTCGCGGTCGACGTCTCCGATCCGAGCGATCCCGAGGTCGTCGCTTCCGTCGAACGACCGTCGCTGGGGCTGCTCAACGGCTGGGACCGCTGGGGGCCGTATCTCGTCGGCGCCTCCAAGCGCGGGTACATCGGCGTCATCGACGTCGCGGACCCGGCCGAGCCCGCCTTCGCCGGCGAGCGCGACACGCTGGCGACGAGCGAGATGCCGCTGTCCCGCGACGACCGAACCGACTTCGATGAGCGAGACAACGCGGTCGTGCGCTCCCCGCACGACATCCGGGTCGTCGGCCACCGCGCCGTCGTCCCGGACCAGCACCCCCACGCAGACCGGAAAATCGGCGTCTACGACCTCGACGTGACCGACGACGTCGTCGAGGCGACACCGGTCGCCTTCCACGAGGACGCCCGACTGCGCGGGGCGAACCGCGTCGTCGTCCGCGACGGCGTCGGGTACGTCGCCGCGAACTACGCCGACACGGTCGGCGTCTTCGACGACGTCGCAGGCAACCCGACGCTCCGGGGCGCGTTCGCCACGGCCGCGTCGGGACCGAACGGCCTGGCGCTCTCGGGCGACCTGCTGTTCGTCGGTGCGGGCGCGACGGTCGAGGCTTACGACGTGTCGACCGACGGGGCCCCCGTGCTCGCCGCCTCGGTGACCGACCGGGAACATCTCCGCGCGCCGGGATCGGCCCACGACATGGACGTCGCCGGCGACGGGCTGTTCGTCACTGCTCAGCCCGCCGACCGGCTCGTGCGCTACGAGGTCCGTCGCCGCTGATCTGCGACCGGGCGCCCCTCGTCAGTACCGCTCCGGTCACCACCGATGGTGGACGTGCGCTGCGATCTGCGCCTCGTAGACGTCCCGGACCGCGCCGTGCGTCTGATGAGAGAGCGGTGGGTGGGCTGCCGCCGCGACGTTCTCCTCGATGTGTCCCGGTGTGGTCGACCCCGGGACGACTGTGCTGACCGCGTCGTGGTCGAGGATCCAGCGGAGCGTGAACTGGGCCATCGTCGCCCCCGAGGGCACGTGTTCGCGGAGGTTCTCGACGGCGGCGACCCCCGCGTCGAACGGGACGCCGGCGAACGTCTCGCCGCCCTTGGGTCCGACGCCGGCCGCGACGCCCTCGGTCGCTGCGGCCGCCCTGTGGTCGCCCTCGTCGAACTCGGTCTCGGAGTCGATCGCGCCTGCGAGGAGTCCGGACGCCATCGGCACGCGGGCGATCACGCCCACGTTCCGACGCTGCGCTTCCCGGAAGAACAGTTCCGCCGGCCGCTGTCGGAAGGGGTTGAACATGATCTGGACCGTCTCCACGACATCGTACTCGATCGCTTTCAGCCCCTCCTCGACCGTCTCGACGCTGACTCCGGCGTGCCGTATCGCGCCCTCGGCCCGGAGCCGTTCCAGCCACTCGAAGACGGCCGGTTCGTAGAACGTCTCCGTGGCCGGCGAGTGGAGCTGACACAGGTCGAGCGCGTCGACTCCCAGGCGCTCTCTGGAGCCGTCGACCGACGCGGCGAGTCCGTCCGCCGAGAAGCCGCCGTCCGCCTCAGGCTGTGCCTTCGTGGCGACGAACACTCGGTCGCCGCCCTCGCGCGCCGCGAGCACCTCGCCGACGATGCGCTCGGACCGTCCGCCGCCGTATATCTCCGCGGTGTCGAGGACGTTGATCCCCGCGTCGAGCGCCGTTCGGAGCGCTCGCTTGCAGTCGGGTTCCGCGACGTCTGTCCAGTACCGTGGTGACATGTTCCACGTCCCGAGACCGACCTCGGTCACGTCGAATCCGGTCGCTCCGAGCGGTCGTGTGTCCATGCGCCACGGACACGCCGCGGCGTGAAACCGGTTGCGGTGGCACGGACCTGCCGGACCCATCCGGCGGCACAGACTAAAGTCGGTCGGCGAGACGCCGCCGTGGAACGCCGCGCTTGTGCGCTTTCCGGGGGCACAAACGCTTTGTTCCTCGGCGGAGTCGGACGGCGTATGTCTCCGGAGAGCCGCCCGAATATCCTGTTCGCCTTTTCCGACCAGCACCGCGGTACCGCGATGGGGTGTGCGGGCAACGACGACGTCATCACGCCGCACTTCGACCGCCTCGCGAGCGAGGGGACCCGGTTCTCGAACGCGTGTGCGAACTACCCGCTCTGCTCGCCGAGTCGGGCCTCGCTGCTCACCGGACAGCACCCCCTCTCACACCGCGTCGTGACGAACGACCTGCCGCTCCCGACGGACGTCCCCTCGGTTGCGGCGGCCTTCCGCGAGGCGGGCTATCGAACGGGATACATCGGCAAGTGGCACCTCGACGGCGTCCCCCGCGACAGGTTCACGCCGCCGGGGCCGCGGCGACAGGGCTTCGACGACTGCTGGGCGGTCTACAACTGCTCGCACGACTACATGGACGCCGCGTACTACCGCGACACCGACGACCTCGTCGACGTCGAGGGTTACGAACCGGTCGCCCAGACCGACCTCGCCATCGACTTCGTCACCGCGGACGACGACCGCCCGTTCTGCCTGTTTCTCTCGTGGGGTCCGCCACACGACCCCTACCGGATGGTCCCCGACGAGTACCGCGAGCTGTACGACGCCGACGACCTCTCGCTCCGGCCGAACGTCGAGCCCATCCTGCCGACCGGCGGGGAGCATCCGGCGAAGACCTACCCCCACGCGCCGCCGCTGCGGGAGTTCGCCGGCGACGGCGACGTCTTCGACGAACCGGTCCCCTACGAGTACGACGACCCGCGCGAGGGACTCGTCGACTACTACGCGCAGATCACGGCGCTCGACGACCAGTTCGGTCGCCTCCTCGACGCGCTCGACGGAGCGGGACTCCGGGACGAGACGGTCGTCTCCTACGCCTCGGACCACGGCGACTGCTTCTGGTCCCAGGGCCGCAACCAGAAGGGCAATCCGTACTTCGAGTCGATCAACGTCCCGCTGATCGTCCGCTGGCCGGAACAGGTCCCCGAGGGACGAACGCGGGCCGACCCGGTCAGCATCGTCGACATCGCGCCGACGCTGCTCGGACTGGCCGGCGTCGACCCGCCCGACGAGATGGAGGGGACTGACTGCTCCGGAACCGTCACCGGAGTCGAGGAGGGCGGGCCGGAGTCGGCGTTTCTGCTGAACCTCGGCCAGGGCTGGCGCGGCGTCCGCACCGAGCGATACACCTACGCTCGGGTCACCGAGGCGTTCATGGCGGAACACGCCCCGCCACAGGGCCCCGAGTGGCTGCTGTTCGACCATCAGGAGGACCCCTACGAACTGCGGAATCGGGTGTACGACCCCGACTACCGCGAGATCGGGGAGCGACTCGACGCACTGGTCGACGGGTGGCTCGACGAGACGGACGACCCGTTCCATCCGAGTGTCGACGAGTACGTCGACGAACTCGGTATCGAGGACGCCTGGGAACGCAGAGAGAACTACTGGTGAGCGGTCGGGACTGGAGTCGCACCGACTTCGTGTCAGGCCCCGCCCGAAGAGTTATCCCGTCCACCGCGAACATCGGGGTATGCGCATCTCCGAAGTCGAGATAACGGAGTTCACGTACCGTCTCGAAGACGTCAGCATGTACAACGACCACCCCGCGTACAGTCCCGGGGACACGCTCGAACCGTCGGGATTCGTCCTCACGATCCGAACCGACGAGGGGGTCGAGGGCAACTACAGAGGCTTCATGTTCACGCCGCCGATGGTCACGCAGGTCGAGATGATCGCCGCGGAGTATCTGCTCGGGCGCGACCCCCTGGAACGGGAGGGCATCTGGCAGGACCTGTGGGGCGCGCTCCGGCACACCGACCGGCTCGGGATCGGGCCGGTCGACGTCGCGCTGTGGGACCTGGCGGGCAAACACCACGACGCGAGCGTGTCGACGCTGCTCGGGGGGTACCGGGACCGCATCCCGGCGTACGCGTCGACCTACTGGGCCGACGACGCCGGCGGCCTGGACAGTCCCGAGGCGTACGCCGACTTCGCGGAGGCGTGCCGAGATCGGGGCTATCCGGGGTTCAAGCTCCACCCGTTCGGCGACCCCGACCGGGACATCGCGGCGTGTCGGGCGGTCGCGGAGGCGGTCGGCGACGATATGGCGCTGATGTTGGACGCCGGCAGCGAGTACGATACCTACGCGGCGTCGCTCCGCGTCGGCCGCGCGCTCGACGACCTGGATTACTTCTGGTACGAGGACCCCATGGCCGACGCCGGCGAGAGCATCGAACTGGGCCGCAAACTGGTGCGCGAACTCGACACTCCCATACTCGGCGTCGAGAACGTCCGCGGCGGGCCGTTCAGCCGCGCCAACCACATCCAGGCGGGCGCGCTCGAACTGGTCCGGAGCGACGCCCACCTCGACGGCGGCATCACCGGCGTGATGAAGACGGCGGCGCTCGCCGAATCGTTCGGCGTCGACGTCGAACTCCACGTCGGCGGTCCCTCGCATCTCCACTGCCTGAGTGCAGTCCGCAACACCAACTACTACGAGAAGGGGCTGGTCCACCCCGACGTCACCTGGACCGTCTCGCAGGGGTTCACCGAGAACGTCGAGCAGATAGGCGACGACGGGGCGATCCCGGTGCCGGACGGACCGGGCCTCGGCGTCGAGATCGACTGGGCGTTCGTCGACGAGCGGACGACGGACCGCACCGTCATCGACAAGACGGGACCCAGCGGTCGGATCTGAGCGAGTCGACTGCTGGGCGGTCGGATCCAAGCGAGTCGACTGCTGGGCGGTCGGATCCAAGCGGTGCGTATTCGCTCGACGGTCGGGATCCGCTACGCCCCGCTGAGGGTTACTCGCGGCCGAACGGCGGTTCGACCGGGTACCCTCGCGCCTCGTAGTCGAACCCGCCGAGTTCGTGACGGTCGAGGGCATCGCTCTGGGGGGCCGCGTAGTAGGCCCGTATCTCCTCGATGAGGCCGGTCTCCGGGTCGAACTCGTACCACTCGTCGCCGCGCAGGACCGTCCCCTCGGCGGTCTTGAAGTGGGTCCACTCCATGACGGCCTGCGCGCTGTCGGGGTCGGTGAGGACCCGGTCGACGGTCCAGATCGACCCGAGGTCCGCGACGGCCGCGGCCCACCGTTCGCCGATGGTCTCCCCGCCGACGAACGGTCCGCCGTACATCCCGGGCGGGAAGTAGTGCACCCCGTCCTCGGTGAAAAACGAGGCGATGGCCTCGACGTCGCCCCGGTTGCACGCGTCGAAGTAGTCCCGCATCGTCTGTTCCATCTCTCCGTGGGTCAGGCCGTCTGCTGTCATGGTCGCGGTCGTCCGGGATACGACGGTGCCCGACATGAAAGTACGCCTCCCGGAACCCGAGTTGCACCCGGTGGCAACGGCTGGGATGGGTGTGTCCGACGCCGTTGCGTCCGCGGGGGGTTCGGGCGTTCGAGCGCGCTCAGAGTTCCGCGTCGATGAACGCCGCGAGGTCGTCGTAGAGATCGCGCGCTCGCTCGTACTCCGCGTCGGAGAGGTCGACCAGCGGCTCGCGGACGGGGCCACCGGTCAGACCGGCGAACTCCAGACCCGCTTTCAACGCCGGGACGCTGTTGGCGTTCGGGATGACATTGTCCTCGCCCGCTTCTTCACGGAAGGCCATGAATGGGAGCGCAGCGTCGCGGATCTCGCGCGCCCGTTCCAGGTCGCCGGCGTCCAGCGCCTCGTACAGCGCCAGACCGATCACCGGCTCGAAGTTGCCGATCCCCGACGACTGCCCCTCTGCGCCCTCCAGGTGCAGCGGTATCGCGTACGGCTCGCCGAGACCGTTCATCCAGACCACGTCGTCGGCGCCCGCCCGCACCGACCGGGCGAACTTGGGCACGTCCGGGATCGTCCACTTGACGCCGGCCACCGATTCGAGCCGGGTCAGGTCGGCGACGAACTCGACCGATGGGTCGAACCCGCGGAGGTAGGGGACCAGCGGGATCTCCACCGCGTCGCCGATCTGCCGGTAGTAGCTGAGCAGTCCTCGCTCGTGTTTGTAGGTGTGCATCGGGGGCATGACCATGACCGCGTCGACGCCGACGTCCTCGTACGCGCTCGCGAGGTCGATAGTTGTCTTGGTGCTACCGCCCGCGCCCGCGAGGACCGTCACGTCCGTCGGGAGCGCCTCGACGCTCGTCTCGGTTACGGCCACCCGCTCCTCGTGGGACAGCGAGTGGTACTCGCTGACGTTCGCGCAGGCGAGGACTGTCCGGATCCCCGCGTCCGCGACGGCGCGCGCGTTCGCCGCGAGCGCCGCGTGGTCGACCGCCAGGTCGTCGTCGAACGGCGTGAGGATGCCCGTCGCGACCGTTCGTAACCCCGCTTTCGTGGATTCGTGAGTCACGCTCTCGTCTCCACCGCCGAGGCAGAAAAATCCGCAGGTCGGCTCGGTCGAGACGGCGACGCGACCGCCCGGAACCCGTCCCGCTGTCCCGCGGCGACACTCGGGCTGGAGACCGAGCGATTCAGCCCCGGCCGCGCGATGACGAACGCGCCGTGACCACCGAATCCTCCGGGCCTCGGTAAAGCTCCGGAAAATCGGTCGCACCACAGGTAGGTTTATGACCCTGTCACAAGAATTCCCAGACGCGCGCCGGGACACGCCAGTCATCCCGCCACTGTGCCAGTCACCACGTGACATCACCGGTCACGCCGCTGAGCCACCGTGTGTCCGCGCAGCGCGCACGTAGCTTGCTAGAACCTACGATCGGTCGCGCGGTCGTCACTGCGGGGTCGTCAGAATCCGACGGCGCCGCAGGCTTTCGATCCCACCGACAGCGCCGGGCCCGGAGATACGACATTGACAATCGACTCGATCCGGGCCGCGCGGGTGCGAAGAACGGAGCCCGGTCTCCGCCTGACGGCGTCCCAGTCAGGCGAATTCGGGTATCACTTCGTCGGCGAACAGCTCCATGCCCTCGTAGTCGGGGAAGTCGACGAACCAGCACTGGAAGGAAGTGACGCCGGCCTCGACGCGCTCCTCGATGGCGGCCGCGCACTCCTCGGGCGTGCCCATCACGAAGTAGTCGTCGGCGTTCTCCCGCGTGATGTCGGGCTGGTCGACGTACTCGTCCTCGAACTGGATCGGCGTCATGAGATCGAGCAGGCGCTCGCGCTTCTCCTCGTCGCGAGCACAGACGACGTGGCCGTCCCAGGAGTACTCGACCTCGTCGGGGTCGCGACCGACCGTCTCGCAGTGGTCCTCGATGACCCCGATTTTCCGCTGCAGCGTCGGGAGGTCGCCGTTGAACACGTCCGTGTTCCAGACGTCTGCGTGTTTCGCGACGAGTTTGAGGGTGACCTCTTCGCCCTGACCGCCGACGAGAATCGGGGGGTGGGGATCCTGCACAGGCGGGGGCGAACAGGGGGCGTCCTCGATCTGGTAGCGCTCGCCGTCGAATGACGCCCCGTCGCCGCCGGCGTCCCACATCCGTTTCATCAGGCGGATCGCCTCGTCGAGGCGCATCAAGCGCTCGAAGCCGTCGCGGTACTCCCAGCCGTAGGCGTCGTACTCGGGTTCGTGCCAGCCCGCGCCCAGGCCAAGCGAGAGCCGTCCCTCGGAGATGACGTCCAGCGTCGCGGCCATCTTCGCCACGAGCGCCGGGTTGCGGTAGTCGTTACAGAGGACGAGCGAGCCGACGCGGATGTCGTCGGTGAAGCCGGCGATGGCCGACAGGAGCGTCCAGACCTCGTACTCGGCGCGGTCGCGTCCGAGCATCAGGTGGTCGGGGGCCCACGCGGTGTGATAGCCCAGCTCCTCGGCCTTCTCGATGCCGGCCTTCGTCGTCTCCCAGTCGAGCGCGTCGTAACAGGGGGTGTCCCGGTGGACCGGTTCGGACCCCCCGCCCTCGTCGGGTGACCCCGCGAACACGGGCACGTTGAAGTCGAAGGTGACGTCGGCCATGGTCACTCCACCGCGTAGTGGTCGAGGGCTTCCCTGTTCAGTTCGGCGCTCAGCCCGACGCCCTCCGGCAGCGCGATGGTCCCGTCCTCCGCGCTGGGCGGGTTCGCGTAGATGGCGTCCGCGTAGGTGGAGTCCTTCTCACCTTGCTGTTCGGTGTACCACTCGGGGATGGGGAAGTACTCGGCCATCGGCGCGTTGGTGGAAGCGGCGATGAAGTGCAGGTGCGGGTTCGTCCCGGTGTGGGGGATGACGGGCACGTCGTGGGCGCTGGCCATCGAATCGATCTTCTGGAGTTCGGTCAGGCCACCGCACCGATGCACGTCGGGCTGGAGGATGTCGACGGCCTCGCGCTCGAGGAGTTCCTTGTGCCCCCAGCGGGTGAACTCGTGTTCGCCGCCGGAGATGGGCATCGGCGCGGCCTCGCGCACCTCGGCGTAGCCGTCGATGTCGTCCGGGATGACCGGCTCCTCGACCCAGGCCATGTCGTACGGTTCGAGGCGCTCGACCATCCGTTTCGCGTACTTGACCGACCAGCCCATGTAGGCGTCGCCGGCGATCTCGATCTCGTCGCCGACGGCGTCGCGGACCGTCTCGACGATCGCCTCGTTTTCCTTCATGCCCGACCGGCCGGCCTCCGGCCCGTACCGGAAGCGCAGTTTCATCGCGTCGAAGCCCGCCTCGGCGTACTCGCGGGCCTCCCGCGCGAGCGTCTCGTGGTCGACCGGGTGGAGGTTGCTCGCGTAACAGGGGATCTCGTCGTCGACCGGTCCGCCGAGCAGTTCGTACACCGGTTTGTCGGCCTCCTTGCCGGCGATGTCCCACAGCGCGAGGTCGACGGCGCTGATGGCCTCGATGGCGGCGCCCTTCCGACCGAACGGGATGGTCGCGCGGTACATCATGTCCCAGAGTCGCTCGCGCTCGCGCGGGTCCTCGCCCATCACGAGCTTCGAGAGCGTCTCGTCGACGATGGTCTCGATCGAGCCGGTCGCCCAGTTGCCGTGACCGACGCCGGTGATCCCCGCGTCGGTCTCGACCTCGACGACCACGTCGCCGACCGGGCCCATCCACTTCCGGCGGGCCTGCGGGTTGTCCCCGTCGGCGTTGTTGTACTCGTCGAACTTGCTCATGATCGTGACCAGCGGGAACTCGACGAACTCGCCCCACGACTCCGTGCTGACCTTCGTTACAGTGATGTCTGTGATCTCCATAGTGGCTCCTCGTCGCGTCTCGTTCGCAGGATTCCGGTCGCACGACCAAAACGTTTGCTGTCGCCGCAGTGCTCCGCCGCTGGCCGAGGACTTCGCGGCCCGTCGTGGACTGTCCTCCTGGCGTTCGACGGCTGTCGCGGGTCTGTCGTGGAATCGGCGACGGGTGTCGCCCGGTCCGGTATTCGGGCGCGGGTATTAAGTCGAGTCGAGTTTTCCCACAGACATGGGTAGCGCCGATCCCTATCTCTCCTCAGCGGTCGGGAAACGAGCAGCGCCGGACAGACGTCTCGGAATCGCGATGGTCGGTTGCGGGAACATCGCCGAAACGCAACTGGAGGCGTACCGCAATCTCGGTTTGAACGTGCGAGTCCTCTGTGACATCGACGCGAAACGGGCCACAGCGTGCCGCGCGGAGTACTACCCCGACGCCGACGTGACGACCGAGTACCAGGCGGTGCTCGACCGCGACGACGTAGCCGTCGTCGACGTGACGCTGCCGCCCGGTCCTCGTGCCGAGGTCATCGCTGACTGCGTCCGCGCGGGAAAGCACGTCCTGAGTCAGAAACCCTTCGTGACCGACCGGGAAGTGGGCGAGCGACTCGTCTCGCTGGCCGGCGAACACGGCGTTCGGCTCGCCGTGAACCAGAACGTCAGGTGGGCGCCCCACTACCGGTACATCCGCGAGGCGGTTCGGGAGGGGACGATCGGAGCGGTACACGGGGCTTCCCTGCGACAGTGCTGGGATTACAACCGCATCGAAGGCGACGGGATACCGCATCGCCTCCTGTTCTATTACGCGATTCACTGGTTCGACGTGGTGCGCCTCATCATGGGAGGGGAACCGCCGGACCGGGTCTACACGGCGACCGCGGGGACGCCGACGCAGCGCCCGTCACAGCCCATCGTGAGCCACTCCGTCCTGGAGTACGACCACGGACTCGTCTCGCTGTCGTTCGACGGGGACACGCGCACCGATTCTATCGACGAGACGTATCTGGTCGGCGAGACCGGCGTCATCGATTCTCGGGGCTCTACCCTCGACGACCAGTCGGTGACCGTTCGCCTCCGAGACGGAGAGCGGACGCCGGAGCTCACGGGCACGTGGAATCCCGGAGCCTTCGGCCACTCGATGGCGGAGTTACTCGCATCGATCGCCGACGATCGGGAACCGCTCCACAGCGGCGCGGATAACCTGCGAACGCTCGACGTGGCGTTCGCCGCGGTCCGGAGCGCAGAGACCGGTGCCCCGGTCCAGCCGGGCGAAATCGGGACGCTGCCGGAGCGCTGACTCACCCGGTGGACGGACGCGTCCCCGAACGGATCAGTGCGTCCGGAACCCAGCGAAGGCGCTACTCGGGATACGTCTCGTTGAATTCGGTCGCACGGTCATCTAGCTCGGCGGGCGAGGGGATCCGCTCGTCTATCGCCATCCGATACCTGAACGTCGCGGACTCGTTCGGGCCGAGTTCCAGCCCGAGTTCGGATTCGCCGTCGCTGTAGACTGCCTGTCCGAGCGGATTCGCAGCGAACAGCCCGTATCCGCGCGCCATCCAGTAGGTCGGATAGCCCGGATTTCCGGGATGATCGAATATCGTCACGGCCACGGGATCGCAGTCGATCTCGCCGGCCAGGCGCAGCCATTCCGCGCGGGTCCCCCACACGTCGCGTCCCCGGACGCGGGCGCCACTCAGATATTCGCCGGTCCGGCCCGCGGTCCCCGCTATCTCTGTCGTCGTTCCGCTCGTCGGATCGTCGACGACTGTGATCGGGTCTCGCGCGGGGTGTTCGAGTTCCGCTGCGACTCGCAGTGCGAACAGCCCCTCCTTGCTGTCCTCGAACGACACCGGGCCGCCGACCGCGGTCAGGGTCGTTCTCCGATCGATCGTGCGATTGTTCTCGAAGGCCCGAAACACGAACTCGGTCTCCTCCCGAAGCAGGGGGCCGTCGGGACCGACCCAGTCCGCTCGAACGACGAGTTCTCCGCGCCCGCTCCCGTCGGTCGTTTCCACCACGTCTCTGTGTCGGATCGAACCGAGAGGCTCCCATCGCTCGTCGGTTTCCGGCCCCGCGTTCGCCCAGAAGTTCACGCCGTTCACCGGATCGTAGTTCAGCCAGTGACCGACGTGATGAGGGTGATCGGTCCGTTCACCGGACCGTGAGTCGAGTGGATACCCGCGAGTGACCCGATTCCCGGCGGGGGACCGGATCGGATGGAGCACCGGTTTCGCGAGTACGCGCTCGGTCGTGTCGTACACGTACGAAGTGAACGGGTCGCCACCCGCGCGAACGTCTACTCGTCCCGATCGCTCGTTCACAACGATCGAAACGGCTTGCTCGGGTCCGCTGTTCATGGATACTCAATTCCGCGGCGGACCGCTTATGCCTCCCGGTTGTGACCCCATTCCGCAGTTCGACGAAGGGCGGTAGCTGTCGGCGTCACCATCATCGACGAGTACCTGCCAACGAGTACCCGCCGACGAGGTGCCATTTGGCGCCTCGCTGTTTCTCACACCGCGTCGGCGAGCGGCGACTCCAGATAGTCCGTCTGCGCGGCCGTCAGCGACACCTCCAGCGCGCCGAGGTACTCCTCGAGCTGGTCGACGTCCTCGGGCCCGACGATGACCGAGTCGACGGCGTCCTGTGCGAGCACCCACGCGACGCTCACCTGGACAGGCGTGTGGCCTGTCTCGTCGGCCACCTCGCGGACTCGGTCGAGCGTCTCCCAGCGCGCTTCGACGTTCCAGCGGTCCCACAGCGGCGCGAGCCTGCTCCCGGGGTCCGGCGTCTCGCCGCGCTCGTAGCGGCCCGCGAGAAAGCCCGCCGCCAGCGGCGAGTAGGTCGTCACGCCCACTCCCTGGTCGGCCGCCGCGGGGAGCGATTGCGTCTCTTCCTCGCGGGCGACGAGGCTGTACTCCGACTGGACGCAGGCGTAGCGCTCGAAGTTCCGGCGGTCGCTCGTGGCGAGCGCCTTCATGAGTTGCCAGCCGGCGAGGTTGCTCGCGCCGCCGTACCGGACCTGCCCGTCGCGGACGAGCTGGTCGAACGCCGACAGCGTCTCCTCGATAGGGGTGTCGTCGTCCCAGCTGTGGGCGTAGTAGAGGTCGACGTAGTCGGTGCCGAGGCGGTCGAGACTCTTCGCGGCCTGTTCGAGGACGTGCTTGCGCGAGAGCCCGTCGCCGTTGGGGCGTTCGGCCATGGTCGCGCCGACTTTCGTCGCGAGCACGACCTCGTCGCGCCGGCCGTCGACCGCCTCCCCGACGATCTCCTCGCTGTTGCCGCCCGAGTAGTAGTTCGCCGTGTCGAGGAAGTTGATCCCCGCCTCCAGCGCGCGGTCGATGACCGCGTGCCCCTGCTCCGCGTCGACCGTCCACTCCCAGTCGTCGTCCGGCACGTCCCCGCTGCCGTAGTTCGCACAGCCGAGACACAGCCGCGACACTTCGAGGCCCGTCGCTCCGAGAGACGTGTACTCCATGGTCCCAGTGGCGAAGCGAGCGGGTAAATAGATACGGACGACATCGACGATGACCGAAAGATACGAGAGACAGGAAGGACACACCGTGCTATGGACTGGGACCGACTGCTCGACGCCGCCTGCCAGTTCTCGCGGGGCTGGCAACTGCTGTTCGTCATCTCGTTCGTGTCGATCGTCGTCCTGGGTCTGTCGCTCGACGTCGTCGAACCGGGCACCGCGACGTACGTCGTCACCGTCATCCAGCTGGTCTCGTTCGGCGCGCTGTTCGTGTTCACCGGCGGCCTGCTCTTTCTCTGTACCCGCCGGGAGTGACCCCGATGCTTGGTCGCGACTTGCGCCATCGACCGCCGGGGTCGGGCGACGCCAACGCTTAAGCGCCAGTCTCTCGAGGTACGTACCGTCACGATGACTCACGAGTTACGGCAGGGCCCGAAGGCCGGGCGCCACTGGCCGTCGGAGACCGAGACGTACGAAGACCCCGCGAGCGGCGCGACGGTCAGACGACTGACCAACTATCCGGGGACGGACAATCGACACCTCTACTTCACTGAGAACGGCTGGTACGACGACGGCCGGCGACTCCTCGTCAGGGGCCGCAGGGAGGGCACGGGCGACCTCTACTCGGTGGACCTCGAGACCGGCCTCATCACGCAGATAACGGACCTTCCCAGCGACGTGGAGGACGTGACCTGCCACCCCGGGAGCGCCACCGCCTACTTCTGGTGTGGCGGGCGCATCGGCGGCGTCGACCTGGACTCGCTCGAGGTCTGGACCGTCTACGAGACGCCCGAGGAGTTCAGCGACTACGGCGGGAGCATGCCGGGCGTCACCGCCGACGGCGAGACGGTCTGTTTCAGCCTCGTCGAGGACGCCGTTCCGAAGCCGACCTTCAGCGGGAACCGGGCGGAAGACGGCGGCGACACGGACGACGCGGAGGACGCCGACCGCGAGGACTGGATCGACGAGATGTTCGAGGCGCGGCCGCGCTCCCGAGTCATGGCGATTCCCGCGGACGGCGACGGCGAGGCCGAGACGCTCGTCGACGTGGAACGCTGGCTCGGGCACGTCAACACGTCGCCCGAACGCCCGGAACTGCTGACCTACTGCGAGGAGGGCACCTGGGAGCGCGTCGACAACCGAATCTGGGTGCTGAACCGCGAAACCGGCGAGACGTGGCGTGTCCGCCCGACCGACGAGGACGAGGCCGTCGGCCACGAGTACTGGCTCGCCGACGGCGAACACGTCGGCTACCACGGCTGGCGCGGGAGCCGCGACGACCCGGACCCCTTCTTCGGCGTCGCCCGTTACGACGGGGCCGACCGCCGCGAAGGGACCGCGCCCGACATCTACACGCACTTTCACTGCAACACGCCGGACCTGGTCGTCGGCGACGGCACGTTCCGGGGCATCCCGCACAACCTCCTCTGGTCGTACGACGAGGCCGCCGGCGAGTTCCGCGGCCCGCGCAAACTCGCGACCCACGGGTGGGCCGGCGACGACGACGCACACCCCCACTCGCGGGTCGGTCCCGACGACTCGCAGGTCGCCTTCGACAGCACCCGCGCCGGCGACGGCAGCGACGTCTATCTCGTCGAGGTGCCGGACTTCGAGGACTTGCCCGAACACGACCTGTCGTGACAGGGGCCCGATTGCCGGTATTGGCGGACGCTCGACCGGTCCGTCCCGCCCCTGTCGAGGCCGCGTATCCGTCACAGGGCCCGATAGTGCGCCGTCCTCGGGACCTGTAACGCCCACCGATCTATGACTCTGTCCGGGATCCTTCCGGTAGTATCGGAAATCGCCGGCTGTGGCCCGTACAGTCGGTCTCTGTCACGTTCAGCAGCGGATCCGCCGGTCCCGTTCCCGGAGTAACCGTGCGATCGACCGGAATTACAGATTTACTACTGTAATTGTTAGCCGCGCACCCGGATCCGAACGAGGGCGGTATTGCCTGGTAGCCACACATCTGTTCGATAATGCCGGACGGGTTTCGATCGGGGCCGACCGGACTACGATCGCGTTCGAACGGGGTCCGAACGCGTCAGTTCGCCCCCCACCAGGGAATCGTTCGAGCGTGTCGAGTCGCTCGTTCGGGACTGCGGTGATACGAGCGACCCCAGCGTCACTCGCCGGTGACGGGGTTCTCGAGCGTCCCGATCCCCTCGATCTCCGCCTCGCAGACGTCGCCGGGTTCGAGCAGATCCACGGGCTCGCGGAAGATGCCCACGCCGCCGGGGGTCCCGGTCGAGATCACGTCACCGGGCCGGAGCGTCATGTTCTCGCTGATGTACGAGACCAGTTCCGGCACGTCGAAGATGAACTGCTCGGTGCTGGACTCCTGTTTGGTCTCGCCGTTCACTCGAAGCGCGACGTCGACCGCGTTCGGGTCGAAGTCGTCGCCGACAGTGAGCGCCGGCCCCATCGGCGAGAAGGTGTCGTAGCTCTTCCCGCGGAAGAACTGGCCGTCGTCGAACTGGGCGCGGCGGCCGCTCACGTCGTTTAGCACCGTGTAGCCCGCGACGTAGTCGGGGGCGGCCGACTCGGACACGTCCGAGCACCGCTCGCCGATGACGACGCCGAGTTCGACCTCGTAGTCGACCTGCTCGTCGCCGCCCGGGTGAACGATGGGGTCGCCCGGATTGGTGACCGTCGTCGGCGCCTTCGAGAACAGGAGCGGGACTTCGGGGATCTCCTCGTCCTGTTCCTCGGCGTGGTCGCGGTAGTTCAGCCCCGCACAGACGATCTTGCCGGGGACCGGGACCGGCGCGAGCAGCGACACCTCCTCGACCGGTCTTCGGGGGAGCGAATCCGCGTCGAGCCGCTCGCGCACCGCCGACAGGTAGCTGTCGTTCGTGAAGTCCTCGTAGGTCGGTTCGCCGGTCGGGAGCCCGCCGACGGGCCGGACGTCCGAGCCGTCGCGGACGCCCCAGGTCGGGCCGCTGGCCGCTGTGTAGCGTACGAATCGCATCGACCGAACGAGGGAGCGTCGTCGTCTTAAAGCTTGACAAAACGCGCTACCGCTGCGACCGGTTTCCGCGGTCGCGGCCCGGGTTGATTCCCCCCGACCGCGTCTACATGTAGGTGAGGTTGACCTCGATGACGTTCGCGGTCCGCAGCACCTGGCTCGGGATCTCCTCCTCGAAGCGGTCGCCCTGCATCCGGTTTTTCGGCCCGGAGACGCTGATCGCGCCCAGCACCTCGCTGTCGTTGAGTATCGGCGCGGCGATACACCGCATACCGAGCACCCGTTCCTCAACGTCGACCGCGTACCCGCGCTCGCGCACCTCCTCGAGTTGCTCGAAGAGGACGTCCTCGTCGGTCACCGTCCGGTCGGTGACGGCTGGCATGCCGTGGCGTTCGAGGATGTCGCGCACGCGCTCTTCGGGCATGTGCGCCATGATCGCCTTGCCGAGCGCCGTCGTCTGCAGCGGGACCCGATAGCCGTTGTACGTGTCGAGCTTGACCGCGTTCTCGCCTTCAGTCTTGTAGAGGAAGACCCCGCGACCGTGCTCTTCGACCATCAGGTTGGTGTGTTCGCCGGTCTGCTCGGCGAGTTTCTTCAGCTCCGGCTTCGCCACCTCGAAGACCTTCATCCCGCGGCGCACGTACCCACCGAACTCGAGAAAGCGCGTCCCCGCGCGGTAGGTACCGTCCTCGTTGACCACGAGTTCGAGCTCCTCCAGCGTCCGCAGGTGGTCGTGCGCCGTGCTCCGCGGCAGTCCCAGATGCTCCGCCACTTCCGTCACGCCCGCTCCATCGAGCTCCTGTAACGTTTCGACGACGTCGAAACTAACCCGCGTGGCTTTCACCGGAACGTCGGCCCGCGTGTTCGGTTCGCTCGCCATAGCTCGTAGTCCGTCCCACAGGACAATAAAACTGTTCGATAATACCGGAACAGTTTCGGCGACTGGTAACACAACACACAAGCCGACCGCGTCCGAGTGATCGGGTATGACCCGGGAGTGCGTGGACGCGTGAGCACGGAGTCCAGTGTCACGACCGTCGAGCGGCTGGAATCCGTCGGCGTCGCGACGCGACGTGTGGCCCCGTCGGCAGTGCCGGACGCGGTCGCCGCCGCGATCGAACCGCCGGCGGTCGGGGTGTCCTTCGCCGACGGTGAGGCGGGATTCTCGACCGATGAGGCGGGATTTTCGATGAAAGACGCTGCGCTCGCGGACGCCGGCGTGACGGTCGATCCGACGGGGACGCAACTCGACGCGGCGCGGACGGGCGTGACACCCGCATCGCTGTGTGTCGCCGACTACGGGACGGTGGTCCTCCCGGCCCGGTCGGACGGGTCGGAGCTGGTGAGTCTGTTCGTCGACCGCCACGTCGTCGTCCTCCGCGAGCGCGACGTGGTCCCCGATATGGAGACGGCGTTCGAGCGCTTCGGGAGCGGCCTGGAGAACGCGAGCGAGAGCCGTATCCTCGCGACGGGGCCGAGCGCGACGGCGGACATGGGCGAACTCGTCGTCGGCGCCCACGGCCCGGAGTCGGTGATAGCTATCGTCGTCACGGGGGCCGACGCGTGACCAGGAAGGACTATCGGTCGCTCATGCGGACCGAGGGCGCCGCCGTCCGCGAGAACACGCAGGGGTTCAACGCGGGGCGCTACGAGTCGGTCGCGAAACTCGAGGACTACGAGGCGCTCAAAGACGAGGCTCGCGCGATCAAAGAAGACGCCATCGAGCGCCTGCCGGAACTGATCGAGGAGCTCCGCGAATCCGTCGAGGCGAACGGCGGGACTCTCTACGTCGCCGACGACGCCGCCGATGCCAACCGCTACGTCCGCGACGTGGTGGGCGCCGAGCGCGAGAAGACTGTGGTCAAGAGCAAGTCGATGACCTCGGAGGAACTCGAGGTCAACGAAGCGCTCGCGACCGACGGGCACGACGTGGTCGAGACGGACCTGGGCGAGTGGGTCCTCCAGGTGGCCGACGAGGCGCCCTCGCACATCGTCGCGCCGGCCATCCACAAGTCCCGCGAGGCCATCGCGGACCTGTTCAACGAGCGGTTCGACCCCGACCCACCGCTCGAGACCGCCGAGGAACTCACTCGCTTCGCCCGCGAACAGCTCGGCGAGCGGATCCGCGGGGCCGACGTGGGGATGACGGGCGCGAACTTCCTCGCCGCCGAATCGGGAACGATGGCGCTGGTGACGAGCGAGGGCAACGCCCGCAAAACCGTCGCGGCGACGGACACCCACATCGCCGTGGCGGGCGTCGAGAAAGTCGTCCCGAGCGTCGCGGACTTCGCCCCGTTCGTCGAACTCATCGGCCGCTCCGGGACCGGCCAGGATATCACCGCCTACGTCTCCCTGCTGACGCCGCCGGTCGAGACGCCCGTCGTCGATTTCGACGACGACGAGGCGCCGCTGTCCGAGTGCGGGACCGGCCGCGACTTCCACCTCGTGCTGATCGACAACGGCAGACTGGCGATGCGCGAGGACGACGACCTGCGGGAGACGCTGTACTGCATCCGGTGTTCGGCCTGCTCGAACGTCTGCGCGAACTTCCAGCAGGTCGGCGGCCACGCCTTCGGCGGGGAGACCTACTCCGGCGGCATCGCCACCGGCTGGGAGGCCGGCGTCGAGGGGCTCGACACCGCGGCGGAGTTCAACGACCTCTGTACCGGCTGTTCGCGCTGCGTCGAGGCCTGTCCGGTGAAAATCGACATCCCGTGGATCAACACCGCGGTCCGCGACCGGATCAACCGCGGGACCGACCGGGAGACCTTCGACTTTCTGGTCGACGGGCTGACGCCCGACGCGGAGGGGTCGACCGGGGCAGACGGCGAGCGAGACGGCACCCCGTCGCTCGGGAAGCGCTTTTTCGGCAACTTCGAGACGGTGGCGAAACTCGGCAGCGCCACGGCCCCCCTATCGAACCGGATGGCCGACACCGCGCTCGCCCGGCGAGCGATGGATCGCTTCCTGGGGATCGACCCGCGCCGGGAACTGCCGCAGTTCAGGCGTGAGACGCTCGTTTCGTGGGCGCGCGACCGAGATTCGAGCGTCGCGAGTTCCGCCGCGAGTTCCAGCGGTGGGGCGGACGCGGACGCCGCCCGCCGCGCGGTCCTGTATCCCGACCTCTACACGAACCACGTGCAGGTCGAGCGCGGGAAAGCGGCCGTCCGCGTCCTCGAAGCGCTCGGCGTGGATGTCGTCGTGCCGCCCGCGCCCTCCAGCGGTCGAGCGCCCCTCTCGCAGGGGATGGTCGCGACCGCTCGCGACCACGCCGAACGGGTCGCGGAGGCGCTCGACCCCTACATCGCCTCGGGGCGCGACGTGGTGGTCGTCGAACCCAGCGACCTCGCGATGTTCGACCGGGAGTACGAGCGACTGCTCGACGCGGACGCTCACGAGCGCCTCTCCGGGCACAGCTTCGAGGTGCTGGAGTACGTCTTCGGTCTCCTGGAGAACGGCGCCGACCCGGACGCGCTCCGGGCCGGAGACGGCGAGCGCGTGGCCTACCACAGCCACTGCCAGCAGCGGACGCTCGACCTCGAAGCCCACACCGTCGCCGTCCTCGAACGGCGCGGCTTCGACGTGACCACCTCCGACGTAGAGTGTTGCGGCATGGCCGGCAGCTTCGGCTACAAGTCCGACTACTACGACGTGAGCATGGCCGTCGGTGACGAACTGCGCGAGCAGTTCACCGAGCCGGACGCCCGCGACAGGACCGTCGTCGCGAGCGGGACTTCCTGTCTCGAACAGCTCGGGGCGCTGCTCGACCGGCGCCCGACCCATCCCGTGCAACTGCTCGACGGGGCGTCAGACGCCGACTGAAGCGACCGCGGAAGGCTCCGCTCAGAGGCCGACGTGGCGTTCGAACGAGCGCCCGCGGAGCCAGCTCAGGTCCTGCGAGGAGACGGTATCGACGTGCTCGAGCCAGTTGCGCGCCTCGACGTAGGTCGCCTCGTCGCTGACGTTCGGGAAGTCCGATCCCCATATCACCCGCTCGCGGCCGAAGCGGTCGAGCAGCCAGCGGACGTGGTCGTGCATATCAGGATAGGGAAACGGCTCCGCCGAGCGGTGCTGGACCTCGGAGACCTTGACGGCGACGTTGTCGTACTCGGCGAGGTCGGCGAACGGGGCGAGCGCCTCGTCGGGGTCGGTGTCGGCACCGGCGTGGGCGAAGTGGTCGAAGAGGTAGGTCAGATCGGGGTAGGCCTCGACGAGTTCGAGCGCCTGGTCGAGCTGGTCGTGGTGGGCGAGTATCTGGACGGTCGCGTCCGTCTCGACGGCGGCCTCCCAGAAGGCCGTCTCGTCGACGGCGTCGCGCAGCCACGTCACGCTCGGGTCGAACGTCTCCCACATCCGGTCGTAGGGGCAGGCGGCCCCCAGCCGGAAGCCGAGGACGCCGTCGACGGCCATGTACCGCCGGAGTTCGTCGTCGGCGCCGTCGGCGAACTGGTCGACCATCACGATGCCGTAGAGGCGGTCGCTGCGCTCGACGGCCGCGACCGTGTACCAGTTGTCCGTCCAGTCGCAGATGGGGTAGCCGACGACGACGGCTTCGTCGACGCCGCTTCTGTCCATATCCCCGAGCAGCCGGTCGTCCGTGTAGACGGTGTGGACGTCGAACCCGTCCACGAGGTCGAGAAGCGGCCCGTTGACCCACGGGTGTTCCTCGCTCGCCGGCCCCCAGGCGTGGGTGTGAGAATCTAACACCATCGTCTCCAACGTGTACGTACTCGGGCCTAAAGATACCGCCCGCCGCAAGACCTAATTCGGAACCGGTCGAACCGGCGCGGTATGGAGCGGATCGCGTTCCACCTGGAGATTACCGACGGACAGCGCGAGGAATACCGACGGGAACACGAGAGCGTCCCCGAGGCGCTCGAACGGGCCTATCTCGACTCTGACGCGGGTCTCGAAACCTACTCCGTGTTCGAGAAGGACGGCCACGTTTTCGGGTACATGGAACTCGAAGACCCCGACGCGGTGCGCGAGGTGATGGCCGAGAGCGACGCCCAGGCCGACTGGGACGAGGTCATGGACCCGATCCTGCAAGACGAATCCGACCCCTGGATGGACGAGGTGTATCGCATGATATAGGAACATCCTGGACCGGGCGAGCGGTTCGATCGCCGGGAGACGGGGCGTCTCAGAGCCCGAGGGACTCGACGGACCATTCCGCGGCGGGAGTGAACGCTTCGAGGTCCGGCTGGATCGGGGTCCCGT
>Ga0207851_100076_pt1 | contig 81924 bp, 71 predicted proteins | sample A23E3SouthBayCA_FD_187747 | JGI IMG/M metagenome (GOLD analysis project Ga0207851, IMG submission 187747) | Aerobic enrichment media microbial communities from Eden Landing Ponds, California, USA - A23 E3 (SPAdes) | ecosystem: Environmental > Aquatic > Marine > Unclassified | place: Emeryville... | reverse complement strand
TCGACGAGAACCGCGACCGTTGCCCGATCTGCGGCACGGAGTTGGCACGGAAGAACCCCGCATAAGTAGGAGGCCCTTCCGCCGGCCGCGACAGCGGCCGGTTGGGTCAGCGGACCGCTGTCGTCACCGATCGAGTCAGCAGACCGCTGTCACCGCCGAATGACGTGATTCAGCCGATCAGCCCCGTCTCTGTCGCGTAGAGTCCGGCGAACTGCGCGGTGTTGAACAGCCCGTGAACGACGGCCGGAACGACGAGGTTCTCGCTCTTTTCGTAGACGACGCCGAGGGTTCCGCCGAGGACGAGGATCATCCCGAGCGTCACAAAGAGACCGTCGCCGCTGTACGAGGAGAGATGGACGGCGGCGAAGATCGCGCTCGCGGCGATGATGGCGACCCGAGTGCCGTACGCCCGACGGAACAGCCCTTGGACAATCCCGCGGAAGACCAGTTCCTCCGTCGGCCCCACGAGCAGCACCGTCACCGGGATCAGATACAGGTAGTAGATCGGTTGGCCGCTGCCCTGCTCGGCGATCAGGCTGTCGGCTCCCTGCCGCCCCAAGGCGCTGAGGATCGCCGAGGACGAAAAGTACAGCGCGAGCAACGCGGCGAAGCCGATTGCGAGCCACTTCAGATCGCCGCGGGTCGGGCGGCGAACGGGGACGAGATCCAACTGGTCGGTGACCGCGAGGAAGCCGATCCCGGCGACGCCGAAGCCGACGAACTGGAACGCGCTCCGGAGCGCCAACCCGAGCGCGCTCTCGCGGGCGATCCCGGCGGCGTCCAACAGCGGATAGCCGAGCGCGACGGCGATCGACGCGAGGATGAACACGAGCGCGACGACGACGAACGTCCCGCCGAGCGCGCGGAGGTGCGTCCGCAGGTCGGGGACCGAGGAAGAACTGGCGTCAGAAGCCATTGCTGGGCGGCGGTACGGGTTCGGCGCGAATAGGGATACCGATCCCACCCGTGATTGAGTAGGTTCGCGTGGCCGTGTTTAGTTAAGCGATTGCAGCCGGAAAACCGCTGGCGGGTGGGAATGGAAGGGGCCGTGCTCTCGACGAAGACGGGTGACGTAAGCCGCGAGGTGGCGGAGCCACCTCGGCCGTGCGAACGGGCGCAGAGCGCCCGTGAGCAGAGACCGCAGGAGTGAGCGTAGCGAATGACGAGGACCGTGGTTCGAGAGAGCAAAGCTCTCTCGTCATCACGAAAGACCGCCGGTCTTTCGAACGACAGCGAGCCCATCGAGTCGAGAGCACGGGGGCTTCCGAAGGCTTCTCCGTACCGCTTTCGACGGTATCACTCCAAACTAAACAGTACCGCGCATTTGTGACTAATATTTAATAATGTAGAATATGTGTCACTGAGATATGAGCGTACTAGACTCCCTGCGTCGGTGGTGGGAACTCAACGTATGGTTTTTTGGACGGCTCCACAGCGTGGCCGACGTGATCGCGGGGATCGCGTTTGTGCTGTTGATTCCGCTCGGAATACTCCTGTTCCAACAGGCATTGGGGCTCACGATACCGTTTCCCGACCGGGCGGCCGCACCGCTGTATTACGCCTTTCTTGCCGTTGCTGCGGTGTTCGCAGTCGCGGTACTCGTCCAGACGGCCGCTGCCCTTCGTGCGTTCTTTATGAAGGTCCACATCCGGATCCTCGATTTGCTCCGTGAGTAGCGGGGACCGGGTGTGACCGGGGGCCAGCCGACAGTTTGTGTGACTTCCCACGTCGACGCCGCGAGCGATAGATCCTTTCACGCCGCATCCGTAACTCCGCGTATGGGTGTCGACTGTCCGGACTGCGGCGTCTCACTTGCGAGTGTTCACGTCCCGACCGACCTCCGGGCCTTCGCGCCGGAGGAGAACGCCGTGATCCGGTGTTGTCCCCGTTGTCTCCGGGTATTCCCGATCGACGAGGGGGATTCGGGGGAGACGGAACGCGACTCCGACCTCCCCGCGTCGATTCCGGACGAAGACAGCAGAGTCGCGCTGCTGCTTCTCGTGAACCTCCTCGATTCGCTCGCGCTGAACCGTGCGTCGATCCAGTCGCTCCTCGACTACGCGGAGTCGTCGGGGACGGACGTCTTTCTCGCGCTCGATCGACTCGCGGAAGACGACGCGGTCGACGCGCACGTCGATCTGACGCGTCGTCGTCGACAACTCGAATCGCTGCTGTAGAATTGGGAATTGGGCTCTTTCGCTACGCGACTTATACGCCGGTCGAGTACCGCAGAATCCCGGCGATGCCGCCGAAGGCGTCGTAGAGCTGTTCGCCCTTCTCGAAGTCCGTGGAGATGAACTTGGTTTCGGTGCCGCGCTGTTCGGCGATGTCCATCAGATACTCGATCACGTCCTCGCGATCGAGTTTCTCGGCCTCCTCGCCGCACTCGGTGCAGGTGTGGCCGGGATCGCCGTGTCGCCGGTCGACGACTTCGTACTCCTCGTGGTCGTTCGGACATTCGTAGATCACGACGTCCGAGCGGAGGTCCTCCGAGAGGAGCAGCCGGTCGACAGATCCCATCATCAAGTTCTGTCGGGTGGGGCCGAACCCGTACGTCGCCTCCTCGCCAGTGTGCAGTTTCTTGAAGAACTCCTCCATCTCGGATTTGTCCTTCATCACCTCTTGATCGGCGAGGACCTCCTGGGCGGCGTCGACGAGGTCGTACAGTCCCGACTCGTCCGTATAGGAGACGTCGAACTTCCCGACGACGATGTCGCCGACCTCGTGGTGGAGGTAGTCGCCGTCGAGGAACTCGTCTTTCGTCGGCGAGGGGCCGCCCACGAGGACGCCGTCCATCTCGTGGCGCTTCGGGACGAACAGGTCGTTGGCCATCCCGGCGACCTCCTGATAGAAGTTGTCGATCGCTTCGAGTCGGAGGCGGGCGAACCGCTGGGCGGACTGGCCACCTTTCCGCTGCTTGCCGGGGACGAGCGACGACGCTGACTTGACCGGCTCGACGCGCTTGCCCTTCAGCCAGCCGACGTTCGCCTCGCGGCGGTCGAGGACGATCAGGCCGAACAGGCCCTTGTCCGTCAGCATATCCTCTAACGGCTCGGTGAGGAAGTCCGAGTCGCAGTGGTAGCGGAACGACTGGATCGGTTCGGGCGGACTGTCCAGCGCGCGCGTCACCATATCGGTCTGGCCGCCGCCGGAGTTGACCGCGCCCGAGAAGAGGACGATGCCGTTGTCCGGGGGGAAGGTGTCGTAGTAGCGGAGACGATCCTTGATCGACGTCAGCGCGTCCTGCACGTTCGTCCGCGTCTGCTTGGACTTGATGTTGGACGCCTCCGAGTGCTCTTGGGTGACGTGGGCGACGACGTCGGAGATCTGCTTGTCCGGGGGGATGTAGATCGTGACGAGCTGCGTGCCGGAACCCTCGTACTCTTTGAGTTCCTCGATGACCTTTCGGAATTCGTACTTCCGACGGTCCTCGTTCACCTCGTCGGCGTCGGTACTCATTACCCGTACTAGCCGCTCCAGTGGGTAAGTAACCTGCGACTACGGGCGGAGCAGTGCGGTCGGAGGGCTGGTCAGAGACGAGAGGGCCAGCGACGGGTCGGGGGACGCCGACGCGCGCGTAATTATCAAAACGGCCGAACCGCCGGACAGATTTATAAGCACAACGCGGGAGTCACGGAACGAACCTATGGGTCGTGTGTACGCAGTCGTCAGTGCGAAGGGGGGTGTCGGCAAGACGACGACGGCGGCGAACCTCGCCGCCGCGTTAGCCGCCGCGGGATCGAGCGTCGCCGTCGTCGACGGCGATTTGGGGATGGCGAATCTCGCGAACACGCTCGGCGTCTCGCTCGGGGAGGTCACGCTCCACGACGTCCTCGCGGGTGATGCCGACGTCGACGAATCGATTCACGAGGGACCACACGGGCTGGCCGTCGTTCCCGGATCGCCGGATCTCGACGCGTTCTCGCGGACGGAGCCGGACGAACTGGAGTCAGCACTCGCGGCTCTCAGTGAGGAGTACGAGTACGTCATCCTCGACACCGGCGCGGGGCTCAGCAACGACACCGTCGTCCCGATGACGTTGGTCGACGAGGTGCTCTTGGTCTCGACGCCGACGCGCGACTCCCTCGGCGACACCGACAAGACGAGACAGGTCGCCGGTCGCCTCGGCGTCAGCGTCGCTGGCGTCGCGCTCAATCGGACCGACCGCCAGACGCTCGATCCGGAGTTCGTCAGCGACCTGCTCGACGCGGAGATCCTCCAGCTCATCCCGGATGCGGTCGTGATCTCGGAGGCCTCGAACGCGGGCGAACCGCTGACGACCTTCGCACCGGGTAGCGACGCGGCGTCGGCGTACCGCTCGCTCGCGGCGGGCCTCACCGGCGACGAGCGTCTCGCGGACGAGCGCGAAGACCTCGACGAATCCGGGGTCGGAGCCGCGTCCGCGGAATCCGACGACGCTGACGAGGGGGACGAACCGGCGGACGCTGCTGAGACGATCGGTTCGTCTGACGGCGTTGAGGCCGGTGACGACGATGATCCCTTGGCCGAGTACGAGATTGGAACCGATTCCGTCGGCGACGCGCGCGCCGGCGTTGCGTCGACGGACGATCCAACGGAATCGGTTGGGACGGAGGAGGAATTGGTCGACGACGAACCGGACGACGAGGAATTGGTCGACGATGAACCGGACGACGACGAACCGGATGACGAGGAACTGGACGACGACGAACCGGTCGATGAGGAATCGGTCGACGACGAACCGGTCGATGCGGAATCGGTCGACGACGAACCGGCCGATGCGGAATCGGTCGACGACGAACCGGCCGACGAAGAGCCGGAACAGACGGACGCGGGGTCAGAGCCGCTCGTCGAACCCGCGAGCGCGGACGAACTCACCGCCGCGAACGACGATGCCGAGGCGGACGTAGACAGCGGGGTCTACACGACGCCGCTCTCGGACGACATCGATACCGCAGAGGAGACACCGGACGAGGGTGACGACTCAGCGGCCGAGGCTGGCGTCGACACGAGCGGCGAAGAGTCTCCCGAGGAGGTCGACGAGGCCGAATCTCCGGCGGCGGACGCCGAAGCGACCGACGGGGCGCAGATCGAGGACGCCGAGGCGGGAGACGAGACAGCCGACGAAGCGGGAGCTGAGGGCGATAACGACGAGGCTGACGACGATGGCGACGAAAAAAAGAAGGGTCTCTTCGGGCGGTTCTTCGGCTAGGATCGGCGCGCGGAAGCGGGAGCTTCTTTTATGCGGGTGCGGTGATTCGTCGATATGGCAGAAACTGATTCGCGTGTTCCGTTCTGGTGGCTCATCCTCTTCATCGTCCTCGCACTGGGCGCTGGCGCTGCGACCGTGCTCGCGGTCGGCGGCGACCTGATGGGGATGATCGCACCGGTCGCGCTATAATCGACTGCGGGTGATCTCGCGTCGACCGAGACCGTCTTACATCGATTCGGGGGCGTCGATGCCGAGTGCGTCGAGCGCGTTCGCGACGGTGTGTCGCGACGCCTCGACCAGTCCGAGACGCGCCGCGGCGACCGCGTCGTCTTCCGCATTGAGAACTGAGCACTCCCGATAGAACGTGTTGAACGTCTCGGCGAAGTCGCGAGCGAACGTGGCGACGACGTGCGGTTCGAGGTCCTCGGCGGCCTCCTCGATCACCGCGGGGAAGCGCGCGATGTCCGCGAGCAGTTCGCGCTCGGCCTCCGTGTCGAGCAGGTCGGTGTCGAGCGCGGGTTCGATGCCCGCGTCGGCCGCTTCGCCTTGGATCCCGCAACACCGCGCGTGAACGTACTGGACGTAGGGGGCGGATTGGGCCTCGAAGTCGAGCGCGCGCTCCCACTCGAAGGTGATCCCCTTGGTCGGCTGCTTCGAGACGATGTCGTAGCGGACCGCACCGATGCCGACTTGGTGGGCGATCCGGTCGATGTCGTCCTCGTCGAGTTCGTCGTTTCTGATGCGCGAATCGACTCGTTCTTCGACCTCCTCGCGGGCCCGACGGATCGATTCGTCGAGCAGGTCGTCGAGGTCGACGCCGGTCCCCTTCCGGGTCGACATCCCGCCTTCGGGGAGGTTGACCCACGAGTAGAACGTCTGTCGGAGTTGGTCGGTGTCGTTACCGAGGACTTCCAGCGCGGCTTCGAGCTGCTCGGCTTGGAGCTTGTGGTCCTCGCCGAGGACGGTCACCGCCTCGTCGTAGTTCGCGAACTTCCACTCGTGGTGCGCGAGGTCCCGGGTCGTGTACAGCGTGGTGTCGTCCGACCGGAGGAACACGAGGTTCTTCTCTAGGCCGAACGCCGAGAGATCCAGTTGCCACGCCTCTTCCTCGTAGACGGCGTGCTCGGAGTCTTTCAGCCGCTGGACGACGTCGTCGGCGGAGCCGTCGCGGATGAACTGCGATTCCTTCACGAAGCGGTCGAACTCGGCCGGAAGCCGTTCGAGCGAGGTCCGCATCCCGCCGAGCACTTGGTCGACGACGACGGCGACGCGCTCGAACGTCTCCTCGTCGCCCGCTTCGAGCCCCTGCATTATCGCGGCGATCTCCGCTTCCGCCTCGTCGACGACGTCGCCCTCGGCGTTCTCCAAGAAGTCGTTGCCCTTCCGGTAGTAGCGCACGAGGTCGTAATCCGCGCGGTCGCGTTCCGGTTCCGGCAGCTCGGACTCGTCGAACGTCTCGTAGGCCCACGTGAAGACGGCCACTTGGCGACCGGCGTCGTTGACGTAGTAGTGCCGTTCGACGTCGTTGCCGGCGTACTCGAGGACGCGGGCGACGGCGTCGCCGAAGATCGGGTTTCTTGCGCGGCCGACGTGGACCGGTCCTGTCGGGTTCGCGCTCGTGTGTTCGACGACGACGGATTTGCCCGTCGGCGGCAGCGTCCCGTAGTCCGGTGCACGCCCCGCATCGAGCGTGTCGGCGTAGTAGGAATCGGAAACGTAGAAGTTCACGTACGGCCCCTGCGTGTCGACGCGGCCGACGTACTCGCAGTCTCCGAGGTCGATCGCCTCGGCGACGTCCTGTGCGACCGCGGGGGGTGCGGCACCAACTTCTCCGGCGAGGCGGAACGCGACGCTCGACGCCAGCGTCGCCGGGACGTCCTCCGGCGGTTCCTCGACCCCGAGGTCGTCGGTCGGCAGGTCGAGCGCGTCGAGCGCTCCCTCGACCGCGTCCTCGACCTCCGAGCGGAAGGTTCTGAACATACTCGCCGTTCAGCCACCGCGGCTAAAGGCCTTTCCGAACGTCGTCGACTCCGGCTGCGGGGACCGCTCTCGGTCGTCACCGTCGCCGGGATCGACGCCTTTAGAAGTCGCCGAGCACAACTTCGTGATACATCCCGCAATCGGAACTGTGGATCTCTCTTTTCGCCCTGTCCGCTACTATCTCACTTTTGGAATGACTTCCAAATCCGTTATTCTTAACACGGCGGCCGCCCAACTCGAAGTAATGTCAGAATCGGCAGTCTCCGCCGTCGGCCACGACGAGTTGGCGGCGCTGAAGTTCGTCGCGCTCGAAGGCGCGCTTTCGGCTCCCGTGAAGATCTCCTGCTCGGCTCTCGCCGATCGCCTCGACGCGTCGAACCAGACGGCCTCTCGCCGACTGCAACGGCTCGAAGAGGCTGGCCACGTCGAGCGCGACGTGGTCGCAGACGGTCAGTGGGTAACCCTGACGGAGTCTGGTGAGGCGGCGCTGCACCGCGAATACGCGCACTACCGGCGGATCTTCGAGGGAACCGATCCGTCGACCGTCGACCTCGACGGCACCGTCACGAGCGGAATGGGCGAGGGGCGACATTATATCTCGCTGTCGGGCTATATGGAACAGTTCGAAGAGCGACTCGGATACGAACCGTTCCCGGGGACGCTCAACGTCGACCTCGACGAGGAGAGCGTTCGGGCCCGCTCGGCGGTCTCGTCGCTCTCGGGGATCCCGATCGACGGCTGGGAGGACGACGAGCGGACGTTCGGCCCCGCGACGTGCTACGCGGCGACGGTCGCCTACGACGGCGATGTCGCAGAAACCGCGCACATCATCGTTCCCGAACGCACGCACCACGACGAAACCCAGCTGGAGATCATCGCGCCCGTTCGGCTCCGCGACGCGCTCGATCTCGATGACGGCGACAGCGTCACCGTCGAGGTGGAGGCGGTACGATGACGCGAACGACGACCGACGTGGCGGGCGAGAGCGCCCGCGAGGCCGACCGAGAGGCAGATCGGGCCGTCGAACCGGAGGCAGCCGATGCCGTCGATCGGGCGGTGGCCGCGTTCCAGCGCGGCGAATCGGTCCTCATCCACGACGCGGCGGACCGCGAGGGGGAGACGGACATCGTGTACCCCGCGGGCGCGGTCGACGCCGAAGCAGTCGCTAGACTGCGCCGCGATGCCGGTGGACTCGTCTGTACGGCGGTCTCCGACCGTGTCGCCGACTCTATCGGTCTGCCGTTCCTCGAAGACGAACTCGAACATCCCGCGGCGGCCGACCACGACCTCGCTTACGACGACCGCTCGTCGTTCTCGTTGCCGGTGAACCACCGCGAGACGTTCACCGGGATCACCGACGACGACCGCGCGCTCACGATCCGTCGGCTCGGCGAGGCCGCACAACGGGCTGAACGACCCGAAAGCGACTACGATGCGGAGACCTTCGCCGACGAATTCCGAACGCCGGGACACGTCCACGTGCTCCGCGGCGCACCCGACCTGCTCGCGGACCGACGCGGCCACACCGAACTCGGCTTAGCGCTCGCGGAGGCGGCCGGTCTCCCGCCCGCGGTCGTCGTCTGTGAGATGCTCGACGCCGACTCCGGCGGCGCTCGGACGCCGACCGACGCGGCGGCGTACGCTCGCGAACACGACCTTGTCTACGTCGAGGGCGCGGACATCATCGATCGGCTCGGATAGCCTTCGAGCTGATTTCTTCCTCAGACTCCACTCGCGCACGGTAGTCGGCCTCTATCCCGCCTCGGCGGTCCTGTATGGTTTTATATTCCGGGGAGTAAACCACGGCATATGGGATTCGACGAGATGGACGTCGGGACGATCTGGCAGGACGGTTCGTTCGTCGACTGGGACGACGCAACGGTTCATGTTCTCACGCACGGCCTCCACTACGGTTCGGGTGTCTTCGAGGGCGTCCGGTGTTACGACACCGAGAACGGCCCGGCGATCTTCCGCTGGGAGGAGCACCTCGAACGGTTCTTCCAGTCGGGGGACCCCTACGATATGGAGATTCCGTACAGCCGCGAGGAACTCACCGAAGCGACGCTCGAACTGCTCCGTCGCGAGGAACTGGAGTCCTGTTACATTCGCCCGGTCGCCTTCTACGGATATGGATCGCTCGGCGTCAGCCCGAAAGACAACCCGGTGAACGTCGCGATCGCGGCGTGGCCGTGGGGTGCGTACCTCGGCGAGGAGGCCCTCGAACGGGGCGTCGAGGTGATGATCTCCTCGTGGCGCAAGCACGCCTCCAGTCAGATTCCGACGAACGCGAAGACGACCGGACTGTACGTCAACTCGATGCTCGCCGGCGAGGAGGCCCGCCGAAACGGCTACACCGAGGCAATCGTCCTCAACAAGGAGGGCAACGTCGCCGAGGGCCCCGGCGAGAACATCTTCCTCGTCCGCGACGGCGAGATCTACACGCCCGGCCTCTCCGAGAGCATCCTTGACGGCATTACCCGCAACACCGTGATCGAACTCGCCCGCGAGCGCGGCTACACGGTCCACGACCAGGCGAGTATCTCCCGCGGCGAACTCAACACCGCCGACGAGCTGTTCTTCTCCGGTACGGCGGCGGAGGTCACGCCGATTCGGAAGGTCGACAACGTCGTCATCGGCGACGGCTCGCGCGGCCCCGTGACCGAAGAGCTCCAGCAGGCGTTCTTCGATCTCGTCGAGCGCCGCGACGACGCGCACGACGAGTGGTTCACGTACGTTTAAGCACCCACCTTTTTACTGTGGAGGGGTCCTGCGGACCCCTCCACGCAAAAACCTGGAGGGAAAAACTTCCCGCGAGGCTCGCGTTCGCGAGCCTCGCGGTACAACCGCTTGGAAACCGCTCAGCTCAGCACCGCCCAGCCTGCTAACCGTCCGACATTCCCCCCTTTCCCTACTCTCTTCGCTTTGTCGGGGATCTACCGCGACCGCGGATTCGGCGCTGGCGAACAGGCCGTTTGCCGCGAGAAACAGCGCGATTGGGACGTCGAGCGCGACTTACGATAGTACGCGTCGGTCACTCGTCCGCCCGCGCGTCGATGTCGATCGGGGCCGTCTGCTCGTTCTCGCCGAACCCGGCCGACAGCACCCTAGTTAGGGCCTCCTCGACGCTCTCGTCGGTCTCGGTGATGTCTTCGGGATCGACTTCCATCACGAATCCCGTGGTGATGTTCGGTGCGGTCGGCATAAACAGGACTACGCGGCCGTCGTCGGTCGTCTTACCCGTCTTGAACGCCGTCATCCGCATCCCGTTCCACGGCTCGATCTTCACCGGCTTCTGCAGGTCGTCGGTGCCGGAAACCGCGGTTTCGACCGCGAGCTTCGAGGCGTTGTAGAGCACGCGGATCAGCGGGACGCGGTTCATCGCCGCGTCGAGGTACGTCTCGAACAGCCGGCCGACCGTCGTCCGCATCAGATAGCCGATCGAGAGGACGAGCATAATGAAGACCACGACGGCGACGACGAATCCCAAGGGCTCGTCCAGCCGTCGGATTACGGGGAGATCGACGATTTTCGAGTAGAGGTAGTTGAGGACGAGCAGAATGACGAGGACCGGCGTCAGGACGATCAGTCCGCTTGCAAAATCGCGCCTCCAGGAGGACATCTATCAGTAGGTACGTCTCACTGCGGGGTTAAAATAACCGACCCACGACTGCGGCCGTGAGCCTGTTCCTCGTCGATCTCTGAACCGGGGAATCTTTTGTGCTCGCCGTCGCAGCCGACACCGATGCTCGTTGATCTCGTCGTCGTCGCGTTCTGGGCGATGCTTCCCGCGTACGTGCCGAACAACGCCGCCGTACTCGCCGGCGGTGGCGCACCGATCGACGGCGGGCACACGTTTCGCGGTCGCCGCCTCCTCGGCGACGGCAAGACGTGGCGTGGAACCGCCGTCGGCACGGCCGTCGGCTTCCTCTTGGCGCTCGGGCTCAACACCGTCGCTCCGGAGGTCGGCAGTGTCGTCGGCATCGAGGTCCCGACATTCCCGTTCCTCGCGGCGTTCGGACTCGCCTTCGGTGCGATGCTCGGTGACATTACCGCGTCGTTCCTCAAGCGCCGGACGGGCCGCGAACGCGGCGCGGCCTTCCCGGTCGTCGACCAACTCGACTTCGTCGCGGGCGCGCTCGTCTGTACCGCGATCCTCGACTACGGGTGGTTCATCGACACGTTCACGCTCCCCGTTGTCGTCGTCGTGATCGTCCTCACACCGCTCCTGCACGTCGTGACGAACGGAATCGCGTACGTTCTGGGGTTGAAGGACGAGCCGTACTAGACACCCACCTTTTTCCACGGAGGGGTCCTGTGGACCCCTCCGCGCAAAAACCTGGAGGGAAAAAGGCCGCGAGGCTCGCATTCGCTCGCCTCGCGGTTCGATTGCTGGAATGACCCGCCTCCGCAACAACACAGCACCGCCTCCGCTCCGCCTCCGCCCCGTGCGGAATCGTCCCGTTTAAGCGCCTCGCCCGCGCGATCAAACCCAATGGCCAACGACGAACTCATCGCGGCGCTGCGCGACGCCGACGCCGTCCGATTCGGGGAATTCGAACTCTCCCACGGCGGCACTTCCGAGTACTACGTGGACAAGTACCTCTTCGAGACCGACCCCCACTGCCTCCGACTGATCGCCGAAGCGTTTGCCGATCGGTTGGACGGCCAAAAGCTCGCGGGCGTCGCCCTCGGCGCGGTCCCACTCGTCGCCGTCACGAGCGTCGAAACCGACACGCCGTACGTCATCGCTCGCAAGCAAGCCAAAGAGTACGGTACGGGAAATCGAATCGAAGGGCGACTCTCGGAGGGCGAGGAAGTCGTCGTCCTCGAAGACATCGCAACGACAGGCACGAGCGCGCTCGATGCCGTCGAGGCGCTGCGGGACGCCGGGGCGGTTGTCGACCGGGTACTCGTCGTCGTCGATCGACAGGAGGGCGCGCGTGAACGACTCGCCGAGGCCGACGTCGAACTCGACGCGCTCGTCACCGCCGAGGACCTCCTCGAAGACGACTCCTAGACCCGTCACCGTCTCGTCGCCTGCACGCTCCGCCGTCGCCTGCACGCTCCGCCGTCGCCTGCGCTCTCGCACCTTACTCGTAGTCGTCCGTATGAGGCCGACTCCGTTTCGACTCCATTTCCACTCCGTTCCGACGCCTCTCGTCGAGATAGCATCCATAATCGTGGTGGTTTTCGATTGCATACGGATCGACATATTCATACTTACGCAACCTCGCACATCGACGTATGAACAGAGCGGAGAAGGCTGCTCTCCAGCTACAATCTGTTGCGGTTCTGCGGATGCTCAAAGAGACGCGAACGTACGACGAGCTCGCGGAGCTCACGGGGCTCCCGGCGGGCGATCTCAATCGGTACGTCAACGGGCACGTCCTCCCCGGGACCGAACGAGCCCGCGAGGTCGTCGAGGGCGTGGGACGCGACGCCCTCGCCGCGGAACTGCGCGCCCGCGTCGAGTTCGACGACGAGGGCTACGTCGACAACTCCGCGATCGTCTTCGACCAGTCGTTCTTGGATCTCGTCGCACCGGCTGCTGCCAACGCGCTCGGCTTCGAGCGCCCCGACGTCGTGCTGACGGCCGCGACCGACGGCATCACGCTCGGCGCGGCGATGGCGAGCTACTTCGACGCCCGCGTCGCCTACGCGAAGAAATCGAAGGAGACAGCCGTCGAGGAGTTCATCGAATCGCGACAGCGACTCGCCTCCGGTATCGAACTCACGTACTACCTCCCCAAGCGAGCGCTCTCCAGCGGTGAGAAGGTCCTGATCGTCGACGACCTCATCCGCTCGGGCGAGACCCAAGAGCTCCTTCTCGATATCGCGAAACAGGCGGACGCTGCGGTAACGGGCGTCTTCGCGCTGATTGCGGTCGGCGACGAGGGAACGGACCGCGCACGCGAACTCACCGACGCACCGGTCGGCGCGCTCACGACCTTCGACGACGACTGATCCCCACGGCGCGTCACTCATCCAACGGCGTCGATGGCGCGAACCGATTTCGGCACAACTGACGATAGAAATACTTATCCGCTGGATTCGTGCTATGCTCAAACGTGCATTATGGGGATCAGTGAAACCGTTTCAGACTACTTTGGTGTGCAAGAACACGGATCATCGGTCAGGACCGAACTCCTCGCCGGACTGACAACGTTCCTGACGATGTCGTACATTATCGTGGTCAACCCCGCGATAATGACCGACAACCCGACCACAGATCTCGTCGAGGGTATCGTCATCGAGGGCTTCTCGACGGGCGAAATCCAGTCGATGCTCGCCATCGTTACGATTCTGGCGGCGGCCACCGCGACGTTCGTTATGGCCGTGTACGCGAACCGACCGTTCGCGCAGGCCCCCGGGCTCGGACTCAACGCGTTCTTCGCGATCACCGTCGTCGGAGTCCTCGGTGTCCCGTGGCAGACCGCACTCGCGGCCGTCGTCGTCGAGGGGATCATCTTCATCATCCTCACGGCGATCGGCGCGCGCGAGTACGTCATAAACCTCTTCCCCGAACCCGTGAAGTTCGCTGTCGGGACCGGTATCGGACTGTTTTTGGCGCTTATCGGCCTGCAGGCGATGGGTATCGTCGTCGAAGACCCCGGAACGATGATCGGACTCGGTTCGATCGCTTCCGATCCCGTTGCGATCGTCTCGGTGATCGGGCTGTTCTTCACGCTCGCGCTCTACGCTCGCGGCGTCCCCGGATCGATCATCATCGGGATCGTGGCAACGACGATCGTCGGCTGGCTCGTAACCGCGTTCGGACCCGTCGCGGCCGAGGCCGGTCTCGTCGCCGGATCGGCCTCGGCGACCTACGATATCACGCCGCTGGCGGGCGCGTTCATCTCGGGGCTCGGCAACGTCGAGGCGTTCTCCTTCGCGCTCATCGTCTTCACGTTCTTCTTCGTCGACTTCTTCGACACCGCGGGAACGCTCGTCGGTGTGGGTCAAGCGGGCGACTTCCTCGACGAGAACGGTGACCTTCCCGACATCGACAAGCCGCTGATGGCCGACGCCGTCGGCACGACTGTCGGCGGGATGCTCGGGACCTCCACGGTCACCACGTTCATCGAGTCCGCGACGGGCGTCGAAGAGGGCGGTCGGACGGGTCTGACCGCGCTCACCGTCGCGGCGCTGTTCGTCGCATCGCTGGCGCTCGTTCCGCTCGCCACCGCCATTCCGCTGTACGCATCCCACATCGCGCTCGTCGTGATCGGCGTCGTGATGATCCAGAACGTCGTCGACATCGACTGGAGCGATCTGACGAACGTGATCCCTGCCGGGCTGACGATCCTGATTATGCCGTTCACGTACTCGATCGCCTACGGCATCGCCGCGGGCATCGCGTCGTACCCGATCGTCAAACTCGCCGCGGGCGAGCGCGAGGACATTCGGATGGGCCACTGGGTGCTTTCGGCCGCGTTCGTCGTCTACTTCATCGTCCGCACCGGCGGCGTGCTCTCCGCGCAGCTGTAACCTCTCTGCGGCTTGACCTGATCTGCTTTCGTTTACTTCGGAGATCGCAAGAGATTCATCGCCGACCTCGTGATTCGAATCTGTGCACGCCCCTCCGCTGTCCCGAGCTAACGCCATCCGGCTTCTCACGCTTCTGGTGATCGTTTCGCTGCTGGCACCCTCCGCCGTGTCGGCGCTGACGTACGATCCGGCCGAGGAGACGACCCTCGAACGGGGTACCATCACCAGCGCTGCGAACAACTCTACGATCATCAGCGCGCAGGGGTACACCTTCCAAGGGAACACGAATCCCAAAAAGCCCGCTCGGCTCGTCTCGGTCGACGAGCGCGGCACGCTCGAATGGACGCACGACGACCGAGTCGGCGGCAACGCGTGGTTCTTCGACGTCGACCCGATGCCGAACGGGAACCTGCTCGTCTCCTCGCCGCGCGCCGGCGACACGCTCGTCTTCGAGCTCGATCCCGACACGCAAGAACGCGTCTGGGAGGAGCGCTTCGATATGACCGACACCCACGACGTCGCGTATCTGGGCGAGGACCGCATCGCGATCGCGAATATGCGACAGTGGAACGAATCGACCGGCAAGAGCGACGACCGGATCGTCGTCTACAACCGCTCGACCGAGGAGTTCACGTGGGAGTGGTACTTCCGGAACCATTACCCCCCGAGCACTGACGGCGGCTACAACGAGGACTGGAGCCACGTCAACGACGTCGACCCCGTCGGCGACGACCGGCTGCTCTTGTCGCCGCGGAACTTCGATCAGGCGATCGTCGTCGATATGGAGACGAAAGAGATCGTCGAGCGTCTCGGCAGCGATCAGGAGTACGACGTGTTGCGCGAGCAGCACAACCCCGACTGGCTGGTGAGCGAGAACGGCACGCCGACGATCCTCGTCGCCGACAGCGAAAACAACCGCATCGTCGAGTACGCCAAAGAGGACGGCGAGTGGGTCCAAACGTGGAACGTCGGCTCCGACTCGCTTAACTGGCCCCGCGACGCCGACCGCCTCTCGAACGGCAACACGCTCGTCACCGACACGCTGAATCACCGCGTGATGGAGATCACGCCGACCGGCGAGGTCGTCTGGGAGTACTACGCTACGTGGGGGCCCTACGACGCCGAACGGATGGGGACCGGCCCGGAGTCGTCGGGGCCGACGATCCGTGATATGAACGCCAGCGGAACGTACGCGATCACCGGCAGCGCGAATCTCACGGCCGGCGGAGCGGGAACGGTCGGTTTCGACGGTCGGATCCGCGCGACCTTCGCCGATACGCCGCTCGAAGGACCGATGACCGAGTTCGCGACTCGCTGGGCGCACGTGACGCCGTGGCTCCGCCCCGTCTGGATGTCCGGCTGGGACTTCGTCTGGGCGATCAGTGCGGTTCTCGTCGCGTTCGGGTGGATGAGCGGCGAGGTGATCGCCGGTCGACGCCAGATCGTCGCCGGTGTTCGTCGCCTTTTCGATCGCTTGCACTCCGAGTGAACGGTTCCCCGCCTCTGTGCGCTCCGCACGCACTCGACCACGTGTCTCTTTACGCCGGCGGTCTTACTCGGGCGTGATGTCTGATCTAGTGCTGTACGAACTCGAAGGCTGCCCCTACTGTGCGAAAGTAGTCAACAAGCTGAACGACCTCGGCTTGGAGTACGAGTCGGTGAAGGTCCCTTCCGCACACAGCGAGCGAACGCAAGTCGAAGCGATCAGCGGCCAAACCGGCGTCCCAGTCCTCGTCGACGAGGCCAACGGCGTCGAGGGAATGCCCGAGAGCGACGACATCGTCGAATATCTCGAAGAGACGTACGGCAACGCGGCTAACTGAGTGCGAAGAATCGGTCGCTTGTGGCGGTAACCCCGATTCGGCGACGAAAGCGACTGAAAGCGACGTATCCGGAGAACGTGCAGCGAGACCACATCGCCGTCGGCGACGACACCCGAACCGCTAGGCTTCGGTCGGTTCCTCGGAGCGGTCTCGGATGAGATCGCGGATCCGGTCGGGGTCGTCGATGGCCGCCAGCTCCTCACAGCTCACGAGCGCCGTTCCCTCCACCGACTCGCGTTTCGACTGCCCCTCGGTGAAGTACACCGACCGCGTCTGCGTGACTTCGCCGAGTGAGGACATAATTCGAGCGCGCTTCTCCGCGCTGCGGTTGAACGAGGAGTGACCGGTGAGCATCGGCATAAAGTCGCGCCGGCGCTCGTCGTCCTCGCTGACGGCTTTGAACGGCGCGCGGGCGGTCGGGTGAACGGTGAATCCAGCGCGCGTCAGGACGTGGACGACGTGCTCGTCCCCGGACTCGGGGTCCGGATCGTCCGGCGTCGGCTCGGCGTCCCGGACGTCCTCGGCCCCCTCCATCACCTCGACGGGGCTGGAGAACGGCTGGTCGAACATCTCTTCGAGTTGGATCGCCACGTCGATGCTCGCGTTCATCCCGTCTTCGTACTTCGAGACGGTGCGCCGGGAGACGCCGAGTTCCGTCGCCAGTTGGCCGAGGCTCCAGCCGCGTTCGCGGCGTTCGTCCGAGAGGAGGTCGCCGTCGATGTTGACGTAGAGACCGCCCGGCGCGGCGTAGATGAGCGGTGGCACGCCCTCGACGAACAGTTCCATCGCGGTATCGGGGTTGAACACCGGCACGCCGTGACGGAAGTAGACGACGCCCGGCTTCAGGTCCTCGTCGCGGGTCCGCAGGCCGATGACCATCGGCGTCGCGTCGAGATACGTCCCCAGTCGCCGCATCTCTTCGCCGGTCGTTCCGTCGAAGGCGTCGATGTTGCCGAGGATCTTCAATAACACGAGGTCCTCGCCCCGCCGTGCGGCGACGTCGAAACTCTTCGGTCGGATCGCACAGCGTTCGCTGACGAGGAACCCGGCGTCCTCCAGCATCGCCGTGACGTTTTCCACTATCGCCGACCGAGACATAGGGGAATATAGGGTATTCACGGCATATATGCGTTGTGCCGCGCGTTTCTCGACTGGAAGCCGACCCGTCGGGCGGTTTCGGACCCCTTACTCGATCGTATGATCGTTATTTCCAGACCCGAAAGCCGTTAGCCGCTCGGCCGATTACGGGCGTTCGATGACGATCATCGGTCTCGACGACACCGACTCTCGCGAGCGGGGGATGTGCACGACGTACCTCGCGGCGCGTCTCGCCGAGACCGTCGTCGACGAGGGCGGCGCGGTCGACCGGGCGCTCCTCGTCAGGCTCAATCCGGCCGTCGAGCACAAGACGCGCGGGAACGCCGCGTTGGCGCTCCACACCGATCTCGACCCGGAACGCGCGTTGGAACTCGCCGTCGACGAGTTGGAACCGCTCGCCGAGGTCGACGACCCCCGGACGAGCCCCGGCGTCGTCGTCGCCGCCGACGCCCCCGACGCGGTTCCGGACGCCGTCGCAAATTTTACCCGACGCGCGATCCGCGAACTCCTCGATCCGGCGGACGCACTCGCCACCCTCGACGAATTCGGCTACCGTCACCGCGGGTGGGACGGCGGCCGCGGCCGGATCGGTGCGCTCGCCGCCGTCGGCGCGTGGACCGCCCTCGACGAGTGGACGTACGAACGCATCTCCTACCGGGCGTTCGACCGCTGCGGGACGCCGCGGGACGTCGACGAGGCGTCCGTCTTCGAGGCCGCCGAGCGGTTCTACCCCGACGCGTGGGACACCGTCGACCGCACCGAAGGGCAGGCGGTCTGCGTCCCCAACGCGCCCGGGCCGATCCTCCACGGCGTTCGCGGCGACGACGCCGACGTTGTCGCCGATCTCGCCTCCCGAATCGAGAGCGAGTCGATCGAGCGCGCGGCGACGTTCCTGACGAATCAGGGGACCGACGTGCACCTGCGCGACGGTACGATCGGCGACCTCCGTGACGGCAGCGCCTACCGCGTTGACGGGGTCGTCGCGACCGATCCGGAGACGCGGCGCGGCGGGCACGTCTTTTTCGAGCTGGCGGGTCGAGAACGGCCGGAGACGCACGTCGACTGCGTCGCCTTCGAGCCGACCAAGCGGTTTCGCGACCGCGTTCGAGCGCTCCGCGCGGGCGACGAACTCACCGTCTGCGGCGAGGTGAGCGATGGAACGCTCAAACTGGAGAAGTTCGCCGTCCGCTCGTTGCGACGGACCGAGGAGACGAACCCGACGTGTCCCTCGTGCGGTCGCTCGATGTCGAGTGCGGGGCGCAATCAGGGCTACCGCTGCCGCGACTGCGGGACGTCGACCGCGGAGCCCGCGACCGTTTCACTCGATCGCGACCTCGAAATCGGCTGGTACGAGGTGCCGCCCTGCGCCCGGCGACATATCGCGAAACCGCTGATCCGCGGCGAATTCGACGCGCCCGTCCACCCCGAGCGGTGAGCGGGCTGGTCGAGGCGGCTGGCCCTGCCCGTCGATTGCTGCGTATCGCGTCGCTACCCCTCGACGACCAGAATCTCCGTATTGGATCGCCGGTCGACGTACTGACTTCCCGACGGCGGTTTCACGTCGACGACGAGCGTTCCCGTCTCCTGATTCGCCCGCGTGTCGACGTCGACGGTCACGCTCGCCTCGCCGTTGCCGTCCGATCTCGCCGTCACCACCTCCTCCATCTCGGCGCTGCCGTCTTTGACGATCACCGTCGCGCCCTCGATTCCGTCGCCCTCGTCGTCGACGACGACGAGTTCGAGTTCCTGCTCGCCCGGCTCGACGACGTCCGGCGTGGGCCGCACGTCGAGTTCGGAGACGGCGAGTCCCTGCACCCCCGAGAGCATATTTAGCATCACGCTCATCGTAGCCACGCCAACTACGAGGGCGATGACGAGTCTGATCGGCAGCCCTTCGATCGCGCGGTCGTCCCTGACGAACCGTCCGAGTTCATCGAACATACCGGCCGTGGTCCCGTCTCCGTATATAAACGCTCGTCCGGGGGTTCAAATCGGAGCGCGCGGCCACTCTCGACGATGCACACAGAGGTACTCGGTCGGGCCAACGGCGCGGACGATAGCAACCCCTCGACGCCGACGTTCGCCGGACGATTCGGTCACCATCGCGCCCGCGACGGCAGCCGCGGTGCGCCCGTCGCGATCGACTTCGACCGCCCGCACGCGGCCCTCGTAGTCGGCAAGCGCGGGTACGGAAAGTCCTACACGCTCGGTGTTCTCGCGGAGGAGGCGGCGCGAACGCCCGGCGTTGCACCCGTCGTGATCGACCCGATGGGCGTCTTCCGCGGGCTCGCGGGCGACGTCGTGGGCGATGGCTCGGGCGAGGCTGTCCCGGCACGAACTGTCGACGATCCGACGATCCGCGCGGACGCGATTCCGCCCGCGGACTGGCCCGCGCTCGTCGGCACCGATCCCGACCGTCCCGCCGGCGCGCTCATCTGGCACGCCGCGGACGCGGCGACGACGCTCGACGGAATGCGCGAAGTCGTCTCCGACTCCGACGCAGTACCCGACGTCCGCCGTGCGGCCGCCAATCGGCTTCGACGCGCCGCCTCGTGGGACGTCTTCGATCCCGACGGGCTGAACGCTCGCTCGCTCGCCGACGGGGCGGCGACGGTTCTCGACTGCTCCGGGCTCGACGGCGCCCCCGCGAACGCCGTCGCCGCGGGCGTCGCAGCCGCGCTGTACGACGGCCGGGTCGATCGGCCGGCGTCGGACGGAGATGCGCCGGCCCACATCGAACGCCTGCCGTGGCTCTTCGTCGACGAGGCGCACGTCTTCTTCGAGGGCGTCGCGAGCGCGCCGCTCCGGGCGATCCTCACGCGGGGGCGCGCGCCGGGCGTCTCGCTCGTCGCGGCGACACAGAGACCGAGCGCCCTCCCCGAGGTCGCGGTTTCGCAGTCCGACCTCCGCATCGTCCACCGACTGACGGCCGGGTCGGACGTCCGCGCGCTCGCGGCCGCCGATCCCGCTTACGTCGACGGCGACCTCGCGGCGTCGATGCCGACCGAACCGGGCGAGGCGCTCGTCGTCGACGACACCGCGGAAGCGACCCGAACGGTCGCGATCCGCTCCCGCGACACGCCGCACGGCGGATCGAGCCCCCGCGCTTCGACGGCGTCGCGAGCCATCAGCGGTGCGGCGAACGCCACCGAAACTGACGAGTAGCCGCCCGGGAAACGAGATCCAATGGCGGATCGACTCCTCCCGGTGCTCGTCGCCGTGGGCGGCTTCCTCGGCGCGACCGCTCGCTACCTCGTCGGCACCGTCGCTGTCGGCCCAATCGGGACGCTCCTCGTCAACGTCGCCGGGAGCTTCGCGCTGGCGCTCGCCGTCGGGAACGTTCGATCGACGCGCCTGCGGACGCTGCTGATGACCGGGTTGCTCTCGTCGTTCACGACGTACAGCACCTTCGCCGTCGAGACCATCTCGCTCGGGCCAGTACTTGGAATCGCAAACGTCGCCGCCACCTACGCGCTCGGCTTCGCCGCCGCGTTCCTCGGCCTCGTCGTCGGGAGGCGTTGGGCGTGATGAGCGATGGTGCTGCCGTTATTGGAGCGATGCCGGCAGCGCTCCTCGTCGGTTTCGGCGGCGCGTTCGGCGCGCTCGGCCGCTACGCCGTCGACGTTGCGCTCGGCGGCGGGCGGCGGAGCACCTTCGCGGTCAACGTCCTCGGGAGCCTCGCCCTCGGCGCGCTCGTCGCCTCTTCGCCCGCGGACCCGACGCTCGCGCTCGCGGGGACAGGGTTCTGTGGTGCCTTCACGACGTTCTCGTCGTTCGCGGTCAACGTCACCCGCGCGGCCGACGCTGGCGACTATCGGCTCGCCGCGGCCGATGCGCTCGGAACGCTGGCGACGGCACTGATCGGCGTTGGGATCGGCTTCTGGCTTGCCGGTCTTTGGTAGGTGCCGTGTTTGGGTGGCGATGGCTGCTCGAACTCCTGTTGGGTGGGACTGGAAGGGGCCGCGCGCTCGGCGACGGCGGACCCTTCAAGCACCGCAGCGAAGCGAGGAGCGCAGGAGCGGTCCTCCGAGTCGAGAGCGCGGGGGCTTCCGGGGTGTTCTCGGCTCACTCTGCGCCAGAAGTAATCCGTCTCGAACAGGATCGGCGGGATTTGAACCCTGCACAGACGTTCCTGCTCGCTCACTGCGTTCGCTGCGCGGGCGTGCGACTGCTGGTGTTCAAATCCCGCTGTAAGCGTTTCACCGACGCCAGACTCACTCGTCGCTCCGCTCCTCGTTCGTGTTGGCGTCGGTAGAAAGCGCCCGGAGCGGGATTTGAACCCGCGTCACGACCGTGACAGGGTCGTATGATGGGCCACTACACCATCCGGGCATCCATCGGAGCAAAACACAAAGCGCCCGAGGCGGGATTTGAACCCGCGTCACGACCGTGACAGGGTCGTATGATGGGCCACTACACCACCCGGGCCTTGCTCCACTTCCTCGTAACCCGGTAGTCTAATTAAGACTTATCATCTGGTGACGGCGTGGGAGCAATCCCCGCGGCGTACAGCGGTAGCTCACCGGAATGCTGTGACCGTCGCCGAAAACGTGGCCGAAGGATTCGATTCGCGTGAGGCGGTACGCCGCTTCTGTGACCGTCCCGTCAGTCGTCGGCAGGGGCCGCGGCGGCCGCTTCCTCGGCCTCCCGCTCTTCCTTCTCCTCTTCTTCCTTTTTGTTCTTGATCTTCTTCAGGCGGAAGATCTCCTCTCTCTCCTGTTCTTCGAGCTTCTGCTCGATGTACTCCTTGTTCTCGTACAGTTCGGGCAGGAGCTTGAACTCTAGGGCGTTGACGCGGCGCTTGGTCGTCTCGATCTCGGTGAGCATCTTCTTCATCGCGGTCTCGACCTCTGCGGCGAGGATGATCGTCTCCAAGAGTTCCTCGTAAGCGTCGGCGGCCTCGTCGATCCGCGCCGAGGAGCCGAGCAGGCCGTAGCCGCGCTGATCGAGGTTCTTCTTCACGCGGGAGGACTCGATCTGCGGGACGACGACGCCCATAATGTTCTTCGACTGCGTCGTGATCTCGGGGTGCTCTTTCAGCGCCGCCGCGGCACCGCGAACGGCGACGTCGCCCTCCATCGCCCGCGCCATATTGAGCTTCTCCTGGGCGGTCTGGTAGTTCCCGTCGAGCTCCGAGCGGACGTCTTGGGCTTGGTCCAGAATGTCCATAAACTCCATAATGAGGCCGTCGCGCTTCTGTTCGAGCGTGTCGTGACCCCGCTCGGACAGCTGGATCCGGTCCTCGATCGCCATCAGATTTTTGCGAGTCGGTTTGACGTCTTCGGCCATCTTGTAGAATGCTAGTGAACCGAGGCTGTTAACCTTTTACTGTTCGCGGACGAGTCGGACCAGACCGGCGGTTTCGACCCAGTCCATCCACGTCACGATCGCGACGTGCGGCAGCGTCAGCGCGGAGATGAACACCAGATACACCGCGGCCGCGGACTGCACCGCCGCCTGCGAACCGAATCCGACGCCCCCGACGACGGCGATTCCGACGAGCAGGCCGAGTGAGAGCACCGTCAGCGGCAGTGCATCCCGTCCAGTTCTCGCCAGCGCGGCAGTGACGCCTCGCTCGCCGAACGCCCGTCGTGCGGCGGGATCGACGGCGACCAACCGCGCGATGTGCCGGAGCGAGTGCCAGACGCAGAAGTACACGCCGATGGCGAAAATCGGCGGCACGAGGAGGAAGAACGCCCACAACAGCACTGTCTCCGCGGCGTCGACTCGCCACGTTCGGCCACCACCGCGTAGTGCCCCGACGAGAAGTGTTGCGAATGTCAGGAGCGCGAACGCGCCCCCGAGCGCTCCACGCACTGTCGGCGACACGAGCCACGCGGCGTCGAGCGACGAGCCGAAGAGCGCCACCCACGAGTCGACGACAGATCGATACTGCGCTGGATGGCCGAGCAGCGGCACCAACATCGGGAGCCCGCCGCGGACGACGAGCGTCCCGAGTCTAGTTGCCCTGTCGTCGAGGTGGCTTGCACCCAGCGCGTCGAGCGCGTAGAGGTCCCCTTGGCCCCAGTGGAACCACGTCATCGCGATGAACGCCGCGGCCGCGACCACCGGCGAGGCGAACCACAGGACGCCGTAGGCGACGCCGAGAACGAGGTAGACGACGCCGACCGCCAACAGCCATCGGACACTAGGAGATCTCCCGGCGGCCCGCGCCGGGGCGAGGTGGTCGACTGCCCCGTGCGGAAGCCCGAACAGCACGAGACTCACGGCCAGCGGGAGATACCGATTCCACGCCACTGCTCCCTGACCGCCGACGTCGCCGACGAGTCCGGAGCCGAAGGCCCCGAAAAGTAGCACGCCGCCGAGAGCAACCCAGGCGGGATAGCCGCCGACGGCGAGCATCACCGCCCGATCCGATACCGACGCGTCGTCGACTGTGGCGTCGTCGCCGAGGTTTCGCCGCCGATTCCTCAGTGGGTGGCTCATCGTGACTGGCCGCCGTCAGTTGGTCCCCGCTCGTTCTGGGCGTCCTCGTTCGCCCATTCGGGAGCAGTCGCGTGCACGGCGTTTCGGGGCCGATCCCGCTGTTGTTCGGGTGACCGATTCCCTCTCGCTGCTCCTCCGTCCCTGTCCCATCGAGCGACGACTAACCGATACAGCACCAGCCCTTGGACGACGAAGAGGTTCGTCACGAGAAAGAACGTTGCCTCCTCGACGGGCAGGCCGAGGACCGTCAGTCCCGTCGTGTACTGCTCGGCGATGATCCAGATGCCGTACTCGATAGCGAGTCTGTCGGCCAGACACAGATACAGCGTCGGCACGAGCGTTCCGAGGGCCACGGTCCGCCGGCGGTCCCACAACTGCGGTGCGCCGACGCCCCACTGGAGCGCCAGCACCGGCGCGGCCCACGCGAGAATCGCCCCGAGGTAGAAGGTCGCATCCGTCGCGAGGAACCGCCACCCGACGAGTCCGATCGCGACGGCCGCGGCAACTGCCAGCAGCCGATCACCGCGCGGGTGCGAGGCCGTCGGCCACGCCGGCCGCAGCGACAGATGCGACACCCACAGCGCCGTCACCAGCGGTTGCACGAGAATGAACAGGTACTCCTCGACAGGTGCCCGCCAGACGGTGGCGATCGTCGCCGCATCGCCGTACCACCAGACCCCGCGTCCGATCAGGAAGTTGTCCCACGGCGTCGTGTACGCCAACGCGACGACCGTGATGATCGCGACGCCCACCCAGTAGTTCCGCCACGTTGTCGCGGCGGCGTCAGTCGAATGGATTGTCACACGCGATTGGCGACGACGCACAGCGTAGACACTGGTAAGCACGAGTAAGACCGGCAGTAGAAACGCGAGGTGAAACTGGAGGTAGGTGACTTGTCCGCTCATTTTTCACCCGTTGCGTGGGACGGAAGGTCGGCAGATTCCCTGCGGAGATTCCTCACGCTGGCACGTCGCAGCCGACTTGAAAAATGATGTTGTCCACACCGTCAGCGAAGAGGCCGATCAGTCGGCCGTCGCTTCGGTTTCGGTGTTGTCGGCGTCGGTCGCGTCCTCGTGGTAGTACTCCTCGATGAACTCCTCGTCGACGCGGTTGAGTTCCTCTTTCGGCAGCATCGAGAGGAGTTCCCAGCCGATGTCGAGCGTCTCTTCGAGTTCGCGGTTCTTGTCGAAGCCCTGGTCGATGAACTCCTCTTCGAACCGATCGGCGAAGTCGAGGTACTTGTTGTCGCGGTCCGATAGCGCCTCGCGACCGACGATGTTCACGAGGTCGCGCAGGTCCTCACCCTCCGCGTACGCCGCGTACATCTGGTCGGAGACGTCGGCGTGGTCGCCGCGGGTGAGACCCTCACCGATGCCGTCGTCCATCAGCCGCGACAGGCTCGGAAGGACGTTCACCGGGGGCTGCAGACCCTGACTGTTGAGGTCGGGGTCGACGTAGATCTGTCCCTCGGTGATGTACCCGGTCAGGTCCGGAATCGGGTGTGTGTCGTCGTCGCCGGGCATCGTGAGGATCGGAATCTGCGTGACAGACCCCTCACGGCCTTGGATCCGACCGGCGCGCTCGTAGAGCTGCGCCAGGTCAGTGTACATGTATCCGGGGTAGCCACGTCGGCCCGGGACCTCTTCGCGAGCCGCACCGATCTCTCGGAGCGCCTCGCAGTAGTTGGTCATATCCGTCAGGATGACGAGTACGTGGTAGTCCTTCTCGAAGGCGAGGTACTCGGCGGTCGTCAGGACCATCCGCGGGGTGACCGTCCGCTCGACGGCGGGGTCGTCCGCGAGGTTCATGAAGACCACGGAGCGCTCCAGTGCGCCGGTCCGCTCGAAGTCCTGCATAAACTCGTTGGCCTCTTCGGCGGTGATACCCATCGCGCCGAAGATGACGGCGAACTCGGAGCCTTCGCCCTCGCCCTCTTCTTCCTCGGGCACGCTGGCCTGTCGGGCGATCTGCATCGCCAGTTCGCTGTGCGGCTGCCCCGAACTCGAGAAGATCGGGAGCTTCTGGCCGCGGACCAAGGTATTCATCCCGTCGATGGCCGAAACCCCGGTCTCGATGAACTCCTCGGGGTACTCCCGGGAGTAGGGATTGATCGCCGCGCCGACGATGTCCTGTCGCTCCTCGGGGACGATGTCCGGGCCGCCGTCGATCGGCCGACCGGAGCCGTCGAGGACCCGCCCGAGGAGGTCCTCGGTGACGGGCATCTTCATCGTCTCGCCAAGGAAGCGAACCGATGCGTGCTGGTCGATACCACTGGTGCCCTCGAAGACCTGGATGGCGACGACGCCGTCCGAGGATTCGAGCACCTGACCGCGCAGCGTCTCGCCTTGGGCCGTCTCGATCTCGACGATCTCGTCGTACCCGATCGCCTCGTCGACCTCGGCGAACACCAGCGGGCCGCTGATCTCGGTGATTGTTTGGTACTCTTTCATTGTTAGTAGAGACTCCGGAGTTCGTCTGCGATGTCCGATTTGAGCTCGTCGACGAACTCCTCGTAGTCCTCTTGGACACCGATCCGGTTGATCTGCGGCGCGGAGTCGATGTCGATGATCTCTTCGATCGGGACGCCCGCTTCGAGCGCGTCGAACGCCTCGTCGTGGAACGTCTCGATGGTCGTCAGCATCAGGTACGTCTTCTCCGGCGGACAGAAGGTGTCGACCGGGTGGAACGCGTTCTGCTGCAGGTACGCCTCACGCAGGTAGCGCGCGACTTCCAGCGTCAGCTGCTGGTCCTCCGGCAGCGCGTCCTTGCCGACGAGCTGAACGATCTCCTGTAGCTCGGTCTCCTCGTCGAGGACGTCGACCGCCCACTGGCGCTTCTCGGCCCAGTCGTCGGAGACTTCCGACTCGAACCACGGGTCGAGCTGATCCTTATAAAGGGAGTACGACTCGTTCCAGTTGATCGACGGGAAGTGCCGACGCTCGGCGAGGTCCGCGTCGAGCGCCCAGAACGTCTTCACGATACGCAGCGTGTTCTGGGTGACCGGCTCGGAGAAGTCGCCGCCGGGCGGCGACACCGCACCGATCGCCGAGACCGATCCCTCGGTCCCGTTGACGTTCTCGAAGTAGCCGGCGCGCTCGTAGAACTGCGAGAGCCGGGCGGCGAGGTACGCGGGGTACCCCTCCTCACCGGGCATCTCTTCGAGGCGTGAGGAGATCTCGCGCATCGCCTCGGCCCACCGCGAGGTGGAGTCGGCCATCAGCGCGACGTCGTAGCCCATATCGCGGTAGAACTCCGCGATGGTGATCCCCGTGTAGACGCACGATTCGCGCGCCGCGACGGGCATGTTCGACGTATTCGCGATGAGCGACGTTCGGGCCATCAGCGGGTTCCCGGTCGAGGGGTCCTCGAGTTCCGGGAAGTCGTCGATGACCTCGGTCATCTCGTTACCGCGTTCGCCGCAGCCGACGTAGATGATGATATCGGCGTCGGCGTACTTCGCGAGCTGGTGCTGGGTGACCGTCTTTCCGGAGCCGAACGGCCCCGGAATCGCGGCCGTCCCGCCTTTCGCGATCGGGAAGAGTCCGTCGAGGATCCGCTGTCCGGAGACGAGCGGCGTCCGCGGGGTCTTCTTCTCGATGGTGGGTCGGGCCTCACGGACGGGCCACTCCTGTCGCATCTGGACCTCGACGCCGTTGTCGAGTTCTGCGACCGTCTCCTCGACGGTGAACGATCCCGACTCGACGGAGACGACCTCCGCCGTCTCGCCCTCTTCGAGGGCGTCCGGCGGGACCATCACCTTGTGGTCGATGGTAATCGTCTCCTCGACGACGCCGACCACGTCGCCGCGGCCGACCTCGTCGCCTTCCTCGACGGTTGGCTCGAACTCCCACTGCGTGTCGAGTTCGATCCCCGGCGCGTCTACGCCGCGGTCGAGGTAGGGGCTTCCCATCTTGTCTTCGAGGACGTCCAGCGGACGCTGGACGCCGTCGTAGATGGTGTCGAGCAGGCCCGGACCGAGGTCGACGCTCAGGGGCTCGCCCGTGTTCTCGACGGGTTCGCCGGGAGAGATCCCCGACGTTTCTTCGTACACTTGGATCGTCGTCGTATCGCCTTCGATCTCGATAACCTCGCCCATCAGACCCTCGTCGCCCACGTAGACGACGTCGTTCATTCGGGCGTCGAGATCGCGGGCGACCACGACGGGACCACTCACGCTCGCGATGATGCCGTCCTCGCGGACGGACTGTTCTGTCTGACTCATAAATTAACTGTCTTCCTCCATCAGATCGATTCCGATGGCTCGTTTGATCTGGTCTCGGAGGCCGCCCGCGCCCGCGCCGCCGCCGAGCGTGACCAGCGTCGGTTCGATGCTGGTCTCGACGTCGTTGCGGACGTTTCGCGAGAGGTGATCGAGATCGTCGTCGTGCATCACCACGATGCCGACGTCGTCGTCTTCGAGCACCCCGCTCACGGCCTCGTCGAGCTGTTCGTCCTTCTCGTCGTCGGCCACGGTCTCGAACTTCCGGACGCCCGCGAGGCGGAACCCGGTCGTGAAGTCGGGACTGCCGACGACGGCGATCTCTTGGCTCATAGGATCACCAGCTCCCGTTCGATCTGCTCCTCAGAGAGCCCAGCTTCGCGTCCCCGCGCGATCGCGCGAATGTTGTCCACCTCGCGCTCCTTCGCGAGGATGTACGACGCGATCGGCGTGATCGACAGGGGGAACACGTGCCCGAGTGCGTCCGTGTATTCGAGCAGGGCGATGTCGAGGGCCCGCTCGAAGTTGATGAGGCTCTCCGCGGATTCGAGCTCGTCGAGCGCAGCCGAGAGGTCGTCACCGTACTTCGACTCGCGGATCTTCGTGACGAGCTCGTCGCGGTTCTGCGACAGTGTCGCGAGTTCGCTCGCGTTGAAGAGCGATCCGCCGTCGATGTAGTAGTCGGCGGGGTCGATGTCCGCGCCGCTCTGTGCGAGCCGCAGCGCGTTTCGCGCGTTCCGGAAGTCGATCTCGGCTTCGAGGAACTCGCGGTACTGTTGGGTGGCCTCGTCGACGACGAGTCCCTCCAGCAGGTGCTCGTAGTAGGTCCTGTCGACCGCGTTTTCGAGCGGCACGAGGACGCCGCTGTCCTCGTAATCGTCGTAGGCGTCTTCGAGCCCGGGGCCGAAGATCGTCCCCGACAGGCGGTCGACGACGTCCTCGATGCTGGGTGCATCGAGCAACTGATCGAGCAGCTCCTCGTCGAACTCGCCCGCTCGGATCAGGTCGTCCGCGATGGCGTCGCGGTCGGCCTCCGAGTAGATGCCGCGGATGGCGGTCTTGACGTTCCACGCGTCGAACTTCCGCAGATACCGCGCGATCAGATCGTACAGCCGACCGTCGGCCCAGCGCAGGAGGTCGTCGAACTGTTTCGCGAGGTTCAGGTTGAGCGCGTACTCGATGAGGTCGACGCCCGAGTGTCGCGAGCCGAGCGCGTTGATCTCGTCCTCGTAATCGGACTCCTCCATGAACCGAGCGATCTCGGCCGCACCCATCCGAATCAGCTTGCGGTACTCTTCGTCCCCGTAGAGTGCACTACGGCGCGCGCGGACGCGGGCCGTCACGTACTCCGGGTTGGAACCGCCGGCGGTGCTCATTGGTCGAACAGTCTCTCGCTGACGTTCTTGAGGTTGTTCTCCCAGACGCTGCCAAGAACCGAGTCGAAGGTGTTGTTCACCCGAACGCGGGAGTCACTGCCCTCGACGACGACGCCGCCGAGACAGTCGTACTCTCCGGCGTACTCGAAGCCGTCGTACTCGTCGCAGAGGGTTTCGAGCAGGTCTTCGTCGTCGGCGCGTCCGTACACCGACACCGACTCGCTCTCGTCGAACTCGGCGGTCGCGTCCTCGAGGAGCGCGCGGGTCAGTTCCTCGCGCTTCTCGTCGGGAAGCGATGTGAGTTCGTCTTCGACGCGACTGCGAACGTCTTCGAGGACGTCGCGGCGGGCTTCGAGCCGTTCTTGCTTCGCTTCGAGCTTCGCGCTCGAAAGCGCCTGTTCGCGCTCCTGCTCGATCTGACGCTCGACGGACTCCTCTCGCGCTTCGAGGAGTTCCTCGGCGTCAGTTTCTGCCGTCTCGACGATCTCATCGGCACGACGTTCGCCCTGCTCGCGAATCTCCTCCGCACGCGCGCGGGCTTCGTCTCGGATGTCTTCGACGACGTTGTCCAAACTCATTGATGGAAAGAGCGGGGGGCGTTCAGACCAGGAATACGACGACGAGCGCGAGAATGACGAGCGTCTCCGGCAGGACGGTCAGAATCAGACCGTTGACGAAGAGACTGTCGTCTTCCGCGATGGCACCCATCGCGGCCGCGCCGATTCCGCGCTCTGCATACCCTGCGCCGAAAGCCGCGAGGCCGACCGCGAGTGCGGCGGCGGCGGTTGGTTCAAGAGCCGGGGCAGCTGCCTGTGTCTGCTGTAGGAGTGCTTCGAACATTGTATGTGGTGTTGACCGGATAGTCGTCTCCGAACGTGCGTTATTGGGCGCACGTATCTCATAAAGCTTCCCAAACAGACTCGCGGGAACGGGTGAGAAGCGCCCGCACTCGGCCGTATTCGTCCGATTTGGGAATCAGTAACACGGCTGTTCGGACCGAGAGCGTGGAGCGCCCTCGAACGTGAGGATCCGAGACCGTCTCTCGCGAGGGCGACGCGGAATCAGCTGCCGCGTCGAGCGAACCCGCTCAGTCTTCGGTCGTGAAGCGACGCTCGTAGCCGAACGGTTCGTACTCGCGGCCGCCGCCGTCGAAGAACTTGTTGAAGAACTCGACGTATTCGAGACGCACCGCCTGCAGACCGGCGCTCGTGACACCGAGCGCGAGGACGAGCAGGTGGCCGAGCACGAGTACGATCAGCCCGATCAGGATCGTCGCGGCGTCGCCGTGGACGAGCCCGCCGAACATAATTTCGGTTACCTCGTAGCCGTGGTAGCTCAGCGTTTCGCCCGGCCCGAGCGCCGCGACGGCAGCAGCGTCCGGCATCCCGCCGAGGCCGAAGTGCCAGCCGCCGTGGCTGTCGACGTACACGCCGAAGAACAGCAGGTTGACCGTGAAGGCCATCCCCGCCTTCGCGAGCAGCACCGCGGCGATACGCGTGTACGAGAGAACGTTCACGAGGACGTTCAGGAACTCGACGACCTCGATCGGTTCGCCGATCGCGAGCAGGACGAGACCGGCGATGAATACGAGGAGCGGGACCGTGATCGGCCCGACGCCGGGGATGGTGAAGACCTCCATCGCCGGGAAGCCGCTGAAGCCGAGCGGGATGACGCCCTCACTGGAGAACGTCGTGTAGAGGAATCCGGGGGCGACGCTTCGGAGCGCGTCGCTGAAGACCCACACCCACAGGCCGTTCATCATCAGGAGCCACGAGCCGTTCTCGTAGACCGCGTGCTTGAGGTCGTGTAGCTCGAAGTCCTCGATGAAGCCGAAGATCCACGCGATGTTGAGGTGGAAGATGCCGATGAGGACGCTCACGACGAGCCAGCCGCGGGCCCAGTCGACGCCCTCGGGCGAGAGGCCCTTCTCGATGGGCGGGTGCGCCATACCGAGCGCGCCCTCCCAGAAGTACGTCGAGATCAGGTGCAGCCCGAAGATCTCGCCGTAGAGGATCCCAAAGATCGCCGTGAAGATGCCCGCCGCGATCGTCACGCCGCCCATACTCCGGAACGCCGGGCGGTCCGCGAAGTTGGTGTAGAGGTAGTAGCCGATACCGGCGTAGATGAGTCCGTATCCGAGGTCGCCGATCATGAACCCGAAGAACGCCGGGAACGTCAGAAAGAGGATGATCGTCGGGTCGAACTCGTAGTAACTCGGTCGGTTGACCGCCTGCACGAGGATCTCGAAGGGCTTGACCGCGCCCGGGTTGTCCTGCACCGTCGGCGGCTCGTCGTCGGCCATAACCACCGTACTGCCACCGTCGGCGCGGGCCGTTTCCGAGCCGCCGTCTGCGGCCGCCGCAGCGCCACCGTTGCCGCCCGCGGCGACGTCTTCGCGGACGTGGTCGGTGCCGTCCTTCGAGAAGGTCGCGCGTTCCAGTTCTTCGATCTCGACGCGCTCGCCGACGGACTCTTTGATCGCCCCTTTGAACTCGGTGTAGCGCTCGGAGGGGATCCAGCCCTCGGCGATAAAGGCGTTCTCCGTCGTCGCGAAGGAGAGCGGCGCTTCGGTCTTCTGGACGTCGATCGAGAGCTTCTCCTCGGCGGCGAGCAGGAAGCCCGCCGCGTCCATCTTCTCGGATTCGAGCTCGTTTTCGACGGTCGCGAGCTTCGATTCGAGCTGCTGTTTCTCGTGTTCGAGCTCGGCTTTGTAGTCGCTGGGACTCCCCTCGCCGTCCGGAATCTCGTAGGCGGTGAAGTCCGCGCTCACGAGGGAATCGACGAGGGCGGAGTCGTCGGCGCTGTCCGTCGGTCGTGCGAAGACGGCGAGGACGTTGTCACCCGTGAAGACCTCGTGCGAGCGGAGGTCGTCGGCGTCGATGACCGCGCGCTCGATCGCGTCGCGGTCGCCGGAGCCGACGGCGACCTGCAGCGTGTCGTAGCCCGAGAGCAGGTCGAGGTCGATCCCGAGATCGACGAACGGCTCGATCCCGTCGAGCCTGTCTTCGAGCGTTCGGATCTCTTGTCGGAGCTCTTGGCGGCGATCGTCGAGCTCGTTGACGCGCGTGCGAATCTCTTCGAGTTCCTCGTCGAGCGCGTCGTCGGTGACGATCCGGGTCGGTCCGGCGTCGTCGGCGTCGACGTCGAGGATGCTCTCCAAAGAGCGAACCGTGACGAGTCGGTCGGAGGACTCCTCGGCTCCCGAGACGGGGTTGCCGGGGTCGAAGCCGTCCCAAGATCCGTCGTACTCGGTGACGTGCAGGAGGTTCTGGCCGTGGGCGGTCTCGATGACCTCGTCCATCACGGCCTTCGATCCCGTCACCGAGACCTTGCTCATCTGCTCAGGTCTGAGCATTTACCGCCTCCTCGAACTGACTGATCGCGTATTCGACCGCCTCGTCGGCGTTCTCCTCGGCGGACGCGACCAGCTTCTCGCGCGCTTGCTTGCCCTCTTCGATGAGCTCCTCGCGCTCGGCCTCGATCTCTGCACGTGCCTCTTCGAGCCGTGCTTGCTCGTACTCGTCGGCCTCTGTCTCTGCGTCGGCGCGGATCTCCTCGGCTTCGCGTCGAGCTTCCTCGATGCGCTCGTCGCGATCCTCCTCGGCCTGCTGCACGATGTCTTCGGCCTCGGATTCCGCCGTTTTGATCCGTTCGAGAACCTCTGGTCTCGGCATACTCGTATCACCGAAACGTTGCGCGAGCGGCGTATAAGGTGTTTGCGGAACACTCTCGCTAACCTCTCGGTTCGCCGACGTGATCGGGTGTTTCTCGGGTATCGTCGACGCCAACAGATCTGCTGTCATTCCGGTGTCGTCGACGGCGACGGATCCGCACCGTTATGATTCTCCCGTCCGAAGCGCCGCCCGATGGGTGTCCTCGAAGACAAGGCCAACGCGCGCCTGTTCTACAAGTACCTCTCGAAGGTCTACGACCGGATCAACCCCTTCATCTGGAACGAGGCGATGCGCGACGAGGCTCTGGAGTGGTTCGACGTACAGCAGGGCGACCGCGTGCTCGACGTCGGCTGCGGCACCGGCTTCGCGACCGAGGGCCTGCTGCGCTACACCGACGACGTACACGGTCTCGACCAGAGCCGCCACCAGATGGAGAAGGCGTTCGAGAAGTTCGGGGCGCGCGACCGCGTGCGCTTTTACCGCGGCGACGCCGAACGACTCCCCTTCGCCGACGACTCCTTCGACGCGATCTGGTCGTCGGGCTCGATCGAGTACTGGCCCGAGCCGGTCGCGGCGCTCACGGAGTTCCGCCGCGTCGTCAAACCCGGTCACCGCGTGCTGGTCGTCGGTCCCGACTATCCGAACAACCGCATCTTCCAGCACCTCGCGGACGCGATTATGCTCTTTTACGACGAGGAGGAGGCCCAGCGGATGTTCGAGGAGGCCGGCTTCGTCGACATCGAGCACCACATCCAACAGGCCTACCCGGGGAGCCCGAGGGCGATCACGACCCTCGCGCGTGCGCCCGAGGAATAATTCCCCTCAGTTCACCTCAATCGATCGTCCCCCGTACCCGACTCACTCTTGTCGAGTCCACGTAGAGCGTCACCGAGACGGTTCGGCCGGCTCGCAACTGCGGGTCGTTCGTCCCGGCGACGCGGAACGATCCCGTTTCGCCCTCCGACCACACCCAGTCGCTCGCGAGGTTGAACGGCCCGGTCGGCCCGCCGCGAAAGCCCCTCGCGGCGAAGAACGGAACGGGCGGTTGGTACCGCAGTTTCTCGCCGTCGACGGCGACGACGACCCGCACGTCTTCGAGGTGGAGCGAATCGCCGCGTTCGTGTGTCAGGACGACCGTCTCGCCGTCGAGTCGCAACGAGAGCGCGATCGGTCCGGGTCCGGCTGCCGACGGCGACGCCCCGTTCGCGATCCCCGGCTCACCCGTTGCCGCAGCGACCGCCTCGGCACCCGCGGCGACGACGCTCCCGAGCGCGACGCCGACGAAGAGTAGCAGCACGATACCGATCACGGAGGCCGATGCACGGGAAGACACGGGGGTTCTGGGCCCGTGATGGCATAAGAACGTTCGGCCGCTGTTCCCGGTCGTGTTTAGTTACGCGATTGCAGCCAAAAAACCGCTGGCGGGTGGGGCTGGAAGGGGCCGCGGTCTCGACGAAGACGGGCGACGCAAGGACCGCAGGCGCGAGCATCGCGAGCGCCGAGGACCGCAGCGAGCCCATCGAGTCGAGACCGCGGGGGCTTCCGAAGTCTTCTCCGTACCATTCTCGGCGGTTTCAGTCTTAACTAAACAGTACCGGCGAACACGTCCAAGCGACTGCGGAACTCCCCGACGAGCGAGAGCTCACGCTCCAGTTGGATCGGTCGCAGAAGAGGATCGAAACCAGAGACACGCTGTCGATCGACTTCGATCCGGCGTCCGTCCAAATCATCGAGTCGACGAGGTAGTCGACGCCGCGCTCACGGATCACCGAGACAGCCAAATTCACTCATACACGACCGCCGGGAGAGCCATATTTTACTCGTACTACGGGTATTGGAAGTAATTTTAAGGTAGATACGTGAGAATGGCTTTCGTATGAGCAACGAAACGCTTGCAGACGCCCTCGACGCGGCTGGGGATCCGGCCGATCTACTCCGACGGAACGGCGGTCGGCACCCGTATCCGGTCCCCTCGGAGCACACCAACTGGATCGAGGAGGTCAGAAGCTGGCGTGGGAGTGCCAGCCTGTCGGATCTCTCGCACCATCAGAAAGACCTCTACGTCGAAGGGCCCGGGGCGCTCGACGTCTTCGCCGACCTCGGAGTCAACAATTTCGAGGGTTTCGAACCGGGGCAGGCCAAGCAGTTCGTCGCGTGCAACCCGAACGGGTACCTCATCGGCGACGCCATCCTGTTTTATCTCGACGACGAGGAGCTGAAGCTCACCGGGACGCCGATCGCCCCGAACTGGGTGGAGTACAACCTCGAACGCGGTGACTACGACGCGACGGCGTACGCCGACGAGCGCTATCACGACAAGGACGAGCCCCACGACACGTTCAGATACCAGCTTCAAGGCCCGAACGCACTCGACGTGATGCGGGATGCCGTGGAGGGGTCGCTCCCTGAGATCTCGTTTTTCAACTTCGACGAGGTGACCATCAGTGGCGTCGACGTGCACGCGCTGAAGCACTCGATGGCATCGAACGTTGGCTTCGAGATCTGGGGGCCGTGGGAGGAACACAAGACCGTTCGCGACGCCCTCGTGAGTGCAGGCGAACCGCACGGACTCCGCCAACTCGGCGAGAAGAGTTACAAGGCCCAAGGACAGGAGAAAGGATGGATCGCTCGTCCCGTGCCTGCAATCTTCGGGGACGAGATGAGGGCGTACCGCGAATGGCTCGATGCCGACAGCTACGAGGCGATCAGCACGCTGGGCGGGAGTTTCGATCCCGACGATATATCGGAGTACTACTTGAATCCGATCGAACTGGGCTACGAGCGGTTCGTCGACTTCGAGCGCGACTTCGTCGGTCGCGAAGCGCTGCGCGAGATGACGGAGGAACCACAGCGTCAGAAGGTCACGCTGGTCTGGGACGATGCCGACGTTCTCGATCTGTTCGCGTCGCTGCTTGAACACGGAGAGACGTACAAGTACTTCGACCTCTCGATGCCGTACTGGGCTGTCTTTCATTACGACGAGGTGCGGAGCGGGGGCGAGACCGTCGGCGTCTCGAAGTACTTCGGATACAGCTACAACGAACGGGTAGTCCTCTCGCTCGCCCTCGTGGATCCCGAACACGCGGAGCCCGGAACGGAGGTGACGCTCGTCTGGGGCGAACCCGACGGCGAGTCGGCGAACCCAAAGGTCGAATCACACACGCAAACGGAGATAACGGCGACCGTCGCCCCCAATCCGTACGTAAAGGCGAGCCGGTGAGTCCCTCTCGATCCCAAGGGTTATTCCACAACGAAGGTAATTCTTTACAGATGGAATCCGAGGTGCCAGTAATTAACTCTACTCGTCGTCAGAGGTGGGGGGTCGATGAGTGGTAACTTCGAGGTGGGGAATCGATGAGCGATGATTGCGAGGTGGGGGAATCAATGACCGGTGACTTCGAGGTGAGAGATCGATGAGCGATGATTGCGAGGTGAGAGATCGATGAGCAGTGACTTCGAGGCGGCGATCTTGGACCTCGACGGCACCGTGTATCTGGGAGACCACCTCATCGACGGGGCCGGTGAAAGTATCGACAGACTCCGAGAACGACTCGACACGGTGTTGTTCCTGACCAATAAAGCCATCTCGCGCCGTCGGGATTACAGTCAAAAACTCCGGAATCTCGGGGTCGATGCCGGCGTCGACGACGTGATCAACTCGGGATGGGTGACGGCCCAGTACGTGCGTGAACACTACGCCGACAGAGAGGCGTACGTCGTCGGCGAAGCGCCGCTGGTAGCGGAGTTCCACGACGCGGGGGTTACGACGACGGACGAACCGGGCGATCTGTTGGTCGCCTCAATGGACCGAGCGTTCGATTACGAGAAACTCGATGTCGCGATGCGGACGCTGTCGAACGGCGCACCGTTTCTGGCGACGAACCCCGACAGGACGTGTCCGACGGCGGACGGTGAGATCCCCGACGCCGCAGGGATGATCGGCGCGATCGAAGGAGTGACCGGACAAAGCGTCGACGAAATATTGGGGAAACCCTCCCCGAAGATGGTCGAGACCGCGCTCGACGTCGTCGGCGTCGATCCCGACGCGTGTTTGATCGTCGGCGATCGAATTGAGACGGACATTCGGATGGGCGAACGCGCCGGGATGACGACTGTCTTGGTACTCTCGGGTGTCACCGACCGCGAGACGATCGAGGCGGTCGACGTCGAGCCCGATTACGTCCTCGATTCGATCGACGACATCGACGTCGTTCTCGACAGGTGATTTCGTACCGCCGACAGCGGGTGACAAATCGGCCTACGCGACGTCTTCTGACAACACGTCTCTGACGACCTGCGGGTCTTCGAGCAGTTGGTGTTTCGTGTAACTACCTTCGGCACTTCCGCCGCTGTGTTTCGATTGTTCGATGATGTCGAGAAAGGCGTGCTCTTTGAGGAGGTCGCGCACGCGACGAAGCGAGAGCGTGTCTGAGCCCTGTCCGTTACAGATGTTCTCGTAGACCTCGTAGACGCGACTGGTTCGGAATCCGTCCTGTCGGTCGTTGGAGAGCGAAAGGATCGCGAGCGCCTGCAGGACGTACCGCGAGTGGGGCGTCGACCCCCGGATGAGTTCGCGGAAGCGGTCGGTTTCGGCGCGCTCGCGGGCCTGCGTGACGAACTCCTCGCGCACCGTCTGCGCGCCCGTCGACTGGGCGATCTCACCCGCGTATCGGAGGATGTCGATCGCCTTTCGGGCGTCCCCGTGTTCCCGCGCGGCGAGCGCAGCGGCGCGCGGAATCGTGGAGGGATCGAGGACATCGTCGCGGAAGGCGTCCGAACGCGCCTCCATAATATTCCGGAGTTGATTGGCGTCGTAGGGCGGAAACACAAACTCTCGCTCGCAGAGGCTGGATTTCACGCGTTCGTCCATTCGGTCGTTGTACTGGATCTTGTTGCTGATGCCGATGACGCCGAGTTTACACTGGTCGATCTTCCCGGCCTCGCCGGCCCGCGAGAGCTGCATCAGAATATCGTCGTCGGAGAGCTTGTCGATCTCGTCGAGGAGGATGAGGACGACGTCGTACTGCGCGTCGAGGATCCGCCAGAGTCGCTTGTAGTACGTAGAGGTACTGAGTCCCTTGTCGGGGACTTTGATCCCGGTGACGTCGGGTTCGTTGACGCCGTCGGCGATCGTCTGGACGGCCTGTGTCTCGGTGGTGTCTTGCGCGCAGTCGACGTAGGCGAACGTCGCGTTCACGTCCTCCTCGCCCGCGGTATCGACGAGTCGCCGGGAGACGTACTTCGCACAGAGGGACTTTCCGGTCCCGGTCTTCCCGTAGATGAGGACGTTGCTCGGGCTCTGCCCGAAAATCGCGGGATTGACTGCGGCGGCGAGATTCGATATTTCGTCGTCGCGACCGACGATACGGCCCTCTCCGGGGAGGTGGTTGATCTCGAGGAGTTCCTTGTTGGCGAAGATGGGATCCTCCCGAGTGAAGAGGTCGTCGCTGGTGTCCGGCATACTACAGGGCACCGGGTTTCCGGTGAAATACGTTGTTATTCATCGCCGAGAAAGTGGTGACTGAAGGTGGTATAAGAGTCTCGCCTCAGGTGGAGCGAATCGGGGGATAGCGGGGGCGGACACACACCGGGTTTCCGGTGAAACGGTGAAATTAGGGGAGTGATCGAGATGAAACAGGGGTTGGATTCATCGGAAACGTGGTGTGGGAGCTCCGTGATGGCTCGAAGAGCCGAGAAACGTCGATTGGTGAAACGTCGAGTGGTAAAACGTCAAGTGGTGAAACGTCAAGTGGCAGTTTGAGACGTACAGGGAGCCGCCAGCCGTTCGAGAGGATGCTTTCGACTGCATCGTCGTCTACGACGACTAACTGTAATGAAACTACGACCGACTCAATGAACGGTGACGAAGACATCCTATAAATTTGTTTCTTTCCAGAGGTCAAAATGAGATGAATTTTCTTACTCTAAATAAGATGGATTTTCTTCCTATAGGTCAGGATGAATCCAATCACAACTGCGAATCCGCATCAAAACCAGCGCTTTTCACCGGAAACCCGGTGTGCGACAGCGACTGGGAGAGACAGTTCGGCCCGGGTGTTCGACCCCGCCATTGTAGGAGATTATCTGTTTACCTTATCGCTCGATATCGTTCGATTTGCGGTCTGAATCCCCTGAATCCAAGAGATCTCCTTTCACCGGAAACACGGTGTGCCTTTTCGACACGCCCCACACACCGTCTGAACCCTTTTCACCGGAAACCCGGTGTGTATGCAGGACCAACCCATCGACATCGCCCAGTCAGAAGCGGACGTAGTCGCAAGCCGTTTCCCGACTGGGACCGTTCCACGAACAATGACTGACGAGGAGGGGGACCCCGACTCCGCGTCGCCGGATCACCCCGCGACCGGAACCGGCTCCGGTCGCACCAGCGGTGAGGAAACTGTCGATCGATCCAACGAGGATGTCGATATCGAGCGATCCCACGAAGACGTCGACATCGAGCAGGTCGACATCGAGCAGTTTCGAGACGTCCTCGAAGCCCAAAACCGCCCCGTCGTGACGGCGTCGGAAGTCGCGCGCAGGCTGGGGACGACGCAGGCAGACGCCGCTGCCGACCTCGATGACCTCGCAGCGCAAGGGGCCGTCGAACGCGTGAACGTCGAGACCGATCCGATCGTCTACTTTCCGAACGAGTGGCGGGAAATCGCCGACCGCGAGCGGATCGTCGTCTTCCCCGAGCGCCGCGAGGTCGTCGTCGACCGCCCCACGCAGTACACCCGCGCGCAACTCTCCCAGTTCGCTCACCTCGTCGACTCGACGGGTCGAAGAGAGCGGACCACCGCGGACAGAGAGACGAACACCCGCGGATACATCTACGAAATCAGACAGGAAGACGTCTGGCAGGCCCCCTACGACGACGTCGACGATCTGCTGGCGCTGATGCGGTCGGTCCTGCCGCGGCGCACGCCCAAACTGGAGGAGTGGGTCGAATCGCAGTGGAAGCGCGCGAACCGCTTCCGACTGTTTTCCCACGAGGACGGCTACGTGGTCCTCGAAAGCGTCTCCGAGAGCCTGATGGGCAACGTCGCCCGTCAGAAGCTCGACGACGAGCAGTTGGTCGCGCCGATCTCCGACACGCAGAGTTGGGTCCGTGACGGCAAAGAGGCCGAGATCAAGCGGATTCTCTACGAAGCGGGCTATCCCGTCATCGACGACCGCGACCTCGACGCGGGCGACCCGCTCGACGCCGAACTGACCGTCGATCTGCGAGACTATCAACGCGACTGGGTCGACCGGTTCCTCGAACAGCGCTCCGGCGTCCTCGTCGGCCCCTCCGGTGCGGGCAAGACGGTGACGGCGATCGGCGTGCTCGCGGCCGTCGGCGGCGAGACACTCGTGCTCGTTCCTTCGCGGGAACTCGCCTCCCAGTGGCGTGAGGAACTCCTCCGGCACACGACGCTCTCGTCCGAGCAGATCGGCGAGTACCACGGGGGGGAAAAAGAAGTTCGCCCGGTGACAATCGCGACGTACCAGACCGCCGGGATGGATCGCCACCGCTCGCTGTTCGACTCGCGGGCGTGGGGACTCATCGTGTACGACGAGGTCCACCACATCCCCTCGCGGATCTATCGCCGCAGCGCTGACCTCCAGACGAAGCACCGATTGGGTCTGTCGGCGACGCCGGTGCGCGAAGACGACAAAGAAAAGGAGATCTTCACGCTCATCGGCGCTCCCATCGGCACCGACTGGTCGAAGCTCTTCGAGGCGGGCTACGTACAGGAGCCCGAAGTGCAGATCCGCTATCTCCCGTGGGCCGACGAGTTCGCGCGCAACGAGTGGGCGAGCGCGGACGGCCGCGACAAACACCGGATCGCCGCCGAAAACCCCGAAAAGATCGAGGAGACGCGTCGGCTGCTCGAAGCCCATCCCGGAGCGAAAGCGCTCGTCTTCGTCGACTGGCTCGACCAAGGCGAGGAACTCTCCGACGCGCTCGACGTTCCGTTCGTCAGCGGAGAGATGCCGCATCACCGTCGCGAGCGCGTCTTCGAATCGTTCCGCGAAGGCGACCTCGATACGCTCGTGATCTCGCGCGTCGGCGACGAGGGGATCGACCTCCCGAGCGCCGAGTTGGCTATCGTCGCCTCCGGGCTCGGCGGTTCCCGTCGACAGGGCGCACAGCGCGCCGGCCGGACGATGCGACCTGCGGGTGGCTCGCGCGTGTACGTACTCGCGACGCACGGCACGTCCGAAGAGGACTTCGCGCAGCGACAGATGCGGCACCTCGCGGCAAAAGGCGTCCGCGTGACGGAAGCCGATCGCTCCGTGACGACCGAGGCAGAGCGCCCCGCAACGACCGAGGCAGAGCGCCCCGCGACGAGCGAAAACGGTGGGGCAGATTCGGCGACAGCGGAAGAGACCACATCGACAACCGAAGAATCCACATCGACAACCGAAGAATCCACATCGACAACCGAAGAATCCACATCGACAACGGACGTCGATCCCGGCGACCGCAACGCGGCCGAGGAGTGAACTCCGCCGATGCGCGACCAATTGGAAAGGACCGACAATACCGATCACTGCACTGGGCTCCTCAACGCCGAGTTGCTACGGCAGTATCGACGCACCCTAGAAGCGGCGAGAGCTGATTCCACCGTCGCGACCGAGTTCGAATCGTGGTGGAATTACGTCCGCGACCGACACGGCGACGTCTTTGCGGAGTTAGCAATCGACGCTACGGGCGAAGCGTCCGGAGAAACCGACATAGCCCCTCCCAACGATGCGCGGCCATCGGATGCGGCATATGAGCTGTTCGTGGAGACACTGACGTTCGACTTTCTCCTCACACGACTTCTGGATGCCGTAGAAACGACATTCGGGTGTAGCGTTCGACGGCCGCTCGCAGCCGATGCGGCTGTTCCCTTTGCGGCCGAATTCGGGGCCGTTCACCAACACGTGCGCGCGCGATTGTCGAGATCGGATTCGGACGTGGGATCGGATTCGGACGCGGGATCGGATTCGGACGCGGAATCGGACTCAGATTCAGACACGGAATCGGAATTTCGATCACTCACCTCCGATTTCGTCGAGTCGGCCTCAGCGTACGACGTCGCGCGCTTGCACCGCGAGTCCGTGTCACCGCTCGCACGACGGGCCTTCGGCCGGTACGACACACCCGCGGGCGTCGCCGAACTCGCCGTCGAAACGCTGTTCGAAGACGATGCAGAAGCCGGGAATGTCGCGCCTGACACCGACCCGCTCATCGTCGATCCCGGCTGCGGGGCCGGAGCGTTTCTCGCCGCCGCGGCCGATCGACGAATGGAAACGATCGAGAGCGAGACACCGAGCGCGCGCCTCGAAGAGGTAATCGAGTCGGTTCGGGGCTTCGACGTCTCTCCCACAGCGGTCCGCGCATCGCGGCTCGCGATCCTCCTCGCGATGCGCCCGCTCCTCGAAGCGGTCGGCGAGCGGGAATCGAACGAAACACCACGCTTTACCCCCCGCGTCGTCCTCGGCGATGCCGCGCTTGCGACAGCCGAAACCGCCCCGCTGAACGGGCAACGGGCAGACTATCTCCTGATGAATCCGCCGTGGCTCACGTGGGACTCCCTCTCGGAACGAGTCAAAGATCGCTGGCGTCGCGCCTCCGAGGGTGACCGCGCGCCCGACCTGTTTCCGCACCGCGGCCTCGACGCCCGATTGGGATTCGCGAACGACGACCTCTCGGTTCCCTACACGATTCACTGCCTCCATCGCCTCCTTCGGGATGGGGGCCGGGCGTCGGTGGTGCTGAAACGCGACCTCCTCACCGGTCCGGCGGGAAAACGGCTCAGAGACCGATCGATCGGCGGCCGGACGATCACGTACGATCGCGTGCACGATTTCGGCGCGCTCGCGCCGTTTCCCGACGTCGACGCGGGAACCGCGCTCTTCGGCTGCCGGATCACCGCAGACGACGACCGAGCCCCAGATCAGACCGTATCGTCGCCGGCTGCCAGCGACGAGGAGATCCCGATGACGCGGTGGCAACGCGAGGAGCAGACCGGTTCTGACACTTCGACCTCCGAGCCCGACCATCTCGCGGACCCGTTCGCGTCGCTGGCGACGATGCGCGGTACGCTCGCCACCGCTGAGACTCGACTGGTGCCCGCGGATCCGGAAACTCCGTCGTCACCGTGGATCCGTGCGGATGCGGAGTCGCGAGCGCTCGGTCCCTGCTCCTATCGGATTCGACACGGCGTGAAGGACGACGCCAAGGCCGTCTACGGACTCGATCGGGACACCATCGAACGACGCGAACTCGAATCGACGCACGTCTATCCGTACCTGAAATCCAAGCATATCGTGAAGTACGGACTCTTCGGCCACGACCTCCAACTCGTCCCGCAGCGGGGCCTGAAGGAGGAGAACGAAGCCGAATTACGGCGAGACGCGCCGTCGACGTATGCTTACTTGGAGGACCACCGCGACCGACTGCTCGACCGCAGCTCGTCGTGGTTCGACGATGGGCCGTTTTACTCGCTGTTCGGACTCGGCCCGTACACGTGGGCCGACTACAAGGTCGTCTGGTGTCGACTCGGATTCAAGCCGCACTTCGCCGTCGTCTCGACGGTCTCGGATCCGACCGTCGGCGAGAAAACGGTGGTTCCCGGCGACCACTGTATGTTCGTCGGCACCGACGACGAGCGAGAGGCCCACTACCTCTGTGCGCTGCTCAATTCGGCTCCCTACCAGCGGTCTCTCCGTGACCTCTCTTCGGGTGGGAAATCGAGCCTCTCGAAATCAACTGTCGAACGACTCGCATTACCGGAATGGACGGCGACGAGCGAGCAACGACGGCTCGCGGAGTTGTCCCAGCGTGCGCACGAGATCGTCCCCCAACACGTCGACTGCTCGAAGCGAGCGTATAATAAAAAGACGATACCCGAACTCGCGGCGGTCCAAAGTCGGATCGATCGGGAAGTGGAAGCGTTTCTCGTTGATTTCGGAGAGTCGTGAGCGCGGTTGCGGACCGGTTGCGACTTCGTAGATACAGTCGGCTCCGTGGCCTGCGAGGAACCGGCTGACGGCTCCGATGAGTAACCCTTAAGTCTGCAAGCGGCGCTACCTTCACTTGCCCGCCCTTAGCTCAGCCTGGTAGAGCAGCCGACTGTAGATCGGCTTGTCCCCCGTTCAATTCGGGGAGGGCGGACTTTCTCACCAAACGATTCGTAGCCGATTGTAGACGGCTTGTCCCTCGTCCCCACGAGCGCAGCGAGTGGGGAACAGCGAGACGAGCGAAGCGAGCCTCGCGCGTTTCAATTCGGGGAGGGTGGATATTCTACGGATTTGGACGCTCTACCGTCCAACTTTCGACTCCCGTCCCACGTTGAATAGAAACACAGCAGGTTATGTTAACCAGAATTCGCGCCGTTCGGGGCGAAAGAAAGAACCGGAACGCAAAATCAACGATGCCCGTCGATCCACCGGCACCACGCGTGGAAGTCGTCGGCTCCACACTGATCGACGATCGAGTGCAACGTCCCGATCGCGATCTCGTCGTGCATCGGAACGTCGACGAGCCGCACTCTCCGGTATCGCTATTCTCGTATCGGAGTCGAATGTGGCTTCCCTCGCGAGAGGTTGGCATCCATCCAAAGTCAGTGAGTAGGCCGATGATATCTCGTCCGGAAATCGTCGTCCGTACCATCGATTACTGCAAGAAGTCGGGGAGTTCTTTCGGATCGTCGGGGGTTTCGAGGTCCTCGATGCCGAACTCTTCGAGGTCCTCTTCGGTGATCGGATCGCCGCCGCCTTCGTGGAGTTCGAGCACCTCCGAGAGCAATCGGAGCGCCTCGGCTCGCGTATCACCACCGCGAGCGAGACCCGTTTCCAAGTCCTTCGCGGTGATCGAGCCGTCATCCTCCCGAATGAAGATCACGCCTTCGTCTCCGGGTGCGTCTCGTGTGGCACTCGCCATATCTCCTCTTGGGGGACCGATCGAATAAGCGTTCTGTCGCTGCGGTTCAGGGGATCGAGCGCGTCATAGCCGGTCGTGTTCGCGACGAATAACAGTTGCCCCAGAACCCTCTCACCGGAGATACCATATCTGGAAAACACACAGACCACTGCGATGCAGCGGTCCGGTGAATGGTCGTCAGATCCTATGACAACCGAGTAGAGAAATGTTGGACGCGCGGATAAACTTCCCGACATAGCCGACGAACTGACAGCCAGCCGTGGGATTGTCGGCGTCGCGTTTACGCCCTCCCGACGTCGCCGACGACGGTCCGGCTCTGCTCGCGCATAAACTGCGGGAGGTACCAGTAGCCGCCCGCGAACTTACTCGTCGTTCCCGACGCCTTCCAGCCGCCGAACGGCTGCGCCTGCACCAGCGCCCCGGTCGTCGCGCTCTGTTCGCGATTGACGTAGCACATCCCCGATTCGATCCGATCGAACCACGTCTCGATCTCCGCGTCGTCCTCGGAGAACAGTCCCGCGCACAGGCCGTACGCGCTGTCGTTGGCCTTCTCGATCGCCTCGTCGAGACCCGACACGGGATGGATCGTCACGAACGGGACGAAGTGCTCCTCGCGTGCGATCTCATGCTCGTGCGGGACGTCGGTCACGACGGTTGGTTCGACGAACCGCCCCCGAGCGAGGTCGCCGTCGGTGACGACTTCCCCGCCAGTTCGGACAGTACCGACCTCCCGCGCGGTCTCACAGATCCGTTCGTAGCGCTCGAGCGCGCTGTCGTCGATCAGCGGTGAGATGAACGCGTCCGCCTCGCGCGGATCGTCGATCACGACGTCTTCGGTCGCCGTGACCAATCGGTCGGTGAACTCCCCGTAGCGCCCCTTGTCGACGTAGACGCGCGACGTCGCAGAACACTTCTGGCCGCTGAAGCCGAACGCGCCGTTTTTCACGCCCGAAACCGCCTTCTCCAGATCGGCGTTCGAGGTGACGATGACCGGGTTCTTCCCGCCCAACTCCGCGATCACCGGCCCCGGCTTCTCTCGTTCGAAAAACGTCCGTCGGATCTCGCGGCCGACCGCTCGCGATCCGGTGAAGACGACGCCCGCGACGTCCTCGTGCTCGATCAACGGCTGGCCGACGTCGCGCCCGCTGCCGATGACGAGATTCACCACGCCGTCCGGGAGTCCAGCGTCGGTCAGGATCTCGACGGTTTTGTGGGCGACCAGCGGCGTTGCGCTCGCCGGCTTCGCGACCGCGGTATTCCCCGTGATGACCGCGCCAGCGAGCATCCCGCAGAAGATGGCGACGGGGAAGTTGAACGGGGCGATGACACCGAAGACGCCGAACGGCTCCAATCCGTTCGTGCAGTGCTGCCCGGGCGTCGGCTCGCCGGTGTCGAACTCGTAGCCCTCGTTCCGCTTGATCTCGCGGCTGTAGAACCGGAGAAAGTCGATCGCCTCGTCGACGTCGGCCATCGCCTCGAACCGGTTCTTGCCGTTTTCCAGTGTCAGCATCGCGGCGAGTTCGTATTTCCTCGCTTGCATCCGATCGGCCGCCTCCCGGAATAGCTCGATTCGATCGCTCCAGTGGGTCCGCCGCCACTCGTCGAACGCGCCCGTGGCTGCCGTCACGGCCCGGTCGACGTCTTCGGCGGTCCCGGCTGCGAAGTGCCCGATCTCCAGTTCGTGGTCCGCCGGGCTCGTGACGGTGTATTGCTCGTCGACCGCGCGGGCGTCGCCGTCGATCCATAGCGGGTGCGGCGCGCCCAACTCGGCTTCGACAGTCGAGACAGCGTCCTCGAACGATCGGTGGAACTCGGCCATCGTTCCGCGCTCTCGGTGCGTATCGAGGGTCAGCTCGTTCTCGAAGGAGGCGGTGTTCATCGGCGCACGTGCTACTCGCCCGGGAGTTCAATAAAACTGCTTACCACTCTGAGCGGATTGATACGCTCGTTTTTCCGTTCTTCGTGCACGACGCCAGAACACTCATACTGTCGGCTGTAAGTCTGTGAAGAATTTCGCGACCTTGGGGTCGCGAATATTTTGAAACAGTTACAGCCGACAGTATCAACAGATCGGCCGTCGTATCCACCATCGATGACTCGAGTGGCGATCGTCGGCGGCGGCCCCGCGGGCCTCTCGGCTGCACTGTTCGCAGCCAAGAACGGTCTCGACGCGGTCGTCTTCGACACCGACAACACGTGGATGCACAAAGCGCACCTGTTCAACTACCCCGGCATCGGCTCGGTCGACGGGAGCGCGTTTATGCAGACGGCGCGCCAGCAAGCCGAAGACTTCGGGGCAGAGCGCCACCAAGGCGCAGAAGTCACGGCGGTCGAATCAACGGATGCCGGCTTCGCCGTCACCGCTGATGACGACACGCACGAAGCGGAGTACCTCGTTCTCGCGACCGGGGCGGCTCGCGACCTCGCCGAGTCACTCGGCTGTGACGTCCGCGACGACGACACCGTCGACGTCGATGTCACGATGGAGACGAGCGTCGAAAACGCGTACGCCACGGGTGCGATGGTCCGTGCCGAGGAGTGGCAGGCGGTCATCTCCGCCGGCGACGGTGCCGCCGCGGCGTTGAACATCCTCACGAAGGAGAAGGGCGATCACTACCACGACTTCGACACGCCAGACACGGCAACGGACGTCTTCGGCGACCTCCGAGACGACGAACTCTGATCGAGGGAGGGTTCGGCCACCACCTTCCCGAACGAGCGGACGTTTATATACGATCGAGCGGCCAACGTCGCCGTGACGTAACGAGCGTCCCGCGTCGAGTCGCGGTTGTTCGGCACAGTCGACGTGGGACGGGTAGCCGCTGCGCAACCGAACCTGTTGTGCTCGGCGACACTGTGCCGACTGTCAGCCCTGCCCTTCAGCGAAGCTTCTAAACGACTCTGTCCGTCGCGTCCAACGGTTCAGTTCGACGACTCCAGCAGCTCCTTCGTCTTCCGGTGTCGCGCGCGGAACATCGGCTCGAATCCCACCACCGCCAGCGGCGACACTGCGCCGCCGACTTCGCCGCCCGGTAACTCGTACTCGACGACGTCCTCGATGATCGTCTCCTCGCCGTCGGCGACGAACCGGTGCGTGTGGATCCATTTGGCGAAGGGCCCGCCGCGCATCTCGTCGCGGAACATCGCTCGCTCGTCGTCCTCCTCACGTTCGACGATGACCGAGGTCCACCGCTGTCGGGGACCGACGCCGAACGGTCGCATCGACAGTCGGATCTCCGAGCCGGTCTCCAGCACCGCTGGATCGGAGTCGCCCTCGGGGCCCGTGACCGACTCGACGCGGAGGTTCATCCAGCCCGGCGTCAGCGCTTCCAGCCCGGAGACCTTCGAGTGGAACTCCCAGACCTCATCGAGCGGCGCTGAAACTCGGCTCAACCGCGAGTAGGTCGTCATACGAGAGTAGAGTCACCGACGGGCCAAAAGCGCCGCGGCCGTTTGGAGAATCAGCGACGGTGATCGCATATCGCGCGACTGTATCGAAGCCGTTCTCCGGGCCGCTTACAGCGTAAACCGCGTCACGCTCGTCCCGGCCGCTCGCAACTCCTCGTCGCTCGCGGCGGCGACGGTGATCTGGTTCTCGCCGTGTTCGATCGCCAGCGACGCCTCGAAGGAGCCCTCGTTGGGCGTGACGTAGGCGGTCTCGGAGGGCGTCTTGACGGCGACGACCGCGGCGTCGGTCCGACCGGCGACGACGAGTTCGTCGCCCATAAACCGAGTGCTGACCTGCAGTCGCGGCCCATCGGGACGTTCGCGTTCGATGTAGCGCTCGTGCAACGCCGACGGCATTTCGACCGGCCGTCCCGCGTCGATGCCGTGCGCGAGTCGGACGAACTGCGCCATCGACCACGCCAGCGGCGTCGCCGCGCCGGTCCCCTCACCGAAGGCCCAGTTGTACTCCGTGCTGTGCTCGCGGTCCCAGACCTGCTCGGAGAGCATCCGTCCGGAGTTGGCGAATCCGGCCATCGTCTCGAGGAGGTTCTGGGGGGCGAGCGGTCCCTCGTCCGTTCCGTTGAGCAGTTCGTACTCTCCCCGCTCGCCGGTGAAGATGGGCCAGAGCCGACCCTTGCCCTTGGCCTCGATCGACCACGGCGCGCCCTCGTCGTCGCGCTGGCGCTCGCCGTACCCGTCGCCGTTGTAGCGGTAGAACGCCGGACCGTGCGGCGTGTCGACCCGGAGCGTGTCGTCGACTTCGACGACCGAGTTTCGAATCACGTCGTCCGCGGCGGGCTTGATTCCCAGTCGGGTGAGTTCGAGGAACCCGGCGTCGATGATCTCCCGCTCGTCAAGCGTCGGCCCGTTGTTCGCGAGCGTCCGAACGTTCCCGGCATCGGGGTCGCCATCGCGAGTGATTCGGACGTAGTACGGCGTGTGCGTGTGCCGATCCGTGCCCGTCTCCGTTGCCGTCCACTCTCCGACGCGCTCGGCCCAGTCGTCCGCGAGCGCCTGCCAGATGAGCGCGTCGGCGTCGTATCCCTCGTCGACGGCGATGTCGGCCGCGCAGGCGAGTCCGGCGATCTCGGCGGCGATCGACGACGGGGAGTAGCCGGCCTCCTCCTCCCAGCGCTCCTGCGCCGTCGGCGGGCCGTTGCGCGCGACGTAATCCGCCGAGCGCTTGACGTTGACGTAGTCGTACTCGGTCTCGGCGAAGTCGACACCGTGCTGGCGAAGCATCCACGCCATCACCTGCGGGAACGAGATGTTGTCCATCTGCTCGCCGCCCCACCGCGTCCGGCCGTTGAGGTAGGTGTTCTGCGGGATGAACCCGCGGTCGTCCTGCTGGTAGCGGTAGATGTACTCGAGCGCGAGCCGCGCGGTTTCGAGGTCGCCGACAGCCTCGAAGACGGTGAACACCTGATAGAGATCCCGCGACCAGACGAAGTTGTAGCCGTAGCCCTTCGCCTCCTCGGCCGTGACGGCCTCGCCCCACGGCACCGACGGCGAGGCGATTCCGGCACCGAGGAACGTCTTGTCTTCGACCGCGCGCAGGCTCATCAGACACGTCTTGTACTGTTTCGCGAGATCCTCGTCGACGGCGACGGAGTCCGGAAGTTCCTTGTCCGCGAGGAAGTCGTCCCACGAGTCGACGTATCCGCGCTTGACCGTCTCGTACCCGCGGCTGAGCGCGCCCGCAGCTTCGCCGAGCGCCGCGGCCGTGTCGGCGTTCTCGGCGAATCCGAGCGCGAGTCGTTCGTCGTGCCGCGTGTCGCTCCCGATCCGTCCGACGAGAACGACGCTGTCGTCGTCGACGCTGTCGATCGGCGCGGGCGCTGCACCGTCCGAGAAGAGGCTCGATAGATACGGCGATCCCGCGACGCCGACGGTCGCCCACTCGAACCGATTCGCTGCCGCCATCGCGGCGGCGACGCTGTACTCGGTCCCGTCCTCGTCAATCAGCAGCGGTTCGACGTCACTGCTTTGATCGTACGCGCTGGCGTCGCGCGCGACGAGGTGATACCCCGCCGCGCCCCCGAGTCTGAGGCCGCGGTCGGTCGACCCCGTGTTCGTCAGCGACGCGTCGGCGACGGCGTACAGTTCGTATTCGGTGTCGTCGAGCGCCTCGAAGGAGACATCGACGAGCAGCGCGTCGTGCTCGGGATCGGTCACGTATTCGGCCGTGAGCCGCCACTCGTGGCCCCGACCGTCGCCGGTCTCGGCGATCACGTGCCGGAACAACAGCGCGTCGTCGTCGACGACTTCCGCCCGCCGGTCGATCGTGTCGGCGTCGTCGTCGCGACGCGTCTCGTTGTGGGTTCGGGCAGTATATGTCGCGTCGTCGCTGGCGTCGACGACGAGGAAGTCCAGCGTTCGGAGGTTCATCAGATCGACGCGGGGGAACCGAACTTCCGTCAGCGACCCCTCGGTGAGCGTGAACCAGACGCGGGAGGGGTCCGCCGACGTGTGGTCGGCGACCGTCCCGACGCCGTACTTCTCGCCGGTCGTCCAGCGCGGCCGACCCGCGGGCCCCGACGGCGACGGTTTCGGCTCCGGTAACGCGTCCTGTTCGGCCAGCGCGCCCGTCAGTCTGATTCGCATCGCGTGCGACCACGCCAGCGGCGTGGCGCTGTCGGGCGTTCCGTCGTCGAACACCTGCTCTGCGAGGTAGCCCGCACCGGAACAGAACGGGCCGTCGCGGCCGAGGAGATCGTACAGCTCGGTGGCGCGTTCGAGAACCGTCGCTGCCGACTCGGATCGATCCTGCGCGTCGAGGAGCGCCGCCAACTCGACGGCCGCGTTCGCGCCCCACGCCGTCGCGACTGACCACAGCTTCTCGTCCTCCTGTTCGGCGCGCCGCCACGCGTCGCCCTCGAAGCGGATGAGCCCGGCGACGTCGTCTTCTGGCTCGCGGTAGAGGTCGGAGAGCGCGGTTTCGACGTGCGTTTCGAGGCGTGACACGTCGTCGCGGGTGAGTCCGTCGAGCTGGTCGACGGCGTCGTAGGCCGAGAAGGCGTCGACGAGCGCGAACGATCCCGAGTCCAAACGGGAGTCGAGACCCCCGTCTTGGAGTCTGAGGCCGTACACCTCGTAGTCGTCGTCCCAGAACCGGTCGAGAGAGTCGAAGACGGTTTGTGCTTGCGTGGCGGCGTGAACGGCGAGGTCCTTGTCCACCGGCGCTTCCGCGACGGTCGCATACGCTTGGAGGAACGTCGCCGCGGTGTGGACGAAGCGACCGATCATATTCTCCCACGCGTTCTGACACGGCCCCGGCAGTCCATCGGTCTCCAGATCCGAGTCGAGCGCGTCGATCCCGTCGCTGATAGCGCGTCTGAACTGCGTGATCTGGCCCGTGTCGAGCGACGACCGGCGTTCGGTCAGGAGCGTCGCGAGATACGTGACGACACTCGCGGTCTGATCAGACTGGTGCTCCGGGCTGTCCGCGTCCTCGACGCGCGCGTTCGCCCACCCCGGGGCGAGCGATCCGTCGATGGCCCACACCCGATGCGGCCACGAGCCGTCTTCGAGTTGCGTCTCACAAAAGAACGAACCGATTCGGGCGAGTCGATCGACCGCGTTCAAACCGAGCCTGTCGTCGGCGTGCAACAAGTGGCGCGCACACTCGGACTCGTCGCGAAACCACGTGTACCCGTAACCGCCCGAGTGCGTGTAGAAGGGGTCGAATTCGGGGCCCGCGATGTGTGCACCGGACGGGGCCGTCAGGAGCGACAGCGCCCGCAAATCGGCCCGTACCGAGTCCTCTCGGGGTGCCGTCTCGGGGACCGAAACCTCCGCGCGCGACCGCGCGGCGGCCCGGACGTCGTCGGCGCTGGTGTGCGCGAGCGCGCAGTGTCGCAGGTCGGAAAGCGCCTCCTCGCGGCCGACTTCGTCGTGGTTCGACAGCTGCGTTACGATCGTCGTGCGGACGCCGCGGTCCTCCCGTTCGAGGGGGGCCGAAACGACGATGTCGCCGCTGAGGTGAGTGTCCTCGTATCGTTCGAGGACGGCTTCCCGCGGGAGTTCGAACGCGTCCGGCGAGAGCATCTCTTCGAACCGCTCGGGGATCTGCGCGCGGACGTCGTCGAGACCGGTCGAGGCAGTGACGTAGTCGTGTTCGTCGCGATGGAACACCTCGACGGCCTGCGTCCCGTTCGGGCCGCCCTCCTCGTGGATCAATCGACCGACCTGCGTCTCTCGCCCCTCCGGCGCGAGGGTCAGAAACGCGGTCAGGTGCGCGTCGGTGGGGATCGAACCGCGGAGTTCGACGTGCGTGACGTGCGCGCGGCCGAGCGTCAGGTCGTACTGGTGGACGGTGTAGGAACCCGCGTTGTACTCGGTCTCGACGAGGCTCGTCTCTCGGTAGTAGTGTTGTCGAACCTGTTCGAGGTCGTCGAACCACCGCGTTTCACCGTCGGCCTCGATGGCGAACCGAGACCGGTCGATTCCGTACAGCCCCGAGAGGGCGGCGGAATAATCGCGGAGTGAGCCGTGTCGGTCGACGTGAACGAGTCGGTCGCCGTGCCCGGAGAACGCGCCGTCGGTCGTGGGGAGCTCGCCCGGAAATCGACCGTCGCGGTCGCGCTTGTATTCGTTCAGCACGGTCCGGAGTCTCATACTCATCGACCAGTGGTCCCACGACATAAGTATTGGCGGAAGCGCCACTCGCCCCCACAGAAACCCCACGATCGATAGGGACAGACGATCGAAACTGTGAAACTGTTCGCGGCGGCGGGGCAAAGACAAAGGTGTGATATCCCCTTCGTACCTGTATGGATCATCCAGGCCCGCCACGGTTCGTCGCGGTTGGGGACGCGGTCCAGCTCGCTCCCCGCGACCCGGACCCGGCGGCAACGTACGCGTGGCGGGTACGGAGCGCCCCTGCGAGTAGCACTGTCGAACTCCCCGACGACGAGCCGGTCGTCGAGTTCGTTCCCGACGCGCCGGGGAGGTACGAACTCGAACTGGAAGTCCCCGATCGAACGCACGTACTCACCGTCCGAGCGTTCCCGGGCGAACTCGCCCCAGCAGGGAGGCGCAGCGGGCGAAGCGGCGAGAGCGGACTGAGCGGCCACCAGAGCGGCTCCGGCCAGCCGATCGGTGCGAGCGGCGACGTCTCCGGCTCGGGATCCAGAACGCACGCGCGGTCGCACGGCGGCGGCCGTCCGCGACTCCAACTCCACGGGGCCGTCGAGGGCGACGAGCTCGTCGTTCGCGCCGACCCCCAGCCACACCCGGACAGCGACGACGACCGCGACGATATCGTCGTGGAGTTCATCGTCGACGACCGCGACGACGTCGACGAGCGTCGCATCGCGAGCGAGGGATGGGAGTTACGGGTCCCGACCGACGCCGTCGGCCATCGCGTCCGGGTCCACGCGGTCGCCGTGGCCGACGCCTACAGCGTTCCCGACACGATCGAGTTCACCCGCGAAGCCGCCCCGGACGGCGGGAACTGTGGCCAAGTGGTCGCCGTCGAATCGGAGGCGAAACCCACCACCGACGCCGAATCTGACGGACCGGACTCCGCCCACACCCACCCGGACGGCGGCACAGCGCTCGACGCCACGTTCGACGTCGTCCGCCCCAACGACCCGCCCGAGTGGGCCAAAGACATCACGTTGTACGAGATCTACGTTCGCGGGTTCGCCGGCGACGAGGACGACGCCTCGGGGCAATCGATCTTCGAGCGGATCGAAGCGCGACTCGACTACCTCGCGGACCTCGGCGTCGACTGCCTGTGGCTCACGCCCGTCCTCGAAAACGACCACGCCCCGCACGGCTACAACATCACGGACTTCTTTTCGATCGCTGAGGACCTCGGCGGGCGCGACGACTACGAGCGGTTCGTCGACGCCGCCCACGACCGAGGGATGGCAGTCCTCTTCGATCTCGTGTTGAACCACTCCGCGCGGGATCACCCGTTCTTTCAGGACGCCTACCGAAATCCCGACTCCGAGTATTACGACTGGTACGACTGGCAGGAAAGCGGCGAACCGGAGACGTACTTCGAGTGGGAGTACATCGCCAACTGGAACTTCGAGAACCTCTCGGTCCGCCGGCACCTCCTCGACGCTGTCGACGAGTGGTTCGAGATCGCCGACGGCTTCCGCTGCGATATGGCGTGGGCCGTCCCCGACTCCTTTTGGAAGGAACTCCGCGACCGGGTGAAGTCCCGCGACTCCGACTTCCTGCTCCTCGACGAGACGATCCCGTACATCGCGGACTTCCACGACGGGATGTTCGACGTCCACTTCGACACGACGCTGTACTTCACGCTGCGGCAGGTCGGCCGCGGCGACGCCCCCGCCGATGCGATTCTCGACGCGATCGAACAACGCGCGGCGGTCGGGTTCCCCCCGCACGCGGCGTTTATGCTCTACCTCGAGAACCACGACGAAACGCGCTACGTCGTCGAGTGCGGCGACAGCGCGACGAAGGCCGCCGCGGGCGCGCTCGCGACGCTCCCCGGGGTCCCGATGCTGTACGGCGGGCAGGAACTCGGCCAGCGCGGCCGCCGCGACGCGCTCGCGTGGGACGACGCTCGCGAGGAGTTTCACACTCACTACGCGCGCCTGCTGGACCTCCGCTCGGAGATCGACGCGCTCGGTCCCGACGGATCGCTGGAACGGGTCGACTACGACGTGGATTCCGGTTCCACCACAGCGTCCACGTCCGACACGCCGAATGACCGGAGCGTCGCCTTCCGACGCGCCGGGGACGATGAGGCCTACGTCTGCGTCCTCAACTTCGACGAGTCGCCGGCGACGGTGACGCTTTCGGACGTCGACGTCGATCCGGTCGACCTCGTCTCCGGGGCGAATCTCGCCACGGGAGAGGGCCTCGAAGTCGATGACGTGGCCGTGTTCCGCTCGAACTGACCGGTCGACTGGCTTCCGCGGGATGCGGTCGACACCGCCAGTCCCGCAGGGCGCAGTCGACACCGCGAGTTCCGAAGGCGACCCACAGATTCGAGTTACTCCGGTTCGTACTGCCACCTAGTGACCGAATCGTACGTCTGTCCGCACTGCGGACGCGTGGAGGACCGTCCGTACCGGGTCCGGCTCATCATCCTCACGTGCCCCGAGTGCGGCGAAAATGGAAGGTTCCTCCACGAATCGCTCGTCGAACGACTCGACGACGTTCCCGAGCCGAAACGCCCGGAGGATTGGACCGAGATGCCGCTCGACGAGCGGTTACAGTACGCCCTCCGCGAAGGCATTCTCGACATCAGTTTCACCGGGCCGATCTGAGACGCCGCGTCAGGAGTCCGCCTACGATGCCGCGTCACGACACCGCGCGGGCGTCCATCTCGACTGAGACGCCCGCGACGTACTCCCCGTCGGGACCGACCCACGTGCCCTCGGAGTCGCACTCGGTCGTCAGCCGACAGACGCGCGTCTCCGGCGGCCAGACCACGCGAACCCCGTCGTCAGCGTTGTCGACGGTGACCTCCTGACGGTAGGTGACGCTCGCGCCGCCGACGCCGACGAACGTCACCACCAGATCGACTTCACCGCCGCCCGCTGCGAGCGGGACGCTCCGCCAGCGCGAACCGCCCTCGAATTCGAGGTTCGTCGCGCGCGCCCCGTCGGGGCCGATCGCCCACTCGACCGAGACGGTCCCGTTCGAGCGCGTCGCCTCGGGGACCGAGTAGCGCGCGTAGCCCTCGGGGGTCTCGATCCGGACGCTCGCGCTTTCGGCGTCTCTCGGAACGCCGAACGTCGTAGTTGCTCGAACCGGCTCGTCGAAGACGCGGAGGCGCTGAATTTCGGGGTTCACGGGGTTGTACGCGCCCGTCCAATCGCCGCGGTACGTGAACCGATACGGCGTCCGGTTCGTCGCCGCCAACACGGCGAGGTCGCGCTCCGGCCCGCCGTCGGTCGCGTACACGACGTCGCCGTCGTAGCCGGGATCGTACCGGAGATACTGGAACGGATGCGCCTGCCAGTCGCCGTACGGATCCGGCGTGAACACCAGCGCGTCGTCGAAGTCGCGCCCCTCGAAGGGGTCGTACGTCGCTTCCAGACTCTCCGTCCGGCGCTCGTTGGCCGCGAACGGGTCGTCGAGGACCGCCCCCTCCGCGGAGGCGACGACCGGCGCGGTGACGATCAGCCCGACGATGACGAGGAGTCGCGCGCGGCGTCGCGAAACGCGCGTCGAGAGGAAGGAAATCGCTCCGCGACTGACGAATGCGACGCCCGCAGCGCCGAACACTGCGACCGGAACGAGCGCGTCGAAGTGGTAAAACGGCCCCAAGAGGTCGATGAGACCGTTTCGAAGGCCGTTGTGCGTCCCCCAGAAGTACGCCTCGCCGAGGAAGACAGAGGGGAGGACCGCGAAGACGACGGCGGCGACCTCGCTCTCCGACATCCCGGTCGCGGGGTCGAACCGGGGTCGGGATTCGGCGTCGTCGTCGAGGAGACCCGCCGGAAGGAATCGCCCTCGCTCGCGCCAGACGGCGGCGAGCACGCCCACCGCCGCCAGCACAGTACCGATCGTCCCGGCGGCGACCCACTCGGTGAAAAAGTACTCGGTCACTTCCCTCGTCACGTCGGCCGCGAGTGCGGGGGTGTACTCCCGTTCGTAGTTGAGGATCTCCCGCGTCCCGAACCCGATGCCGTCGTTCGGCGCGAAGGCGGCGTACGGAAACGTCAGCGGGTCGCCCGTCACGACCGCGTTGTACGCGAGCGTCAGGCCGACGAACGCCGCTCCCGGAACGGCGATGGCCAGCGATCTGGCGAACACCGTCCGATCGCGCACCTGCCAGTCGCGGAGCCGCAGATTCCAGCCCGATCGTCGCCACGAGACGCCGAGCGAGACGAGCGTGTGCGCGATAAAGGGGAGCGCGAAGAGGACCGCGGTGTACGGGCGAGAAAAGAAGGCGAGTCCGATGGCGATACCCGCGGCCGCGCCCCACCGTCGACTGCCCGTCCGCGCGGCCCGGACGTACGCGACCGCGAACGCGACGTTCAGGAGCGTCGTCGGCGCATAGGAGAGGAACGTCGACGACGTGAACAAGAACAACGGGGACCCGACGAGGACGAGGACCGAGAGGAGTCCGACGCGGCGGTCGAACGCGGCCGATCCGAGGAGATAGACGCCCGCGGCGGTCCCGGCGGCGACGAGTCCGAGCGCGACGTTCCAGTCGCCGAGCAGTCGTCCGACGGCGAAGATCGCCGGCGCGACCGGCGAGTACTTGCCGTACATTCGGACGTCGCCGCCGACATCGTCGACGACGAAGAACCACGGTCTGACAGCCTCCCACGGGATCTCGCCCGGCCGGAGGAAGAGCTTCCCCTCCAACAGCATCGCGGCCTGATAGAGGTAGACGCCCTCGTCGTCGTTGACGGAGTGATAGGTGAAGAGATCGATCGCGAGGAAGTATACGAGCACGCCGACGGCGATGGTGAGAACCGCCGCGAGGACCCGCTCGGGATGTTCACGTGCAGCAACGCGGACGCGTCGTGAGAGCGACCGTATTCGTCCGGAACCGCCGGAGTGTGGTCGCCGCGACACGGTTCACTCGCCGTAACGAGAGTCGTCTTCCGGGCGCTGTTCGCGCGGGAACCACGCGAGTTCGTGGTCCGCGTCGAGTTCGAGGTCGACCGGCCCGGAGTTCGGCACGTCCTCGTCGTGGTTGTGCATACACTGGATCGATTCGCCCGTGTCCAGTTCGACTTCGTAGAGGAACGTCGGCCCCAAGTACCGCCGGGCGACGACGCGCCCGCAACTCGACCTCGATTCGTCGCCGCAGCCCAGCGAGCGCACGCTCACGTCGTCCGGGCGCACGAGCAGGTCGATCCGTGTGTGGTCGTACTCCGGGGCGAGTCCGTGGATCTGGTCTCGAGAGACCGTTCCGAGGTCCGTCTCGACGACCTCGCCGGAGACGTAGCCGGGGACGAAGCTAGCGTACCCCAAGAAGGCGGCGACGAACCGAGACTCGGGGTGCTGGAAGACGCCCTCGGGGTCGCCGATCTGCTCGATCTGGCCGTCGTTCATCACGGCGACGCGATCGGAGATCGAGAGCGCCTCCTCCTGGTCGTGCGTGACGGAGACGGCCGTCACGCCGGTCTCTTTGATGATCCGTCGGACCTCCTCGCGCATCTCCACGCGGAGGTCGACGTCGAGGTTCGAGAAGGGTTCGTCCAGTAGGAGGATCTCCGGTTCGGGGGCCAGCGAGCGCGCGAGGGCGACGCGCTGCTGTTGACCGCCGGAGAGCTGATCCGGGTAACTGTCGCCCTGGTCGGTGAGGTCGACCAGTTCCAGCAGGTCGTCGACGCGCTCGCGCACCTCGTCGTCCGGGCGGTCCTTGAGTCCGAAGGCGACGTTCTCCCGCGCCGTGAGATGCGGAAACAGCGCGAACTCTTGGAAGACGACGCCGACGCCGCGCTCCTCCGGCGGAACGAACGACGATCCCGACACCGACCTCCCGTTCAACCGCACCGCGCCGGTGTCCGGGCGTTCGAGCCCCGCGACGAGCCGCAGCGTCGTGGTCTTTCCACAGCCCGAGGGTCCCAGAAGCGTCAGAATCTCGCCTTCGCGGACCGAAAGCGAGAGATCTTGGACCACCAGTTCGGAGCCGTACGACTTGCCGAGCCCGTCCAATTCGAGCACGACGTCGGCGTCGCCGACGGTCGAGGGGCTCGGAACAGACCCCGGCTCCGCCGTGCGTTCGGCGTCGTCGCCGACGGTTTCGCCCCCTTGCTCCGCGTCCGACTCCACCGCAGTCTGTGTCCTATTTGACATCGTATCCTTCCTGTCTGAGTATCACGAGCATCGAGAGTCCGGAGACGAACAGCAGGACCAGCGCCGGAATCGCCGCCTGTCCGAAGTACCCCGATTCATACGCTGTCCAGATATGTGTGACGAGCGTGGTAAAACCCGACGGTCGCAGCAACAGCGTCGCGGGCAGTTCCTTCATCGTCGTCAGGAACACCAGCGCCGCGCCGCCGAACAGTCCCGGTGCGACGAGCGGTAGCGTCACGTAGCGGAACGCGCCCGCCGACGTCTGCCCGAGCGTCCGCGCGGCCTCCGGGAGCGCGGGGTCGACCGAGAGGAACGACGCCCGAAGCGACCCGACCGACTGGGGGAGAAAGCGGATCACGTACGCGAACACCAACAGATACAGCGTCTGGTAGATCGGCGTCGCGTACTGGCTTCCGAAGAACACGAGGGCGAGGCCGAGCACGACGCCCGGGACCGCGTAGCCGACGTAACTGATCCGCTCGAACGCCGTCGGGAGCAGTCCGTCGTGTCGCGCCGAGAGGTACGCCACCGGAAGGCCCGCGACAACGGCGACGGCGGCGGCGGCGGCCGCGACGGTGACGGAGTTCAGCGCATAGCCCCACTCGAAGGCGAGTGACTGGTTCACCGTCGCCGAGGCGGTGCCGAGCCACGAGACGAGGATCGCGATCGGAACGACGAGGGCGAGTCCCGCCACCAGCGCCGCGAAACCCATCGCGGGATAGCGCCACAGCCCGAGCGAGACGGCGGTCCGAGAGCGCCCCCCGGCAGTAGTCCGCTCCTCGCCGCGAACGCGGGATTCGAGCCAGAGGATGAAGAGCGTCACCGCGACCAGTTGTAAGGAGAGCAGCGTCGCGGTGTCGCGGCCGAACGTCCCGAACTCGACGAAGATGACGCGCGTGAACACGTCGTACCGCATGATCGAGGGCGTTCCGAAGTCGGCGAGGACGTACAGCCCCGACAGCAGCGCACCGGCGGCGACCGCGGGGCGGATCTGCGGGATCGTCACCCGTTTGAACGTCTCCCAGCGGTCGTGTTCGAGGGTCCGCGCCGCGTCGATCAGCGTGGTATCCATCGACTTCAGCGCCGCCCGCGCGGTGATGTAGACGTAGGGGTAGGTGTAGAGCGTGAGGATCAAAACCGAGCCTTCGAGGCCGTAGATCTCCGGGATTCGCTCGATCCCGATCGGCGCGAGGAGGCGCTGGAAGCCGCCCTGTGGGCCGAATGCCGAGACGAACGCGAACGCTCCGACGTAGCTCGGAATGACCAGCGGGAGCGAGACGACGATCGTCCAGAAACGGCGGAACGGCAGGTCAGTTCTAACCGTCAGATACGCCAGCGGGACGCCGATGAGCACGCAGGCGGCCGTCGTCAGGGCGACGAGAATCGTACTGTTGAGAAACACTTCGAGCGTCGTCGGCCGCGTGAGCAACGCCACCGCCTCGTCGAAACCGACGTCCAACCCCGTCTTGACGAGCCACAGGACCGGGAGCAAGACCGCGGCCGCGACGGCGGCGGCCGCGACCGACACGCCGAGCGGCAGCCCGGACTCTTCTCCCCCCTCGTCGTCCGCCGTCGTTCGGTGCTCCGTGGCCATCGTGGATCTCGTCTCCGTCGCCGGAGGCCCCGATATCAGAGGACGCCCGTCTCCCGCAGGAGGTCGATCGTCGTCTCGAGGTCCGACAGTTGTGACAGGTCTAAATCCTCGGGCGGGTTCAACTCATCGATCGTCGGGAGGCGGCCGATGGGTTCGATTTCGGGGACGAGCGGGTACTCGAACGTCGTCCGCGCGAAGTAGTCCTGCGCCTCCGCCGAGAGCAGGTGCCGGACGAAGTTGGCCGCGAGCGTCGAGTCCTCGGCGGTGTCGAGGACGCACGCCCCGGCGACGTTGAACACCGCACCCGCATCGTTCTGCGTGAACGCGGTCGAAAGCGGGGCCGACTCGCCGCGTCGCGCGAGCACGCGCTGGATGTAGTAGTGGTTCGTCAGTCCGGCCGAGATCTCGCCGTCGGCGACGGCCCTGGCGATCTGGAACTCGTCGCCGTACTGGCTCACGCCGAGTTCCTGCATTCCGGACAGCCACTCGCGGGTGGCGTCCTCACCTTCGAGGATCCGCATCGCCGTGATGAAGGCTTGGAACGAGGAGTACGTCGGGGCCCAGCCGAGTTCGCCCTCGAACGCGGCCGTCTCGGGGAACGCCATAATGCTGTCAGGGATGTCAGACGCCGAGAACGTGTCCGTGTTGTACGGTACCGAGCGAGCGCGCCCGGAGGTACCGATCCACGAGCCGTCGGGGGCGCGGAAGTTCTGCGGGACGAAATCGAGGACCTCCTGCGGCAGCGACTGCGTCCGGTCCATATCCGCGAGCGCGCCGAGGGCACCCGCGTTCACCGAGTAGAAGACGTCGGCGGGGCTGTTGTCGCCCTCGATGTCGATCTGGTTGACGAGCTCCGCGGCGGAGTTGTACTGCGGGCGGACCGTGAAGTTCGGATACAGGTCCTCGATGAAGCCGACGAGCTCGCCGACGAGCGCCTCGCCCCGTCCCGAGTACAGCGTCAGCTCGCCTTCGAGGTCGGGCATCTCCGACATCGGAACGCCCGAAAGCTCGCGACTCCCGAAGGGGGACTGTCCGGAACCGATCTGTTCGGGACCGCTACCCTCCGATCCTCCGTTTCCGTTCGTCTCAGTGTCCGTCTCGTTGCCACCGTCGCCCGGCGTGTTGCAGCCTGCGACGCCGATAATGCCCGCAGCGGTCGCCGCTTGGAGGAAGCGACGGCGCGTGGGTGTTCCGTGTTGATCGTTCATTGTTGGAGTATGCTTGATTTAGGGTTGCCTAAAATGTATATGTGTTCCGATACGGTTCAGTCGTCCGCGAGGGCGGCTTTGGGCTCGCGGTTCTCGCTGGCTCCCAGTTCGTCGAGGCAGTCGAGCCAGTCGAGCCAGTACTCGCCACAGTGGTTGAGGAACGCGCCGTTGTTCCACGCGGAGAAGTCACCGCCGGCAAACGCCTCGGCCATCGCGTGCGCGGCCTCGGTCCACGAGTCGGCGTCGTCGCCGACGCCGTCGACGACCTCCCAGACGTGCTCGTTGAGTTCGAGCCCGGGGACCTCGTTGTTCAGGTCGTCGAAGGTGGGCCGCGGGGCCTTGTTGTGCTCGCAGAGCGGGTAGCCGTTGACGACGTCCTTCCCGAGGAGGTCGGCCGCGCGCTTGAGGAACACGCCCGACCAGATGTCGTCGAAGCGGCCGACGTCCCACTCGTTGTCGTCCATCGGGAGCTGATAGAACGCGGGGATCACCTCGCGCTCGAACGCGAGGTTCATCGAGCAGACCGTGAGGTACTGCCCGGGTTCGGCGACGAAATCGCCGTCGAAATCCGACTTCTCGGTTCGCGTCTGCGCCTGTCCCTGCAGGTCGCCGTCCATCAGGATCCGAACGGCGTCGAGGTCGGGGACGTTCGTCCATAACCCCTGAGAAGCCACGACGTCGGTGACTTCGCGTCTGCCAGTCTCGACCGTCTCATCCATCGCGGAGTAGGGGTATCCGCGGGGGTAGAGGCCGTTCTCGTCGGCGCTCTGATAGAGGACGTTCACCCAGCGCTCGTCGCTCGCGACCGATTCGATCTCGTCGGTCCGATCGAGGTTCGCCATATGGCGGCCGAAGAAGTCCCACTCGTCGTGCGGAAGGGTGTCATCGTCGATGAAGACGCCGCGCTCGAAGCGCGGGTTGTCCCACATATACAGCAGCCCGAAACTGGTCTGGGCGTGCGACGCCCCCGGGATCAGGTGCGAGAACGACGAGAGCCCGCGCTCTTCGAACCACGCCTCGCGGCGCGAGCCGTCGTAGACCGCGCCGTCGACGCCCTCTTCTCCCAGCATCTCCTCCATCGCCTCGACGTCACAGAAGTCCTCGGTGACGAGGAGGACGAACAGCCGATCGAGGTCGAACCCGTGTTCGCGGCCGTTCTCGAAGTACTCCCGCATACACTCGTACTCGCGGATTGTCGGTACGACGACACAGACGTCTTGATTCATCGACTAGCAATCTTTAGGCCACCCTAAAATGTCTGTCGCTCTCCGATTGAATCTCCCTTATCACGAAATCACACCGCTCTTGTTCCCGACATCCGTCGGCAGAGGTGTGACGCGAACGGACGTAATAGGGGACGCCGCCGTCGGCGTTCGCGCCGGTCTCCTGCTCTCGCTGGCGGCGGCCGTCGCGTGGCTCTCGGGAGCGCCGGCCGTCTTCCCGAGTCTCGGCCCGACGGCGTTCGTCCTCTCGACGGCCCGTCGGAAACCGACCGGCCGCGTCGTCGTCGGCGGACACGCGGTCGGCGTCGTCGCCGGGCTGGCATCGTATCTCGCGATCGCTGCAGTCGTGCCCGTCCCGGACTCGCCGCTGGTGTTCGATCCCCCGTGGTTGGCGCTGAGCGCGGTGCTCGCTGTGACGCTGACGACCGCCGGGATGCGGCTCACCGATCTGGTCCATCCGCCGGCGTGCGCCACGACGCTCATCGTCTCGCTGGGGCTTCTCTCGCCGGTCCAGTCGGTTGCCGTCGTGGTTCCGGCCGTGATCTCACTGTTGGTGGTCGATCGGGCACTCGCCGCACGACTTCGGCGCTGAGGATCGAACGCGAAGCGGTACCGGCTCAGGGCGTGAGCGCGTCCAGCAACTGCACTGCCTCCGCCTTCGCGAGCGGATCGTTGGCGTTGCCGCAGTGCGGCGACTGCACGCAGGCCGGACAGCCGTCGTCGCAGTCGCAGTCCGAAATCATCTCCCGCGTCCGACGGAGCAGCGTCTCGATCTCGTCGTACCCGCTTTCGGTCAGGCCGACGCCGCCCGGATAGCCGTCGTAGATGAAGATCGTCGACTGGCCGGTGTGGGGGTGATGCGGCGTCGACAACCCGCCGATGTCGCCGCGGTCGCAGAGAAACGAGAGTGGGAACAGCGAGATCATCCCGTGTTCGGCAGCGTGGATGCCGCCGTTGAAGCCGTACTCGCCGCCCGCCTCGCGCATCTCGCGCTCGACGTCCTCGGGAACCGTGAAGTACAGTGCGGTCGTTCGCAGCGTCGTCTCCGGCAGGTCGAGCAGCTCTTGGCCGATGGCCTCGCCGCGGCGTGGATCGCGTCGCTCGAACCCGGTGATCTGCTTGCGCATCGTCACCTCGGCGAATCGGACCTCGGTGTCCGAGCGCGCCGAGAGCGTCTTGGATTTGCGGTCCTCCTCGACGGTGATCGTCTTGTCGTGGAGAACGCGCGTGTAGTACTCTGCCCACGTCGGCTGGAGGACGGCGGTGTCCCGATCCAGATCAAACTCCGCCACCTCGTAGGTCGTCCCTTGGTGGTGGTAGATCGCCCCGCGGTGGGCGTCGCGAAGGGCATCCGAGAACGACAGCGAGGAGATCACCTCGTTCGAGCGCGAGTCGAGGAGGTCGATCTCGCGGTTCTCGATCGTGCGCAGGCTCATCTCGTGTTGCGGGCTGCCGTCGCCGCTGTGGAGCCACCGTATCCCCGCGTCCGTCTCCCGGCGTTCGAGTCTGCCGTCGTCCGAAAGCGACGAGACGACGGCCGGAAACGACTCGCCGAAGTGGCGTTCGTCGTCCGTCTTGAGCCAGTTCTCCGCGGCCGCGCTCGCGACGTGATCTGGCAGGAGCTCGGCGTTCTCGGGATCGCTGACGGCCCGCTCCGGGTCGCCCGCCCAGAACTCTTCGGGGTGCCGGAGCAGGTACTGATCCAGTTGATCCTCGCCGCCGACCAACACCACGAGCGCGTCGTCGTCGCCGCGGCCCGCGCGCCCCGCCTGCTGGAACGCCGACATTCTGGTTCCCGGGTAGCCGTCGATCAGGACGGCGTCGAGTTCGCCGACGTCGACGCCGAGTTCCAAGGCGTTCGTCGACCAGACGCCGCGGATCGAGCCGTCGTGTAATCCCGCCTCGATCTCGCGGCGTCGGTCGTGTTTCAGTGCCGCTTGGTACGCCGTCACCGACGCCGCCGCGTCGTGCTCGCCGCGTTCTCTGAGGTCGGACGCGCTCTCGGTGGCGTAGCGCTCGGCGGTCTGGCGGGCCCGCGTGAACGCGAGCGTCTGCAACCCCCGGGACACGAGGTCGACGAAGAGCCGCTTCGTCTCGACGTGGCTCGATCGTCGGCGGCCGCTCTCGTTCGGAGAGCGCCCGTCCGATTCGTCCCTGCCGGTGCCGGATGCGCCGGCGGCCGACTGCTCACCGCTGTATTCCGGCGGATTCCACAGCAGCCAGTGCTTCGGTCCCGTCGCGCTCGTCTCCTCGTCGACGAGGCGGAACGTTTCCGGCTCCCGTCCGGTCATCCGAGCGGCGTGTTCGACCGGGTTGCCGATGGTCGCCGAGCAGCAGACGTACTGCGGGTCGCTCCCGAACCGCTCGCAGATCCGATTGAGTCGGCGGAGCGTCAGCGCGACGTGGCTCCCGAAGACGCCGCGATAGCTGTGGATCTCGTCGATCACGATCGTTTCCAGTGAACCAAAAAACCACTCCCAGAGCCGGTGTGCGTGCGGTAACAACGCGTAGTGCAGCATATCCGGATTCGACAGCAACACCGTCGGTCCGCGGTCGCGAACGTCCCGTTTCTCGGCCTTCGAGAGCCGTCCCGTGTACTGTTCGACGGAGACCCGACTGCCGAATCCGAGCCCGTGGGCAAGATCCGAGAGCGTCTCCAGTTGGTCGGCGACGAGCGCGTTCTGCGGCCCGAGATACAGCGTTCGGCCGCCGTGATCCATCGCGCGCTCGAACGCCGGCACGGTGTACGCGAGGCTCTTCCCGCTCGCCGTCGGCGTGGCGAGCACGACGTTCTCTCCATCGCGGACGGCCTCGATCGTCCGCGCCTGGTGGCGGTACAGCCGCTCGATTCCTCGATCTGACAGTGCGCTTCGAAGTCGAGGTTCGAGCGCGACGTCGGCGTACGCGGCGTCGGCTCCGTCCACTCGGCGGTGGTCGCTGATCTGGTCCACGTAGTACGGTCGCGTCTCGATCCAGTCGACGAGTCCGTCGATGCCCGGGCGTTCGTCCACGGCTACCTACCCTCTGAGCGCCCCGGAACCCTCACCGTTACGGTCGGTTCGGGAGAGCCGACTCCGAGAGACCGACCGTTCGTATCGAAGAGTCCCAGCACGGTTTTGGGCGTCCCGGTCTTCCGGTCTCCTATGCGAGAAGCAGACGGCGAACGCACGGCCGAGGACCCCCGCCCCGTCGTCGTCGCCCCCGACTCGATCGCCGCCGGGACCGACCCGCTCGGTATCGCCGCGGGGACGGCACCGCCCGGAACGTACGCGTTGGTGTATTCGACCGCCGAACCGATATCGGCCGAGATCGGCGCGCTCGGTCAGGGGATGTTCGAGGCCGGTGCGTACGCCTACGTCGGGAGCGCGTTCGGCTCGAACGGCCTCGGGCGGGTGGATCGACACCGACGCGTCGCGGCCGGCGAACACGACGTCCGGCACTGGCACGTAGATTACTTCGGGGACCATCCGAGCGTCTCGCTGGAGACAGTCATCGCCGCCCCGAACGCGGATATCGAGTGCCGACTGGCGACCAGCCTCCGGGATTCACTCGCCTCCACAACCCGCTCGACCGTCCCGGTCGACGGCTTCGGGGCGTCCGACTGCACCTGCCGATCGCACCTGCTCGCGGCTGCCGACGCTGAAACACTGGAGTCGACGGTCGTCAGAGCGATCGCACAACTCGTCCGATAATAACGAACACTCGCCAGTCAAGAGCCGACATCTCACGTGAAATCCTGCGCTGCGGCCGTCCGGGCAAGGCAGCCACAGCGCGTTTGTAGCGCACGTGACCGTCGATCCAGTCACAACGGAGACACGAAGGCACCCGTGCCTCAGTTCAGAACGCTACAGTATGCCGGTTGTCAGAGGCACCCCGGCACCCGGTAATTCGTCGTCCTGCTACTTATAATCATCCACTTATGTAACCTGACCGTCCGATCGCACTGATGATTCTGGTGTGACATCCCCGATCGAGGGGGAGTATCGTAGCTTGAAGACCCGGTTTATCGAGGGTTCTGTGATATCCGATTGGACGAGTGGTTACCACACCAATCAGGTCGTCCGATTGTGGAGCGAACCGAAGTACGTGCCGTAAATCCGGACGCTAATCGAACATTCCGGTCGACATATATCGTTCGCCGCTGTCCCAGAACACGGTGATGATCAGGGGACAGTCCGTCGACGCGCCGTCGGTGTCGACGTCGCTTGCGGCGTCGCTCCCGGAACCGTTCGGTGCGTCGTCCGGCTCGATGATGTACTCCGGTTCGGGTTCAGCGCACTCGACGGCCGGATCGGCGAGGCGCTCGGCGACGCGTTTGGCCGCGAGGTTCGAAGCGCCCGAGGACTGCCCGACTAAAATCCCCTCCTCGCGGGCGAGACGGCGGCACTCGGCTTCGGCGTCCTCGATCGTCACGGTCTCGACGTCGGTGAGGAGGTCCCGGTCGAGATTGGGGCTGACGAACCCCGGACCCATCCCCTGAAAGCCGTCCGAGCCGGGTTCGCCGCCGGAGAGGACGGCGTTGTCCGCGGGTTCGACGGCGACGATCTCCATCTCGGGGAACTCCTCGCGGAGCCGACGCCCGATCCCGGTGATCGTCCCGCCGGTCCCGACGCCCGCGACGAGCGCGTCGACGGTGCGGTCCCCGATCTGTTCGAGAATCTCCTCGCCGGTCGTCAGGTAGTGCGCCCGGGGATTCGCGGGGTTTTCGAACTGCCGCAGTTGGATCATTCCCTCCTCGTCTTCCAGTTCGTCCGCGCGGTCTTTCGCCTCCGAGATCTCGCCGTCGACGAGTTCGATGTCGGCTCCGTACGCCTTCATAATCCCCCGTCGCTCCGGCGACTTCGACCCCGGCATTACGACCGTGAGGTCGTAGCCCTTCGCGGCCGCGACGACCGCGAGGCCGATCCCGGTGTTGCCGCTCGTCGGTTCGACGAGAGCGTCTCCGGGGTGGATCTTCCCCTCCCGTTCGGCTCGTTCGACCATCGCGAGCGCCGGTCGGTCCTTCGCGGATCCACCGGGGTTCTTCGATTCGATCTTCGCGGCTACCGTCGCGCCCGGCGGCGACTCCACACGGACCAGCGGTGACCCGATGGTCTCCAGCACGTTCGCGTTCATCGACTTGCTCTTCGTCGCTCGGGCACAAGACGGTGACGACGTTGGCCACGCAGTGTCGGTATCGAAGACGCGCGCCGCGGATTGGTGGGTCACGTCCCACGCCCACAGCCTCTCTCCCTCCCCGGCGTCTCACTCCCAGCGTCATCTACCGCGGGATTTACGCCCTCGCCCGCCATACGATGGCGTATGTCCGAATCCGACGCTGAAGCCGGAACGCTCGAAACAATGCGACCGAACCCCGCGTGGGACGCCGATTCGTACCCCGACGCCGTCGAGGCGCTCTCGGAGGACGGCCTCGTCTTTCGGGTGTGGGGCGGCGACTGGTGCGGCGACTGCCGCGGGCAACTCCCCGACTTCGGGGCCGCGCTCGACGCCGGCGAGGTCCCCGAAGATCGGATCCACCACTACCCGGTCGAAAAGGAAGACGACGGCAGCAAGACGGGCCCGCTCGTCGACGAATACGACATCGAACTGATCCCGACTGTCGTCGTCGAGCGCGACGGCGAGGAGGTCGCCCGCTACGTCGAAACCGAGAATCAGCCGATCGCAAGCTACCTCGCCGCACGGCTGTAACGCCCGGTACCCCGGCCGCTGCGTTTTTGTGTCTTCCGCCCGGTACCCGACCCGGATGGCCACGCCTGACCTGACGGGTGTCCTGCTGGATCATACACAGGACAAAGTTATTCTCCTCGATCGGGAAGGCACCTTCACGTACGCCAACGACGCCACAGAGCGTATTCTGGGGTTCGAGCCCGACGAACTGATCGGCGAGAATGCCTTCGAGTACGTTCACCCGGATGACCGAGAGCGAGCCCGCGAGGCCTTCGATCGGACGATCGAGAGCGACTCGTACGCCGAGACGACCGTCGAGTACCGACACCGGACGAACCAAGACTCGTGGGCTTGGCTCGAAAGCCGGATGTCGAACCTCACCGATTCGGCCGTCGACGGATACGTCGTGAGCTCACGCGACGTCACGGATCGGATACTCGCCGAGGAGGAACGTCGACAGACCGCCGCGAGACTGGAGGAGATCGCCTCCGCCTCCGGAGACGTCCTGTGGATGTTCGACGCCGATTGGTCGGAGGTCCTGTTCGTGAACCCCGCCTACGAGGAGGTCTACGGACGGCCGGTCGAGGAGCTCGAAGAGAGCCCCGAATCCTTCCTCGATACGATCCACCCCGATGACGTGCCGAAGGTCAAAGAGGCGATGAAGTACCTCAGAGCCGGCCAATCAGTCGATATGGAGTACCGCGTGAACCCCGGCGAGAACTACAACCGCTGGGTGTGGATTCAGGCCCAACCGATCGTCGTTGACGACGAGACTGTCCGGATCACGGGGTTCGCGCGCGACGTCACCGACCGACGGCGTCGCGAGCGCCAGTTGTACGTGATGGACAAGCTCCTCAGACACAACCTCAGAAACGACCTCAACGTGATTATCGGCGTGGCAGACCTCATCGCAGACGACGTTCCGGAGACCGAAGCACGGACGGCGGTGATCCGGCGCACGGGCGAGGCGCTCCTCCAGAGCGCCGAGAAGGGACGGGAGATCATCGATCTGGTCACGAAACGGGACGGGCGGGAACGGCTGGATCTCCGGGCGGTCGTCGACGACGCCTTCGACAGGATCGACGACCGGTTTGATGCGGATATCGTCGAGACTGGTCCGATCAGGTCCTGCACCGTTCGGGCTCGCGTCGAATTGCCTCTCTGTCTCGTCGAACTCCTAGAGAACGCGATCCGTCACAGCGATCGCGACGAGCCGTTCGTGCGCGTGTCGGTTCGGTGTTCGGACGACGGCGCAACGATCACCGTCGAAGACGACGGCACGCCCATCCCGTCGATCGAAGCCGACGTTCTCGCGGGGAACCACGAGATGAACGACGTCTACCACAGCAGCGGGCTCGGATTCTGGCTCGTCTACTGGTGCGTCGAACTCTCCGGCGGCTCGATCGACGTCGACTCTGTACCTGACTCCGGAAACACCATCACGATCACGCTTCCCCGCGCCGACCCGTGAGCAAACGCGGTTCGCAGTCGACTGTCGACGGTTCGCCGTCCGACAGCCGCTCGCGTCTCATCGAGCGGACCGTCCCGTGGGTTCTCCCGTAGCGTCCCGTGGGTTCTCCCGCAGCGTCACTCGGTCACTCCCTCGGCGTCGAACCAACCGAACGCCTCCGAAAGCGAGTGCGCCGGCGGCGAGCACGTTCGACCCTCACAGACGTAGATCGTCGGCTCTCCGTCACGCTTCGTTCGTCCCTTCCAGATCGGGGGGATCTCGTCGACTTCGAGCGCGTCCAGCCAACCGTCGAGATCATCGTCGGTCGCCGGACGCGGGGAGATCACGGCGTCCGGAAGGTACGTCGTCGCCAGCGACTCGCGAACGGATTCCGGGAGCGAGACCGCCCCAGCCGACTCGTCGTCGGCGACGACGACTTCCGTGCCGCCCCGCTCGCGCTGGTCGGCCGCGAGCGCGAGCGAGACGTGTTCGAGCGGTCGTCCACGGATCCGGTTCGCGTGCGTGTCGAGCACCGTTCCGGCGACGTCTGCGAAGCCCGATTCGGGCGCGAACGCGTCCAGATCGAGGAGTAGTTTCGCGGCGACACCGGCGCTGGAGGGCGTCGACTGGTCCTGTAGCTCCTGCGGGCGCGTGACGAGCGACTCGCCGTCTGACGCCGTCATATACAGCGTTTTCGCCTCGCTGTCGTAGAACTCGCCGACGACGACGCGGGCCAACTCCAGCGCGAACGCGAGGTGCTCGACGTCACCCGTGGTCTGATACAGGTCGAACGCGCCGCGCGCGAGGAACGCGTAGTCGTCGAGGTACGCCTCGCCCTTCACGTCGCCATCCTTGTAGCGGCGCGCGAGCCGTTTCTCCGCGCCGTCCCACAGGTGATCGCGAACGAACCCGAGCGCGTCGGCCGCCAGTTCGGTGTACGAACCGTCGCCGAGGACGAGGCCGCCGCGGGCCAAACTCGAAATCGCGAGGCCGTTCCACGACGCGAGGATCTTCTCGTCGCGGGCGGGGCGAACGCGCTCCTCGCGCGCGTCGAACAGCGCTTCCCGCGCGTCGTCAAGGCGGTCGACGATCTCGGCCTCTTCGCTGTCGTACGCGTCGGCGAGGTCCGGGATCGACGCGTCGACGGTGAGCACGGTGTTCCCCTCGAAATTCCCGCCGGGCGTGACGCCGAAGCGATCCAGCGCGATCTCCGCCGTGCGCTCGTCCTCGATCGCTCGTTCCACGGTCTCGGGCGTCCAGACGTAGTACTTGCCCTCCTCGCCCTCGCTTTGTGCGTCGAGCGTGCTAAAGAAGCCGCCGTGGTCGTGGCGGAACTCCCGCGCGAGGAAGTCGAACGTCTCGCGGGCGATCGTCGCGTACGACTCCCGGCCGGTGAGTTGGTAAGCTGCGAGGTAGACCCGAGGAAGCTCCGCGTTGTCGTAGAGCATCTTCTCGAAGTGTGGGACCGTCCACTCGCGATCGGTCGCGTAGCGGTGGAAGCCACCGCCGACGTGGTCGTAGATGCCGCCCGCGGCCATCGCGTCGAGCGTCGTCGTCGCCGCCGAGAGCGCCTCGTCGGTCCCGCTGCGCGCGTACGAGCGGAGCAGCGCCTCGATCCGACCGGGCTGGGGAAACTTCGGGCCGCCGGAGCCGAAGCCGCCGTGCTCGCTGTCTGTCGCGCGGAGGGCCGCCTTCGCGACGTTTCCGAGCGGACCACCGTCGCCGCCGCTCCCCGCGGCACCCGCCGTCGACGCGGCCGAATCCGCGGTCGCCCCCGAATTGCCGTCACCGCTGCTCGAATCGCCGTCACCGCCGCTCGGATCGGTCGTTTCCAGATTGTCCCGAAGCGCGTCTGTCCACTGCTGCGCGCGGTTCTCGATCTCCCCGCGATCCGTTTCGGAGTTCCACGAATCGGCGAAGGACCGACAGACGTCGAGGAATCCGGGGACGTTCCCGCGCTGGGGGTCCTCGTTCTTCGGGAAGTACGTGCCGACGTAGAACGGCTTGCCCTCCGGCGTGAGCCACACCGAGAGCGGCCAGCCACCGCCGCCGGTGACGAGCTGGCAGATCGTCTGATACACCCGATCGAGGTCCGGCCGCTCCTCGCGGTCGACCTTGATCGGCACGAAGGAGTCGTTGAGGACGGCCGCGACCTCCTCGTCCTCGAAACTCTCCTCGGCCATCACGTGGCACCAGTGGCAGGCCGAGTAGCCGATCGAGAGGAAGATCGGGCGGTCCGTCGCTTGCGCGGCGCGCAGCGCGGCGTCGTCCCACGGTTGCCAGTGTACCGGGTTGTCGGCGTGCTGCCGGAGGTACGGGCTCTCCTCCTCGTCGAGCCGGTTCCGGGATAGCGGATCGTCCATACCAGTCATAGAGCGGTCATCCGGAAAAGCGCCGTGACCTGCCCACTGAAAACGTATCCATACGTATGCATATCTCGGGACAAAAAAAGAGCAACCTTTACACTCCCCTGCGTATGTCCTCCGGGTATGTCAGAGACGGTGCTTCTCGTCGGCGGCGGCGGACGCGAGCACGCGATCGCTCGCTCGCTGTCTGCCGATCCGGCGTGTGAACTGTACGCCTGTGCGAGCAACCGAAACCCCGGAATCACGGCGCTCGCGGCGGGATTCGAGACGATTTCTGAAACCGCATCCGACGAGATCGTCGCCTACGCGACCGACGTCGACGCCGACCTCGCGGTCATCGGCCCGGAATCGGCGCTCGAAGCGGGCGTCGCCGACGCCCTCGACGACGCCGGAATCTACACGTTCGGTCCCGACGCCGAAGCCGCTCGGATCGAGACGGACAAGGCCTTCCAGCGGGAGTTCATGGAGGCCGAATCCATCCCGGGCTGTCCGGATTACGCCGTCTTCGAGGACACCGAGGCCGCCTGCGAGTACATCGACGCCTACGACGGCGACCTCGCGGTCAAACCCGCGGGCCTCACCGGCGGCAAGGGCGTGAAGGTCATCGGCGACCAAGTCGACCGCGAAGGGGCCAAAGCGTACCTCCGCGAGAACAACTACGACGAGGTCGTCCTCGAAGAGCGACTCATCGGCGAGGAGTTCACCGTCCAAGCGTTCGTCGCCAACGGCGACTTCCGGCCGACTCCGGCAGTCCAAGACCACAAGCGCGCCTACGAGGGCGACGAGGGGCCGAACACCGGCGGGATGGGAAGCTACAGCGACGCCGGACCCGAGTTGCCATTCATGACGAGCGAGGACTACGCCAACGCCGTCGAGATCCTCGAAGCCGTCGTCGACGCCCTCCCGGACTACAAGGGCATCCTCTACGGTCAGTTCATGCTCGGCGCGGACGGTCCGAGGGTCGTCGAGTTCAACGCCCGCTTCGGCGACCCGGAAGCGACGAACACGCTGCCCGTACTCAACACGTCGTTCCTCGACGTTCTCACCGCGGCGCGCGACGGCGAGGAACTGCCGCAACTGGAGTTCGCCGGGAAGGCGACCGTCTGCAAGTATGCCGTGCCCGACGGCTATCCCACCGACCCCAAGAGCGGCGCGAAGATCACCGTCGACGAGGACAGCGTCGGCGACGCGCTCCTGTTCTACGCCAGCGTCGACGAGCGCGAGGACGGCCTCTACACGACGACCTCCCGCTCGTTCGCGGTCGTCGGCGTCGCCGACTCGATCGCCGAGGCTGAGCGGCAGGCCGAAGACGCCCTCGCGGCCGCGGGCGACGGCCTCCGCGTCCGCCACGACGTCGGCAAGGCCGATCTCGTCCAGCGCCGGATCGATCATATGACCGAGCTTCGAGGGGAGTAAGGGCGCGAGATACCGGAACGGAATCTGTCAAATTTGGGGCTAAATTACTTACTTGAAGACGCCAAAGTATCGGGTATGGCCCCCGAAGTAGAGGACGAAACGACGGTGAACGACAGCTACTCCGTCACGGTTCCGGCAGCCGTCCGGCGGGAAGCGGGCGTCGAAGCGGGAGATAAACTCCGATGGCGCGTCGACGACGACGGGACGCTCTCGGTCGAACTCGTCAAACAACACTACGGCGCGTTCTCGGAACTGGAGCCCGTCGATATTGGTGAGGAGACGGACGCGGCTACGGATCACGACCTCGTCGCCGGTGACTACTGATGGCGGTTGTGGTGGACGCGAACGTACTCATCGCTGCTCGACTATCCCGGGATCAGAACCATAGCCGCGGTTCCGCGATAACGGAGGCGGTCGACCACGGGTCGGTGCCGAACGCACACGTACTGAGTGACGTCCTCGAAGAGGTCCTCAATTACCTTCAGGCGAGGGCAGGTCATACGGCAGCGGTCGACACGTTGGACGCGTTGATCGAAAGCAGTGGATTCACACTCACTCACACGCGGAAATCGGACTTCGACGCCGCACGATCAATCTTTCGTCGGTACGAATCTCTCTCGTTGACTGACGCCGTCATCGTCGCCGCAATGGAGCGCATCGAGCTCGAGTACGTTTACAGTTTCGACGACGGCTTCGATGCCGTAGAGGGAATCACCCGGCTCACGACCCCGAACAACCCGTTTACTACATAGTTCCTAGTGGTTCCGACGGCTTCCACCCGCTCGAATGTCGAGCGAACCTTTTCGTCTCCCGGCGGCAATGGTGGACCGTGAGCGACGACGACACCCGCCGACACGATCGCCTGCAGCGACACCCCACACCCGGTCCGTCGAACTCGCTACGGAACTGGACCGACGCGAAGCCCGTCTGGCGAGTCGCGCTCAACTACCTGCTCGTGTGGGTCGCCCGCATCGCACCGTCGCTCCGCGTGCGAAGTTGGGCGCTCCGTCGACTCGGCGTCACCGTCGGCGAGGGCGTCTCGTGGGGGCTCGAAGCGACGCCGGACGTGTTCTGGCCCGAACTCATCACGCTCGGCGACCACGCGGTCGTCGGCTACGACTCGGTGATCCTGTGCCACGAGTTCCTCCAAGAGGAGTACAGAACGGGCGAGGTCGTCGTCGGCGACCGCGCGATGATCGGCGCGAAGGCGGTCATCCTCCCGGGCGTCCGGATCGGCGAGGGCGCGCAGGTGGCCGCGAACTCGCTGGTGACGCGGGACGTGCCGCCGGGCGCGACCGTCGCGGGCGTACCCGCCCGACAGATGGGTTCGGACGGGGAAAGAGACGCCTGATGTGGGAAGACGGATCCTGTGGTGGAAGGACGGATCCTGTGTGGAAGGACGGAGCCTGCTGTGGAAAGACGGAGCCTGACACGGAAAGAAGACGCCTGATTGGTGGAACGAGACCCCCGATCGCCGGCCTCAGTTGCGGATACGAACGACGCCGCCCTCGAAGACGGCGCTGTTGGGGACGATAAACTCCTCGCCGTCGTTTTCGACGTGGGTGACGAACAGGTTCACTTCTTGGACGATGCCGCGGTTCTCGCCGATGGCGACCTCGTCGCCGATCGAGTAGGGTTGGTTCAACAGCAGATACGCTCCCGCGGCTCCGGATTTCAGCAGGTCCGAGAGCGCGATGGCCGTCAGCAGCACGAGCGCAAACAGATACACTGCGAGGAGAACGACGAGCGCGAGCGTCGCGACGCCGAGTTGGGAGAGTGCGACGAGTATGGCAATATAAAAGACGGTGAACTTCGCGAGGCGCGGAAAGACGCCGATCTGCGGCAGTTTGATACCAGTGAGTCGCTCGCCGACCAGCAGTTGGACCTTGTCGCCGACGACGACGCCGACGATGAGAATGACGATCGCGAAGAACAGTTGCGGGACGAATTCGACGGTCCGACTCCAGAAACTCGCTGCGACGGTGATGTTCGCGGTAGAGAGGAGGGCGAGAAACGTGATCCCGAGGACGAAGAACCGGACTAAGGTACCGAGCACCTCGACCGTCGAGGTGTCGAACTCGCGGGCGGTTCGCTCGAAGGCCGTTCCCTCGATGGCCTCGGGAACACCGAACCGAACGAGCAGGCGGGTCGTCAGCGACCCCAACACCAGCGCGGCCAGCACGCCGACGACCGCGACGAGCAGCGCGGCCCACATCGTCCGCGGGACGGCGTTGAAAATGTCCGGTAACGGTCCCAGATCGATCTGCAGCGCAGCGTTGCTCACCGTCGATCGCATCGATTCAGGCCCCGGCATCAGTACTCCTCCGGATCGATCTCCAAGATGATCTGCCCACCTTTGAACGCCCGGACGAGACCGTCCGATTCAGAGAGGACGATCGCCGTCGCGTTGGTGTCGCGGGTGATCGCCGCCCCCGCCATGTGCCGCGCGCCGAGGCCTTTCGGGATGTCGACGCCCTCCGCGGCGGGTTCGAGGTAGCGGTAAGCGCTGACGATCTTCCCCGAGTCGCTGATGACGAACGCGCCGTCCAGCCTTGAGAACTCCTTGAGCATCACGTTCACGATGGGGTCGCCGACGTGGACGTGGGACTTCTCGAAGGGGTTGTAGCTGAGTGGCCGGGACTTGTTCATCACTTTCCCGGCGTCGCCGACGACGAACAGCGCGCCGACAGGTTTGCCCTTCTGGCCCTTCTTGCCCAACTCGATGGCGACCTCGAAGACGTCGCGGATGACGCTGGGTTCCGCTCGGGAGTTCGCGAACAGGTCGTAGATACCCGAACGCATCCCTTCCTCCACGCGAACGCGGACGACTCCGTCGGGGTCGCCGTCGAAGACGCGGACGCTACAGGCGGCGATGTCCCCCTCCTCGACGAGGTCCTGTTCGAGCGCGCCCTCGATCCCGAATTTGATTCGATCGCGGATGTTGTCGAACTCCAGCGGGAGCTCGACGTACGTCTCGGCGTCGACGTCGTTGTTGGGGGCGATGACGACGACCTGTTCGTCCAGATCGGCGTCCGCGAACCGCTCGTAGTGGGAACTGCTCGGCGAGAACAAGAACACGCTCTCGACGTCCGACACGACATCTCCCAAGAGGTCCGATAGCGCCGACATTGACCTACATTCGACGCGGGCGCTGTAAAGCGTTGTGGGACGTTCTCGCGGGTGATACCAGTCTGACAATAGTCTGACAAGCGTCCGACGCTCCGGTGGGTATCAGGCCAGTCGACGACCAACTCAGACCGAAGCCGGGCCGATCGACGGTCAGTACGACTTCGCGAAGTACGCAGTGTCTGTGGCGTCGTCGCCGCAGATCGCACAGTCCTCGTCGTGGTGTATCCCCTCGTCGTCGAGCGGCACCATCACGATCTCGGCGGCGATTTGGTCTTTGATTTCGGTTTCACACGCCTCCTCACCGCACCACGGGGCCTTCACGTAGCCGCCGTGCTGGCCGATCGTTCCCAAGATCTCCGCGCGGGAGTCGGCCTCGCGGACGTTCTCCGCGAGGTTCTCCTCGGCGGCGGCGTACAGCTTCGCGTACACCTCGTCGAAGTGCGATTCGACCGTCTCGGCGATGTCCTCGCGGTCGACTTCGGTCGACTCGCCGTCGGGTCGGTGGACGAGTGTGACCGTTTCGTCCTCGGCCTCGTTCGGACCGATCTCCATCCGGACGGGGACGCCCTTTAGCTCCCATTCGTTGAATTTGAACCCGGGGTTTCGCTCGTCGCGGTCGTCGAGTTCGACGCGGACGCCAGCCTCTTCGAGTTCCGCTTCGATCCCCTCGGCGTATTCGAGCACGTCCTCCTTCGTGTCGGCTTGCCAGATCGGGACGATCACGAGCTGTTCGGGCGCGATGGCGGGCGGCAGCACGAGCCCTTGGTCGTCCGAGTGCGTCATAATCAAAGCGCCGATGGCCCGCCACGAGAGCCCCCACGAGGTGGTGTGGGCGATCTGGGAGTCCTCGTCCTCGTCGGTGTAGGTGATGTCGAACGCCTCCGCGAACGACGTCCCGAGGTAGTGTGAGGTTGCGCCTTGGACGGACTTGCCGTCGGGCATCAGCGCTTCGACCGTTGTCGTCGTGTCCGCGCCGGGGAACTTGTCGTGCTCGGGCTTTGCACCGCGCAGGACGGGCATCGCGAGCAGGTCCTCGTAGGTATCTTCGTACTGGTCGAGTCGCTGCATCGTCTCGTTCCACGCGTCGTCGCGGGTCGCGTGCGCCGTGTGGCCCTCCTGCCAGAGGAACTCCTTCGTCCGGAAGAACGGCTTCGTCTCTGTCGCTTCCCAGCGCACGACCGACGCCCACTGATTCACTCGCAGCGGGAGGTCGCGGTGGCTACGAACCCACTGGGAGATGTACGGCGTGATGATCGACTCGGAGGTCGGACGGACGGCGAGTCGCTCTTCGAGTTCCTGATTGCCCGCCTTCTCGACCCACGCGACCTCGGGATCGAAGCCTTCGACGATGTCCTTCTCGCGTTCGAGGTAGCTCTCGGGAATGAACAGCGGGAAGTAGGCGTTCTGGACGCCAGTGTCTTTGAACAGGGAATCGAGGTGGCCCTGAATCCGCTCCCACAGTTCGTACGCCCGTGGGCGCGTCACGATGAAGCCGCTCATTCCCTCGGGCGCGTAGTTCGCGAGGTTGGCCTTCTGGACCACCTCGGCGTACCACTCGCCGGTGTTGTACTCCTTCGACTCGGTGATGCCGAGTTCCTGCTCGTCGCTCATTACGTATTTCGAGCCCCACGGCGGTCTTAAATCCCCTGAAGCGGTCGGGTCGAAACCCCCGAAGCTCCGAATCCGAATGAGATAATCACGTGTGTTTTTGGTGATTGAAATAGTATGATTGTTTTGTGGTGATTGTATGAGTTCGACAGATTCCGAGACGGGAGACGAGTACGGCGAAGCCGAAATCAACGACCGCGGCCGGTTGACGATCCCGAAGGCACTGCGCGAGGAACTCCACATCGAGGGCGGAACGACGTTCACAGTGATCAGGGAGGGGGGAGATATCCGTCTCGTCAGACAGTTGCCGGAGTTGCAGACGCTTTCTTCCGGCAGATCGACGGACGAGTGGAAGGACGACGCGTTTCGGGACGCCGGTGAGGCGACGTTCGGGGCACAGTGATGCGGGTCCTCCCCGACATCAACGCGCTCGCGATCCAGTTGATCGACGATCATCCCGGACATCCGTACATCGCAGAGCAGCTCGTTCCGGCCCTCGAAGGCGACCGAACGCTACTGATGTTCGGATACCTTCCCCTTCGCGTGCAGTGGGTACTAGAAGAACTCGATTTCTCGACTGTTCAGGCCCGAAACGCTGTGACGTCTCTGCTCCAATATCCGATGGAATCCATCGAGGTAACCCCTGAGACGGTTCTTGACGCGTACGAAATCAGCGCAGAAAAGAATCACGACGTCTACGACTGTTTTTATGTTGCGCTGGCACGGCGCGCGAATGCTGATGTACTCCTCACCACTGATCGCGACTTCGAGACACTCTGTGAGGGTGAGAGCTTCGAGTACGCGAATCCAATCCCGGAATCGGTCCTATCGGAGTTCCACAAGGTGAACGAAGACCAATAGCGCTCGGCGGGAAGCGAAGAGAGTACTCAGTATCAGTCGTCGATACTACGCAAATCGACCCCGAACGGGCTCTCCGTCTCCCGCCAGTCCCACCCCGGAAGCCGCGTCTGAAAGCCCGCCGCCAACGCGGCGTCGAGGTCGTCGAGGCCCGCCTCGCCCGCCGTGTGCGTCATCACGTCGGCGTAGTGGAACGTCGCCTGCGCGAGCAGCGACAGCGGCGTTCCGCCGGCGATGGTCGCGGCGAGTTCCCGACCGAGAACCTCGTCGACGACGAATCCCGGGTAGTCGTTCTCGACGTCCAGTTCTCGGAGGATCGCGACGTAGCCCGCGGCGTTGACTGCGACCTCACCGTCGGCGAACACTGCCTCGACCTCCTCGCGGTACGCGTCGGTCGAGACGTGGTCGACGTCGGTTTCGAACAGTTCGCCCAGTCGGTCCCGGGTTTCGTTGATCAGCGGGACGACCGTCTCGGCCCGGTCGCGGACCCACATTGCCTCGCTCGCGACGCGCGCTGGCGTGATCTTCATACGTCCCTTCAGACCCCGTGGGATTTCGGTTTTGCGAAGGCTTTTATACGCAGGCGGATCTATCTCGGAGCAAGCGGGTTTTCCCTGTCTCTCCACAGTCGGGACCGCCAGACATCGTCGTCTATGACGAATCACGTTAGTCCTATGCTCTCTCACGCGACACCGTTGTTCCACTTCATTCGTGCGAACCCGTCGATTTCTCACGCCGACGGAGTGTGTACGCGGTCGCGTCGGCTGCGGCGGCAGGAAACCCGGATCAACCGTCCGTCTGCGACGATCACGACGGAGCGTTCTCAGTTATGAGTTCAGTAGATACGCAACTCGAGGAGTTGAAAGCAGAAGTCACAGCGGAGCTTCCCCCCGACATCTCCGTGTCGGACGTCACCTACGAGGGACCGGAACTGGTCATCTACACGCGCGACCCGAAGCGGTTCGCGCAGGACAGTGACCTCATACGCGACCTCGCGGGGAAACTCCGGAAACGAATCACCGTCCGACCTGATCCGGCGGCGTTGTCGCCGGCGGGAGAGGCGAAGGACCGAATTCTCGACGTCATCCCCGAGGAGGCGGGCGTCACCGACCTCGACTTCCACGAGGACATCGGCGAGGTCGTCATCGAGGCCCAAAAGCCCGGGATGGTCATCGGCCGGCACGGCGCGACGCTGCGCGAGATAACCCAAGAAGTCGGCTGGACGCCCGAGGTCGTTCGGACGCCGCCGATCGAGTCCTCGACGGTCTCGAACGTCCGCAACTTCCTCAAGCAGGAGCGCGACGACCGCCGGCAGATCCTCGAACGGGTCGGCCGCCAGATCCACCGCGAACAGCTCTCCGACGAGGAGTGGGTCCGGATCACGACGCTCGGCTGCTGCCGCGAGGTCGGTCGCGCGGCGTTCATCCTCTCGACCGCCGAGACGCGGATCCTCATCGACTGCGGCGATAAGCCCGGCTCCGACGACGTCCCGTATCTGCAGGTGCCCGAAGCGCTCGGCGCGGGTGCGAACTCGCTGGACGCGGTCGTACTCACGCACGCCCACCTCGATCACTCGGCGTTGATTCCCCTCCTCTTCAAGTACGGCTACGACGGTCCGATCTACACGACCGAGCCGACTCGCGACCTGATGGGCCTGCTCCAACTGGACTACCTCGACGTCGCCGCGAAGGAGGGCCGCACGCCGCCGTACGAGTCGGAGATGGTTCGCGAGGCGATCAAACACACCATCCCGATCGAGTACGGCGACGTCACCGACATCGCGCCCGACGTGAAGCTGACGTTCCACAACGCCGGCCACATTCTGGGTTCGGCGGTCACGCACTTCCACATCGGCGACGGCCTCTACAACGTGGCGTTCTCCGGCGACATCCACTACGAGGACACCCGGCTGTTCAACGGCGCGGTCAACGACTTCCCGCGCGTCGAGACGCTCGTGCTGGAGTCGACCTACGGCGGCCGAAACGACTACCAG
>Ga0207851_100075_pt1 | contig 82225 bp, 77 predicted proteins | sample A23E3SouthBayCA_FD_187747 | JGI IMG/M metagenome (GOLD analysis project Ga0207851, IMG submission 187747) | Aerobic enrichment media microbial communities from Eden Landing Ponds, California, USA - A23 E3 (SPAdes) | ecosystem: Environmental > Aquatic > Marine > Unclassified | place: Emeryville... | reverse complement strand
GACCGAGCAGCGACGCGAGGGTGGTCTCGTTTTGCTTGAGTGCCAGATCGAGCGCGGCGCTCTCCATCGCCCACCGCCGATTGTTCCGGGATAGCTCTCGTTCAGGCGGTTTCGTCGGAAAGAGATCGATATCCTCGAGCGTCTGGGAGAACTCATCCAACGTGTACTCGCCTGCGAGGTCGAACACCGGTGGGTCGGGCAACACCTCGTGATCGACGGTATCGTAGGTGACGTCTTCCCCGGCGCCGAACTCGTCTCCGGCCAGCAGGACGAACGTCGACGTGACGCGGGTGAAATCGCCGGCCATCTCTCGGCGGCGGCTGGTCCGGTCAGTAGTCTCGATCGTCAGTGTCAGGTCTGCGACGCGATCGTAGAGTGTCATCGTCGTTCTCGGCGACCGGGACTGGTTGCGGTAGTCAGAGCGTACGTGCCGCTCCCGATAGCGAGAATGAGACCCGATACTCGACGGCACGTCCGATGATTCTGACGCCTGTGTTCCATCGTGTATAGTATAGTGACTACTACACATATCTATTGGGATGTGATTTACAATGAGCAGAGTCTGTCCGGATTCGCCATGTTTGGCAACATATTCGGGGCCGTGGGCGTGCTGATGGGCGTCCTGTACGCCATGGCCCTGTCGAACGGGTCGCCGTTCCCCCATCACACTCAGCAAACTGGTTTCCTCAATTCTCGTGTTTGTCGGACTGGTGTACTACCGCCGCGTAGGCGCCGACTCCGGTGCTCTTGATGTCCTTGTCGTGGAGAGTTCCGACCGAACGCGCCGATTCGTCAGTGCCGATGCGCGTGAGGAGTCCGAACAGATATCGGAGCAATTGTAACTAGGTTCGCTCGCTATCCTGACTGGAGAGCCAGTCTCCGCGCCTCGTTCTTCCGCGCCACCCCCGGGCCGCTCCCTCACTCACAGAGCATCAGTTCGGGCTGCGCCAACAGCACCACGTCGTCTCAACCGCGTGGTAGCCCCGCCGGTACACCCGGCTCGTTGGCTGTGTCGAACAAGCGCCAAGAAGTACGAACTGGCCACCCGAGTCGTCTGTCTCTTGAGCCCGATAGCGGACGGCCCCCGACGTACCAATCGACTCCGTGAGGCGTTCCGCCTGCCTACGCGGAAGCGCGAACCAATTGGTCGTTCGACGAGCCGACATGCGAACGGATCGACGTGTACCGACTCGTCGGCCGAATGGGTGCGATGGGGTGCCTTCCGCTCTGGTATCAGGACGCGTCAGCGGAGGAGCGGGCCGAACGCGCAGTCGAGCACCGAGCAGCCGTGAACCAGTATCTCAAGTAGTCGTATTTGTCGGTGGGCGTATGATGCCCCACATTCGAACCGCTGATCCGATTTTCGAAGACCGGTTACCCTTAACGCTGCATTCAGGGACTTAGTGATCGCCAGGACGCCGAATCTAATTGCCCGAATAGTATGCATACTGTCTATTTATACGTATTGATTGAATAAATATATTTTTGGCGTCATCCCAATTCTCCTGCGGGTCAGTCTTGTATCGACGGAGGGGTTCGTCCACTAGCGCGTGCACAAACGCTGGGTTAGTGGCGAGAAATAGGTTGCCTTCCAGGTCACGTCTCGCGCGGATGTCGGGCAGTGTCCACTTTCAATCCAAGGTGTTTTGCTTCGAAAGGAGGCATATTGGTGGTTTTACGCTGCTTTGAGAATTCCCCCGTTGTACAGGCAATACTACTGGATGCCGAGACGGGGCGCAGAGCCGCGACCGATTCGCGGTCCGAGTTGCGTGCCAGAATCGGCTGTCGACTGGCTTGTGAGCTCAGGTTTGTACGAGGCGCTGCCCCTGCTCAACAGCATAATTCTAAGACTGCAATATAGTATTAGAAAGTGATAAATCATCCGCAGCCAGCGGGATGCTGAGCACCGTCAGAAATCGTGGTGTCGCTTCTCGTTGGACAGATTCGAACCCAATCTGGTACACAGCCGTTGACGCGGAAGCGGCGTGGAAACGAAAGAGCGTATTGTCTCGACGTTCAGTCCGAATCTTGCCACCGCCCGATAAGAGAACGCGTAGAGACGTTGCTCCGCTGTGCCAGGTAGCCGTGGGTGAATACGTTCGAGGACGACGATATTCGCACCATCGCCGACGAGAGCTGCGGCAGTTCGTCGTGCACTCTGTTCGTCGGCGCTGATGCAGCCTGAGCTGCGCGCTTAACGCGGACGCCGTCAGTCGTCAGTCTGCAAACGAGGGGCGGCCGTCTGCTGGTCGGCGGGTTCGTCGGGAGTCAGCTGGTCGACCTCCTCGGGGAGCCCGAGGTCCGTCTCGACGTCGCCGTCGACGTGTGTTCGCCCGCGACCGACACTGACCTCGTTGTTGAGGTGGAGTCGAACGGCTTCGACCAGTGCGTCGGCTTCGAGGGGTTGGCCACGTTCTTCGAGGTCCGCCTCGGTTGCGTCGTCGGGAACGTTGAACGCACGCTGGGTGATAATCGGGCCCTGGTCCAGGTCCGGGGTGACGTAGTGCGCAGTCACACCGGCGATGCGCACGCCCTCCTCGATGGCTTGCATGTACGCGGATGCGCCGGGGAACGCGGGCAGCAGGCTCGGATGGACGTTGATGATGCGGTTGGAGTACCGGAAGACGACTTCGGGGCCGAGAATCCGGATGTAGCGCGCCAGCGCGATGACGTCGACGTCGTACTCCTCGAGGAGGTCGAGCAGTTCGTCCTCGTCGGGCGTCCCCTTCTCGTCGCCGACGTCGTGGAACGGGACGTCGTACTCTTCGACGATGGGGGCCAGTTTCGAGTGATTCCCGATGACGACGTCTACGTCTGCGCTGAGCTCGCCTGAGTCCGTCGCTTCGAGCATCGCTTCCAGGCAGTGGCTCTCTTTCGTGACGAGAACCGCGATAGACTGCGCTGTTTCGCCGCCGGGAAACCGGACCTGAACGTCGACGCCGAGTTCTTCGGCGAGGGCGGACAGGTCCTCGCGCATCTTCGATTCGGTGCACACCATCTCGGACGTATCGACGTGCATCGTCATGCGGAAGACCCCGTCCTTGACTTCCTGGTCGAGGTCTTCGATGTTGATGCATCGGTCGAACATGAGTGAGGTGATCTCGGCAATGAGACCAGTGTCGTCGTCACCGACTACTGTAATTTCGGTATTGTCGAGACTCATCGTATCCACGGCGTACACGCCGTCATTGGGCACGGTTTCGTCGCGGTGTCTAAAACGTTGTCGCTCCACCAAAATATATCCACACTGATGGGGGAAACCAACGGAGAGAACGTACTCCGGATGCGAGCTGTGGCAACGCAGGAGAATCACTGCTAATGGGGCATAGTCGCTCGCGTCCCAGCGGGGGGATAGCAGAGCCCCCTAGAACGGGTACTCGCGTGGTTCGTGCTGGATGGAGATCCACTTCGTCTCCGTGATCTCGTGGAGGAACGCGTCGCTGTTGTACGTCCCGACACCCGAGGCGCCGATACCACTGAAGGGGACGTGTGCCTCGTCGTTGATCGGCTGGTCGTTGATGTGGACGTTCCCAGTGACCATCCGGTCGGCGATGTCCTTCGCCACTTCGAGGTCGCTCGAGTGCACTGAGCCCGAGAGTCCGTACTCAGTGTCGTTGGCGAGTTCGACGGCTTCGTCGACAGTGGAGAACGGGATGACCGGGGCGATCGGACCGAAGTGTTCGTTACACGCCGCCGCCATGTCGTTGGTCGCGTCGGAGATGACCGTCGGCTCCACGACCAGCGAGTCGTCGACACCGTCGAGTTCAACGATTCCGCCGCCCGTCTCCAGCGTCGCACCGTTCTCCAGGGTCCGCTCGACGTACTCGAGCATCTCGTCGCGCTGCCCCTCGTCGATGATGGGGCCGACGACCGTCTCCGGGTCGTGTGCGCTTCCTGTCGGCAGCGACTCCGCGCGGTCGACGAGTCCGTTCACGTACTCGTCGTAGATGTCTTCGTGCACGAGGTGTCGATTGATGGAGATGCAGACCTGGCCCTGGTGGACGAACGAGCCGAACGCCGCAGCGTCGAGCGCTCGGTCCAGGTCGGCGTCCGCGGTCACGATGTGGGCGTTGTTGCCGCCGAGTTCCATCGCTGGTACAGCGAGATTCTCGCCGGCGATCCCCGAAACGTGCTGGCCGACCTCCGTGGAACCTGTGAAGGCGACGACGTCGCTCTCCGGGTGGCCTGCGATTCGGTCCCCGATTTCGGAGCCTCGTCCGGTGACGACGTTGAGAACCCCGTCCGGGAGGTCGGTCTCGTCGAACAGCTTCGCGAACAGCAGCCCGCCCGTGATGGGGGAGTTCGTCGACGGTTTCAACACGACGGAGTTCCCGGCCGCGATGGCAGGTGCGACTGCCCGCATCGAGAGATTCAGCGGGAAGTTCCACGGGGAGATGACTGTCACGACGCCCTTCGGGTGTCGCTCGAGGAGGTTTTCCTTCCCGGGAATGTTCGATTCCGCCTGCTCGCCCTTCATGCGTCGCGGCAGCGTGACGGCCTCGTTGCCGTGGTCGTTGGCGATGTGAATGGACGTGTGCCCCATGATGCTGGACCCGCCGACTTCGGCAGCGAGGAGGTCGACAATTTCCTCGCTGTGCTCGTTGAGCGTGTCGAGGAAATCCTGGACGACCTCCTGTCGGTGAGCCGGTGGCTGGCTGGCCCACTCGTCCTGGGCTGCGGCGGCCGCCTCGTAGGTGGCGTCGACGTCCGCCTCGTTCCCTGCAGGGACGTTCGCGACAGTCTCTCGTGTAGACGGATCTTCGACTGCGATTGTCTCGCCGCTGTCCCCGTCGACCCACTCTCCGTCGATGTACAACGACGTCCAGTCCGCGTCGATCGAGTAGTTTGTAGCCATTGGCATGCTTGTCATTGATTAACAATTATTTAGTTTCGGGGAATGAGGAGGTTTTCGCTGGTAGCCTCCGAGGGCCGCCCGGAGAATATGGGACTGCGTCGCCGACGATTCAGTAGTGGACTGCGTCCCCGGGAGTGAGTCCGCCGAGCCACTGGCGGTCGTCCAGGTCCGTCTCCTCCCACTCGATTGGGTCCCAGTCGGGATCGAAGACGAGATAGCCGCCGTCGTTGAACTCGATTCGGTGCCCAGTCGTCGTGTCTCGCGCGTAGAGGAACTTCCCCCGGGAAATCGAGTGCTGGCCGAACCCGTCGATTGGGACCTGGTGTTCCTTCATGGCGTCGCCCGCCTCGAACAGGTCTGCACCGCCATCGACAGTGTAGGCGGTGTGATGGACTGCGGGCGGGGCCTGGCCGCTCTCGTTCTGGATGACGGCAGCCTCGATTTTGGTCCCGGACGCGCTGAGGAACGTCCCCCACCGGGAGCCGTCTTCGAGGTTGTACCGCTCGTGCATCTCGAAGTCGAGGTGCTCCTGCAGCCACTCTGCGCAGTCACGGGCGTTCGGGTCCCAGATCTGGACGTGGTCGATTTGGCGTGGCGCGACGGGATTCGTTTTCGTGGGCGAGTAGGTTCGATTGCGGAGTCTCGACCGCCGCTCGTCTGGCGGGTCGGGCTTCTCCATCTCGAAGTACAATTCGAACGTATGCCCGTGTGGGACCTCGAAGCGTATTGCGTCACCCTGGCCACGTTCCTCGTCTTCGTCGACCCACCTGACGTCGACCCCCATCTCAGTCAGTCTCTCAGCGTACAGTTCGACGTGTTCGGGCTCTGCAGTCTGCCAGCCGATGTGGGCGACGCCCGCCGAGTCGCGCTCGGTGAGACTCAGTGAGTGATGTGAGAATTCGTCCATCGCCCTGAGGTACACCGTGTCCGCAGTCCGCTCGACTTCTTCCATCCCGACGGCGTCGTGGAAGAACTCCATTGAGTCCGCAAGGTCGGGCGTTTCGAGTGCTATGTGGCCGAGTCGTGCGAGCTCTGGGGCCATACTGCAGAATATGCCGAGACTGTTTACTAAAGCATTTGGGTGGTTCCCAGTTCCCCCCGCCCGATGGGGTCCCCGGAGCGACACATAGGCGGTCGACCGCACCGGAATCTATAATGTGGTCGTTGTTCCAGTACCGACCACGATGGACCAAAGCAACAGCTTTCGACGAGCACTCGAGAGTGGAGACGCCGTCTACGGAGCCAAGTCTTCGACGTTCCTGCCGAACGTAATCGAGGTGTACGGCGAACTCGGCATCGATTTCGTCTGGCTCGACTTCGAACACACCGGGCCGAGTCCGTACGACAGCGGCGTGTTCGAGGACCTGACGCGTGCGGCCGAAGTCAGTGGGACAGAGCTTCTCGTTCGATTGCCCTCGGCGCATCCGCCCCTGATTCGGAAAGTTCTGGACGCCGGTGTCCGGAACCTGCTCATCCCCCGAGTCGACTCCGCAGCGGACGTTCGGACGGCGGTGGAAGCGACTCGATTCCGGTACGACGGTGAACCGGGTCAACGCGGCATGGCAAGCGGTCGTTCCCGCACGTGGGGTGCCTCGGAGAACTACGTCCGAAGCGAGGACGAGGAAGTGTGTCTCGGCGTGATGATAGAGAAGACCACCGCAGTGGACGAACTCGACGACATCCTCTCGGTGCCGGAACTCGGCTTCGTCTTCATCGGGCCGGGTGACCTGTCTGTACAGATGGGGCATCCCACGAATCGGGACCACGACAGCGTTCAGAACCAGATCTCGGACGTCGAGGATGCGGCTCGTTCGGCCGGCGTTCCGATGGGGTGTATTCGAAACGACCCGGAGGGGGTCGAAGCCGCAGTGAACGACGGCTATCAGGTGCTCCGGATGGGCGGGGACATCAGTTCCATCCGCGCGACACTCGGCGAGCGCCTTCGCGCGATCTCCCCGTAGCACGTTCGTATTCTTCGACTAGATACCCCGGACAGTCCGAGTCTCTTAGCTCCGCACGCGGATGGCGCCTCACACTCCAAATTATCCCTCTGAATTTAATAAAAAATGATTTATACCACAAGTGCAACGTGGTGACTGTTGTCATGGTAAGCGCACACACCGATAGGGCAGCTAGTACAAATCGCCGGCAGTTCCTCAGCGCCGTCGGCGCGGCAGTCTCGGCGACTGCACTCGCCGGATGCTCGGCGCTAAGTGGCGGCAACAGCGATTCGGCGAAGCTCGGCCTCCTCACCTCGCTCAGTGGGCCGACCGCTGCCACCGGACAGGAGATCGAACGCGGCGCCGAGATGGCCCACGAACATCTCGACGGCGAAATTCTCGACTCGGAGTACGAACTCGTCGTCCAGGACACCGCATCTGAACCGTCGACCGCCCTCGACGGCGCTCGAACGCTCGTCGAACAGGAGAACGTCGACGCCATCATCGGCCCGTCGCTCAGTTCGTCCACCATCTCAGTCATCCCCTACGTGCAGGAAGAGGCGCAGATCCCCATCATCCCGACGCAGGCATCCTCGAACGAGGCCCGCGAAGGCGACAACTGCTCGGACTACTCGTTCTTCCTGTTCCCGAGCAACAAACACACCGTCCAGGCCGGAACGGACTTCCTCTACGACATGCCGGACCTCGTCGACAGGGACTTCGACCACACCCGGATGCACTATTTCTCCCCGGACTACGCGCTCGGCCAGAACAACCTCGCGTTGCTCGAGGAGGCCGTCAGCGACCGCGGCGGCGAAGTCACCGGGAGCACGCTCGTCCCGCTCGGGACCCAGGACCTCTCCTCGTACATCTCCGAACTCAGTCAGTCCGACGCCGACGTCATCACTGGCGTTATGACGCCCGGCATGGCCATCCGCCTGATTCAGCAGGCCCAGGACTACGACCTCAAAGAGGAGAAGGTCATGATGTTCAACTCGGGAAAGCCGGTCAATCAGACGATCCAGGCGAGCGTCGGTGCCGCGGCGGACGGCTGGTACGGCACGACGTTCTACAATCCGGTCAGTGACCGCGAGATCAACCAGACGTTCAGGGAGCTGTATCCCGCCGACAGCGACCTCCTGCCGAACGCCTCCTGTGCCAGCGGCTTCGAGGGCGTTCGCGCGCTCGCGAAAGGGATGGAGGAGGCCGGCACCACGAGCGGCGACGACGTCATCGACTCGCTGTCCGGCATGAGCTGGGACTCCGTCTACGGTGACTCCACGTTCCGCGAGAGCGACGGCCAGATCGACCTGGACTTCGCCGGCGCAACCCGCCGGGACACCGAGTTCGTGTCCCTGGCCGAATATCCCGGCGTCATCCCCGACAGTAACTGCTGAACCGGCCATCGGAGCGGTCCCGGGCCATCGTTCGGTTCTACTCTCTGCGGACCTGTACTCGGTGACCAGTACCAAGACGTACTCGTCGTCGTTCCGGACTGAAGACGGACGCGTCGATGAACATCGGGCGCGGAAGAGCCGTGCCGACCGTCGTCGAGAATCAAAATGTCGAGTGGTGGCCCGTCGGCCTGACCGGCGCGTTATTCGTCGTCGACGGCCTGGAAGCGGCGTCCGTCGGGGTCGCGGAAATTGAGAATCGTGCGCCCCGTCTCCTCGACGTCGTAGGGGCCGACGATGGAGTCGACGCCCTGGTCGCCGAGTTCTTCAGCGAGTTCATCGAGGTCGTCGTGTGCGTACGCGATGTGGTTTATCCCCGGGACTTCCTCGCCGTCGACGGTGTGAATCTCGAACAGCGGGCCGTCGGAGTCAGTCGGCTCGAGTTCGAAGGATTCGCCGTGGTGTTCGGTCCTGCGGACCTCCTCGTATCCGAGCTTCTTGAGGAAGTCGGCCATCTCTTCGGCGTCACTCGCTTCTATCTCGATGTGGTCAATCTTCCCTACCATACTCCACGGCACCGACTGCCAGGTAGTAAGTATTGTGATTCCCGCCATCACCGCCGACGTTCGAGGTCCGAGCGGGTGCTCCCCCGGGTGATTACCTGAGGCGTTTGCGGATTGCGCCCATGACGCCCTCCGGAAGCAGGAAGACGAACCCGACAAACAGGATCCCGAGGACGATGAGGTAGCCTTCCGGCCACACGTTCCCGAGATAGTTGTTCACGATGTGGAGGACGATCGCAGCGATGAACGGCCCCACGAACGTTCCCGTACCGCCGACGACCGTCCAGATGATGACTTCGCCGCTGAGTTGGAACGACATCATCGACGGCGCAGCGAGCCCGACAGTACCCACGAAGAGCGCTCCAGCGAGTGCGGACGTCACCGCGGAGAGGACCCACGCCACGAGTTTCTCTCGGTCGGTGTCGTACCCGAGGTACCGCATCCGGAGTTCGTTCTGCCGGGTCGCGTGGAGGATGGAGCCGTAGTCCGACCGCAGTAGCGCGTACAGCCCAATCCCGAGGGCGCCGACGACGAGCACGGTGAAGTAGTAGTACGGAACGGTACCCCCCAGGTCGACGCCGAGCATCGACGGTGGGGAGAAGTACCCGAGCCCATTCGAACCGCCGGTCAGAGACGTCGCCACGTAGGTCGCGTCGTGGGCGAGCACGCCGAACGCGAGCGTGAACAGGACGAAGTAGACCTCGCCGATGCGCCGCTTGATGGGGCCGTATCCGATCGCGACTGCGACGACGGCGGCGACGACGACAGCGAGGGGGAAGCCCAGCCAGTAGGACACCCCCCAGTCGACGACCACTTTCGCGACCGAGTACGCGCCGATGCCGAAAAACGCGGCCGGCGCCAGCGAGAGGAGGCCGGTGTACCCCAGCGCGATGTCCAGGGAGATCGCCAGCAGACCGTAGATCAGCGCCTGTGTGAACACGCCGACGAAGTAGTTCGTGCCGACCGCCGGCAGGACGAGGACGGCGACGGCGAACGCGATCCACAGCCACCGGTAGGAGTCGCTGAAGTACGCGCGCAGTCCCGCGGACCGCTGGCTCATTCGAACACCTCCGGCTTCCCGAAGAAGCCACGCGGCTTGTAGAGGATGAACGCCATTGCTGCGATGAACACGGTCAGCTCGACGTACGTCGGCGCCAGTATCAGCCACCCGAAGGCGGTGATCTGGCCGACGATGATGCTGACGACGAACGACCCCTTGAAACTCCCCATGCCGCCGACGATGATGACGAGGAACGCCTGCACCATGTAGCTCGTACCCATGCCGGGCGTGATCGACGTGATGGGGCCGACAAGACCGCCGGCGAGCGCGGCGAGCGCAGTCCCGAGTACGAACGTCAGCGTGTACACTTTCCTGGAGTTCACGCCGAGTATCTCCGCGGTGTCCGGCTGGATCGCGGTGGCGTGGATCTCGAGGCCGAGTCTGGTTCGCGTGAGGACGAGCCCGATCACGAGCGCGACGGCGAAGCCGATCGCAATGATGAGCAGACGGTGTTTCGGGTAGCCCACTCCGAGCAGGTCCATCGACCCCGGGAACGGGGCGGTGAGCGAGCGGGACTGGTCGCCGAATCGGAACGACAGCAGTTCCTCGACGACGAGGTGAATCCCGAACGTCGCGAGGAACCCCAGCAGTGGCTCCTCGTAGAGGTGATGCAGTATCGTCCGCTCCAGGAGGAGTCCGAACGCGGAAACGACGACGATGGCGGCCACCAGCGACAGCCAGAAACTCCCGGTGACGCCGACGAAGACGAGGGTCAGGTAGCCGCCCAACGCGACCATCGCGCCGTGAGTGAAGTTGATGAGGCCGATGAGGCCGAAGATCAACGTCAGTCCGCTCGCAACGAGGAACAGAATCATCCCGTTGCTGAGCCCGTTCAGGGCGTACGTGATTATTTGGTCAGACGTGAGCAGCGGTGTCAGATCCATTGTCGTTATCCAGTCGACTTCGTGGCGTTCGTATCATCGGTCCGTCCGCCGGGCCGTCCACAGTCCATGGTGTCTGTCATCATCAAGTATGTTACCGGCTATCCTCACAGGCTATTATAACTTCCTGTGGCCGGCACTTTGGCGTCTCCTGCGGCCGTCACTCTGGCCACTCCTGTGGCGGTCCCACTGGCATCTCCCGTGACGGTCCCTTCGGCTTCTCCAATGGCTTTCACTGACGCTCGGCCCTGCGAGCGCTGTGACAGCCGCACCGCCTGCGACCGCAGTGACACTCGCACCGCCGTCACACGGTCAGGTACATCTCGTGGAGTCCCTCGTCGCTGAGGAACTCCGAGTCGCCCTCCGCGACAATCTCCCCGGTTTCGAGGATGTAGCCGCGTTCGATGAGCGGGAGCGTCTTCTTGATGTTCTGTTCGACGAGGAGCACGGTTCGGTCCTGGGACGCCAGGTCTTCGAGGGCGTCCATGACGTCGTCGACGATGATCGGCGCCAGCCCCTCCGTGGGTTCGTCCAGCAACAGGAGGTCGGGGTCTCGGACGAGGGCTCGCCCCATCGCCAGCATCTGCTGTTCGCCGCCACTGAGCGTCCCGCCGCGCTGGTCACGGCGCTCGCCCAGCCGGTCGAACCGGTCGAACACCGACTGGATGCGCTCCGCGACGACCTCGTCGGAGAGCCCCTTCGGCGTCGACACTTCGAGGTTTTCGCGGACGCTCAACGCCGGGTAGATCTCCCGGTCGGCCGGCACGTACGAGATGCCCTCGCGGATGATTTCGTGGGGCGGCCAGTCCGTGACGTCGCGGTCGCGGAACCGGACAGTGCCGGTCTTCCGGTCGATCCGGTTGAGCAGACTCTCGAGGAGCGTCGTCTTCCCCATGCCGTTCCGGCCGAACACGCCGACCACGTCGCCCTCGTTGCAGTCGAGTGAGACGTCGAACAGCACCTGACTCTCGCCGTAGTACGCGTTCAGGCCGTCGACGTCGAGAAGCTTACTCACCGAGATACACCTCCTTGACGCGCTCGTTCTCCACAATCTCGTCTGGCGCCCCGGTCGCGAGCAGCGACCCGCCGTGGAGCACGCTGATGCGGTCGACGAGGCGGCGAACCAGGTCGATGTTGTGCTCGATGATGAGGATCGTGTAGTCGCCGCGCAGGTCGTCGATGATCTGGCGCAGGTCTTCTGTCTCCGCGCTATTGAGACCGGCTGCGGGTTCGTCGAACAGGATCAGGTCGGCGTCCAGCGCAAGCACGAGCCCGATTTCGAGATATCGCTGCTCCCCGTAGGAGAGGTTCTTCGCGACTGTCCCCAGTTGCTCCTCGAGGTGGACGACGTCCGCAATCTCGCTGATTCGGTCCTCGTGGTCGCTGTCCCCTTGGAGGATGCTCGTGACGGTCGTCGTCGGGTCCCGCAGCGCCAGGTGCAGGTGCTCCCTGACGGTCATCTCGGGGAAGAACTGGACGACCTGGAACGACCGCCCGACGCCGCGCTTGGCGATGGTCGACGGGGACAGGCCGGTGAGTTCCTCGCCATCGAAGCGAACCGACCCGGAGGTCGGCTTCAGTTCGCCCGTAATCAAGTTGATGAGCGTCGTCTTGCCGGCGCCGTTCGGGCCGATGAGGCCGTGCACTTCGCCTTCTCTGACCTCGAGGTCGAGGTCGTCGATGGCGACGAGCGACCCGAACGTCTTGTCGAGGCCGTCGACGGTCAGAATCGAGTCGTCCCCGGTGGGCCGGCGCTCCCTCGTGTTCTGCGACCCGGAGGACAGTCCCGATTCCGTCGAATCAGACATCTGTATTCACTTGTCGCTCAATTATTTCTGACTGCATTAGTCTTTTCGGGGGGTGTGGACCTTCGGAGGTTGCTGGTCCGCGACGGTGCTCCGGGCGCGAATCCAGAGTCGACGACGACAGGCGGGAAATCGACGCCGGCGAGTGGGGCCACTGTCCGGTTACCTGTCGTCGGCGAGGTACGGGCTGGGCTGGACGGTCGCGTTGAACTCGGTCTGGGTGTGTCGTTCGATGGTCGGGTTGAGCGACTCGCCGCCTTCTTCGCCCCAGACGAGGGTGACCGTCGTTCCGGGGTCGCTGTACTCGGTGTCGATGGAGCAGATAGATAGCAACTCCCGGTCGCTGTAGGAGTACGCGAAGCTTTTCGAGATGCCGACGAGCTCTCCGTCGACGAGCACCTGGTCGTGGTGGCCGCCCCAGCGGTCCCGCGGGAGGTCGAGATACTTGTACGGGAGGTGGTCGTCCTGGAACAGCGACGCGAAGATGTCGACGGCGTCCTCGTCGTCCCAGACGAGCGTGACGCGCGTCCGGTCGGGGTTCTCGGCTTCCGCTTCGAGCGCGTCCCGTCCCACGAACTCGTGGTCGAACGCCACGAGGTGCCCGTATCCGAGGTCGAACGGGCTGACGTAATAGTCGCTGATGTCATCGGAGACGAAGCTGCCGGCGATGGAGTACGTCGCCTCGTAGCTGTCTGCGTCGAGCCACTCGCGATACGGCTGTAACTCCTCGTCCGAGTAGACCGCCGGGACGTGCGTCGTCACCCACCCGAGTTTCACGCTGAGCGGCTCGTAGGCGCGTGTTCCGAGTCGCCGAATTCCGTGCGGTTCCCCGGCGTCGAGGATGGCGTCGCGGACGTCGTCGCCGTGCTCGTAGGGACCCTGCAGTTCGAACCCGACCTCGCCGGCCATCCCGTGGCGGAGCGCTCGGACGTCGTGGCCCGCGATGGTGACGGGCTCGAAGTTGAAGAATGGGACGTCGGTGAGGTCCTCGTCAACGAGGGTCTGCATCACCTCGAGTGCCTTCGGCCCCTGCACCTGGTACGTGAAGAAGTGGGGGCCATCGGGATTCCGGGAGGTCTTGGGGTGGATCTCCTGGGTCACGTCGTAATCGCCGGTGTCGATGTGGTAGGCGATCCAGTGAGCGGCGGGGACCTTTCCGCTCATCACGAACGACTCCTCGCCGAGGCGCTGGAGGATTCCGTCGCCGATGAACTTCCCGCTCGGGGTACACAGCACTGCCTGCTTCGCCTGCCCGACGTCGAACCCCTCGAAGCTGTTCGTGCACAGCGACTCGAGGAGGTCGAACGCCCCGGGCCCCTCGATGACCTGGTCCATCTGGTGGTGGGAGAGGTCGGCGAGCACGCACGTCTCGCGGGTGGCGCGGAGTTCCTCCATCCAGTGCGTGTACTCGCGAGCAACGTCGCTCGGCCAGACCCAGCGCCCACCGACCTGCTGGAGCATCGTGATCGGGCTGTCCGCCGCATCGAGCGCTGCCTGCAGGCTATCGTGAGCCATGCACACGTGAAGCGGACACACTCCCATAAGTGTTACTTGGCTGGGTTGTTCAGGAGCCTCGAACCGGTACACAACCAGCGTAACGGCAAGATTTCGGCAGTTGTGGGCCGTCTAAAACCGATATTCGAGTTTCTCTGGCAACCGAGATATGCACCCAGTTATCACGATATGGGGAGCGCTGCGGCATCGTTGTTCAACACTCCTGAACCCTGGGGAAGGGTCGTGTGCGACACCTGGCAGGGGGCGAGAACAGCGCCAGTACTCACACGCCACTCCGCGAGTACGTGAGCCGCAGTTCGATCTCGTTCGCAGCGCCCATCACCAGTTCCGGGAGTTCCGCCTCGAATCGCTCACCCACGAACCGGGTCGCTGGCCCGGCGAGACTGATCGAACCCACGACCCCGCCGTCGATTGTGACCGGCGCCGCCACTGAGTGCATGCCCGCGATGGACTCCTCCTGCGAGGTCGCGTACCCCTGCTCCCGAATCCGCTCGAGTTCGGCGCGGAGTTCGTCCTCGTCGGTGATGGTGTTCGGCGTTCGCTGCTCGAGCCCCTGGGATTCGATGACCTCCGTGATTCGGTCCTCCCCGAGTTCCGCCAGGATGGCTTTCCCGCTGCCCGTGCAGTGCAGCGGCGACCGGTCACCGATGGAGAGGTCCGTCCGAACCGACCGGTCGCCCTCGCGGCCGTAGATGTACACGCCCTCGTTTTCCTCCTCCACGAAACAGGCGGCCAACTCCCCGGTCGAGTCCGCCATGTCCTCGGTTTTCCGCTTGACCGCCGGAAACAGCGGGTGCGTCGACAGCGACGTGAATCCGTACTTCAGAAACTGGAGGCTGAGTTCGTACTGCCCACCGTTCTTCGTCACGAACTGGTTCTCGTACAGCGTGTTGATGTACAGTTGGATGGTGCTCTTCGGGATGTCGAACGCCGTCGCCAGTTCCGTGACGGTCGTCCCGCCGTGTTCCTCCAGGTGTTCGAGTATGCTGAACACCTTGTCGGCGGATTTCAGGACGTTCGTCGTGGATTCCATGTCGCCTGCGAGGGCGGCGACGGGTATAGTCATTACTCACCCCCGTGCACTCCTCCCGCGTTCGCAACACAGGGACGCACGCTCCCGGAAGTCACCGAACGCTGCGGGTCGTAGCAGGGTCGTCGGCGGAATGGTACTTCGTCTCGTAGTTCCCGCCCGCGAGCGTTACGGGAGGCGGGTCGCCAATGGCCGACTGGCGCTGTCGGACCTCAGCCCACAATCGTATCCGAATTAATCGGAAATTACATAACGGCATGTCTGGTACTGTCACACATATCATGACGTCACTCACCACCGTCACGCGCGCCTTCGAGATCCTGGATCTGCTGTGGAAACTCGACGGCGCTGGCCCGACTGAAATTGCTGCGGAACTCGACGTGCCCAACAGCACGGTGTACGACTATCTGGAATCGCTCACGGACACGAAGTTCGTCAGCAAGGAGAAAGGCGAGTACAACATCAGCGCCTACTTCCTCACGATTGCGGGGCGAATGCGGTACAGAAATCGGCTGTTCCAGCTTGCGCAACCCGAGATGCGTCGCCTCTCGGAGGAAACTGGCGAGCTGATCGGCCTGACGGTCGAAATGGGCGGTGTCGGAGTGATTCTTCACCAGGAAGGCGGTGACCAGGCGCTCAGCCTCGGCACCTATCCGGGAGCGTCGACGCCGTTACACACCGTCGCGACGGGAAAAGCCATTCTCGCGAACCTCTCCGAGGACCGAATCGACGAGATTCTCGACCAGCGAGGCCTCGAAGCACGAACCGAACACACGATAACAGACCCCACACGGTTGAAAGCGGAACTCGCAGAAATTCGTGCGGACGGATACGCCGTGGACTGGGACGAACAGGTCATCGGCATGGGAATGATTGCCGTTCCAATCTCGGTCGATACGGAGGTCCTCGGTTCGATTGGAATCGTCGTCCCGACGAAACGCATCCAGGACGAAGCGTATCAAGCTGACCTCCTCGATCAGCTCCAGGAGGTCCAGAACACGATCACTGTCAACTACCAGTATGGCAAGTGAGGCTGCTCGCCTGAAGTAACAACACCCATCCGAAACATTCGGACGGAGTCTTCGAACGGTGGCGTTCCGGGACGCTATTTTCGTTCCGTCCCGCTCCGTGGACAGACTGAAAAGTACTGTTACAGCTATACATCCGTAATGGTTGGGTCGTCTCTCGCGCCGTCGTAGACGACGGCAAGTTAGCGCAACGGTCGCTATGATGACAGCCATATGTTTGTAAGTCCTGTGTGTTCTTCTCATCCACACCCCCAATATTTATCCGAACATATCGGATACCAGTAGGGGAGAATCGCTAGCATACCAGTGCCCCGAACCGGCAGAACTGGCCCGAGAACAGTCTGCCGGTGGAACCATCACAACACTGCCCCTCCCTCGCACGAGAGTTCGTGGCGGCCTGTTCGCGAACTGTGACGTCGGAGAAATCGGTCCGCAACCCCTCCACGCTCTGCGTGCGCCTTATTCGTCGGCTTTCGCGCTCATACGGTCCAGTTTCCCGGTTGCTGTCCGCGGCAGCGGGTCCTCGACGAAGTGGTAGGAGCGGGGTCGCTCCATGCGAGCGAGATCGTCGCTCGCCAGACACCACTCGTCCAGGGCGTCCGCACTCACGTCCGAATCCGGGGCGTAGACGTACGCCGTAACTTTCTCACCGTATTCGTCGTCTTCAACGCCGACGACGGCGGACTCCTCGACGTCGGGGTGGGCGTTGAGCCGCTCCTCAATCGGGGTTGGGTACACCTTGATTCCCTTCGACATGATCTGGAAGTCGCTTCGCCCCTCCAGGTAGATGAAATCGTCCTCGTCGCGATACCCGAGGTCGCCGGAGTACCACCAGCCATCCTCGAACGACTGCTCGGTCTTCTCCGTCCGCCCCCAGGCCCACACCGGCGCGTCCGGTGCACGAACCGCGATCTCGCCGACCTCCCCGACGTCCCGCACGTCCTCGTAGGTACCACCCGGGTCGACGATCCGGATCTGGACGCCCGGAACCGGCTTCCCGACGCTGTCGATGCGGCCCGCCTCCAACTCGGCGTTGTTCATCACCGTCGAGTAGGCCTCGGTCGCTGCATAGGAATTCTTCACGACCTCGCAGACGTTCTCCCGCAGTCGTTCCAGCGTGGTCGCGTCGAGGACCTCCCCGGCAGACGTGATCGCCTGCAACGAATCCAGGTCGTACTCGTCGAACGAACCCATGTTGAGAATCTCCCGCCACATCGTCGGCACGAGCAGCGCGGTCGTGAGTCCGTGCGTCTCGATCATCTGGAGGTACTCCCCGGGGTCCCAGGTGTCGAGGAAGTACGTCGTGGCGCCCGTCAGAAGGGCGGGGAGCATCACGGAGTACCACGCCGCAAACGAGGGGGTGAACACGTGCGGCTGCCGGGTCGTTCTGTTCACTTCGAGCACGTCGACGAGCGTGCTCGCCCGCAGATAGAGCGCTCGGTTCGTGAAACACCATCCCTTCGGCTCGCCGGTCGTTCCCGACGTCCACATGATGGCGGCCGTGTCGTCTTCCATCGTCCGGACGTCGGGGGGTGTCGTCGAATGACCGTCGACGAACGTCTCGAAGGATTGCTGCCGTCGTGTTTGCGCCGCACCGGTGTTGACGACGACGTCCAGCGTCGTCGAGAGTTTGTCTGCTACACGGTCCTCGAAGAGTTCAGTGGTCGATTCGTCGACGACGAGTGCGCGGGGTTTGCAGGCGTCGATGCAGTGCGCGATTGTGTTTGGCGCCGCCCGCACGTGGAGATTCGACACGACGCAGCCCGCTTTGAGTGCGCCGTTCCACAGCGTCGTGTGTTCGATGGAGTTCTCACAGAGGAACACGACCCGGTCACCCAATCCGACGGAGTCTCCGAACGCGTTCGCCGCCTGGATGCTCTGCTCGTCGAAGTCCTTCCACGTGACTGTCGGGCCGTCCACCCCCTCCCCGAACGCGACTTTGTCCGGTGTGTTGTTCGCCGCGATACTCGATAGCTCCCTCACGGACGGGACCTCAACGGTTGAACTCGAGTGCATACGTGGTGTGGTTGCAATTGTGTATCTTATAACTTCGGACAGTCCACCCCGCCATCACGACCATGACGTCGTGCGAAACCACCCTGATTTTCGCTTGATTTGCTACTCGCCGCAGGTCCGTTCAGTCGTCCCTGCGGCGGGCTCGCCCCCGTCGCTGACATCCCTATCGACGGCACACGCACGCTGAACCGGACCGAAATTACTTACGAGCGCACGAAAACGGGATGGACGATGTTCGAGTACACCTGGAAGTGCGCTTGGGGTCACGCGGACCCGCAGGGTATCGCCTACTATCCGCGACTCGTGGACGCAATGCACCGCGCTGGCGAAGAATACATGGTTTCAGTCGGGCACGCGTACTGGGACATCCCGGACGACTTCGGGATCCACCTGCCCCTGGTCGCCGTCGACCTGGAATTCGAACGTCCCGTCGAGGTCGAGGACGAACTGACCATCTCCGTCGACCCTGACGTCGGGACCAAGAGCCTGGGATTGGAGTTCGTCGCGACCCACGAGGACGGCGGAACCGCGTTCACTGGCCGCGAACAGCACGTCTGCGTCTCAAAAGCCGAGACGGAGAGCCAACCGCTCCCGGACGAAATCCGTGACGCCATCGAGGCATCAACTGACTAACAACGGCCACCGACAGGCATCCAGCAGTTCGCGGCTACGAATCAGCGTTCACCGAGAGGAGTCGGTGCTGTTCCGCCGGGAGGCCGAGACGTCGCTGCGAATCCACTCTGGGGCCGCGTAGCCGGTGCTGTTCCGCCGGTAACCGGTCTATCGGACGGCCTATCCAAAATTATATATACGGCACGTGAACAGGTACCAATGCAATCCAATAATGAGTAGCGATAGAGCCTGGTCTTTCAGCGACAGTTTGGAGGAGGCGGTGAACGCGGCGGGAGACCCAGTCGAATTGATGCGCGACCTCGGTGTTGGCGAGTTCACGAAGGTTCCCGACGAGTTCACACACTGGATCGAGGAGCAGCGCTCCTGGCGGGAGAACTGCGCGTTCGCCGACCAGTCCTACCACATGACTGACCATTACGTCGAGGGACCGGACGCGCTGGAACTCTACAAAGACCACGCTGTCAACAACTTCGAGAACTCGGAGCCCGGAACGGCGAAACAGCTCGTCGTCGCGAATCCGAACGGATACTTCATCGGTGACGCGATCTGGTTCCACCTCGGGGACGACAAGTTCCTGAGCGTGGGTGGTGCGGCCGCACACAACTGGCTCCAGTACAACATCGAGACCGGGGACTACGACGTCTCCGGCGAGATTCAGAGCCGCCCGGTCCAGACCGGGGAGGACCCGAACAACTTCCGCTTCCAGGTGCAGGGCCCCGAGGCAATCAAAATCATGGAGCAAGCGACTGACGGGCCACTCCCCGACCTCGGCTTTTTCAACTTCGAGACGGTCTCTATCGATGGCCACGAAGTCAATCTGCTTCGTCACGGGATGGCCGGCGAACCCGGATTCGAGTTCTGGGGCCCCTACGAGGAAGGCGAGGCAGTTCGGACGGCCGTTCTGGAAGCCGGCGAAGATTACGGCATCACGCGCCTCGGCGGCGAGAGTTACCAGACCCCGAACGCGATTCTCGGCTGGATTCCGCTCGTCGTGCCCGCCATCTACGACGAGGGCATGACGGACTACCGAGAGTGGCTGAACGTCGGGCAGGGACTGCTCTCGATTGGCGGTAGTTACGACTCCGACGACATCGCGGACTACTACTTCACGCCGCCGGAGCTGGGGTACGGCCACATCATCGATTTCGAGCGCGATTTCGTCGGCAGCGAACCACTGAAGGACGAACTCGACAACTCCGAGCGCGAAAAAGTCACGCTCGTGTGGGACGGCGAAGACGTCGTCGACGTGTTCGCTTCACTGTTCACGGACGGCGACACGTACCAGTTCATGGACCTGCCCCACCCCCGTTCTGCCGCGTGTCATTACGACGAAGTTTCGAAGGACGGGGAGACGATCGGCGTCTCGACCGACAAGAGCTACATCTACAACAAGCGAGAGATGCTCTCGCTCGCCGTAATCGACACCGAGTACAGCGAACCGGGCACCGAAGTCACACTCACGTGGGGCGAACCTGAGGACACGGAGAACCCGCAGGTCGAACGGCACGTACAGAAGGAGATCACGGCCACTGTGGCGAATGCACCCTACAGCGAGGACAAGCGGTAATCCGTCGGCCAACGGTACGTGCGGCCAGGCCTCGGGAACGCGAATCGAGCCAGAGAAGCGTCCGCTATTCGATTCGCCACGCTAGCATTGCCACCCGCGTCCCACGTCGTGTATTCCGGTCGTTCCGGCTGGCTCGTCGGGCCAAAATTTAAACAACTACTGTCCGTCGTCGAACCCGGACCAAACGCTTCGCACCAGAACCGAGAGGAACACGCGAACGGGACATTACGCCAGTCCACTGACCGCCAAAACGACCGACCAGACCAATGTTAACGACAGCACGCTCGACGACAAAATCGGATGCGGCATCGGCACTACTTGAGGACCCACGCTACGAACTGATGCCGTTCGATAGCTTGGGCGAACAGCTCGACCACCTGCCCGACGGTGCAACAATCAACATCACGGCGTCGCCCACGCTGGACCTCGATGCGACCATCGACTGGGCCGAGAAGGCAGCGGGTCGTGGCTACGAGGTCGTCCCGCACATCGCCGCTCGGTACGTGGAAGACGAACAACACCTCGTCTCGATCTCCGAGCGGCTCCGCGACGCCGGCATCACCGACATCTTCGTTCCGGGGGGAGACCTCGAAGAACCAGTCGGGAAATTCGACTCGGCCTACCAGCTCCTGCAGGCACTCGACGGACTCGAGTACGACTTCCAGGACGTCGGAATCACGGGGTATCCCGAAGGGCACGGGTTCCTCTCCGACGAGACACTCGCCGAATCGATGGCGAAGAAGGCGCCACACGCCACGTACATCTCGACCCAACTGTGCTACGACCCGGACGCAATTATCGAGTGGACCGAGACGATTCGCAATCGGGGAATCGAGCTCCCCATCGAGGTCGGGATTCCCGGGGTGATGAAGTACCAGAAGCTGATCGGCATCTCGCAAAAAGTCGGCGTCGGGGACTCCGTTCGATTCCTGAAGAAAACGAGTGGGATCCTGGGGTTCATCAAGCAGTTCGTCGGCTCGCGCGGCAAGTACGAGCCGGACGACCTCGTCGACGGCCTCGCACCGTACGTGAACGACTCCGAGTACGGGTTCGCGGGTCTCCACATCTATACGTTCAATCAGGTCCCGGATACAGAGTCGTGGCGCCAGCAGCGACTTCGGTCAGTCTGATACCCCCGTCACAGACCGTCGACAGCGTCTGCGATACGGTCAGAACGACGCTTGCAGCAGTCCCGAACTAGAACTAAGTAGCGCCCCCATCAGTATGTGAGCGGAGTACACAAACACCATGACACAGAGCCTTCAAGACGTGCTACGGGAGTACGATTCGCCACTCGAGTTCCTCCAGACCGTCGGGTCGCACGCGGATCCCGGCCACCTCCGGCTGTTCGAAGACGTCCCACCCGAATTCACGAACTGGCGGGAAGAACAGTCAGCCTGGGTGAACAGCTGTGCGGTCTCGGACCTGTCTCATCACATGACTGACCTCCGGGTCGAAGGCCCCGACGCGCTCGACCTCTTCGAGGACTTCGGCGCCAACGATTTCGAGGGATTCCACCAGGGCGAGGCCAAACAGTTCGTCGCCTGCAACCCGAACGGCTACCTCATCGGCGACGGCATTCTGTTTCACCTCGCCGAGGACGCGTTCAACCTCGTCGGCTACGGCCCCATCAACTGGATCCAGTACAACGCGGAGACCGGGGACTACGACGTGACCACGACTCGAAACGAGCACAGCGGAGTTCGTGACGGGGATCCCAGAGACTTCAGATACCAGGTACAGGGCCCCAACGCTCTCGCCGTCATCCGACGCGCCCTCGACGAACCCCTCCCGGACATCTCGTTCTTCAATTTCGAACCGGTCTCGATTGCTGGCTGCGAGGTCAACGCGCTCCGCCACGGGATGCTAAACGAGCCAGGGTTCGAGTTGTTCGGCCCGTGGGAACACGCCGAAGCCGTCCGTGGTGCACTCATGGACGCTGGCGAGGACCACGGAATCACTCGCGTCGGGCGGAAAGCGTACGCCGGCGGGGTCATTCCCGCCGCCTGGATGTCGGTTCCCCTTCCAGCGGTTTTCGGCGACGAGATGCGAGCGTACCGGGAGTGGCTCGATGCGGACAGCTTCGAAGGCGCGCTCACGGTCGCTGGAAGCGTCGAACCGACGGACGTCACAGACCACTATCTGACCCCGTTCGGTGCCGGTCACGACCGGTTCATCGAGTTCAACCACGAGTTCGTCGGACGGGACGCCCTCGAAGCCCAAGCCGACGATCCGCCCGGAACCAAGGTCACGCTCGTCTGGAATCGGGCAGATACGAAAGCCCTCGTCGGACACCTGTTCGAGGACGCGGAGCCGAAGCGGTACACGAACCTGCCCGTTCCGGAGTGGTCGTTGACACAGAACGACCGGGTCCAGAAAGACGGCGAGGACGTCGGAGTTGCGAACAACACCCGGTACCTCTACTTCGAGCGGCGCATGTTCTCGCTCTGTAGCATCGACCCAGCGTACAGCGAGCCCGGGACGGAGGTTACCATCGTGTGGGGAGAGTCGGGGGAGTCCCGGAATCCGAGAGTCGAACCACATTCACAGACCGAGATACGCGCAGCCGTCGGTCCGGCACCGTACTTCGAGGACAAACGGAAAACTGCAGATTACTCTGCAGCATAACTCGTGATTCGTGCTCGTCGGGGCACCGCGGTGTCGGGTCAGGAATGACTCGTCCGGGGACGGCCCAACGCGAAACATACGTAATATGGTATTCGAAGTAAATACCCAATTACCATAGATTTCATTGCGTGCCCTGAATGCCACGGACGACGGGCGTGGACAGCGCTTTCGAACTGGCGGGCCATCGGGTACGTGTGAGGTGGCTAAATGCGGGCGTAGCTCCCGGAACGCGGCCCGCTGTAGAGGGCGCTCGCGGCAAAAGCAGACCCATTCGATGGGAAATGCACCGACGATCAACTGGGGTCCGTTTCATCGCGACGACTGGCCGTAAGGGAAGAAGTTTACAGTCGAAATTCGGTGGGCTCGTGAGTCGATAGCTGCGTACAGCGGATACCGTTCGTCGGTGAGTTGGATCGCGGTGTCATTGACCGCGACGTGAATCAGATTCTTCCAGGGGCGTGGCTGGAAGCCGGCTTTCCGGATCCGATTTCGGACTGTCTCTCGCCTACTTTTACCCCAGACATATCGAAGTCCTATATTGTATATAGTACTGGTAATACAGCCACTGGAGGTGGTCGCCGAGCTCCAGTTTTCGTTTCCGAGACACGAAGTCAGACCCCACGTTCAGGGGCGGGACGCGTAGAACGGTCGAAGCGCTCGAAGCCTCTCGGAACGAGCTCGACCAATCAGAATCGCTGCCGAGTCCGCATCGCCATACGCAATCCGCGTTCCCGAACCGGATCCGCACTTCACGTTCCACAGCAACCCGTGTGAAGCGGATTCGAATCGTAGCTACAGGGGCCGCTCAGCTTACGGTTTTGAACAGCAATGTGATTAAAGCACAAGACCGTATCAACGACCATGACCGAGGTCATCCTCTTCACCCAGGAAACGTGCGGGGCGTGCGCGACACAGCGGGAGAAAAACGACGGGATCGAAGACGAGTATCCGGACATCGAGTTCCGGGAGGTCGACATCCGCACGGACATCGAAACGGCCGAGGAGTACGGTGTCCGGAAGACGCCGACGACACTCGTCTACGCGAACGGCGACCAGACTGCGGAGTTTATCGGCATCGTCGAGCGAGACGAGCTACAGACGGCCATCGAGCGCGCAAACGAACAATCATCCGGGCTCGGCCAGCGGATCGTCGATTTCGTGCGCAACTAACGACCAATAGAGTGGTCCAACTCACTATGAGACAATACAGTAGACGACAGTTCCTGGGAGCAGTCGGTGCCGGCGCAGTCGCCAGCACGGGCTTCGCTCAGGTCGCGAGCGCACAGGAGACGCCCGTCGTGGAGATGGGGAACAACTACTTCGACCCGATCGGCCTGCACGTCGAACCGGGTACGACCGTCCGGTTCGAACTCGCGGCCGGTGCACACTCGGCGACGAGCTACTCGGACCGCATTCCTGACGACGCCGCCGGCTTCGATAGCGGCACCATCTCACAGGGGAGCTTCGAACACACGTTCGAGGCGCCGGGAACGTACGATTACTTCTGCATCCCTCACAAGTCGGTCGGGATGGTCGGCCGGATTGTCGTCGACAGTCCTGGTGGACCAGCCGAGGAGAGCTCGCTCCCGGACGGCGACGTCCCGACAAGTGAGTCAATCGCCGAACAGGGAGCGGTCGCCTACGGGTCGAGTAGCGACAGTGGCGATACGTTCGGTGGCGGAATGATGGAACCGGGTGGCCACGGTATGATGAACGGCCAGAGCAGGGGCTGGTTCGGCGGTGTTCCGTTTATCGGTGGCGCGCTCGGGGTAGCGGGCCTCGTTGGTGGCGCGCTCTACTGGGTCCAGCGCCGCGGCAGTTCTCCGTCAGAAAGTACTGATTCGGCGACCGCTACGCTCCAGCGTCGGTACGCCCGGGGGGAAATCGACGAACAAGAGTACAGGCGGCGACGTGACCGACTGGCGGACGACGACGAACAGCCCCCCGAGTGATACCACTGGAGCTGCATTCGGCGGACCTGCGGATTCTGTCGCACTGGGAGACGTGAGTCGCTTCGGAGCGCAAACGGGTCTGCTCCGCCATCCACGTTGAAGCGCACCCGGAGCGAAGACGGTGGTAATGGACGAACACAGCCACAATTCGAACAAGGACTCTGAACGTAGCCAGCACGGCGACGCTGGTCACGCTGACCACGATGACCCGCACGGAGCGCCACGGAGTGAGCGATCCCCGCTCGAAGACGAAGCCGAACCGCACCATGCGCACGAAGCGGAACACGGTGACGGTGAGAGCCCCGGGGACGACCACGAAGGACACGGTGGGATGCACGAGGGACACGAACAGATGTTTCGCCGGCGGTTCTTCGTCTCGACGCTCCTCTCGATTCCCGTCCTGCTGTACAGCGAAACGCTGCAGGGATGGCTGGGGTTCTCGGTTCCAGCGTTCCCGGGTAGCGAGTGGATCAACCCGGTCTTCGCGGTAATTGTCTTCGCGTACGGTGGGGTTCCGTTCCTCCGGATGGCTGTGCCGGAACTGGACGACCGGTCGCCGGGAATGATGACGCTGATTTCGATGGCAATCAGCGTCGCGTTCGTCTACAGCCTCGCCAGCGTGTTCTTCCCGACGGAGTCGGCGTTCTTCTGGGAACTCGTGACGCTCATCGACGTCATGCTGCTCGGACACTGGATAGAAATGCGGTCGGTGCGCCGCGCCTCGAGCGCGCTCGACGAACTAGCGGAACTCATGCCCGATACCGCCGAGCGGGTTACGGAAGGGGGCGAAACCGAGGAAGTCCCAGTGAATGAACTGTCGGAGGGCGACCTGGTCCTCGTTCGCCCCGGTGCGAGCGTCCCGGCCGACGGCGTCGTCGAGGAGGGGGATTCGGACGTCGACGAGTCGATGATCACCGGCGAGTCGAAACCCGTGTCGAAAGAGCCCGGCGACGAAGTCATCGGGGGCACGGTCAACGGTGACGGAAGCCTCCGAGTTCGCATCGACGCGACGGGCGAGGAGACCACGCTGGCGGGAATCATGCGCCTCGTCGAACAGGCCCAGGAGAGCAAGTCCCGGACGCAGGTGCTCGCCGACCGGGCCGCCGGCTGGCTGTTCTACGTCGCCGTCGGCGCGGCAGCCGTGACCGCTATCGCCTGGACGCTCGCGGTCTCGTTCGACGCAACCGTAATCGAGCGTGTCGTGACTGTGCTCGTCATCGCGTGCCCGCACGCTCTCGGGCTCGCTATCCCGCTCGTCGTCGCGATCAACACGTCGCTCGCTGCCCGGAACGGGATGCTCGTCCGTGACCGGATTGCCATGGAAGAGGCGCGCAATCTCGACACGATCATCTTCGACAAGACCGGAACGCTAACCGAGGGCGAACACGGGGTGGTCGGCATTGCGAGCGTCGATGGTGTCGACGAGCACGAAGCCCTGGCGCTGGCTGCCGCCGTCGAACGCGACTCCGAGCACATGATCGCACGGGCCATCCGTCAGGCGGCCGACGACCGAGACGTCGATGCGCCCGATGCGACTGCTTTCGAGGCGATGAAAGGCCGGGGCGTCCGGGCTGTCGTCGGCGGCGACGAGGTGTACGTCGGCGGTCCGAACCTCCTGGAGCACCTCGATAGCGACGTTCCGACCGAGCTACGGCGCTTCGCCGACGACGCTGGCGAGAACGCACAGACAGTCGTCTATCTCGTCCGCGAGGGCGACCTCGTCGCCGCCTTCGCCATGGCAGACGTGATCCGAGACGAGAGTTATCAGGTCGTCGACGCGCTCCACGAACTCGGCATCGAAGTAGCGATGCTGACCGGCGATTCCCAGGACGTGGCCGACGCGGTGGCCGACGAACTCGAAATCGACACGGTGTTCGCCGAAGTGCTACCCGAGGACAAGGACGAGAAGGTCCAGGAACTCCAGGACCAGGACAAACTGGTGGCCATGGTTGGTGACGGGGTGAACGACGCACCAGCACTGACCCGTGCGGACGTCGGCATCGCCATCGGCAGTGGGACGGACGTGGCCGTTCAGTCAGCGGACGTCATCCTCGTGCAGAACAACCCGATGGACGTCGTCCGTCTCGTGAAATTGAGCACGGCGAGCTACCGGAAGATGCAGGAGAACATCGTCTGGGCCGCGGGCTACAACGTGTTCGCCATCCCGCTGGCCGCGGGCGTCCTCGCCCCGATCGGAATTCTGCTCTCACCGGCCGTCGGTGCACTGCTGATGTCCCTGAGCACCGTCATCGTCGCAATCAACGCGCAGTTGCTCCGACGTGTCGCCCTCTCCGTGCCGAGTCTCCCGGGCGCGTCGACACCGGGGCAGGCGCGACCGGCAGACTAGCGAACACGGGCCGTCGTCTGAGCGTCGTTCAGGCACCGTCTGTCCATTCCACGTCTCGTGACCAGCTGCTCGGCCCAGGGCTAAATCTCGGCGTACACGTCGTTCTCGCCACCGAGCGCGTAGACAGTGAACGAGCCGGACTTCGTCCCGCCCATCCCCGGCGACCCAGCCGGCATCCCCGGCAGCGCAATCCCGTCAATCGCCGGTTGTTCGTCGAGCAGTCTGGCGATCAGCTCCGCGGGGACGTGGCCCTCGACGACGTACTCGTCGAGAACGAGCGTGTGACAGCTTCGTAGTTCCGTGGGAACACTGTGTCGTCGTTTGACCGCAGTCAGTTCGTCAGTCTCCGTTTCCGTGAGGGTCGTATCGAGATACTCCCGCAGATAGGACGCGTACTGTTCGCAACAGCTGCAGCCCGGCGAACTGAACTGTTGGGCGTTCGTCACGGTCAGCGTCTCCTCGATGCCCCACTGTTCCTCGTTGGACGCCCCCAGACACCCAGCGATTCCAAGCGCGGCCGTCGCCCCGCCTGCCTGGAGTAGCTGTCGCCGAGTCCAGTCACCCCTCATATGTCGGACAGTCGTCAGCCGGCTTGTTCTGCACTGCGACGATTCCTGGTTTTTGAGAACTGGTTCGGACGAGTTAGACAGTGCTGGCGCGGTTACGCCGCACTCTCCGGGAGTAGCGGTTCGACGCCCTCGATACGACTCTGCCACGGACGTTCTGCTACTCGTCGTCGGACTTGCCCGGCCACGTCACTGACCCGAGGAACGGGACGCCGGTCCGCTCTGCTGCTCGCGAGATCATGTGCGCGCCGGTCGGCACCGTCAGGAACAGGAACACGATCCCGATCAGGGACGGGAGGCCGGCGCCACCGGGCCCGAAGTACGCGAACCCGGCGAGGAAGACCGAGACTGTGCCGATGGTCGCCGGCTTGCTCGTCGCGTGCATCCGGTTGTACACGTTCGGCAGTCGCAGCAGGCCGATTGTCCCGACCGTGAGGAAGAACGCTCCGACGACGACGAAGCCGACGACAAGTACGGTCCGGAGCGCTTCCAGTTCGGCCATCAGCGGCCACCTCCCTCGATCCGTCGACCCGTGAGCACGGTCTGTCGTGAGTGTTCGTGATACATGCTGAGATCAGTCCTGTGTAACGATGATGTCGCCTTCGGTGACGAACTTGGCGACCGCGACCGTCGAGAGGAACGCGATGATCGCGAGGACGAGGCTGACGGTCACGAAGAGGCCCCGGTCGGTCTTAATCGCGAACAGGACGGCGATGGCGACGACGTTCGTCGCGATCGCGTCCAGCGCGACCACGCGGTCGGGGACCGTCGGTCCCTTGACCACGCGGTACCCGCACAGCAGATTCAGCAGGGCCACGAGGACGATCGCGGCGTCGACGACAAGCGCTACCGCCCCCTCAACGGCCATCGTCGTCACCTCCACCGGACTCCTCGGTCGGCGGTTCAGTGTCAGCCTCCGACTCCACCGGTGCCTCCGAATCCGTCTCTCCCTCTGTCTCAGTGTCAGGGGCGGCCTGTTCGAGGACGGGATGCGTCTGGTCGGGCGGGTAGACGGCGAAGTCCGGCGCGGGGTCGCCCGGCGATAGGTCCTCGTCGAAGATGACGAGCGCGTAGTTCTCCCAGACGCGGATCGGGTCGACGATGTCCACTGGATCGCTTCCGTCGATGACGTGGACGTACAGTGCGTTCTCCTCGGAGTCGTAGTCGAGTGTGAGCGAGCCGGGCGTCATGGTGATGCTGTTGGCGATGGTGGTCACGCCGAGGTCCGACTGCACCCGCAGCGGAATGAGAATTACTTCGGGTTCGACCGGGCCGGAGGGCGCGAGCACGCGGTACGTGACGTCGAGACTGGCGACGACTGCCTCCCGGACGAACGCCAGCGTGTACAGCACCATGTACGGGACGCCGCGAACCGAACGGCCGAGATCGACGGTATCCCCGTATAGGCGCCGGAAGACGTAGGCCATGGGGAAGCCGACCGCGAGCCCGAGCAGCAGCGACCCGGCGAGCGGAGCGGGGCTGAGCGGTGGCCCGTGGACGAACACCCAGATGACACCGAAGACGACGCCCGCGACCGGCCAGCTCCGGGTCACGAGCCGCCACCCCCGTCGAGGCCCACGACGTCGACGTAGGCCTCGCTGTCGATGGCGGCGTCTGCGGCCGTCTCCGCGAACCGGTACAACGGGTCGAACCCGACGCCCACGAGCACGACGGCGGCCGCGAGCGCGACGAGAACCGCGACCTGTCCCGGGTCGACAGTCGCAGTCTCGACCGCCGCCGCCTCGGGCCCCCAGAACCCGTCGACCCACACCCGCGTCGCGTACAGTATCGTGAGTACAGCGCCGAGGAGCAAGGCGACCAACGCGAGTGCCGACAGCACGCCGAGGTCGACCGCGAGTCCCCGCACTGCTGTGTCGAATGCGAGGAACTTCCCGAAGAATCCAGTCAACGGCGGCAGGCCGATCAGCGAGAGGAGGGCGACGAAGACCGCCCCCGAGAGCACTGGCGCCTTGCCAGCGACGCCGCCGAGGTCTCGCAGGCTGTCCGTCCCGGTCGCGTCCTGGACGGCGGCCGACGACAGGAAGAGCAGTCCCTTCACGAGCGCGTGGTGGAGCGCGAACACCAGGGCAGCAGCGATGGCGACGCCGCGCAGCGACCCCGTTGGGTCGGCCGCCGCGGCGACGGCGATGGGGAGGGCGATGAAGCCGACCTGGCCGACGCTCGAGTACGCGAACACGCTCTCGAGTCGGTCCTGGCCGACTGCGCCGAACCCGCCGACGAGTATGCTCGCGATTCCCATCGCTGCCAACACCGGTGCGAGGAAGGCCAGCGGAGAGGCACCGAGGGAGCCGGCCAGGTCGACGGAGACTGGCACGCCTCCGAAGACCGTGAAGTACAGGCGGACGACGGCGTACATGCCGACCTTCTTCGTGACGCCCGCGAACATCGCGGTGATCGGCGGCGGCGCGGCGGTGTAGGCTGCGGGCACCCAGAACTGGAAGGGGACGAGCCCGGCCTTCAGCGCGAACACCGCAAGCAGCAGGGCCGAGAGGCCGACGACGGGTGCTGGGTCGACGCCGTACGCGGCGGGGGTGGCCAACCGCCGAGCCATGTCCGCCATGTTCAGCGTGCCGGTGGTGGCGTACAGGCCGCCGACGGCCACGAGCATGAGCGCGCTCCCGAACAGGTTCAACACCAGGTACCGGAACGACGCCGCAGTGGCGTGGTCGGTGCCGTAGAACGCGACGAACACGTAGCTGACGATCAACATCACTTCGAACCAGACGAACAAATTGAACAGGTCGCCGGTGAGGAACGCGCCGGTCACGCCCACCAGGAGCAGGTGGAACAGCGGGTGGTAGTACACGCGCTGGTTCTCGGGGGTGACGTACCGGACCGCGAACAGCAACGAAGCAAGACCGACGGCCGCGGCGATGGTCAGCATGAACGCCGACAGCCCGTCGAGCACGAGCGTGATTCCGAAGGGGGCGGGCCAGTCGCCCACCTGATAGGTCGCCGCGCCGGGCGCCGCCGGCGCGAGGACGAACGTCCAGACGGCAACGGCGACGGCCGCGACGTAGCCGAGGACGCCCGCCACGCTCGTCGCGCGCTGTAGCTGTGGCCGCCGGCCGAGCGCCAGCGTGAGCACGGCGGTCCCGAGCACGACTAGCAGCGGTGCGATGACGAGCTCGCTCATCGAACCCACTCCGTGACGTCGATGGTCTCGTTCTCCTCGTAGGCGCGATACGACAGGACGAGCGCCAGCGCGGTCGTCCCGAAGCTGATGACGATTGCCGTCAACACGAGCGCCTGCACCACTGGGTCGGCAATCTCGGGAACCCCGCCGCCGTGGGTGTCGAGGACGGGCACGAGTTCCCGGGCGCCCTCGGCGACGCCGCCCATCGCGATCAGGTAGACGAACGTCGCCTGCGACACGACGGCGAGCCCGAAGACGACCCGTACCAGGTCCCGCCGCAACAGCAGGAAGGTCCCGACGGCGAACAGCCCGCCGACGGCAACTGCCAGCGCGACGCTCATCGGCTACCAGCTCCACGTCGGGCTGCCGGCGTCTCTGTGCGCCGGGTCATTCGGCGCTCACCACCGAAACGATCGTCAGGAGACTGCCGACCACGACGAGGAACACGCCCAGGTCGAACACGAGCGCGCTCGCGAGTTCGACCTCGTGGTAGATCGGGACGCCCTCGAGGTGGACGTACGTCTGAGTCAGGAACGGGTCGCCGACGAAGAACCCGGCGATGCCGCTGCCGAAGACGACCACGAGGCCCAGCAGGAGCGTCCGGCGGTAGGCGAGGACCGTGCGGTGCTCGAAAATGCTGGTCCCGGACTCGACCTCCTGGCCGAGCACCCCCGACTCCAGGTAGTCAAGGTCGTAGGCGACGTAGATGAGCACCAACGCGGCCGTGGTGAGGACGCCGCCGATGAACCCGCCGCCGGGTAGGTTGTGGCCCTGCAGGAACAGCGAAATCGAGAGGACGAGGACGATGGGGACGGTCACCCGTGCCGTCGTCCGCATGATCGTCGTCGTCACGGCGAGTCACCCCCGTCGGGAACCGGTTCCTCCTCACCCTCGGTCACGGCCTCCTCGCCACGAATCCGCATGGTCACGAGCACGAGGATGGCGATTGCGGCGACCGTGACCACCAGCAGCTCGCCCAGCGTGTCGAACGCCCGGAAGTCCACGAGAATGACGTTGACGACGTTCGACCCGCCACCACCCGGGACCGCCTGCTCCGTGTAAAACTCGGCGACGCTCGACGGGTCGGCATCGGGACCGGGTGCCGTCAGCAGAACGGACGCGAACGCCATCGCGCCCACCAGAATCGACAGAACCGCGTCGCGGGCGAGCACGAGCGGTCGGACGTCCGCGTAGAACGACGGCAACCGCTGGAGGACCAGCAGGAACAACAGGAGCACGAGCGTCTCGACGACCAGCTGCGTGAGCGCCAGGTCCGGCGCGCTCGCGAGGATGAAGAAGATGGCAATCATGAAACCGAGAATCGCCAGCGTCAGGACGCCGGCAACGTGCGACGACGCAGTCGCAACCGCCAGTCCGGCGAGCACAGCGACAGCCAGCACGATAGTGACGGCCAGCGGCACGCCGACTGCATCCATCTCGGGGACCCCCGTGGTTGCGGCGAAGCCGGCGAGCGCGAGCAGGCTCCCAGCCGCCGCCACCCAGAACACGTACGTCCGCAGGAGGCCGTTGTGGACCAGCGGGCCGAATCGGGCGCTGGCCGCCGTTGCCGTCGAGACGATCCAGTCGTACCACCCGCTGGGCCGCACGGGGACCGGGGCATCGATGCCGCGTCCGATTCCCGCCGCGACGCGCTCCGTGAACGGATACGTCGCGAGCCCGCCGACGATTGCAACGGCGGACATCCCGACCGGGGGCGAGAAGTGCGTCGGCAGTCCAACTTCGAGGTGCGCCTCGCCGGTGGCTGTGGCCTCGACGGCCCCCTGAACGATGGCGTCGACAGCCAGTTGGGGCGCGACACTGACCACGGCCGCTACGGCGGCAAGCACGGCAGGGGGTCCGACAAGCGCCAGCGGTGGCCGGTGGATGTCAGCGATCGGCGCTCGCCGCTCGCCGACGAACATCGCGAGGAACTTCACCGAGTACACGACCGTAAACACGCTCGCGACCGTCGCCACGGCCGGATACAGCCATGCGAGCCCGCCGGCCTCGCGGGCAACCTCGTAGGTCGCCTCGAACAGCAGTTCCTTCGAGTAGAAGCCATTGAACGGCGGAATGCCGGCCATGCTCAACGCGGCGACCCCAGTGATAGCAGCCGTCATCGGGAGCTCCCGCCACAGTCCCCCGAGGTGCTCAAGATTGCGGCTGCCGGCCTCGTGGGCGACGATGCCCGCGACGAGGAACAGCGGCGCCTTGAACAACGCGTGGTTGAGCAGGTGGAACGTCCCGGCCTCCCCACCGTACACGATGTCGAAACCGAACCCCGCGACCATCAGCCCGAGGTGGCTCGCCGTCGAGTAGGCGAGCAACTCTTTGGTGTCGGTCGAAGCCACAGCCAGCAGCGCCCCGACGGTCATCGTCACCAGTCCCAGCGTCGCGACGAGCAATACCCACTCGGGACTCATCAGCAGTGGCCGCACGCGGCCGAGGAAGTAGACGCCGACCTTGACCATCGTCGCGGAGTGGAGGAATGCGGAGACGGGCGTCGGCGCGACCATGGCGTTCGGCAGCCAGAAGTGCAACGGCACCTGTGCGGACTTGGCCGCCGCTGCCGTGACGACCAGGGCGAGCGCAGGCACGAACAGTCCCGACTCGCGCAGCGAGGCACGCATCGCCTCGTCGTTCGCGAGCATCGCCGCCAGGTCGAACGTCACGCCGCCGAGAGCTCCGCGCGCTGCCACCGCGAGCACGAGCAGGCCAGCCAGCAAGCACAGGCCACCGCCGACGGTCACGATCATCGCCATCCGAGCCGAGTACCGCGACTCGGCGTCTTCGGTGTAGTGGCCGATGAGCACGAACGAGCTGAGGCTCGTCAGCTCCCAGAACACGAAGATGAACACGAGGTCCGACGCGAGCGCGACGCCGAGTATCGAACCCATGAACGCCAGCAGCGCCGCGTAGTAGCGCGCGAGGCCGCTCTCGCCGTGCATGTACCGCGCCGAGTAGACGAACACGAGGACGCCGATGCCGCTGGCCAGGAGCGCGAACAGCAGCCCCCACCCATCAATAGTGAACTGGAGGCCCACGTCGAGTGCGGGGATCCAGGGAATCCTGACGGTGCCGTGACTGCCGACTTGCGTCGCGAGCAGTCCGAAACTCGCCGCCGCGACGACAGCCCCCGCGTAGCCAGTCCGTTCACCGAGCACCCGATAGAGCAGCGGAGTGAGGACCGCAGCGACGAAGGGAACCGCGACGGCAGTCGTAACGACAGTCAGGTCTGGTGCCATCAGTGATCATCGGTGTCGGCCGGTACTCCGTTGCCGGTACCCATCGTAGTCAGCCTCTCTCCGACCATTGCACACCAACTCCAAAGTACCTGTTGACAAACGTATCAGTCGGGGGAGTGCCAGCGGACCGACCGCCCACAGTGAGCGGGAGACGTCCGACCGGTACGAGGGCGGCCGACGACCTCGAACGACACAGATGCCGAGGTCTCCGTCCGACTCGCCGTCGCCGCGACACTCCCCTGGGAGTGGACCGGGTGGGGTGATTGCTCCGGGAAATTGGCCACGCCGAGTTGGTCTCCACCTCGGCGGGCGTGTGCTGCGGCCAGTGTTCGCGCCATCACAACACACATCCTGTCCTGCTGTGAACCTAGTCGTATCCAGGAGTCCCTATGACTGAGAAACGCGAGTACACCGGCGAGTACGCGGAGCAGACGCTGTACATTCCGGGGCCGACAGAAGTCCGCGACGACGTTCTCGACGCGATGTGCGAACCGATGTTCGGGCATCGCATGGACCAGATGACGGACCTCTACACGACCATCGTCGAGGACACGAAGACGTTCCTCGACACCGACAACGACGTCATCGTGTTGACCGCCTCGGGGACGGAGTTCATGGAGAGCGCAATCCTCAACCTCGTCGACGAGGACGTCCTCGTGACGACGTGCGGGAGTTTCAGCGAGCGACAGGCCAACGTCGCCGAGCGCCTCGGGAAGAACGTCGAGACGCTCGAATACGAGTGGGGGCAGGCGGTCAAACCCGGCGACGTGCGGGACGCCCTCGAAGCGAGCGAAACGGACTACGACGTGGTGACGTGCGTGATGAACGAGAGTTCGACCGGCGTCCGCAACCCCATCGAGGAGATCGGGGACGTCGTCGCGGACTACCCGGACACGCTGTTCGTCGTCGACGCCGTCTCGGCGCTCGGTGGTGACTACGTCGACATCGACGAGCACGACATCGACGTGATCTTCACGTCGGTGCAGAAGGCGTTCGCGATGCCGCCCGGGCTGGCGGTGTGTGTCGTCAGCGACGAGGCGTACGAGCGGGAGGTCGAATCGGAGTCGGCGTCCTGGTACGGCGGGTTCCAGCGGTCCCTGGACTACTACGACCGGAAGGGGCAGACCCACTCCACGCCCGCGATTCCGATCATGCTCGCGTACCGCAAGCAGATGAAGCACATGCTCGAGGAGGGCCACCACGAGCGCGACCGGCGCCACCGGGAGATGGCCGAGTACACGCGGGACTGGGCGCGCGAGCACTTCGACGTGTTCCCGGAGGCGGGCTACGAGTCACAGACCGTGAGCTGTATCGAGAATACGCCGGGCGTGGACGTCGCTGCAGTCATCGAGGACGTCTCCGAGGAGTACGACATGGCGTTCTCGAACGGGTACGGGTCGACGCTCGGCGGGCGGACGTTCCGCATCGGGCACATGGGCGAACACACCGTCGAGAGCATCGAAGCGTTGACCGACGCCATCGAAGACGTCGCGGGCCTGTAAGGTCGGTTCGCGAGTGAAGAGACGGGTCGGTGTAGCCGGCGTGAAGCGAGGGGAGACGATAGTCTGGGTTTCCGAGACCGGTCCCACGGTGTCGGGGATGAAGACGGGCAGGCAGCCGATGATACCGCACAGCATCGCGGTTGTCAAGTCGGAACTGCCGGAGTTCGTGGAATCGTAGGGTGTGCTTTCGCCGCTGGCAGCGAGGTTCAGTAGGTTCGGCAGGCGAACAATAACCCGAGAGAAAAACGACAGTGTCGCAAAGCGGTGTGACGGAATCGTGGAGATTGTTTAATAAGTCTAGTATAACAATGGGCTCCCGTCCTGTACGAGCGGTTATGTCGGCCCGAAACAGGCTGTTAGTCGTTGTCGTGGCTATTTCGGTATTTGTCCTCGTTCTCGCCGCGATTTTCTCGGTTCTTTCGGGGTTATCACTTTTTACGGACTCCATAGAGCCGGATGAGACCCGTATCGAGGCTGACACACCGCGGTACGATCCAGGAGTGGCAACTACAGGCACTCCCTCGAACAGTTCGAACTCCGGTCCAGTCACAGTCGCGTTCATCGCCGATAGCGGAATGACGAACGATTCGAGGGCGGTACTCCGCCTGATCAAACGGGAGGGCGCAGACGTCGTCGTCCATTCCGGTGATTTCGATTACCAGAACGATCCGGCTGCCTGGTCGGAGATGTTGAACCAGGAACTCGGTCCGGAGTTCCCCGTTATCGCGACAATGGGGAACCACGACATCTACAACTGGAGCGAATACCAACAGCAGTACCGGGAGCGGACGGAACGAGTAGACGACCTGCAGTGCACGGGCGACCTCGGACTCCATTCCACGTGCACGTTCAGAGGAATCGCGGTCGTCCAGACCGTCGACGAGCTCTGCTCGCTACCCTCTGGTGACGACGAAGCGTTTCCGGCAGCGTGCGGCGATTACGAGAGTTACGAACCCGCACAGTACATCGAGCAGCAGCTTCGAGCGGCCGAAACGGACTGGCGAATCTGTTCGTGGCACCTCCCGAATCACTACTTCCAGGTCGGTGAGAAACACGGAGTTCCACGTTCCATCTACGATAGCTGTCGGGAAGCCGGCGGTGACCTGATTGCGACGGGGGACAACCACGCGTACGCACGAACGTATCCAATGGCGAACTTCACCCAGACGGAGATTGCGTCCCGTTCGACACCGTACACGCTCGGTAACGGGAGTGCCATAGCGCTCGTCACGGGTGCGAGTGGGAGAAGCTTCTACGAGCCGACTGAGATGGCAACTGCGGAGTGGTGGGCCAAAACGCACACCAGCGGCGAATTCGGCGCGTTCTTCTGTACGCTTCGATCCGACAGAACTGGAACGTGTTACTTCAAGACGATAGCGGGGGACGTGATCGACGGGCCGTTTGAGATACGAACTCGAAACGCGACGAATCACTCCACGGTGAACGGGTCAGTGTGAATTCGGACCGTTTCGTTGGAGTACCTCAGGCGCGCTCCGCCGGTGTAACAGTCCGACCGTCGTGCCAGTCAACGACTCCATCAGAGAGAGTCCAGTTCTAAGACGGGGTCTGGATGTCCGTGACGGTTCGCGCGGTGTCGAAGATGTCGTCGGCGTCGACGAACGCCTCGAGGGAGTCGAAATCAGCTCGTTCGGTGGGAATCTGGAGTTCAAGTTCGTCGTCGTCGAGGCGACCGGTGACGCGAGCCAGCGACCGCGTGCCACCTGACTGCACGTAGGTGACTGCCGAAACGGTGTCGTCGTCCACCTGGACGTGCTGGAGTTCCAGCGGACCGTCCTGGCCGCCGTCGGCGTAGTGGAGGATTGCGGGAACGGCGTCCATCTGGACGAGTTTCGTGCCGAGGGTGACCATACGGACGTGTGTCGGTTGCGCGGGAAAAGCGGCCCGAAAGACACGATTCGTTGAGGGACTGATGGACGGTGGAATTCCCCCTGTCAAAATTGGAGTGGTAGAGTTGTTGACAGATTTTTTGCGATGCGAATCCGGATTTCGGGCCCGATTCGGAACGTCTCCCGTGACAGATTGACCGATAACTACACTTTCCCGGGGCGAGAACACGCAATTAATGGCGCCACAGGCGACCCCCGCTGACGAGTGGCTGGACAACGACAAAGTCAAGCAGATCCTGAAAGAGCACCTCGACGAGACCGACTACCGCATCTACAAAGCCCTGAACGAGGACGGCCGAATGTCCGACACGGAGATCGGTGAACGCGTCGGACTCTCCAGAACCGCTGCACGAAGGCGACGGAAGAAGCTACAGGACGAGGGGCTCGTCGACGTCCTCGGCGTGCTCGTCCTCCAGGAAGCGGACCTCGCGTACGCCGACGTCTTCGTCACCCTGGACTCCGGCGTCGACAGTGCGGAACTCGACGCGTTCCTGGACGCGGTCAAGGGCGAAGAACTCATCTACGAGATCGAGGAGTACATGGGCAGGTACGACCTCCTGCTTCGTGTCTGGCACGCCTCGCTGTCGGACGTGAAGACGTACCTGCGGTCGCTCCTCCAGGACGACGACGCCGTCGAGAACTACGAGACCATCCCGGTCACGAAGACCCACAAGGCGTGGCACAAGACGCTCGACGAAGAGACGGATTAGAGGCCGCCGATGGCGGTGTATACGAGTTTCGTCGGGGAGTCGGTGTCGTTGCTGCTGTAGTGGTCGACGCCGGCGGGAATCACCGACAGCGTCCCGGCCGACACAGTGTACTCGCCGCGGGGCGTGACGAGTGTGACTTCGCCCTCCAGGACGACGGATACCTCGTCGCCCTCGTGGCTCGTCCACCCGTCCTCGGGCACGCGCTCCCCCGGCTGGATGACGTACGACCCCGTCTCGGATTCCGGGTCGTCTGATTCGAACAGCGTCAACGGGCTCCCGGTGCTGTCGTCCCACACTGACTCGAGGTCGGTCAGTTCGACGGCGTCGTCGCTCACTGGGACCCACCCCGATTCGGCTCGCCGTCAGTCGGTGTCGCGCCGGCCTCGCGGAGCGAACTGGTCGCGGCCGCGTCGAGTTCGCCGGCCTCCGTGATGGCGACGCCGTACTCCTCACGTGCCGTCTCTCGCGTGATGTAGTCGTCGCGGTAGTCCTCGAGGACGCGCTCGGGGTCGCGGTCGAAGGGGTCGCCCCAGCCGCCACCGGCGCTCGTCACGAGGCGCGCGACGTCGTCCTCGCCGAGTTCGTGGTTCGTGAGGTTGCTGTGTCGCTGGACGCTCCCGTCGGTGTCGCGAACAATCTGGATGTAGTTGCCGTCGCCGTCCTGGCCGCCCTCGACGCCCCATGGCGGGAACTTCGAGCGTCCGAACCCGGCGGTGATGAAGCCACCGGACGCGTTGTACATTCGGTAGTCCTGAACGAGCCCCGTTCCACCCCGGAATTCGCCGTGTCCGGCCTCCTGGGGCGTGTCGAGTGCAAACTGGTCGAACAGCAACGGGAAGCGGGTTTCCATCACTTCGACGGGCATCTCGAGTGTGTCACCGTCCCCCGAACAGACCAGGACGTCGGCGCCGTCCTTGCCGGGGCTGGCACCCCAGCCGCCGGGCTGGGGCTCGACGACGAGGAAGTCCTCGTCGCGGCGCTCGTCGTGGCCGCCGACGATGGTCGCACAGACGCTCAGGAAGTGACCTGCAGACAATCGGTCGGGCAGGTGCGGTGCGAGCGCCTGCCACGGCAGGTCGGCGGCCATGGCGGACCCCTCCCAGTCGGTCCCGATGGGCGCCGGCTTCGTGGCGTTCAACACCGTTCCTTCGGGAATCGTGATTTCGAGCGGGCGGAAAAATCCCTCGTTGGTTTCCGCCTCTGGGAGTGTGATTGCCTGGAAGAACGCACGAATGTCGCTGACTGAAGCGGCGTACGGCGAGTTGATGGGGCCGTCAGTCGCTGGGTCGGTCCCGGTGTAGTCGAGTTCGATCGTCTCGTCTCGAATGGTGACTTCGACTTCGACGTGGACGGGGTCGTCAGTGACGCCGTCGTCGTCGAGGTAGTCTTCTGCGGTGTACGTGCCGTTCGGTAGCGTCTGGATCTCCTCGCGCACGAGCTGTTCGCCGGCGTCGAACTCGTCCGCGACGGCCTGCTGGACGGCGTCCGTGCCGTAGCGACTGAAGACGTCGACGACGCGTTCGGCGCCGACGTCCATCGAGGATTTCTGGGCCTGCATGTCGCCGCGGGTGACGTCGGGCATCCGGGTGTTGGCGACGACGATGTCGTAGACCGCGTCGTTCCGGTCGCCGCCCTCGTAGAGTTTCACCATCGGGTACTGGATGCCCTCCTGGAAGACGCTGGTCGCGTCGGTCGTCCACGACCCGGGGTCTTTGCCGCCCACGTCAGTCCAGTGGGCTTTCGACGCGGTGAATCCGACCAGTTCGTCGTCGACGAAGATCGGCGCGACCATCGCAACGTCGTTGAGGTGGGTGCCGCCGTGGTAGTCGTTCAGGAGGACCACGTCACCGGGTTCGAAGCCGTCCTTCCCGAACTTCTCGATGGCGTCCACGACACAGAATTTGAGCGTCCCGAGGAACCCCGGGACGCCGTTCGCCTGCGCGACGACGTTCGCGTCCGCGTCAGTGATGCCGCACGCGTAGTCGAGCGTCTCGTAGATGACACTCGATTTCGCGGTGCGACCGAGGTTCAGGAACATCTCCTCGGCTGCACTCTGTAACGCGTTCGTGACGACTTCGCGCGTGAAGGGGTCGACGCTTGCGGGCTGCTCGAGGGTGTCTGATTCGGGTTTCATGGGTGGTTACGAGATGTGGAGGTTGCCGAGCGCGTCCACGTCGACAGTCTGGTCGGGGTGGACGAGCGTGGTACAGGCCGGTTCTTCGATCACTGCCGGGCCCTCGATGGACTCGGTCGTCGGGAGGGCGTCGCGTTCGAACACGCGGGTGTCGTGGACGCCCTCAGTGCCGAAGTCGACGGACCGGGTCGATTTGACGGCAGCCCCGGGTGAGACGTCGTTTTCGACCGCGTCGACCTCCGGCTTCGGCATCGGTGCGTACGCCGTGAGCCTGAGGTTGACGACCTCGACCGCGTCGTCCATGCGGAAGTTGTAGGTCTGTTCGTGTCGGTCGTGGAACCGCTCGATCGTCTCCCCGACGACGGACGCGTCGACGGTCTCGGCCCGGACGGGCGTGTTGACGGTGTGTTCCTGGCCGGCGTACCGGAGGTCGACGGTCCGCTCGAGATTGACGTCGTCCAGCGCGACGTCTTCCTGGGCGTACGCGTCGTACGCTTCGGCCTCCATTTCATCGAAGAGGGCGTCGACTTCGCCTGCGGTGTCGGCGTCGAAGGCCCGGACGTTGGTCCGTGCGAAGTCCTTCCGGAGGTCGGTCAACAGCATCCCCCACGCGGAGAACTGCCCGGGAGCGCGTGGGACGACAGTCTCTTTGACCCCGAGTTCGCGGCCGAGGGTCGCTGCGTGGAGCGGTCCCGCACCGCCGCTCGCGACCATGACGAAGTCCCGCGGGTCGTGGCCGCGCCGGAGGCTGACCTGTTTCAGCGCGTTCGCCATGTTCGAGTTGACGACGCGGAGAACGCCGTGGGCGGCCTCACGGACGCTCGTGCCGAATTCGTCGGCGAGCGGTTCCAGGGCGTCGCGGGCGGCGTCTGTATCGAGTGCCATCTCGCCGCCGAGGAAGTAGTCGGGGTTGAGGCGACCGGTGAGGAGGTTCGCGTCGGTGACCGTCGGGTCCGTCCCGCCGCGGCCGTAGCAGGCCGGCCCGGGGTCTGCGCCGGAGGACTGCGGGCCGACGTTGATCGAGCCACCCTGGTCGACCCAGGCGATCGATCCGCCGCCGGCGCCGATTTCGACGATGTCGACGACGGGGATTTTGAGCGGGTAGCCCTCGTCGCGTTGCGACGATTCCAGCCAGTAGTCCGTGTCGATGGTCACGTCCCCGTCCTGGACGAGGGACGTTTTCGCGGTGGTTCCGCCCATGTCGAAGCTGACGACGTCGGGGTCGCCGATCTGTTCGCCGACTCTGGCTGCCCCGTAGACGCCACCGACCGGGCCGCTTTCCACCATTTCGACGGGGCGACGGCGGGCCTGCTCGAAGCTCGTCGTGCCCGCGTTCGACTTCATCGCGTACGTGTTCCCGTCGACGGCGTGGTCGTGGAGGCGCCCCTCCAGCGAGTCCAGGTACGTGTCGGCGATGGGTCGAACGTAGGAGTTCAGCACAGCGGTGTTCGTGCGTTCGTACTCGCGGTATTCCTTCGTCAGTTCGTGCGAGAGGGTGACGTACGCGTCCGGGTGGACGTCGGCGACGAGGTCCCGGACTCGCTGTTCATGGGCCGGGTTCTGGTAGCTGTGGAGGAGGCTGACGGCGATGGTGTCGAAGCCGGCGTCCCGTATTTCTCGGGCGGCCTCGCGGACGGCGTCTTCGTCGAGTGGCGTGAGAACGTCTCCTGACTGGTCGACGCGTTCGGGGACTTCCCAGCGGTGGCGCCGGGGGACGAACGGCTCCGGTTTCTGGTACTGGAAGTTGAACATGTCCGGGCGGTTCGCCCGCGTGATGTCCAGGACGTCGCGGAAGCCCTCCGTGGTGAGGAGGGCGGTGTCGTCGCCGTTCCGCTCGGTTATCGCGTTGATGACGACGGTCGTGCCGTGGACGAACTGGTCGATGGTTCCGGGGTCGAGTTCGCACTTCTCGAGGGCGTCGATGACGCCGTCCGCGAAGTTCGACGGCGTTGTCGACGCTTTCTCGAGTGCGAGTGCGCCGTCGTCGACTGCGACGAGGTCAGTGAACGTGCCCCCGATGTCGACGGCGACCCGGGTGGTATCCTCTGCCATACCGCACACCAAAACGTGGCACTCTATAAACTTATCGTGTACTGTTTTCCTATTTTTCAACCGAAAAGAAATCTATACCAGACTATTCGTCTACAACAGTGGCGATTGCGTGGCAAAAGTAGAGCTTCTGAGCACGAAACGAGAGGAGTTGGCGTGGCCGATTGGATGGACAGACACTGACTGCAGCCACGCCAGCCGAGCACCGCACTCAGTCAGTCAGAGTTCCGTCCCGGTCCTCGAAGGAGACACCGTCGGGGAGCGCCTGTATCACCTCCTCGCGCTTCTCGCCCGGCGTGTGGAGACACCGCGTCAGATGGCCGGGTTCCACCTCGACCAGTTCGGGCTCCACAGCGTCGCAGGCATCGAACCGCCGATGACACCGCGGATTGAACGGACACCCGCTCGGCGGATTCTGCGGGTCCGGGGTTTCACCCTGCACCTCCACGGCCGTCGGCTTCAACGACTGCTCGTGGCTCTCGATCACCGGAATCGCCGACAGTAGCTGCTCCGTGTACGGATTCAGTGGGTTCTGGAACAGCGCTCGACTGTCCGCGACCTCCATGAAGTTCCCGAGGTACATCACCCCGATCCGGTCCGCGACGTTCTTCACCAGACTGAGGTCGTGGCTGATCAGCAGATACGTCAGCCCGAGTTCGTCCTGCAGGTCGGCCAGAAGCGAAATTACCTTCGCCTGCACGGACACGTCGAGTGCGCTCGTCGGCTCGTCCAACACGACGAACTTCGGCTCGACGGCGATCGCTCGCGCGATGGCGACGCGCTGCTTCTGGCCGCCCGACAGCGCGTTGGGATACCGATGCCGGAACTCGACCGGCAGATCGACCATCCGCAAGAGTTCCGCGACGCGGTCGCGGCGCTGTGCCTTCGTCCCGACGTCGTGGACGTCCAGCGGCTCGCGGATGATGTTCCCGATGCGTCGTCGCGGATTCAGCGACGACGACGGGTCCTGGTACACCACCTGGACGTCGCGGCGGAGTTGACGCAACTGCTTTCCCTCGAGTTCGGTGACGTCACGGCCGTCGAACGTCAGGGTGCCGTCGGTCGCCCCGTAGAGCCGAGCGACCGTCTTCCCGAGTGTCGTCTTCCCGCACCCGGATTCGCCGACGACCGCGAACGTCTCGCCCGGGAAGATGTCGAAGCTCACGCCGTCGACGGCCTTGACGTACGACTTCGAGCGGCTGAGCAAGCCGTCGCTGACCGGATAGTGCTTCTTGAGGTCGCGAACCGAGACGAGCGGGTCTCCAGTTCGGTCTTCCGCCCGGTGGATCGCCGTCCGGGACCCGGTCGACGAACTGCCGGCGTCCGGTGACTCGGGTGAATCAGCACTCATCGTTCACCACCAACGCCAGCCTCCGCCGGCTGTACGTCTTCGTCGCGGTACGTCGCCTCGTCAGCGGCGATTGCAGCTGCGTCGTCGAAGTCCATGCCGTCCTCGTAGAGGTGGCAGGCCACGGTCCGGTCGTCGCCGACGGCGTACTCCTCGACGGGCTCGACGTCGCAGGTGCCCTCCATCGCGGCCGGACACCGAGGGTGGAACCGACACCCGGACGGCGGGTCGGTGTAGTCGGGAATCTGGCCGTCGATACCCGTCCCTTCGAACCCGGTGAGCTTCGGAATGCTCTCCAGGAGCCCGCGCGTGTAGGGGTGGAGCGGCGCATCGAAGATGTCCTCGGTGCGTCCGACCTCCACGATTTCGCCGGCGTACATGATGCAGATCCGGTCGGCAATCTCCCGTGCGACACCGAGGTTGTGCGTGATGTACAGCATCGAGAGGTCGCGCTCCTCGACGCGCTCGCGCAACAGGTCCAGAATCTGGTTCTGGACCGTGACGTCGAGGGCGGTCGTGGGTTCGTCCGCGATGAGGAAGTCGGGCTCATTGATGAGCGCCATCGCGATGATGACGCGCTGGCGCATCCCGCCGGAGAGCTCCACGGGGTACCGGTCCAGGGTCCCTTCCGGGTCGGGAATCCGCATCCGGTCGAGGAGTTCGACGCTCCGTTCGCGAATCGCCTCTCTGTCCGCCCGGTGGCCGAGGAGGTTCTTGAGTATCTCCCACCAGGAGGCGTCTTTGCCGCCGCTGTAGGTGGCGACGTCGGCCATCATCGAGCCGACGGGGTACACCGGCGAGAGGTACGTCATGGGGTCCTGGAAGATCATGCTCATCTCGTCGCCCTTGACGCGCTCGTGGGCCGCCTCGTCGGCGAGGAGGTCCTCCCCGTCGTAGCGGATTTCGCCGCTCGTGATGTCGCCCGGAGGACGCGGCAGTGTCCCCATAATCGAGCGTGCAGTGACGGACTTCCCGCAGCCAGTTTCGCCGACCAGTGCGACGGTTTCGCCCTCGTTGACCGTGAGGTCGACGCCGTCGAGGACGTCGTGGCGGCCTTCGTAGGTGTCGAACGATACCGAGAGGTCGTGAACGTCGAGTAGTGAGCCTGTCATTACTGTACCTCCACGTCGAACATGTCGCGGAGCCCGTCACCGAGGAAGTTGAACCCGAGCACGATGAGGAAGATGGCGAGGCCGGGGAACGTCGAGTACCACCACTGACCGGGGAGGTAATCGCGGCCCTGGCTCACCATCGTTCCCCACTCGGGGGTCGGCGGCTGGGCACCAAGCCCGAGGAAGCCGAGGGCGGCCGCCACGAGGATGGCGTACCCCATGTCGAGGCTCATCTTCACCGTGATCGGTGCGAGCACGTTCGGGAGGATGTCCCGGAAGATGGTGCGGAACGAGGTAGCCCCGATGCCGCGGCTGGCTTCCACGTACGTCTCCTTCTTGACCGACAGCACTTCGCCGAACGTCAGCCGCGCGTACCACGGCCACCAGACGGCCGCGATCGCGAGCATCGCGTTGGTCAGACTCGAGTCCAGTGCGACGCTGACGGACAACGCGAGGACCAACGGTGGGACTGATAGGAACACGTCCGTGATCCGCATCAGCGTCATGCCGACCCCGCCGCCGACATACCCCGCCACGAGTCCGACTGGAACGCCGATCGAGACCGCGGCCGCGAGGACGACCACCCCGATCTTCAGCGACAGCCGGGTGCCGAACAGGACGCGACTGAAGATGTCGCGTCCCGCCTGGTCGGTCCCGAACAGGTGGTCGGCGCTGGGCGATTCGAACTTCTGGTCGAAGTGGACGGCGGGCTCGCCACCGTGGCCCGCGTCGCTGGGATACGGCGCGATCCAGGGAGCGAACACGGCGATCAGGACGAACGACAGAATGATTGCGAGCCCGACGACGGACATCGGGTTCTGGCGGAACCGGTACACGATGCGGTTGAAGTCGTCGATGCGCCGTTCGAGCGCGCTATCAGTAGTGTCGCCGACGGTTGGTTCAGTGTCACTCATTCACTCTCACCCTCGTGCCAGACTCGCGGGTCGAAGAACCCGTAGAGAACGTCGACGACGAAGTTCACGAGGAGGAACGAAGCGCCGACGACGAGCGTCACACCCACCATCGCGTTCATGTCCTTCTGGAGAATCGCCTCGACGCCGTAGGACGCCATCCCGGGCCACGAGAAGACGATCTCGACGACGAACGCCGACCCCAGGAGGAAGCCGTAGTCCAGCCCGATGATGGTGAGCGTGGACGCGAACGACTTCCGGAGAACGTACTTGTACGCGATCAGCCGGTTCGGAATCCCGTGCGTGCGCAACCCCTCGACGTAGTCCTTGTCGTACTCCTCGATGAAGCTCGACCGCGTCATCCGAGCGATGTCCGCCATCGGCGCCAGCGAGAGCGTTATCGCCGGCAGGATGAGGTGCTGTGCGGCACTCACGAACGCTGCACCGTTGGCCGCTAACAGGCTGTCCACGAGCAGTAGCCCCGTCGTTTCGACGGGCATCGGACTGACGTCACCGATCCGTCCCGTCGAGGGGAGCCAGCCCAGTTGGAACGCGACGAGCAACTGGAGCAGGATGCCCGCCCAGAACGGCGGGAGCGAGACGTTGAAGAAGGAGAACAGCCGACTCGCGTTGTCCGGCCACTTGTCCTTGTGCTGCCCGGCGACGACGCCCAGCGGGACGCCGACGAAGATGGCGATGAGCATCGCGAGCGTCGTCAACTCGAAGGTCGCCGGGAAGTACTCCACGAGGTCGGTCGCGACGTTCCGCTCCGAGATCAGGGACTGACCGAAATCCCCCTGCAGGAGGCCAGCCATGTACTCGATGTACTGCTGCCAGATCGGGTCGTTCAGCCCCATCTGTCGGCGGAGCTGCTGGACCGCCTCGTCGGTCGCACGGGGCCCGAGCGCGAGTCGCGCCGGCCGACCGGGAATGACGCGGGCGAGTGTGAAGATGAGCACCGACAACCCCAGGAACATCGGGATCGTCGACAGCCCGCGTTTGATCAGATAATCTCTGTAACCCATGTTGGTTGCTTAGCCCTGGTAGTAGCGGTGGAACGTCTGCCGGTAGCCGGTGATGCCGTTGTCCTTGAACCCCTGCACGTCCGTCGAGAGTGCGTTCCGCGTCGCCTGGTTCATCACGAACAGCGCGGGGGCGTCCTCGGCGATGAGCTGCTGGGCTTGTTCGTAGATCGGGATGCGGTCCTCCTGGGAGACGGTGCGCCGGGCTTCCGTGAGGAGCTCGTCGACCTCGTCGTTCTGGTACCAGGACGCGCTCGTCCAGGAGCCGTGGGAGTTACTGTGCCAGGCCGGGTAGAGGAACGTGTCCGGGTCCGCGTAGCTGAACGAGAGGTAGACGGCGAGCATGTCCGGCGTGGACTCCTTGCTCGTGGTCATCTCGGTGATGTTCGACCACGGTGCTTTGTTGACCGAAAGCGACCCGCCCAGTTCCTGGATGTTCGACTGGAGCAACAGCCCCATGTTCTGTTCGACCGTCAGCCCGGAGACGTACGTGTACTCCAGGTCGATGTCGCTGGCGGTGTACTCCGATTGCTCGAGTTCGGCCCGGGCCTGTTCGAGGTCCTGGCCGTAGGTCTCGAGGTCCTCGGTGTGACTCCACATTGCGCTGGGGAGCGGCCCCTTGAGGTGGTCGGAGTCACCCGACATGACGTCGGTCAGTGCAGCTTCGTAGTCGAACGCGTACGAGATGGCGCGCCGCACGTGGACGTCGTCGAGCGGCTCGCGCTGCGTGTGCATGTAGACGTAGAACGGGTTGAACGTCGCCTTGGCGTGCACCCGGACGCCGTCCTCGTTCGCGAGGTCGTTGTACGTCTGGAGCGGGAGCCACTGGTCGGCCATTTCCGCGCCTTCCCGCATGCGGCCCGCGGCAGTCGCGGACTCCTGGACCATTTCTGCGCTGACTGCTCCGTAGCCGTCCTGTCCGTGGGGGAACTCCCGCCACCAGTCCTCGTTTTTCTCGAGGACGATTTCGCGTTTCCGTTCGCGGGACGCGAGTTCGTACGGTCCGCTCCCGGCGTCGTTCGCTTCGAGCCACTCGGTGCCGTAGTCGCCGTGGTCGCCGAACTGTCCGTCGCTGTTCGCGTTCGCTTCGACCTGGTCCTTGTTGACGATGTAGAGGAACGGCAGCGTGTAGAGGAACGGCGCGTAGACGTCGTTCGTCGTCATTCTGACGGTCGTCTCGTCGATGACCTCGACGTTCTCCGGGGAGAGGACGCCCTCCCACATCCAGGAGAACCCGTTCTGCATGTCCATCATGCGCTGGACGGAGTATTTCACGTCCGTCGCCGTGACCGGGTCGCCGTTGTGGAAGGTCGCATCCGACCGGAGCTCGAACGTGTACGTCTGGCCGTCGTCGGAGACGGAGTAGTTCGTGGCCAGCCAGGATTCGAGTTCGGGCGGCGTGCTGTCCGTGTAGTACAGCAGCGGGTCGTAGACGTTGTGGAGGAGCAGCGTCTCGAGGTTGTCCGACCCTTTCATCGGGTCGATGGAACTCGGGGTGACGGTGGTGACGTAGTTGAATTCAGTGGCTTCGTCGTCGCCGTTCGACGTGGAGCCGCCGTCGCTTTCTGTCGAATCGGGTGAGTCTGTTCCCGATTCGTTCGTCGCATCGTCCGTCGACTGGTTGTCGGTACAGCCCGCGAAGATGGCACTGATACTGGCTGCGCCGCCGTATTTCAGGAACGTGCGGCGGTCAACATGGTCATTGATACTCGTACCCATGCTACCCAACTGCAACACCGGGGAACTTAGTTCTACTGCAAAAATTCCCCAAAACAAACGGCAAAAATTACTAATCGGTCCATAACTATCCAGAAACCACACGAAACGGGCGTTGAAAGACACGAACCAGAACCAGCCGGGGAAAGCGATATATAGTATTGCACGAAACGGCTATGACGTGAGACAAGACAACAAACACCGAGTCGCGGTCGACATCGGCGGTACGTTCGTCGATGCGATCACCTTCGACCGCGAAACCGGCGAAGTCAACCTCGAGAAAGCAGCGACGACCCCCGACCAACCCAGTGACGGCGTCCGCAACTCCGTCGACAAGGTCGGCGCCGACCTCGCCAACACGGACGCGTTCGTTCACGGCACGACTCTCGGCCTCAACGCCGTCCTCGAACGAGACGGCGCCCGCACGGGCATCATCACGAACGAGGGATTCACCGACGTCTACGAGATCGCGCGAACGAACCTCGAACGCGACGCGATGTACGACATCAACTACGAGAAGCCGGAATCGATGGTGCCCCGCCGGCGCCGCCTCGGCGTCCCCGGCCGACTCGACGCCGACGGCGCCGTCGTCGAGGAACTCGACGAGGCGGCCGTGCGGGACGCAGCCATCGAACTCGTCGAAGAACACGACGTCGACTCGATCGCAATCTGCTTCCTCCACGCCTACCAGAACGACCAGCACGAACAGGCAGCCGCAGCCGTCGTCCGGGAGGCGTGCCCGGACGTCAGCGTCTCCGTCTCCAGCGACATCACCGGCGAATACCGCGAATACGAACGCACCAGCACCGCCGTCCTCGACAGCTACATCAAGCCGATTTTCGAGAACTACGTCGACACCCTCGACGGCGCGCTCTCCGAGGACGGATTCGACGGGTCGTTTTTCATAACGCGCTCTGGCGGCGGCACCCTCACAGCCGACAGCGCAAAAACCGCACCGGTGCACACCATTCTCTCCGGCCCCGCCGGCGGCCTCATCGGCGCCTCCCAGGTCGGTGACGTTGCGGGCCGCGACAACCTCATCACTGTCGACATGGGCGGCACCAGCCTCGACGCGGCCGTCATCGAGGACGGGTCGCCGGTCGTCAAATACGACTCGACGCTCGAACACCAGCCGATGCTCATCCCCGTCTACGACATCCGCACGATCGGTGCTGGTGGCGGATCCATCGCCTGGCTGGACGGCGACCTCCTCAAGGTCGGTCCCGAGAGCGCGGGCGCCGAACCCGGCCCGATCTGTTACAACAACGGGGGCACGGAGCCCACAGTCACTGACGCCGGACTCGCACTCGGCTACCTCGACCCCGCGGACTTCCTCGGCGGTGACATGGACACCGCCGAACAGGCAGCCATCGACGGGATTCGCTCGAAACTCGCCGACCCCCTGGAAACGACAGTCGAGGACGCCAGCCGCGGCGTCTTCGACGTCGCGCTCGCGAACACGGTCGGCGCGATCCGGGAGATCACCGTCGAGAAGGGGTTAGACCCCCGCGACTTCTCGATGGTCGCGTACGGCGGCGCGGGACCGATGTTCGTCCCGCTGGTCGCCCGTGAACTCGGGGTCGACGAAGTACTGGTCCCGCAGGCCCCGTCCGTCTTCTCCGCGTGGGGGATGTTGATGGCCGACGTCGTCTACGACTTCTCCCAGACCCACATCGCAGTGCTCGACGACGTCGAACTCGCGGCGCTCGACGAAGCCTTCGACGAACTGGAAACCGAGGGGCGGGAAACGCTCTCCGCGGAGGGCATCAGCGAGGACCGCCAGGAGCTCGAACGCACCGTCGAGATGCGGTACTTCGGCCAGGAGCACACCGTCGAAGTGAACGCGGACGGAATCGACGACCTCGACGAGCTCGCCGCCCGCTTCGAAGCCCAGCACGAGACGCGGTACGGGCACACGATGGACGACCCCGTCCAGGTCGTCCACCTCAGGGTCCGCGCCATCGGCGAGAACGACAAACCCAGCCTCGAACGCCGCGAACGGAGCGACGGCACCCCCGAACCGTCCGGGACCCGCGAGGCGTACTGCTTCGCGAGCGGGGAGTTCCGCGACTTCGACGAATACGAACGCGGGACGCTCGCGCCCGGCGACGAACTCGACGGCCCCGCGGTCGTCACTGAACCCACCACCTCGCTGGTCTTCCACGGCGACCAGTCCGCGACCGTCGACGAGTACGGTCACATCATCATTTCCACGGAGGACGAACAATGAGCACCCAGGAGATCGACGCGGCGACGGTCGAGGTCGTCCGGAACTACCTCACGTCCGCCGCAACCGAGATGCAGCGCACGCTCATCAGGACCGCGTACAACACCATCATCTACGAGATTCTGGACTTCGGCATCTCCATTTTCGACCGGGACCTGAACCTCATCGCCGACTCCCCCGGGTTGGCGCTGTTCCTCGGCGCGAACGACTACGGCATCGAGAAGGCCGTCGAACACGTCGGCGAGGAGAACATGAACCCCGGGGACGTGTTCATCATGAACTACCCGTACTGGAGCGGCACGCACACCCTCGACGTGTTGCTGTTCGCGCCCGTGTTCCACGACGAGGAACTCATCGGGTACACCACCTGCCGCGCTCACTGGCTCGACCTCGGCGCGAAAGACTCCGGGTACGTCCTGGACTCGACGGACGTCCACCAGGAGGGGGTCCTGTTCCCGGGAACGAAAGTGTACAAGGACGGCGAACCCGACGAGGAGATCCTGGACATCATCCGGTTCAACTCCCGGATGCCGGAGAAAGTCATCGGCGACCTGAACGCCCAGGTTGCGGCCGTCAGAACGGGCGAGCAGCGCCTCCAGGAACTCTACGAGAAGTACGGCGACGACACCGTCGAAACCGCCGTCGACAAGATTCTCGACCACGGCGAACAGTCCGCGCGCGAAGCCGTCGAGGACCTCCCGGACGGCACGTGGTCCGCGACCGGGTACGCCGACGGCGTCCACCGCGAGGACGACGACCTCATCAAACTCCGAGCGGAGGTGACGATCGACGGCGACGAGTTCACGGTCGACTTCTCGGGGTCCTCCGGCGAAGTCGACGAACCGCTGAACATCCCGCCGGGGATGAGCGAGACCATCTGCAAGCTCACGTTCAAGACGCTGACGACCCCCGAAGAGGACTCCAACGGCGGCCAGTACGAGCCGCTCAGCATGGAGGTGCCCGAGGACAACATCTTCAACGCGAGCTATCCGGCCCCGACGTTCACTGTCTGGACGGGCATCGTCGGCATCGACGTCGTCTTCAAGGCGCTGGCGAAGGGAATGCCCGACCGCGTCCCCGCGAGTTCCGGCGGCGATCTCGCTGACATCATGCTGTACGGCGAGAACCCCGAGACCGGCCGGCCGTTCGTCGAGGCGAACAACGAGGGCGTCGGCTGGGGCGCTGGCGCCGGCCACGACGGTGAGAACGCGCTCATGCACATCAGCGAGACGATGGTCCGGAACATCCCCATCGAGGTGTTCGAGAACAAGGCGCCGATACGCTTCGACCAGCTCTCGCTGCGCGAAGACTCCGGTGGGCCGGGCGAGCACCGCGGCGGCCTCGGTATCCGGCGTGACTTCCGCGTGCTCGAGCCGGTCGGCGCGCTCTCGATCATCCAGAAGACCCGGACCGAGAACTGGGGGCTCGACGGCGGCGAACCCGGGAAGAAGAACGTCGTCGTCCTCGATTCCGACCAGGCGGACTTCCAGGACCGCGTCGAAGTGCTCGTCGACAACGACGACCTCCACGACGGAGACGGCAAGCACGTCGGGATGTTCCGCGGCAACTTCCTGCCCGGGGAAACTATCTCGAACCGCACCGCGGGCGGTGGCGGCTACGGGGACCCGTTCGACCGCGACCCCGAGCGCGTCCTCGAAGACTACCACGACGGCTACGTCTCCCGGGATGCCGCCCGCGAACAGTACGGCGTCGCCATCACCGAAGACGGGCACGTCGACGACGAGGAGACCGCCGAATTACGGGCGGACAGATGACGGACGTCCTCTGGATCGACCCGGTCGCCCACGACGACTTCTCGGGAGACATCCAGGACATCCTGCAGTCCGCTGCGCGCCCCGACACGACCGTCGACGTCACGGCCCTCGACCGTGGCCCGCACCACGTCGAGTACCACTACTACGAGGCGCTCGTCACGCCGGACGTCCTCCACGAGGTCAAGCGCGCCGAGAACGACGGGTACGACGCCGTCGTCGTCGGGTGTTTCTACGACCTCGCACTGGAGGAAGCCCGCGAAGTCAGCGAGTCCATGCCGATCGCGGCCCCGGCGGAAGCGACCACACACCTCGCGACGACGCTCGGGGACTCATTCTCGGTCGTGGTCGGGCGGCAGAAGTGGGTCCCCCAGATGCGGGACCGCGTCCGCAAGTACGGGTTCGACGACCAGTTGGCGTCCTTCCGGACCGCCGACCTCGGCGTGCTCGACTTCCAGGCCGACCCCGAGACGACCGAACAACGGCTCCGGGCGGCCGCCACGAAGGCAGTCGAGCAGGACGACGCCGAGGTCGTGATTCTGGGCTGCACGGCGGAGTACGGTTTCTACGAGGACCTGCAGGCGGAACTGGGCGTACCGGTCCTGGATGCAGTGACCGCGCCGTTCAAGTTCGCCGAGTTGCTCGCCGACCTCGCGGGATTCGGCTGGACGCACAGCAAGGCCGGCGGCTACGAATCCCCGCCAGTAGGCGAGATCGCCGAGTGGGACATCGAAGACGACTACGAAAACGCCGACGTCTGGACGCGGGGTGGCAGCGAGTGAACTACCAGGAGCGAGTCGCGTCCTGTCAGGAACGCCTGGCAGGCGGCGACGCGGACGCGCTCGTGTTGTTCCCGAGCGTGGACATGGAGTACCTCTCCGGGTTCACCGACGAACCGATGGAACGCCACCTGTTCCTGGTCGTGGCGCAGGACGACGACCCGGTCTTCGTCGCACCCGAGTTGTACGAGTCCCACATCGAGGACGACGCCTGGGTCGAGGACATCCGAACGTACGGCGACGGTGGCGACCCGCTCGCCGTAGTCACCGACGTCTCAGCCGAGCTCGGAATCCAAGGCGGCCGCGTTCTCGTCGACGACCGGATGTGGGCGCAGTTCACGCTCGACCTCCGCGGAGCGCTCCCCGACGCCGACTTCGGGTTGGCGAGCGAAGTGCTCGCTCCGCTCCGGATGCGAAAAGACAGTCGAGAGGTCGACGCCCTGCGGCGAGCCGGCGCCGCTGCCGACGCTGCCATGCAGGACGTCCGCGCCCTCGGCTCAGACGCGATCGGGATGACGGAAGCGGAGCTTGCGGGCTACGTCGAGGATCGACTCGCTGCACACGGCGGAACCGGAACCTCCTTCGACCCGATCGTGGGAAGCGGGCCGAACGGGGCGAGACCCCACCACCGGCACGGAGACCGGGAGATCACGCGCGGTGACCCCGTCGTCTTCGACTTCGGGACTCGCATCGACGGGTATCCCAGCGACCAGACGCGAACAGTCGTGTTCGCGGGCGACCCGCCTGCGGCGTTCGAGACGGTCCACGAGGTCGTCGCCGAGGCACAGCAAGCCGCCTGCGAGACTGTCCAGCCGGGGATTCCGGCCGAAGCCGTCGACGCCGCCGCCCGAGACGTCATCGCGGACGCAGGCTACGGGGACCAGTTCATCCACCGGACTGGCCACGGTCTCGGACTCGAAGTCCACGAAGAGCCGTACGTCGTCAGCGGGAACGACCAGACCCTACAGGAGGGGATGGTCTTCTCCGTGGAGCCCGGCGTGTACGTGGACGGCGAGTTCGGCGTTCGCATCGAGGACATCGTCGTCGTCACAGCCGACGGCTGTGAGCGATTGAACGACACCAGCAGAAACTGGCGGTTGTAGGCCGAAAGGTCACCGTCTGTCTGCGGACCGCCCCGAATCTGGGTCCGGGCGTTCCTGCCGTCTGTCGAGGCACGGGGGACAGCGTGCGAGGATGGCCAGCGAGAGCCGTCGACGTTTGCGCTCGCGGGCCGGTTCAGATTGCGGCCCACGCTGGCGTCAACGTGGTAGTGCCTGGTACAACTACCCGGGGCATACTCGCGAGCGCACTGTCCGTCAGTGGGATTCCAGTTCTTCCCGGGTGGGATTCGGGGTGAGATTGATGGGGCCTCTTACCAAAGTTCGAACTATTGTGACTGAGAGACTGCCATTCGATGCCGTCCGTGAACTGGAAGTCGACGGCACGACGTACAAGATGGCCGACCTGCAGGTGCTCGAGGAGCAGGGACTGTGCGACCTGGACTCGCTTCCGGTGAGCATCCGGGTCCTCCTGGAGTCGGTGCTCCGGAACGCCGACGGGGAGACGGTTACCGAGGCGGACGTCAGGAACGCAGCGGGCTGGCAGCCGGACGTTCCGGACGCCGAGGTACCGTTCTCGCCGTCGCGCGTCGTTCTCCAGGACCTCACGGGCGTCCCGGCTGTCGTCGACCTGGCTGCGCTCCGCTCGGAAGTCGAGCGCAAGGACCGCGACCCGACGCTCGTCGAACCGGAGATCCCCATCGACCTCGTCATCGACCACAGCGTTCAGGTCGACTACTTCGATTCCGAGGACGCCTACGAGAAGAACGTCGAACTGGAGTACGAGCGCAACAGCGAGCGGTATCGCGCGATCAAGTGGGCGCAGAACGCCTTCGAGAACTTCAACGTCGTCCCGCCGGGCACCGGCATCGTCCACCAGGTGAACCTCGAACACCTCGGCCGGGTCGTCCACGACCGCGAACGGGACGGCGAGAACTGGCTTCTGCCGGACACGCTGGTCGGCACGGACAGCCACACCCCGATGATCGGTGGCATCGGCGTCGTCGGGTGGGGCGTCGGCGGCATCGAAGCAGAAGCGGCGATGCTCGGCCAGCCGGTCACGATGAAACTCCCCGAGGTCGTCGGCGTCCGCCTCGAGGGCCAACTACCCGAGGGCGCAACTGCTACCGACCTCGTCCTCCACATCACCGAGCAGCTCCGCGAGGTCGGCGTCGTCGACCGGTTCGTCGAGTTCTACGGGCCCGGCGTGGAGAACCTCACAGTGCCCGACCGGGCGACGATTGCGAACATGGCGCCCGAGCAGGGGTCGACGATCAGCATGTTCCCGGCAGACGAGCGCACGCTCGACTACCTCGAACTCACCGGGCGCGACCCCGACCACGTCGACCTCGTTCGCGAATACCTCGAGGCACAGGGACTGTTCGGGGAGCAAGAACCCGAATACACCGAGGTCGTCGAGTTCGACCTCTCCACGGTCGAACCGAGTCTCGCTGGCCACAAGCGCCCCCAGGACCGGATTCCGATGGGAGACGTGAAGCAGAGCTTCCGCGGGCTCCTGCACGGCGAGTTCAGCGACGACATCGTGGACGTCGACGACGAGGCGGTCCAGCGGTGGCTGGGCGAGGGTGGCGCGGGCGGTGCGGCCGACGCGGAGCCCGACGGCGGCAGCGTGAGCGAAGCGAACGATGCCTCGTCAGAGCCGCAATCTGACGGTGACGTCCAGGCCGAATCCGAGCCGGACCTGGGGCCGCTGACGAAGCAGGTCGAGGTCGACCTGGACGACGAAACTGTCGAAATCGGGCACGGCGACGTCCTCGTCAGCGCGATCACGAGCTGTACGAACACGTCGAACCCGTCGGTGATGATCGCCGCCGGGCTGCTCGCGCGAAACGCCGTGGAGAAGGGGCTCGACGTGCCGTCGTACGTCAAGACGAGCCTCGCACCGGGGAGCCGCGTCGTCACGCAGTACCTCGAGGAGTCCGGCCTGCTCCCGTATCTGGAAGACCTCGGGTACGCGGTCGTCGGCTACGGCTGTACGACCTGTATCGGGAACGCCGGCCCGCTTCCCGACTCGATCGAGCAGGCGATCGACGACCACGACCTCTGGACGACCAGCGTCCTCTCCGGGAACCGGAATTTCGAGGCGCGCATCCACCCGAAGATCCGCGCGAACTACCTCGCGAGCCCGCCGCTGGTCGTCGCGTACGGCCTCGCTGGACGGATGGACATCGACCTCGAAGCCGAGCCGCTGGGGACCGACGCCGACGGCGAGCCGGTCTATCTGGCGGACATCTGGCCCGACGCAACGGAAGTGCAGGCCGCAATCCACGAGAACGTCTCCCCAGAGATGTTCGAGGAGAAGTACGCGTCCGTGTTCGAGGGCGACGAGCGCTGGGCCGCGCTCGACGCGCCGACCGGTGCCACCTACGAGTGGGACGACGAGTCGACGTACATCCGCGAACCGCCGTTCTTCCAGGACTTCCCGCTGGAGACGCCGGGTGTCGAGAACGTCGAGGACGCGCGCTGTCTGTTGACGCTCGGCGACACCGTCACCACGGACCACATCAGTCCGGCCGGCCCGTTCGGCCCCGACCTCCCCGCGGGCCAGTGGTTGCTCGACCGCGGCGTCGAACCTCACGAATTCAACACGTACGGCGCCCGCCGCGGCAACCACGAGGTGATGATGCGGGGGACGTTCGCTAACGTCCGTATCGAGAACGAGATGCTCGACGACGTCGAGGGCGGGTACACGGTCCACCAGCCGACTGGCGAGCAGACGACGGTGTTCGAAGCCAGTCGTCGCTACCGCGAGGACGGGACACCGCTCGTCGTGATGGCCGGCGAGGAGTTCGGCACCGGGTCCAGCCGGGACTGGGCGGCGAAGGGGACTGACCTGCTCGGCGTCCGCGCGACCATCGCCGAGAGCTACGAGCGCATCTACCGCGACAATCTCGTCGGGATGGGTGTGCTACCCCTGCAGTTCCAGGACGGCGACTCGTGGCAGTCGCTGGGACTGGACGGGTCGGAGGTGTTCACGATTCGCGGTCTCGACGACGGCCTCGACGTGATGGACGAGCTCACCGTCGTCGCCGAACGCGCCGACGGTTCGACCGTCGAGTTCCCGGTGACCGCGCAGGTCGGCACGCCGGCCGCCGTGACGTACGTCGAGCACGGAGGCATACTGCATTACGTCCTCAGACAACTCCTCACGGCTTAAAAACGGCGGCGAGGCGGGTTTGAAAATGGGGGAGAGTCGAATCTGAGTCCCGGGCGAGAACGCGAAACGGAGGGCCCTACTCCGACAGTTCCAGGAGGACCTGGTGGGCTTTCGTCGCGTACGCCAGCGCTGGACCGCCGCCCATGGCGACGGCGACTTTCAGCGCGTCGTCGACCTCCTCGGGGCTCGCGCCCGCGTCGAGTGCGGCGTCCGTGTGCCAGAGAATGCACGGTTCACATCGCACGGCGACCCCGATTGCGAGCGACATCAACTCCTTGGTCTTCCGGTCGAGCGTCTCCGTCGCTTCGGCCGTCTCGACGAAGCCGAGGAAGTTCTCGATTTCCGGTGCTTGCTCCGAGAATTCGCCCAGATTGGCCCTGAAGGCCTCGAGCTCTTCGGTACTGTTAGCCATTGGAATCGTCCCATTAGAGCCGACGTCCGACAGCCCCATATAGATGTCAGTGGATTCCCATTGGCGGAGAAACACGAGCCGATTTTACCGGCGTCCGTACCGAAGCTTCATACGGAATGTCAACGATAGACATGGAAACGACCGACGGACGGCGGGAAGCGCTCCGACGGATGCTGCGAATCCGCGAATTCGACGGGCGCGCAGCTGAACTCTTTGCCGACGGGGAGATTCCGGGCTTCGTACACCTGTACATCGGCGAAGAGGCGGTCGCGGTCGGCGCAGTCGGGGCCCTGAACGACGACGACTACATCACGAGCACGCATCGAGGCCACGGCCACTGCATCGCGAAAGGGCTCGGTCCCGACCGGATGATGGCCGAACTATTCGGAAGCAGTGAGGGGTACTGCAACGGCAAAGGCGGGTCGATGCACATCGCCGACGTCGACGCCAACATGCTCGGTGCGAACGGCATCGTCGGCGCCGGCCCGCCCATTGCGACCGGCGCGGCGCTCCAGAGCACACTCAGGGACGAGGACCGCATCGCGCTGGCGTTCCTGGGTGACGGTGCGGTCGCCCAGGGCCAGGTCCACGAAGCCATCAATCTCGCGTCGACCTGGGACCTCCCGGTCGTATTCGTCATCGAGAACAACCAGTACGGCGAGGGGACGCCAGTCGCTGACCAACACAACGTCGAGCACCTCAGCGACCAGGCAGACGCCTACAACATCCCGGGAGTCACCGTCGACGGAATGGACGTCACCGCGGTCTACGACGCTGTCGAGGAGGCTCGACAGCGTGCGCTCGACGGCGAAGGGCCCTCGGTTATCGAGGCGGAGACGTATCGATTCCGGGGGCACTTCGAGGGCGACCCACAGGCGTACCGGGAGGAAAGCGAGGTCGAGCAGTGGGAGGAAGAACGCGACCCGATCGAAGCGATGATAGCGAAGTTACAGGATCAGAACGAGATCACCGAGGACGAGGTTGCGTCGATGCGGGCGGACATCGAGTCGACCATCGACGAAGCGGTCGAGAACGCCCGGGACGCACCGAGCCCGGACCCGAGTGAGGCCTACGAGGACATGTTCGACGAACCGGCACCCGAGATCGGGCAGTTCGCCGAACAGACGCGTGCCGATGGCGGTTCCACTGGAGGTGAAGACCGATGAGTGCTGAAGCGGAAGCGGAAGCGGAACAGGCGATGACGATGACGTTCCGGGAAGCGATTCGCCAGGCGCTCCACGAGGAACTGGAGACCGACGACGACGTGTTCCTCATGGGCGAGGACATCGGCGTCTACGGCGGCATCAATCAGGTCACCGAGGGCCTGCTAGACGAGTTCGGGGCGGAACGCGTCCGCGACACGCCCATCAGCGAACAGGGGTTCGTCGGGGCAGGCGTCGGCGCCGCGGCGACCGGAATGCGGCCGGTGGTCGAGGTGATGTTCTCGGACTTCCTCGGCGTGCCGGCGGAGCAGATCCTCAACCAGATGGCGAAGATGCGGTACATGTTCGGCGGGAAGACGGACATGGCACTCACCATCCGGACGACCGAGGGCGGCGGGCAGCGCGCGGCCAGCCAGCACTCGGGCACGTTACACACGTGGTTTGCGCACTTCCCGGGAATCAAGGCCGTCGCACCCGGTACGCCTGCGGCCGCCAAGGGGTTGCTCAAGTCGGCAATCCGGTCGGACGACCCCGTGATGTTCTTCGAGGACAAGACCATCTACGCACAGGAGGGAGCGGTCCCGGACGACGACGACTTCACGCTTCCGCTCGGCGAAGCGAACGTCGAGCGAACCGGCGAGGACGTCACGGTCGTCGCCACCCAGCGGTTGCTCGGCGAGTCGCTGTCCGTCGCGGAGGACCTCGACGGCGACGTCAGCGTCGAGGTGATCGACCCCCGGTCGCTGTACCCCCTCGACACGGACACGATCGTCGAGAGCGTCGAGAAGACCGGCCGCCTGGTCGTCGCCGACGAGAGTCCGCTCTCGTACGGGACCCACGCCGAGATCGGCATGCGCGTCGTCGAGAACGCCTTCTACAACCTCGCCGAGCCGATCCAGCGCGTGGGCGTCCCCGACACCCACATCCCGTTCAGCCCGCCGCTGGAAGACGAAGTGCTCCCACACGCGGAGGACGTGCAGGCCGCAATCGAAAACGTAGTCTAACACCAGTCTCGGGAGCCCACACTCCAGTGTGGGAGTCCGATTTTCACAGGTAACGCACAGATGGACCGCTGAGGGGCTGGATCAGCAACCGGATTGTCGGGAGCGGTCTGGTCGTCCAAAAGAGTCGTGCCGTCGACCGGTCAGGACTCCTCCCGCGTGGACTGAACGTCGTCTGGGACCAGCGGCCACGGGTCCTCGAGATAGCCGGCGAGTGTCCTGAGGAACCGGGCCGCGTCCGCCCCGTCGACGACGCGATGGTCGAACGTCAGGTTCAACGGCAGCCGTTGGCGGACTTCGATTGTGTCGTCGGCGGGAACTGCCTGGCGAGCGATGGCGTTAACGCCGAGGATTGCGACCTGGGGCGGATTGATGATCGGATTGAACGCTTCCACTCCGAACGGTCCGAGGTTGGTGACCGTGAACGTGCCGCCCGAGAGGTCGTCCATCGTGTGCTCGCCCTCGACCACCAGGTCGGTCAGTTCGTGGCGCTCCGTCGCAATCTGCTCGATAGGCTTGTCGCCGACGTCGCGCAGTACCGGCGCCATCAGACCCTGGTCGGTGTCGACCGCGATACATACGTTCTGTTCCTCGTAGAGGCGGTGAGCGTCGTCCTCGAAGTGCGCGTTAAAGCCGGGATGTTCGGTGAGCGTTTCCGACAGCGCCAGGAGCAACACGTCGGTAACCGAGACGTCCGCATCGAGAGATTCGTCGACCGCGCTGGTCGCTGCGACCAGTTCCCCGGCGTCGACCGTTCGGAGTTCGGTGACGTGGACGGCGTTCCGGTAGCTCTCGCCGAGCCGGTCTGCGATGGACCGGCGGGTCCCTCGCAACGGACGCTCCTCGCGGAGCGTCGGACTGACGCCCCCGGCTGTCTCGTCCGCCTCGGCTCCCGTGTCCTCCTGGGCTGCCTGTTCGACGTCGTCGGGGGTGATTGCGCCGTCGGGACCGGTTCCGTCGACGGTCGCGAGGTCGATGCCGAGTTCCTCGGCCCGCTTTCGCGCCGGCGGAGACGCCCGTACCGGTTGGCCGCTCCCTGCCTCCGCTTCCGTCCCTGCCGCCGCGGCAGATTCGGCCTGGGCGGGTTCCGCCGCGCGTTCAGATTCACCGGGTTCCGGCGTCGCGATCTCGCCCTGTCGTTCCCCCGACACGGTGTCTTCGAGCGCCGAAATGTTCTCGTCGGGGCCAGCCACGATGCCGATCGGATCCCCGGGTTCGCAGGTCTCCCCCTCCGGTACGTAGAACCGCCGTACCACCCCAGTTTCGCGGGCCTCGACCTCGGCCGTCGACTTCTCGGATTCGACCTCCGCGATGGCATCGCCCTCCTCGACGTCGCTTCCCTCGTCGACGTACCAGTCGAGAACTGTGCCCGTCTCCATTTCGAGCCCGAGTTTCGGCATCCGGACGATGTACGCCATACGCCGTAATAGGTCAAGCAGCCAATTAATACGCGAAAACATTCCCAGCCACTGAGAACGACCACCGTCACCTAACGCCGGTGCACGGTATCCACACACATGGCAGCGAGACCACAAGGGACATCGAAGCGACCCCGATGCTCCGGGGAGCCCTGAGATGGGTGGAATCGTTCGCCGGTATCTCCAGGTCGCGTTCCGGTTCCTCCCCTTCGCACTCTCCTTCCTCCGCGACCGACATCGGTTCCTCCTGTTCGGCCCCGGACGGGACGTCGACGACGCCGAGCATCGGCGGCGCGCCGAACGGATGCGGGACACGATGCTGGACCTCGGCCCGGCGTTCATCAAGGTGGGGCAGGTGCTGTCGACGCGACCCGACATCGTCCCACCGATGTACGCGACCGTGTTCGGGACGCTCCAGGACGAAATCCCCGAGGTCGCCGGTGGCGACCCGAAGACGGTCCTCGAAGCGGAACTCGGAGACGAACTGGACCGCTCGACGCTCGACCCGATCGCCGGCGGGTCGCTCGCGTTCGTGTACACGGTTTCGTACGGCGGCGAGCAGATCGCCCTAAAGGTCCGCCGGCCGGGCGTGCAGGCCATCATCGAACGCGACCTCCGAGTCATCCGCGGCATGATTCCGCTCGTCGGTCCCTTCCTCAGGGAGCGCCAGCGGTACTCCGTGCGGAACGCGGCCGACGACTTCGAGGAGATCATCCTCGACGAACTCGACTTCGACCGCGAACGAACGATCATGGCCGAGATCGACGAGAACTTCGAGGACGACGACCGAGTGGTCATCCCCGACGTCTACGAGGCTCTCTCCTCCGAACGCGTGCTGGCCATGGAGTACCTGACCGGTCGGAAGATCACCGACGACGACGCCTTCGACCACGTCGACGTGGACGCACACGAGATGGCGACCCGGATCACGAAGGTCTACCTGGAGATGGGGCTCGTCGACGGCGTGTTCCACGCGGACCCGCATCCCGGGAACCTCGCCGTCACGGACACCGGTCGGCTCCTCGTCTACGACTTCGGGATGAGCGAACGCCTCTCGCCGACGGTCCAGGACGACATCGTCGGCCTCTACCGCGCACTCGTCCGGCGCGACATCGACGCACTCGTGGATGCACTGATCGCGCTCGACGTCCTCGAAGCGAGCGTCAACCGCGTCGAAGTCCGTCGAGTCCTCGAACTCGTCGTCGAGAACCTCCAGGGGCGCTCGGACGTCACCTGGCGTCTGATCATCACCGAGTTGACGTCGATGCTCCGGGACTTCCCGTTCCGCATCCCACCGGACGTGATGTTGCTCATCCGCGTCGGCACCGTCGGCGAAGGCGTCTGTCGCCAACTGGACCCGGAGTTCGACTTTCTCAGCGTCGTTCGGTCGTTCCTCCTCGAACAGGGACTCATCGAGAGCGAACTCGAGGCGCTCCTGGACGAGACCTGGGGTGACGTCCAGCAGTCGATTCCCGCTCTGGCGCGCGTTCCAGCGCACTTCGACCGGACGCTGGACCAGCTGGAACGCGGCGAACTGGTCGTCCAGACGGAGCGCGTCGAGAACGGGGGTGGCGGTGACCAGCACCTCGGGTACGCCGTGCTGGCGGGCGCATTACTCGTCGCCGCATCGGTCTTCACGCTCCACGACCAACCGTACGAAATCCCGGCCGGCATCCTCGCTGCAGTCTTCGTGCTCGCCTATCTGGTCGCCCGGCACCGCTAGGACGACCGCACCGGACTGAGCAGCATTTGCTCGCACCCACCAGGCGTCGACGGTCGTCCATACCCCCGAAGTCGACTCCCCTGTTCGGACGCTCAGCCCACGTTCGCAGCCCCCACCCGGCCACGAATCGACCCAATTTCCCAGGAAAACGTATCTGTCTGCTCCCCGTGGACCCGGTCGAAACTGATGCAATACAGAGCCCAGTCCCTCGACGGGTTCCTCTCCGGGGTCGCCTCGAACCGCGTCGCGCCTGCCGGCGGAACCGCGACGGCAGTCGTCGGCGCGCTCGGAGCGGCGCTCTGCGAGATGGTCTGTATCCACACCGTCGAGAACGGAGACAGCGGAGCGGCGGCGACGGGCCTCGCTGACGTTCGCGATGACCTCCACAGACAGCGAGGCCACCTCCTGGGGCTCGCCGACACCGACGGGAGAGTCGTCGACGAGCTCTTCGGAGCGGACAGCGGCGTCGTGGACCAGTCCGACGTCAAACGGTCCATCGGCGTTCCGCTCACGATAGCCGACGCGTGCCTGAACGTCCTCGAGTTGGCGACGGACGTCACCGAGACGGGGACCCGGAACGCGGTCGCTGACGCCGCTACCGGCGTCATTCTCACTCGGTCGGCACTCCGCGCCGCGGTCTTCACAGTCCGGCGCAACGTCGACCAGGTGTCGGATTCGTCGTTCGTCGAGGACGTCGAACGGGACGTCGCAGAACTCGAGAAGCGTGCGGACGAAGCGTCCGAACGAGCGATACGAAACGTCGAAGAACGAACGTAGGCCAGCGCTCCTGAGTCGACGGGCAGTGCCTGGGACGGCGACCAGTGTCTCCAGAACGACGGCCAGTTCCACTAGGGAGACGGCCGGTTCCACTGGAACGACGTCCGACTGACAGTCTCGGTCTATCCGTCTCTCGGTACGCGACCCGTCTCAGCGCGGTCAGCACCAATATCTTCTGTCGGCAAGATTACACGACTCACGCTCTCTGCGTCCGACACCACAGTTGCTATGCGGGTCGTCTACTGGAGGGTGGCAGAATGGCAACAGAATGGCAACAGAAGGGGGACAGCCAGACGTGGCGCGGACCCGCGAAGACAGCAGGACGCGGCGCGGAGCCCGCGAATTTCGAACAGCAGCACGAGAGTGTGCAACTGCGCGCGCGGCTGTCGGGGCTGTTGGCGTCAGTTGACGTCGACGATTTCGACGTCGAACGCGAGCGTCTTCCCGGCGAGTTCGTGGTTGAGGTCGACGCGGACGGTGTCCTCGTCGGCGTGAACGACTTCGCCGACCTGCCCGTTCTGGGCTTCGAGGTACGCGCCCTCCTCGGGGGTCTCGCCGCCGAGCATCTCGCGGAGTTCGTCGGTGTCGTACTCTTGGACCTGCTGTTCGCTCCACTCGCCGTACGCCTTCTCGGGCGGAATCTCTATGGTCGTGGACTCGCCTTCATCGAGACCGACCAGGCCGTCCTCCATGCCCTCGATGACCTGTTCGGCGCCGACGTCGACCGTCAGCGGCGTGTAGTCGCGGTCGGGCTGCGCGTCGGCGAGGCCAGCGTCCTCGGCGACGTCGAGCCGCGAGGTGTCGAAGACCGTGCCGTCGTCTAGTCGTCCGGTGTACTCGAAGGTCACAGAATCGCCGGTAGCGATCGTCATACGTGGGTAAGGGTGGGCGCACCGATAACCACTTTCATCTCGGAACGACGGGGAGTCCGGTGCGTTTGCGAGCGACTGCAGGAAGCCACTTCGCGATCAGTGAGGGAACAGTACGGGTGGCGCGTGTGCTCTCCGAGCGTGTACTCGTGGAGTGTGTCGGCGCTGCGGCGCTGGCCGGCAGCGGATCCCGGTGGCCGCCGCCCGCCAGAGAGCGTCCCCGTCGAACTAAACTCCCGGCGATTCGTCACTGCACACACTCAAAGAGCCGTTTGAATCTACGTCACCCTATTGCGGCTGGCTGTATTGGTCGGGTGTATGAGCCGAGTCTCGTCCACCCGGGGACGTCTGTCGAGCGTGCTCGGCGCGGGCGTCCGGACGGTCGCCGGCAGCGCCGAAGCGGCGGCGTTCTGGGCGTCTGTCCTCTTCCCGCTCGTCTACCTGGGCGCGTTCCTCGTTGCAGCAACGTTCCCCGACCACGTCGTCCTCCAGCCGCCAGTGCTCGTTGCACTCCTCGCGTCGAACGTCCTGGCGCTCGTCGTCGGCCACCGATACAAGAACGAGGGCTGAGTGACTCGCCGGGACGCCAGCACTATTACCAACGCCGTGTGAGGAATCGGACACGATGGACAGCGAACGGACCAGGACGCTCGCCGGCGTCGCGCTGATCGCGGGAGGCGCCTGTACGGTACTCGGGTTCGTAACCGCGGAAGTGCTCTACCCGGGGTATAGCGCGGCCGACCAGACGATCAGTGCGCTCGGCGCCGAGGACGCCCCGGGGCCATCGCAGGCCGTGTTCAACGCCGCGATGATTCTCGGCGGCTTCTTGCTCGTCGGCGTCGCCGCAGCCCTCCGTCGGCTCTTCGACAGCCGCGCGTTCACGGGCGTCACAGCCGTCACTGGCGTCGGGGTCGCCGGCGTCGGCGTGTTCCCCGCCCACACGGGGGCGCCGCACTTCGTCGCGGCGTTCGTCGCGTTCGGGGGCATCGGCGTCACAGCCCTCGTCGCGGCGTCGGTGCTCCGGGCGCCGTTTCGGTACGTCTCCGTCGCGCTCGGCGGCCTCGAACTGGTCGCGTTCGTCCTCTTCGTCGCACTCGGGGACGGAACGCCGCTGGGAATCGGCGGGCTCGAACGCTGGGTGGCGTACCTCGGCCTCCTGTGGGTGACCGCATTCGGCGGCTTCTTCCTCGCAGCCCCCGCCGGCGAGCAGCCGCCCGCCTGACAGTCGGCGACCCGGAGCGTCCGCCCGGGTCGGTCGGGCCCGCAGTAGAGTTCAGAATACCGATACAACCACATGGGCACGCCCAGAAGGAGGTCGTATGGGCGCAATCGAACTCGACGGGTTGACGAAGGACTACGGGGAGGTCCTCGCTGCCGAAGACCTCACGCTCTCCGTCGAAACGGGGGAGATCTTCGGGTACCTCGGTCCGAACGGAGCGGGGAAGACGACGACGATCCGGATGCTCCTCGGGTTCATCAAACCGACGGCTGGGACGGCTCGCGTGCTCGGCAACGACATCCGGGACCGCAAGGCGCTCATCGACGCAAAACGCCGAATCGGTCACCTCTCGGACGACCAGGCGTTCGACGAGCAGGCGACGGGCGCCGAGATTCTCGACCTGCACGCCGCAGTGAAAGGCGGCGACCGGCGGGAAGAACTCCTGGAGATGTTCGAACCGCCACTCGACCGGCGAGTCCGGGAGTACTCCAGCGGGAACGTCCAGAAGTTAGGGCTGGTGACCGCGTTCATGCACGACCCGGACCTCGTCATCCTCGACGAACCGACCGGTGGACTCGACCCCCTCATCAAACACCAGTTCGCCGAGTTCCTCCGCGCGGAACGCGACCGTGGCGTGACCGTGTTCCTGTCCTCGCACATCCTGAGTGAGGTCCGCCGGCTCTGCGACCGCGTCGGAATCATCCGGGACGGCAAGCTCGTCACTGTCGACCCGATCGAGTCGTTCCTGACTCGGAGCGGGAAAGTCGTCCGCATCAACAGCGCCGACCCGATTCCAATCGAGTTCGTGGACCTCGAGGGCGTCCACGACCTCGAAACCAGCGTCCCGGACGACGAAACGGCTGACCCCGAGTCCGAGTTCACCGAATGCACGTTCACGTTCACCGGTGACATCAACGCGTTGCTCGCCCGGCTGCCGGACCACGAGATGGTCGACGTCTCGATCGAGGAAGCGCCGCTCGAAGACGTCTTCCTGCGGTTCTACGGAGGTGGCGAGGATGTTTGAGTTCGCGCGGTACGACGCTCGCAAGCGAGTCCGGGGCAGCGTGTACCTCTCTCTCGGGATGTCGCTGCTGGCCGCCTTCGCCGTGTGGGCGTATCCGTCGTACAGCGAGGCGATGGACATGAACCAACTCCGGGACGCGTTCCCCGAGCCGATGATCCGGGCGTTCAACATCGAGACGATGGCCTCCCTCGAGGGGTTCCTCTCCGTCGAACTGTACATGTTCGGCTGGATCATCCTCCTCGGGTTGTACCTCGCGTACAGCGCCGCGAGTATTGTCGCCGACGACATCGACCGCGGCCGGATGGACACCCTCCTGTCGATGCCGGTGTCCCGGCAGCGCCTCGCCACCGAGCGGTTCGCTTCCCTCGGTGTTCCGATACTCCTGGTGAACGTCGTCACACCTGTCGTGGTGCTCGTCTCCGCTCGGCTCATCGGCGAGTCACTGTCCGTCGCCGACGTCCTCGCGCTCCACCTGCTGTCGGTCCCGTACCTGTTCGCCTGTGCGGGCATCGGGTTGCTCGCGTCCGTCGTCTTCGACCGCGCGAGCATCGCCCAGCGCGTCGCACTCGGCGTTACGTTCGCGCTCTACCTCGTCGAATCTCTGCTGCGGGGGACGGACTACGAGTCGCTGGGAGCGCTCGCACCGATGCGGTACTTCGACCCGAACGCGGTCCTGCTCGACGGGACGTACGACCTCGCAGGCGCGGCCGTACTCGTCGGAATGACCGCTGTCCTCCTCTTCGCGAGCCAGGCGTGGTTCGTCCGCCGAGACATCTGACCGATTCACACGATCCGTTCTCGGGCTTGCAATCAGCCCCGCGAATGCGGTCGGATAGCGTTCCGTCGGTGGCTCCGAGTCACGGCCACCCTCACCATCAAGTCGGTCAGCGTCGTAGTGAAGCACACCGAAATTCACTGCGGCGAACAAACCGGGGCGTTCCGTCCCGGGGAATCAATCTACGCCCGGACGTCAGGACATGACCGAAAACGACAAACAGGCGATCTACGAGCGCGCATCGATGGACAACCGCGTCGGGTACGGCGACGAGCCGGTGTTGCTGGTCGTCGACCTCCAGACCGGGTTCACCGACCCCGAGAACCCCCTGGGCGGCGACCTCACGGACGTCGTAGCGCGGACCGACCGGCTCGTCGGCGCCGCTCACGACGGCGACGTCCCGGTCGTGTTCACGCGCATCGTCACGAAACACGACGACATGCGGGACCTCGGCGTCTGGAGCGAGAAGATACCGAGCCTGGAGACGCTGCACGTGGACGGCGAGTGGGTCGACCTCGACCCGCGACTCGACGTCCGCGAGGAAGACCACGTGCTCGACAAACAGCAGGCCAGCGCGTTCCACGGAACCGAACTGAACACGATGCTCGCGTACTTCCGGGCCGACACCGTCGTCGTCACAGGGTGTACGACCAGCGGCTGCATCCGTGCCTCCGCCGTTGAGGCCTGCTCACACGGGTATTACACAATCGTCCCGGAGGACGCGGTCGGCGACCGCGCCGTCGACCCCCACGAAGCGAATCTCTTCGACATCAACGCCAAATACGGCGACGTCAGGCCCGTCGAAGAGGTCGCCGGCTATCTCGAAAGCGGCGGCGCCCAGCCTCCGGGCGGCATCAACTAGTTCTCGACCCGGTGTTCGACGGCAGCCTCGGGGATTCCGGGCCGTCGACACCCAGGTCCAGATGGCAGCACCGGCGCCGAGTTTCGGTACGGATTTCGACCAGGTCGCTGTCGCCAGTGTGATTCGGGCTCGCATCGGGTCCAATTCGAATATCACAGATAAGTAGATGTTTCCGAATTATGTTTATATTCTAGTATCACTGCTTACTGGCCGAACTCGCCGACCATCCTCGACAGGGAGTGCTCATTGTGGCGCGAGTCGAAGTGTGTCGCGGGACGAACTGCGGAGACAGCACCGCGATCTCTGTGACGCCGCGTACCAGGTCGGGGCGCCCCACCACTGAAATGACACAGCAGGTAGAACCCATTTCAGGCGGATTCCTACGATAATTACTATGAACGGGACATCAGGTACGCGTCCACGCGGCTAGCTATTCTGCGGCCGGCAACCGCTGTTCGATTCGAACTCGTGCGTCCGCTGACCGTCGCGCAGACCACTGCAGAGAGAATACTCTCACGCTACTGCAGACCCCACTCGCCCACTAATATAAAAATAATATACTGTGTACTTGTTTGATTCTCTGCGGAGGTGCGCCGTCTATTCGACGCGGCAATCGTCGTCGTGGTGGCGCAGCGGAACGCCTGGCAGGCGCGTTTGAGCGCCTCGCTGAACGCCGGGACTGGGTGAACGGTGTCGATGCTGTCGTCGACAGTCAGCCCGAACTTCACGGCGAGCATCGCGCCGACAGTCATGCGGCGGCACACGTGAACCCAGACACAAACAGTACCAGATCGACTCCGTCACACCCTGGATGAACACCGTATCCACAGACAGCGCAGACGCCGGCACACCCGTTCGAGTCGCTGAGCGTCTGACCCGCGCGAGCCGTCGACGCCCCGACCCGAACACCGAAGGCCCGTCTCCGTCAAGACGGGGTATGAACGGATTCGGGAACGTCGTCGACCACCTGCGCTCTCACGCCGGGGACTCGCTACGGGCCGTGGTCGTCTACCGCGGCGACGAACACCGCGACCTCTACCGCCGCGAGGACGTCGCGGAACTCCACGGCTCCTCGTTAGAAACGGAAGTCCTGGAGGGTGTTCGGTCCGACAACCGCAGCCGCAAACGTGATGCTGCAGACCGCTACGAGGGCCAACTGCGTGCGACGGTACGCGTCTTCGACGAACGCGTCCTCGTCCACCTGCCCCGCGACGAGACGTCCGGAACAGTCGTCGACCTCGACCCGTCGGCCGCGAGCAACCTCGTCGACTTCGTAGCCGACATCCGCGACGACGTCTACGACGAGTAGACTCGCGACTGGGCGGGCGTTCTGCGGGCAGTCAGTGGCGACCGCCGCGAGAGACCGCCAGTCGGGGCCGGCCGGCACGAAGGGGCGTCAGTCGGGGCCGGCCGCCGCGACGGACCGTCAGTCGTCGTACGTGTGGAACGAGACGGCCTGTTCGAGGAGTTCGTCGGGAATCCCGGGAACCTCCTCGCAGCGGACCGGCCCGGCGTCCTCGATGGCCTCGGGTTCCCGCGGGAAGTCACGGAGCGCGAAGTGGACGTCGATGCCGGCCTTCGCGCCGTCCGCGAGCGCAATCGGCACCTGGTTGTGGCCGGGAGTCAGGTCTCCCACCGCGTAGACGCCGTCGACGGACGTCTGGCCGTGGTCACCGACCTCCACAGTGCCGTCGTCGTTGACGTCGACGCCGAGTTCGCGCGCCAGGCCGTTGTTGTACTCGGCGCCGTACATCGCGAACCCGCCCTTGTACTCACGGACGCTCCCGTCCTCGAACTCGAGCGCCTTCAGCCAGCCGTCTTCGCCGTTCTGGACGCCGGTGACGTCCTCGCGAATCACGTCGATCGGGTGGTTCTCGAGCATGGCGGCCGTCTCGTCGCCCCACTCGGGGTCCTCGCCGCGCGTGAGCACGTCCACCTGGTCAGTGAAGTTCAGCATGATGCCGGCGACGTGGGCCGTGCTCTCGGAGTGCCCCATCACGTAGACGGACTCGTCGACGAACATGTGGGCGTCGCAGTGCAGGCAGTAATGAAGGCCGCGGCCCGTGCGCGGGAGCGGCGGGTCTGGTCGGACATCGTTCATCCCGGTCGCGAGCACGACGTACTCCGCGCGGTAGGCCGTGTCGCTGCCCGATAGCTCGAAGCGGCCGCCGTCGGTCCGCGAACACGACGACAGGACGTCACGATGGAGGTCGCAGCCATACTCCTCGAGTTGGTCTTTGCCGACGCCGAGGTACTCGTTGCCGCTGGTCTTTTCGCGAACGCCGAGCACGTTGTGGACTTCCTGCATCATCGCGGCGCGGCCGCCGCCGCGGTCGACGAGCGCGGTACTGTGCCCGAGTCGCGTGCTGTACAGCGCGGCCGTCTGCCCGGCGGGGCCGCCGCCGACTACGACGACCTCGTACTCCTCGACTGACAAGTCGTCTGCCATACGTACAGGGACTCCCGGCGCCGCAAAAAGCGTGGCCCTGTCGGGGGTCCCGGCCGGCTTCGATCGAAGGTGTGATTCGAGTCCACCCGTGAATCGCGAGTAGCGTTCGTCTACGGGAAGCCTCGGGGCTTGACTCCGAGACGGTTCACACAGGGTGGTCACGGGCCGACCGACGTAGGACAAGGTGATAGACGAAAATCGGACGCAGTGACCCTGAGCACCGGCAGCGTTGGTGATCGAGTAACGACCACTCACCCCCAGAACATTACAGGCATAGTTACGTAATAGTAAGTAGGTTACCAATCGCTCATCTCGTCTGCTCCGATGCATCCCTGAGTGCGTATCAAGACCGTCGAAACGGCGCCCGCTGGTCGACCCCGATGCGGGCGTCGGTTCAGTGTTGAGGGGGTTCGAGAACAGCCCGGGAGGCGCTCTGCAGGGCCACGAGTGGGGGGTGCGGTTGTCCTGTTGCTCAGTCGCGTCCGTCGCCGTGTTCGGATTGTCGCTACTGGGACACAAAAAACAACTTGCGCGTGAGGTTCCCGTTCAGAACGTGATGACCTCGTAGTCGTCGGCGACCAGCGAGCGGATGCTCGGATGTCCGTCGTGGTCGTCCAGCTGAACGACGCCCGCGTCCTGGACGGCCTCGTCGACGCCGAACGCGCCGGAGCAGAAGTCACAGGCCGACGCCTCGTCCTTCACGGCGGCGTAGAGGTCGTGGTAGTCGCTGTCCTCGTCTTCGAGTTCCGGAATCCACTGTGTACCGGCGCCGTCGAAGATGAGTTCGACGTCGTCGTCGGGGTGCTCTGCGAACTCCTTGGCTGTCTCGAGTCCGTTCACGAGTCGACCGAGGTCGCTGTGCGATTCGGTGCCTGCGAGGATGAGGACTGCTGCGTCTGTCATTACGTCACACAGTACGAGGGGTTACCTAAAGTAACCTCGAGAAGCGGCCGTTCTCGTGGCAGCTCCGGAATTCCGGCAGGGAGCACCCATAGATGGACCGCTAACCACTGGCGAGGCGGAAATTCAAGTATGACGCTGTTCGGTGGGATACAATTCGACGTCACCCGTCTGGTAGTCGCCGAAGCCGTCGGCGAACAGCGACACGAGTTCGACTGACCCGTTGTTCACGATGGTCTCGCGCTCCCGGCCCCACAGCACGGGCTCGGACGAGTGGCCCGCGAATGACTTTCGGCCCCCCGGTACACCTCCACGGCGTAGTCCGCGTCGTCGACCATGTCCGGCGTACAGTCTTCGTTCTCCGGCGCGAACTGCCAGCCCGTCTACTCCCGGTACGGGTCGACGACGTCCATCGAAATCACGTCCTGGGGCCCGAGGAGCGTTCGGACGAGGACAGTGCCGTGTGCCCACGGATCCGCTCGCGGGCTGTCGAGGGAGGAGCGGTCCGCTGTGGGCTGGAAGTTGGTGTCATGCGAGTCCCGAATCCGGTCGCGGAACTGGGTCGCCTCGCGTTGGAACTCGTCAGTACTCCGCACGTCCGTCCACTCGGTGGGGTGGCGAAGACCACCGCCGGCAACCCGGAGACCAGTTCCACCGGCGTTCGTAGGGGGTCAGGTATCGTCCCTGGCCCACTCTTCGAGCGTGAACTCCTCGTACTCCTCGCGGTCGGTCAGCCGCCACTCGTCGCGGTCCCACTCCGGGAAGTACGCGTCGCCCTCGTACTCGCCCGGAATCCGGCTGAGCGCCATCCGGTCGACGTGCGGCTGGAAGAGGTCGTAGATGCCGGCGCCGCCGATGACGTACGCCCGATTCGCTCCGAGCGCCTCTGCCGTGGCGACCGCGTCGTCTACTCCGGACGCGTGGTGGGCCGACTCGACACCGAAGTCGGACTGCGACCGGCTCAACACGATCTGGGCGGTCCCCGGGAGGTTCTCGCGCATCGACTCGAAGGTGACGCGCCCGAGAATCACCGGTGCGTCCGCGATGCGCTCGCGGTACTGTCGTTTGTCCGCCTGGATGCTCGGCCAGGGGAGTTCGCCGTCGCGGCCGATGACGCCGTTGTCCGCGACCGCGGCGACAGAGACGAGTTCCATGTTGTCGAACGGAACGACCCGAGACCCCTTCAATCCCGCGCGTTCACCGACCCGATCACCTGGCAACGGCGTCCGTCTCGGCGCGTCGAATAACTGGATGCGCGGCGAGTACGAGCACGGCGGCCGCAGTTCCGAGATTCAGGTAGACCGTTGGTCGAGTGAATCCGACCACGACCTCCACGAGCACCCACACGACGAGCGCGGCGGCCACGCCGGCGGCCGCGAGCCATCCCCACCACCTGCCCGTGTGGAGCGCGTAGCACGAAACGGCTGGCGCCAATCCGAACGCCATGGCCAGCACGATGCCCGGAACCAGGAAGTCCGCGAACGGGGTCCCGTCCAGCGTGCCGACTGAGAGCCCGACGAGCGCGCCAGAGGGGGCAAGAATCAGCGCGACGCCGCCAGCGAGTGCCCGGACTGACAGCTGACCGAGGGCGACGACCAGCAGCCAGTGGGCGAGCGGGCGGTCGAAGCGTTGCACGTGTGGACTGCGAAGTTCCCACAACACCAAGGTTTGCCTGGATTCGTGGAGGGGTTGTTACGCGTAGGACTCGAAGGGAATGGGAAGTCCCGGCGCGCTACTGTTCGACGACGATTCGGACGCGGTCGCCCTCCCGCAGCACGTACTCGCTGGGCGTGACCTGCTCGCCGTTCACAGCGACAGTCACCGACGTGCCCTCGTCGCTGTCCCGGTAGGTCGTGTTATCGTCGGTCACCGAGTCAGTCGTGACGTCGAAACCCAGCGTCGCCATCGCGTACTCCAGCGTAACGTCCTGTGCGTGGACGTGCCACCGGGTTCCGCCACCGTTCTCGAAGTGGAACGGGTCGGCCTGGAGTTGATAGCGGTCCTGGCTGAAGTCTACGCGGTCGCCGTCGACGACCATCTCGATGCTGCCGTGGTAGTGCACGGTGCCGATGCCGGACGGCTGCTGGCCCGCGTCGACCCCGTTGTTCGACCCGCCTCCGGCGAACGCGACCCACGCCGCCACGATGACGGCGACCCCGGTGAGCAGGACCAGCCCGAGGACGACCGGGGTCGTCGGGAAACTGGATTCGTCGTTACTCGCGTGGGCCTCGATGCGGCGCTGGTCGATGGCGCCGAGTTCGTCGGCGTGCTCCGCTTGCAGGTGTTCGGCGTGGGCCGCTTCGTCGTCGAAGGCGGCGTCGCAGTGGCGACAGTCTGGCACTGGTGGCTGTATGCCGGCCACCCCCTCGAATCTTCCGGACGGCCGACGCCGAGTGTCCTGCGCTCTGTCGTACAGTTTCGTGGGCGCCGGCCGACAATACGAACGTGTCCGACTGGGTCCGTATCGACGGGGCCGAAACGGCCGGAGCGGCGTCTACGAGTTCCGCCAGCAGGACGACGTCGTGCCGGACGGCGAGCGCCCACGGGTACGTTTCGACGACTACGACTGGACGCGCAACCCCGGAAAATTCCGTGAGGAGGAGGCCTGACGGCGGTCAGCGGGGGACGTCCGAGGGACACTGGCGGGCGAGCGTTTCGACGACTGCTGCAGCGGGCTCGCGGTCGACGTCGGGCGTGTCGTCGCTGGAGGCGTACTCGTCGAGGAGGACGCAGAGCCGCTCGTACTCGAAGGCGGTGAATCGGAACGCGCCGCTCTCGATCTTCTCGAGGATGGCGAGTTCGACGGCCGGGTCCGGGGCCGCTTCGCCCTCCAGTGCGCATTCGAGGTAGTCGAGAACGGCACTGTGGAGGGCCCACTGTTCGGCGAGTGAGAACTCGAGCGCGGACTCGGGTGCGGTGTTTGTTCCGTCGGACATTGGGTTTCGCTCCGTGACTCGGTAACCGACGGAAACTACTACGTCCCTGGTGCATGTAAACGTATGGCAACCACCCCGAAACCACGTAACCGGACAGTGAGGGGGCGGGCCGACACAGACCGTTACTGCCTATGCCACGAGAACCGCGAACGGACAGCTAAACCGTCAGACCCAGCGCAGTGAGCGTTACTGTGGCGGGTCGTCGGTCTGACCGGGGACGCCGCGCCCGCGGTAGAAGTCGCCGGCCCAACTCCCGATCCAGATGTCCTGGTTCGCCGTGTACAGCGCCCACGCCGTCGTGAACGTGTCGTCGACGACCGACCATTCGTCGCTGTCGGTGTCGTACTCGACGACGTCGTTGTAGACGGCGGCCTGCCCGTGTTCGCCGCCCGCGGCAGGCGGCAACGGTAGCGTGAACTCCGCGCTCTCGTCGCGGCTCGGCGGTCGTTCGGCGCGCTGGAGGCGGCCGCGGTTGAACGTCTGGTTGAAGTACCGCGCGTAGGTGGTCTGGACGTCGCGGTCCAGCAGTACGTCCGCGGCGTTGATGCCGCCGGTGACGTCGCCGGCGTCCCGGGAGGTGATGCGGTACGTGGAGTCATCGGTCCCGGATGCGAACGTGCCGGCGTCGTCGTCCCACAGTTCGTCCAGCAGGTAGTCGAGGGTGTCCTCTGCCAGACTTGTGAAGTCGACGGCGTCGAGCTGGGACGCCCACAGGAGCCCCTGGACAACAGCGCCCTGTGCGGCGGCCTGGTTCTCGCCGGCGCCGGCCAGCCGTCCGCTGGACTCGACGTTGGACTCGACCTCGCTGGCGAGCGCGTTCGCGTAGTCCGCGGCAGCGGACCGCAGGTCGTCGCTTCCCGCCTGCGTGCCGAACCAGCCGACCGCAGCGAGCATCTGCCCGAGGTTCCTGGTCGACCCCATCTCGACGACGTCCGCCGGGTCGAACAGGTCCATCGTCGTCTGCCCGAGTCCGTCGGTCAACTGCTGGATCTTGTTCGCTGGAATCAGTGGCTCGGGGTTGACGTAGCCGAACCAGTCGTTCTGCGCGAGGCTGTTGAGTCCCGAGAGGAACCACAGCATCGCGGAGTGGTGGTTCGGACGCGCAGTGTCGTCGACGACGGTGCCGTCGCCGGGCCGGAACTCCGAGACGAGTTCCAGCGACTCGCCTTTCGTGAGCGCGCCGTTCTCCTCGGGGCCGCCCGCGATGAGCGTCGCGTTCACGCCGATCTGGGCGAGCGTCGAGAGCATCTGCGCGCGGAACTTCGCCGCGAGTTCCGGGGGCAGCGTCTCGAAGTGCTCCTGGAAGTTCTTCGCCCACGTCACGCCCTTGAGGTGCGTCCACGCCAGCGAGGACGGACTGACGACCTTCGAGGACGCCGCCACGTCCCACGTGAGCGTGGACGCGTCCGGTCGACCGTCGCCCGCGTCGAGGACGGGTTGCTCGGTGAAGTGCGGGTCGCCCTCCGTGAACGCTGCCATGTTCAGGTTCGGGTTCTGTATCGGCGGCTTGTCGACGTCGGCGCCCCGGAGCATCGCCGGGACTCGCTGGTCGAACGCCGCCTGCTGCTCCTCGTTGTGGGGGAAGAGCACGCCGTTGCCGCTCATCGCGATGTTCGTACTCATGTTGTACAGCGAGTACCAGTAGGAGTCCCAGGTGGCGTCGCGCCAGGCGTACGACGCGTCCCCACCGTCGCCATCGCCGTTGCCGATCCCAGCCACGTCGAGGAGTCGCGCGAGGTGCTCGCTGGCCGCGCTCTGTTCGACGTCGTCGGGAGCAGCCGTCCCCGGCCCACCCTGGGGGCCGTCGACGACGACGAGTCCGACCATGCCCAGTCCCTCGTGAGGCCGGCAGTAGTAGTTGTAGACGCCCGGCGTCTCGAAGGTGTGTTCGAACGTGTTGCCGGCGGTGAGCGTGTCCGAGTCGAACGGCGAGGCGTCCTCGGGGACGCGCTGTGCCTTGTCGTGGTCGGGGTGGTACGCCGTCGCCGAGTGACTCCCCTCCGCGATGTCCCACGTGACTGTTGCGCCCCGTTCGACCCACACCACGGCGGGCGTGAAGACGTTCTGGCCCGCGCCCTCGTCCGAGGAGAGGACCGTCGCGTCGACGGTCACTGACCCCTGCAGGTCGTCGGGACCGCCGAGCTGGTCGGCGCCGGGGACCGACTCCGAGTCGCTGTCCTCCGTCGTCTGTTGGCTGGTCGTCTGTGCCTCGGTCGTCTGTCCGGCAGTGGTCGCCCCATCCGCGCTCTGGGGGCTGTTACAGCCAGCCAGTGCGCCGAGGAGGGCAGCGCCGCTTACGCTGAGGAGGGTTCGACGATTGATATCACTCGGTTGCATGCCTACGAGGGCTATTGCGGCCCCACCTAATCACCTTCAGCGAACCCCGAACTCACTGGGTACGGCCGCAGTTACGTGGTGAGCCGAAGGTTAGTCGATGAGCCTTCGCCACCCGTGTGAAAGCGTACGGTGCGCCCCGGGACTCGGGTCCTCGCTGCGAGCAACCGCTACAGCCGAGCGCTCGACCGACCCGGGTCAGCGAATTCCTGCGTTAGACGTCCGCCGATTCCGGGTCCGAGGGCTCGGCGAGGTTCTCCATACCCCAGTCCCGCATCGCGATGATGACGGGTTCGAGAGACTGGCCGTGTTGGGTGAGCGAGTACTGCACGCGGACGGGTTTCTCGCTGATGACCTGGCGTTCAACCAGTTGCTTGTCTTCGAGGTCGTCGAGGCTGTCAGAGAGGACCTTGCTGGAGATGCCGTCGACGTCGGCTTTGAGTTCGTTGAACCCGGACTCGCCGTTCTCGAGGAGGCGGTGGATGATGACGGGATGCCACTTCTTCCCGATGAGCGAGGACGTGGTCGTGACCGGGCACCAGTCCTCCCCGACGCACCACACTTCCAGGTGGCCCACGACGTCTTCCGCTTCTTCGGAAGTCATGTGGTAGCATGATTCCGCCAGCCGCTTAATAGTTACCAGTTATAACCTGGTTACAACGAGTAATCCGCCCGTATGCGCAGTCGCACCCCCGCTACGCTCGACCCACCGCAGTGAATGGTACGTAACCTGATTACTCACTCGTTCAATAATAGCTAACATCCCTCGTGTCCTGGTGGTGGTATGGCCAGCAACCCAGCGGAGCCGGGAGACGACGCAGCGAAGGGGCCGATTCACGTCCAGAGCGCCGAAGCGTTCGAAACGGTGCTGGACACCGACACCCGCGTCCTCGTGGACTTCTACGCCGACTGGTGTGGCCCGTGTAACGCGCTCGCGCCGAGAATCGAGCGCCTCGCGTCGGAAGTCGACAACCCGGTCGTCAAACTGGACGTCGAAGCCCTCCCGGACGTCGCCACTCGGTACGACGTGCAGGCTATCCCCACGCTCATCGTCTTCGAGAACGGGATGCCCGTCGAGCGAATGCGTGGCGTCCAGGAGAAAGCAGTGCTCGCGGACGCGCTCGACGCGTAGTCGGGGCGTTCGGCCGCTGTGTCCTCGGCTCTCGCATCCTCGCCCGCCTCGCGAATGTCGGCAGACCGACCGCGTCGACACAGTTTAGACGGGCCGTGAGAGACACCGGCGTGTGGTAGCAGGTCTTCCGCCCGCAGTCGTCGCGGGCGTGGTCGCCGTCGTTCTCCTCGCGGGTGCAGTCAACGGCCTCGCCGGGTTCGGGTTCGCGCTCGTGGGGACGATGGCTCTAGCGACGGTTATCGACCCGGCGACGGCAGTCGTGTTCATGATTGCACCCATCCTCGGGGTGAACCTCTCGCTCGTGCGCGACCTCTCTGTCGCGGAACTACGGACGTGTGGCCGCCGGTTCTGGCCGCTCGTCCTCGCCGCGCTAGCGGGGACGGTCGTCGGCCTTGTCGTCCTCGATTGGGTTCCGCAGGGCCCCCTCAGGGCCGGGTTGGGGGTTGTCTCCCTGGGGTTCGTCGCCAGTGCCCAGCGGCTGGTCGAGATTCCGGGGCTGGAGACAGCGAAAGACGGCTGTTTCGTCGAGACGCCGTCCGGGATGGTCGGCGTCGGGGCGGTCTCCGGAGTGCTGTTCGGCGGGACGAACGTCGGCGTCCAGCTCATCGCGTACCTGCGGAGCTGCGACCTCTCTCACGGCGTGTTCGTCGGCGTCGTCGCGATGGTGTTCCTCGGGCTCAACGGCATCCGCATCGGCGCCGCGGGCGTCCTCGGGATGTACCCGGACGCCGCGTTCGCGGCGGCCTCAGCAGTTGCCGCCGTCCCTGCGGTCGTCGGGGTCGCGGTCGGCAAGCGGCTCCGGACGTCGGTGGGCGTGCGCCACCGCCGGATCGTCGTACTAGGGATGTTGGCCGCCATCGGCGTACGGCTCGTTCTCGGCGGGTTCGGGGTAGCCTGACAGTCGCTCGAACCCAGCAACGGTCCCGGTGAGCAACTGTATTCTCGGTACGGCGCGGGCTACCAGGTGGTAACCACATAACCTCGACGTCAAAGTGTATTTATGAGGGCGGCTCTCGACGGAGGTAACGAAGGGTAACCCGCCCGGTTGCTCGGACGTTACTCCGAGCGATGCCATGCGCCCGGGTTACCCACGCAACACACCATGGTTACACTCATCGACGGACTGGCAGGCGGTATCGTTGCGACAATTGTCATGACTGCGTTCATGATGACGCTCGGCGACGACTCGCCCCCGCCGACCGCCGCGTTCTACGCGCAGTACCTCGGCGACGGCACCCCCGACGACTACATGCGGGAAGGCATGTTCCTGCACATGATGTACGGCCTCGGCGCCGGCGTCGTCTTCGCGTACCTCGGCATCGCGGACCTCTTCGTGTTCACGCCCGTGGATCTCACCAACGGCCTCCTCAATGGTCTCGCGTACGGCTTCGTCCTCTTCGTCGGCGCCGCCGTCTTCTGGATGAACATCGTCCTGGACATGGACCCGGAACCCGCCGACGTCGTCCAGTTCCTCGTCTTCCACCTCGTCTACGGTGCCGTCCTCGGCGCCTGGGTCGGCATCGGCATTCTCGGCTAACGCCCCCACTACCGAAAAATTAGGTCGGTCGACTCCAAGGAAATACTATGTTGCAACCGACGACGAGTTCGATGTGGCTCGTGTCGTTTCTCGGTGGATTTCCCGTCGATACGTTCCTCTCGCACTGGTGGATTTTTCCCGCGGCCGTGCTGTTTTCGACAATCGCCCTCGCAGCAGGTGTGTCCGGCGCGCTGTTCTTCAGCCCCTTCTTCATGCTGGGGGTCGGCCTGGCACCGGCACAGGCAATCGGCGCCGGCCTGCTCACCGAAGTGTTCGGAATGGGCAACGGCCTCCGGTCGTACGTCCGCCAGGGCGTCGTCGACTACGCGACCGCGAAGTATCTCCTCGCGGCAGCCGTCCCGGCGGTGGTCGTCGGCGCAGTCGCAGCGCACTACGCGCCCACCACGCTGTTGAAACTCGTCTTCGGCGTCGGTCTGCTCGTGCTCGGCGCGTTCCTCGTCTACTACGACCCGGCCGAAGACTGCGAACCCGGCGAGTCCGAGGGCTCGTTCCTCCGTCGGAAGAACGAGGGGCGAGGCACGACGGTCGTCGAGACGGCCGACGGCGAACGCTTCGAGTACGACACGTGCTGGCGACCGCCGGGCGTCGGCCTCGCCGGCGTCGGCGCGTTCGTCACCGGCCTCATCAGCGCAGGCCTCCCCGAAATCGTCACCACGCAACTCGTCGTCCGGTGCCGCCTCCCGCCACGGGTCGCCATCGCGACGAGCGTGTTCGTCCTCGCGATAACGGCGTCGGTGGGTGCGTTCGTCCACGCACTCACTGCGACCCCAGTCTGGTGGGTGGTCGGGTGGTCGATTCCCGGCGTCCTCGTCGGCGGCCAGATCGGTACCCGCGTCGGCAAGTACCTCCCGAGCGAGCTCAAGGAGACCGGCCTCGGCGCCGTCTTCGGGTTCGTTGGCGCGCTCGTCCTCGGTGTCGAAGTGCTCGCGTGAAACCGCTTTAGGTCCCGCCAGACGAAGCCACTACCGATGCCACCCGAGACACCAGCCGAAGACGGACCACGACCAGTGTTCTACACGTCGTCCGGCGAGCGCGTGCCCGCGGTAACCGCCGACGAGATGCGGGCTGTCGACCGCGTCGCCGTCGAGGAAGTCGGCCTCCAGTTGCTCCAGATGATGGAGAATGCCGGTCGTGGCTTGTCTGCAGTTGTCCGGGACCGCGCGCCAGGGGAAGTCCTGGTCGTCGCGGGCAACGGCGGCAACGGCGGTGGCGGACTCGCGTGTGCCCGCCATCTCGACACCCACGGCGTCGACGTGCGCGTGGTCCTGGATCGCTCACAAAACGACGTGACTGGAACGACTGCCACCCAGCTGAGAATCCTGGAGGGGATGGACGTCCCCGTTCACGTCACGTCGGACGGCCTACCGGAATTGAGGGCAGCGGACGTCGTCGTCGACGCACTCGTCGGCTACGGACTCGACGGTCAGTTGCGGGGAACTGCAAGCGCCATCGTCGAGGCACTGGGTTTGTCAGCAGTAACGACAGTCTCGCTCGACGTCCCATCGGGCATCGATGCCACGACGGGGACCAAAGCCGGACCCGCAGTATCAGCGGACCACGTCGCGACGCTCGCTCTCCCGAAGACAGGCCTGTCTGGCTATGAAGGACAGTTGACGCTGCTGGACATCGGTATCCCCGCAGTCGTCTACGAACGACTGAACATCGAGTACACCAACCCATTCAGCGATTCGGACGCGGTAGAGCTCCGGACCCACGCCAGCTAGGCGGTCCGCCTCGGGAGCGTGTTCGCGGTCTCGATGACGAACCCTCCGGTGGGCACTCGGAGACCCGACGGCGACGCTATCTCGACGTAGCAAGAGCCAGAAGGTCCGGGTCGACAGGAGGGGAGTGAGCCGGTTCTCAGAAGTAATTCCAATCTGAATTTTTCGCTTTCTTGTCGATCAGGCATTATTTTTCGTGGGGTGTCACAGCTTGCGCCCGCGTTTGGTATCCGAATTCCCGTCGAGCAGTCTCTGGCTACGAGAACGTCCCTGCTAGTATATCTCCTCAGAGCGCCTCTCTGAGGTATGGTGTCAAAGATAACGATATTCGAGCCGCACTTCGAC